>Ga0073906_1000744_pt1 | contig 57002 bp, 59 predicted proteins | sample Inofromicrocosms_FD_65485 | JGI IMG/M metagenome (GOLD analysis project Ga0073906, IMG submission 65485) | Mouse cecum microbial communities from Vienna, Austria - Inoculum for glucosamine and mucus D2O microcosms | ecosystem: Host-associated > Mammals > Digestive system > Large intestine >...
TCCCCGGCGGTTTTCAGCTTTACCCCGTTGGACCACAGCCGCCGGGTCCGTCCCCGGGCCAGCTGGGCCTTCAGAACAAAATCCCGGTTCCGGGAGGAAATTCCGGACTCCACCAGAGCGTCGTTTTCCCCCAGCATAATCAGCTCCCGGTCGAACCGGGTCCGGTGGGAGCGGGCGGAGGACAGGTAAGCCACCGCCTCCAGCAAATTGGTTTTGCCCTGGGCGTTGTCCCCGTAAATAAGATTCACCCGGGGGTCGAATTCTACCTCCAACCGGTTATAGTTCCGGAACCGCTCCAGCTTCAGGGCATTGCAGGTCATGTGACCACAAGCTCCGTTTCCCCGTCGATACAGGCCCGGTCCCCGGGGCGCAGCTTTTTGCCCCGCATGGTGCAGACCTCCCCATTGACGGACACCCGGCTCTCCTGGATGATCCGCTTGGCGTCGCCGCCGGTCTCCACCGCACCGGCAAATTTCAGCAGATCCTGGAGTTTAATGAATTCAGTCTGTATTTTAATGGGATGAGATTCCATATTGTAATTACCTTTCTCAGTTTGCCTTCAGGCGAACCGGCAAGACCATATAGATAAAGCTGTCGTCTTCCTCCGCAGGGAGGATGACGCAGGGGGCCACGCCGCTGGAAAATTCCATCCGCAGCTTTTCCGCCGGGGCGGCCTTCAGGGCGTCCATCAGATACTTATTATTGAAGCCGATCTCCAGTCCCTGGCCGTCCCCCTCAATGGAGCACTGGTCCGCCGCGTCTCCGATGCCGGTTTTGGTGGTAATAGAGACTATTCCATCCCCAAAGACGCACCGAAGAGGACTTTTCAGCTTTTCGCTGATGATGAGGGACACCCGCTCAATAGACTGAAGGAGCTTCCGGGCGTCGCACTCAATTTGAATGCTGTTGTTTCGGGGGATTGCGTTGCGGTAGTTCAAAAATTCCCCCTCCAGCCGGCGGCATACCAGAAGGGTCTGGGCCGTCTGAAACAGCACGTGCCGGGCGCCCTGAATGACGGTGACCCCGTCCTCCCCGGAGCAGATTTTTTCCACCTCGGACAGAGCGCTGCCGGGAACCACAAACTGAAAGAATTGTTCTCCCTGTTTTACCTCCAGGGATTCCCGCCGCAGGGCCAGCCGGTAGCCGTCCACCGACACCACCGTCAAACTGATGTCGTCCGCCTCGAAGAGGGAACCGGTATGAACCGGGCGGCTCTCGTTGTCGCTGACGGCAAAGAGGGTCTGTCCGATCATGGAGCGCAGGGTCTGCTGGCCGATGGTGAAGCTGTTCTGCTGGTCCACGGCGGGCAGCTCCGGGAAGTCCTCGGGGCTGGTGCCCAGAATATTGAATTCCGACAGGCCGCAGCGGATGTTTACCATCAGGTCCTTGGTGGTGAAGGTCACAACGTCGTCGGGCATTTTCCGGATGATATCGCCGAACAGCCGGGCGGACAGGACCAGAGAACCCTTTTCAACAATTTCCGCCGGGACGGTGGACTGGATGCCAATGGACAGGTCGTAGCCGGTGAGCTTGAGGGTGTCGCCCGCGTCAATGAGAATGCCTTCCATAGCGGGAATGGTGCTCTTGGCTGCTACCGCCCGGGAGGCGGTGGAGACGGCGGAGGTGAGCAGGGCTTTTTCGCAGGAGAATTTCATAGGAAAGACCTCCAGTTCTTTCGCTCTCAGGAAGAGAGGAGAGGATTTATTTTCGTAATAGTAGGCCGTAGGGAAAAGCAATGTGGAAAAGCCGGAAATATCTTAGGGCCCCAAAGGATTGCAGGCAAACAGGGGGTGTGGAGAAATTTTTGGGGTTTCCACACAGGGCCTGGACGGGGGCGGATTATCCACAGACCAGTTTCCACATATCCACAAAAGGCGGTGGAATTGTTACTCATACCGGCTGTTGATGTTGGCGGTGATGTCCTTGATGATTTCCGCCTTTTCCGGGTCCTTTTTGATCAGCTCTTCAATGCGCTTGATGGAGTTGATGACGGTGGTGTGGTCCCGGCCGTCGAATTCCTTGCCAATCTCCTTCAAAGACAGGCTGGTCATGCGCCGGATCTGATACATGGCGATCTGCCGGGCCAGGTTCACATCCCGGGACCGGGTTTGACCTTTGAGCACGTCGGGGGTGATGTTGTAAAATTTGCAGACCTCGTCGATAATAACCTCGGCGGTGGGAACAATGTCGGATTTCTCCTTAAACATATCTTTTACTGCCCGGACGATGGTATCCTTGTTCACGTCGTCTCCAATGAGCTGCTGATAGGCCATGATTTTATTGACGGTGCCCTCAATCTGCCGGACGTTGGCGGTGATGTTCTCGGCGATGAGCTGCAAAATGTAATCGGGCAGCTCCATGCCCATGCGGATGGCCTTGTTTTTGATGATGGCTACCCGGGTTTCGTAATCCGGAGGGACGATATCTGCCAGAAGTCCCCACTCGAACCGGGTTTTCAGCCGGTCGTCCAGCTTCAGCATCTCCTTGGGAGGGCGGTCGGAAGTAAATACAATCTGCTTTTTGGACTCGTAGAGGGTGTTGAAGGTGTGGAATAATTCCTCTTGGGTAGAGGCCCGTCCGGCTACAAACTGCACGTCGTCCATAAGCAGCACGTCGGCGTACCGGTATTTTTCCCGGAATTCCTGGTTGTTCCCCTCCCGGATGGCCTGGATCAGTTCGTTGGTGAAGGTCTCGCCCTTCACATAGACCACAATCCGATTGGGGGAGAGCTGGTGAATGGTGTGGGCGATGGCGTAGAGCAGGTGGGTTTTTCCAAGGCCGGACTCCCCGTAGATGAACAGGGGGTTGTAGCTGCCTCCGGGATTGTCGGCCACCGCACGGGCCGCCGCGTGGGCGAATTTGTTGGAGGAACCCACCACGAAGCGCTCAAAGGTGTATTCCTCCGTACCGGGAAGGAAGTTGGTCCGCTTCTCCTGGGTTTTTTCGCAGCTTTTGCGCTCCTCCTCCGTAAGAACGGTTACCGCGAAGTCGGCGGAGAACAGTTCCTTCAAGGCCTTCTGAATGGCGGGCACATACCGGGAGGCGATGATGTCCCGTTTGAAGGAGGTGGGGGAGCAAAGCACAAAGCTGTCCCCCTCCAGGGAGAGGGCGGACGCGTCGTCAAACCAGGTGTTGAGGGTGGTGGTAGTCATATCGCTTTTCATCAAATCCAGAACCTTGGTCCAGATATCTTCTGCGGGGCTCATAGGGTTCCTCCTTCCGGGGATATGCCAGAAAATCATACCATTTTATTATAGCAAAAAATGGGTCGGACTTCAAGTTTTTACCCAATTTATTTTTTAATTGTAGGGGCCGGACCCGCCCTCCGGACGGCTGCGGAGAAAAATAATCCGGAAAATCAAGATTTTTGGTTGACAGAATCCCCTGCTATCGTCTATAATGGGTGTCGCTGTTAACACAAACCGCAGCCATTTTGGCTGTTGTTGGCCGGACCGCCGGCTTGAGATCAAACTGAGGAGGTGTTCTCGATGCTTCGTACCTATCAGCCGAAAAAGCGTCAGCGTTCCAAGGAGCACGGTTTCCGCAAGCGCATGGCTACCCGCAACGGCCGCAAAGTGCTGGCCCGCCGCCGGGCGAAGGGCCGCGTCCGTTTGACCCACTAAACACACAATTTCAACAATGCGTAAAAGGGGCGTGGGAAGTTTTCCCCCGCCCCAAATGTGCATACGGGGGGTTTCATGAAGCACACCGTTTCTCTCAAAAGCAGCCGTACCTTTCGCTGGCTCTACCGCCGGGGAAAGAGTGTGGTGACCCCTTATTTTGTGGTCTACGCCCAGAAAAACAAAACCGGCCGGAGCCGTTTGGGGGTGTCCGCCAGCGTAAAGGTGGGCAACGCCGTCAAGCGCAACCGGATCCGCCGCCGCCTGCGGGAGCTTTACCGCATCCACGAGCCGGAGCTGAAGCCGGGGTATGACATAATCCTGGTGGCCCGGACCCGGGGGCTGTTTGCAAAATTTTCCAAGCTGGAGGGCCTCTTTTTGGAGGTGGCCAAAAAATTGGAGCTGACCAGACCATGAAACAGGCAATGCTTTGGGCCATTCGCTTTTATCAAAAGAATATTTCCCCCGCCCGTCCTCCCTGCTGCCGTTTTGTGCCCACCTGCTCCCAGTATGCCCTGGAGGCGGTGGAGAAGTACGGTGCGGCAAAAGGCGGGTGGCTGGCCCTGAGACGGCTGCTGCGGTGCCATCCCTTTCACCGCCAGAAATCCATCCAGTATGACCCGGTCCCTTAGTGGGTAACGAAAGAAAACGGAGGCATTTTAATGGGCATAATGTATTATCTCTTATCCCCCTTCACCTGGATTCTGAACCTGTTTTACAGCATGAGCCAGAACTACGGCGTCTCTCTTCTGCTGTTCGCCGTGGTAGTCAAGCTGGTGCTGTTCCCCTTCTCCATCAAGGGAAAGCGCAGCATGATTCAGATGAATATGCTCTCGGGGCGGATGCAGCAGCTGCAAAAGCAGTACGGCAAAAATCCCGAGCGCTATAACCAGGAGATGCAGAAGCTGTACGAGAAGGAAAACGTAAACCCCATGAGCGGCTGTATGTGGAGCCTGATTCCCATGTTTATCCTGCTGCCCCTGTACGCCATCATCCGGGAGCCCCTGCACTATATGATGGCCCTGAACACCGAACAGATCGCCCAGGTGGCCCAGGTCCTGGACTGGCAGAACGTGGCCGTAGCCAATGGCTGGGCCACTGCCGCCCAGGTGGCCGACGGCTTTACCAGCGCGGGCTACAACCAGTTATTCCTCTCCTCTCTGATCAACGAGGGAAATCTGGAGGCCGTGCGCCAGGCCCTGGGCAGCGCGGGCAACGTGTTTGCCATCAATTTTGATTTTCTAGGCTTGAATTTAGCCCTTGTCCCCACCTGGAAAATCTGGGAAGATTTTACCATGATGAAGCTGGGACTGCTGGCTCTGGTGCTGTGTTCTGTAGTCAGCGGCCTTGTGATGATGCTGATTACAACCAAAACCAACCAGATGAACCAGGATCAGGCCCAGAATGAGCAGGCCAAGCGGACCAACCGGACCATGATGCTGATCCAGCCTGTGATGTCCCTGTGGATTGGCTTCATCATGCCCGCCGGCCTGTGCCTGTACTGGATTGCCAACAACCTGCTGTCCATGGTCCAGGAGGTTATTGCCGGCCGGATGCTGAAAAAGGACTATGAGGCCGCCCGGATTGCCGCTGAGCAGCGGGCCAAGGAGGAGAAGGAAGAGGAGAAGCGCCGGAAGGCCGAGGCCGCAGAGGAGCGGGCCCGCCGTCTGGAGGAGGAGAAAAAGAACCGGGGCAAGAAAAAATCCCTGCCGAAAAAGAAGGAGGAGGATACCCCCGGCGTCAACCGCCAGGACAGCCAGATTGGCCTGCGGGCCTATGCCCGGGGCCGGGCCTATATCCCGGACCGGTTCGGCGGCGTAACTCCCTACCGGGACCCGGACGAGCGCATCCGCCAGGAGCTGGCCGCCCAGAAGCAGAAGAAGGGCAAAAAGGCCGGGCAGGAGGAGAAGCCGGCGGAAAAACCGGTGGAGCAGTCTGTGGAACAAACCCCTGTGCCCCCTGTTTCCAGTGAAATTCCCCAGAGCGAGATCAATTTTGATGATTTGACAAAATTCCCCGAATTTCCCCAGGAGAAAAAAGACGAGGAGGGTGAATAATGCGCAAGTTTGTGGAAACCACTGGCCGCTCGGAGGAGGACGCGATTTCCGCCGCCCTGTATCAGCTGGGCCTGGACCGGGATGATGTGTCCGTGGAGGTGCTGGAGCGGGCCAAATCCGGATTTTTGGGTTTTGGAAGCAGTCCCGCTAAGGTCCGGGTGTACTACGGCCCGGAGGAGGATCAGCCTGTATTCAAGCCGGAGGTCAAACAGCCGGAACCCAAACCGGAACCCAAGCCTGAGCCTGGGCAAGAGGAAAAAAACACCCTCCAGCCTGGGGATCAGATTATTTTGGCGGCTCCTCCCAGGCGGGAGCCCCCCAAAAAGCAGCTCCGTCCCCAGCCCAAGCCCCGGCCGGAGCCCAAGCCGGTCCCGGAGCGCAGAGAGGTACAGACCCAGCCTCCCGCCGGGGACGACCCGGTCCCCCCGAAGATTGAGGCTTTCCTGACGGGGCTGATGGAGCATCTGGAGGTGCAGGCCAAGCCGGACATCTCCGTCACTCCGGAGGGGAATTACCGGGTGGTTCTCCAGGGCCAGAACCTGGGGGCCATCATTGGCCGCCGGGGAGAGACTCTTGACGCCATTCAGCAGCTGACCAGTTACTGCGTCAACCGGGGACTTTCCAAGCGGGTGCGCATCCATGTGGACGCGGAGAACTACCGGGCCAAGCGGGAGGAATCCCTCCGGCGGCTGGCGGTGAAGGTGGCGGGGAAGGTGGTCAAGTACCGCAAGAACATCGCCCTGGAGCCCATGAACGCCTATGAGCGTCATGTGATTCACACGGCCCTTCAGGACTACCCCGGCGTGTCTACTTACTCCACCGGAGTAGACCCCAACCGGCACACCGTAGTGGCCTACAGCTCGAAATAAACGATCCGGACAGCGGGGGAGAGGGGAGGCCCTCTCCCACCGCTGTTTTTTTGGAGGCTTTTTCATGACCCCTCTGTATACCGCCCTGAAACAATTTGCAGATCAGAATCCCTTACGGATGTGTATGCCCGGCCACAAGGGGAAACTCCCCGGCTGCGGGCTGGACTTCACCGAGCTGGGCCCCACGGGAAACCTCTATGAGGGCGGCCCGCCCTTTGAAGAGGCCCAGGCCCTGTGGGCGGAGCAGTTCGGCTTTTCCGGCTGCCAGTTTCTCACTGGAGGGTCAACCCAGGGCGTTCATACGGCCCTGGCGTTGTGCTGTAAGCCCGGGGACCGGGTGCTGCTGGACCGGGGATGTCACAAAAGCGCCTTCGCCGCCTTGGCCCTGCTGGATGTGGAGCCGGTGTGGCTCTGGGAGCCGGCGGAGTTGGAGGAGTATCCGGATGTGAAAACAATCTGTATTACTTCTCCAACTTATTACGGAGAGATTTTGGATATTCAGAGGATTTCCCGCATTGCCCACCGCAACGGGGCCAAACTGATTGTGGATGGAGCCCACGGAGCCCACTTGCCCTTCCTGGGGGTGGACGGGTTTTCCGGGGCGGATTTGGTGGTGTGCAGCGCCCACAAGACCCTCCCGGCGCTGGGCCAGTCGGCCCTGCTGTTCTACCAGGATTTTGATCCGGAGGAGGTTCGCCGCCGGGCGGCCCTCTACGGCAGCTCCAGCCCCTCCTATCTGATGACCGCTTCCCTGGACTGGGCCCGGGACTGGATGGTCCGGAGGGGGATTGGGGAGTACCGCCGGGTGGCAGAGCGAATTGTGGGCTGGCGGGACCGGTTTCCCAGTTTAAGGACCGGGCGGCTGGACCCTATGCGGCTGACGCTGACCTCCCCGGATGGAAGCCGGGCGGCGTTGGAGCTGGAGCGGGAGAATATTTTTGTCGAAATGTCTGACCGGGGACACCTGGTCTTGATTCTCACGGGGCTGGATACAGAGGAGGACTTATACAAATTGGAAAAATCATTTGAAAAAATACGGTTAGGAGACCCCCCGTCCCTGCCGCCTCTGCCCCGTCCCGCCCGGAGCCTGTCCCAGCGGGAGGCCCTGTTTGCCCCGGCGGAGTTTCTGCCTCTGGAGGCCTGCGAAGGACGGATTGCGGCGGAGGCTCTGGCCCCATATCCTCCTGGCATTCCGGTGGTGGCCCCGGGGGAGAGAATTTCGGAAAAAGAACTGGCCTATTTCCGCAAAATAGGCTATAATAAGGAACGTACCGGGGTGGTGATGGAATGCAGCTAGACCAACTGGCGGGCAACCGCCGGGTAAAGGAAATATTGAACCGCCAGGAGCAGGGCCGGGGCTTGTCCCACGCTTATCTGCTCTCCGGCCCCAAGGGCTCCGGGCGGCATACGCTGGCCAGACTGCTGGCGGCGGCCATGCTGTGCACCGGAGGGGGAGAAAAGCCCTGCGGCCTGTGTCCCAGTTGCCGCCGGGTCATGGGGGGGATTCATCCGGATGTGTCCGCCCTGCCCGCCGGGGACGAAAAAAAGCCCTTAAGCGTGGACCAGATTCGCCAGCTGCGCCGGGACGCGTATATCCGGCCCAATCAGGGGGCCCGGAAAATTTATATTCTGGACGGGGCGGACCAGATGAACGCCAGCGCCCAGAATGCCATGCTGAAGCTTCTGGAGGAGGGGCCGGCCTATGGGGCCTTCCTGCTGGTGGCGGAGAATGCCGGCGGGGTGCTGGAGACGGTGCGTTCCCGGTGTGAGCAGCTGATCCTCACCCCGGAGGACGGCCCGGAGGGTGGAGAGAAGCCGGAGGAGGCCCTTCGGCTGGCCCGGGCCATGGAGCAGGGGAGCGAGACGGAGCTGATGGAGGCCGCTTTGCGCCTGGAAAAGCTGAACCGGGAGGATTTGTGCCAGACCCTGGAGGAGACCTTTGTAGAGCTGGGCCGGCTGGCCCGGACCTCTCCTCACCGGGGCAGGGCCCTGCGGGGGGCGGCGCTTTTGTCCCAGCTCCGGGGGGCGGCCGCCCTGAACGTAGGGGGCGGCGCTCTGGCGGGCTGGCTTTGCGGCCAGATGTTTTGGAAATGAGGAAACCGAAAATGACGGAAATTATTGGCGTGCGATTCCGCAGCGGCGGAAAGCAGTATTATTTTGATCCCAGCGGGGCGGAGTTCCAGACGGGACAGGGGGTCATTGTGGATACCTCCCGGGGACTGGAATACGGAATCTGCGTGTTGAAGAACACACAGGTGGAGGACGAAAACGTGGTCCAGCCTCTGAGGCCGGTGGTCCGGCTGGCGGGGCCGGAGGATGAAAAAATTGTGGAGCGCAACCAGGAGCGGGAGAGGCGGGCTTTTCAGATCTGCCAGGAGAAAATTGCGGCGCACGGGCTGGAAATGAAGCTGGTGGACTGCGAGTGCAGCTTTGAGGGGAATAAAATCCTGTTCTTTTTCACAGCGGAGGGCCGGGTGGATTTCCGGGCCCTGGTGAAGGATTTGGCGGGCACCCTCCACGCCCGGATTGAGCTGCGGCAGATTGGGGTGCGGGATGAGGCAAAAATGCTGGGCGGACTGGGGATCTGCGGCCGTCCCTTCTGCTGCGGCAGCTTTTTGGAGGAATTTCAGCCGGTGTCCATCAAAATGGCAAAAACTCAGAATTTGTCCCTGAATCCCACCAAAATCTCCGGCACCTGCGGGCGGCTGATGTGCTGCTTGAAGTATGAGCAGGAGGCCTATGAGGACCTGGTGAAGCATACCCCCAAGGTGGAGTCCTTTGTGGAAACCCCCGACGGGGTGGGAACGGTGTCGTCGGTGAATCTTTTGCGCCAGCAGGTTCAGGTCCGGCTGGACGACGCGCCGGAGACCCCCCAGTGCTACCACAACTGTGAGATCTGCGTGGTGCGCAGTGGGAAGGGCAAGCGCCCGGAGGGCTATGTGCCTCCCAGCCGGGAGGAGCTGGAAAAGCGCCGTAAAATCCCAGAGCCCACAGAGGCGGTGGAGTCCCCCACCAGCACCAACTCTCTGGCCGCCGCGCTGGAGGCGGTGTTCCAGGGCAGCCCCCCGCCCCAGTATGGGGAGCAGGGGGAAAATTCTGAGGGCCGTTCCCAGAACCGCCGCAGGCGGCGCGGATTCCCCCGGCCCAAGCAGCAGAGCCAGGAGAAGCCGGAGAACGGGGCCAAGAACAATTACCGCCCCCAAAACCGGCGGCGCCGCCGCCCGCCCAGAGGAAAAGAGAACCAGGGGGAGTAAGCCTTGCTGCAAGAATTTTTCAACGCCGTGTCCGCTGTAATTGTGCTGCTCCTGTTGATGGGAACGGGATATTTATGCGGCGCGCTGGGTTGGATTGACGGGGGCGCCAAGGGGTTTCTGAGCCAATTTGTGGTGAATATCGCCGTACCCTGTACCTGCATTACCGGCCTTTTGAACAACCTCAGCCAGGAAATGCTGGGGGAGATGGGGTTTATGGTGGCTTCCGCTGTGGCGGGGGTAGTGGTAACAATCCTGCTGAGTGTGGCGCTGGCTTTCCCCCTGAAGCTGCCCCGGGAGCGCTGGGGTGTGTTTGTGTCTATGGCGGGGCTGTCCAACACTCTGTTTATCGGTCTGCCCCTGTCTACCCAGCTGTTCGGGGAACAGGCGGTCCCCTTTGTGATGCTGTACTATCTGGGCAACACGGTGTTTTTACAGACAGTGGCGTTAAGCCTGATCGAGCGCGCAGGGTCCAGAGGGGGAGAGAAACGGAGCATCGGGAGCGTTTTCCTTGGACTGCTCCAAAAGCCCCCTATTTTGGGCACCTTTGCGGGGATTCTGTTTCTGATTACCGGATACCGGCCGCCGGAAATTTTGATGAAGGCGGCGGGCTACGTGGGGAGCGCGGTGACCCCGCTGGCCCTGCTGTACTGCGGGTACATTGTGTATGAGCTGGGGCTGAAAAACCTGCGGTTTTCCCGTGGACTGCCCACCATGCTGGTTATCCGGCTGTTCATAGCCCCGATTATTTGCATGGCGATGTGCAATCTGTTCGGGATGAGCGGTTTGGCCCGGAATGTGTTCATTGTGGAAAGCGCCCTGCCAGTGGTGAGCCAGGTGACCGTTATGGCGGGGAAATTCGGTGCGGATGAGAAATACGCCGCCGCGGGGGCCACCTTGTCCACCCTGGGCTCCTTTGTTACGATTCCGATTCTGATGGTTTTCCTGGCCAGTTAAAAAAACTGCCCTGCTGAATTCAGCAGGGCAGTTTTTTACGCTTCTTCCGGATTGGTCACCGCGATGGACAGCTCGTCCAGCTGCTTCTGATCCACCGTGTCGGGGCACTGGGTCATAGGCTCGCTGGCGTTCTGCACCTTGGGGAAGGCGATCACATCCCGGATGGAGTCCGCGCCGGTCATCAGCATCACCAGCCGGTCCAGACCGTAGGCCAGGCCGCCGTGGGGGGGCGCGCCGAATTTGAAGGCGTTAATCAGGTGCCCAAACCGGGCCTGGGCGTCCTCCTCCGTGAAGCCCAGGGCGCGGAACATGGCCTGCTGGACCTCCGGCACGGAGATGCGGATCGAGCCGCCCCCCAGCTCGGTGCCGTTGAGGACGATGTCGTAGGCCTTGGCCCGGCAGTTCTTCTTGTCGGACTCCAGCTTGTCGAAATCCTCGTCCATGGGGGCGGTGAAGGGGTGGTGCATGGCCACGTAGCGGTTCTCCTCCTCGGAGAACTCGAACATGGGGAACTGGGTCACCCAGAGGAATTTGTAGTCGTCCTTTTTGAGCAGGTTCAGCTGCTTGGCCACTTCACAGCGCAGCGCACCCAGGGCCGCGAATACGACCTCCTCCTTGGGGTCGCCGCAGATCAGTACCAGATCCCCATCCTTGGCGCTGGCCCGCTCCAGAATGGCCTTGTTCTCCTCCTCGGTGAGAAATTTTGCGTAGGAGCTGGTCATTTCACCGTTGTGGAGCCGCGCCCAGGCCAGACCCTTGGCCTTATAGGTTTTGACAAACTCCGCCAGCTTGTCGATCTTCTTCCGGGGGAAGTCGGCGGCGTGGCCGTTGACGTTAATCAGCCGCACCGTGCCCCCCGCCGCCACCGGGCCGGAGAACACCTGGAAGCCGCAGTCCTTCACCAGGTCGCTGATGTCTTGCAGCTCAAAGCCGAACCGCAGGTCGGGCTTGTCGGAGCCGAACCGGTCCATGGCCTCCCGCCAGGGCAGGCGCTGAAAGGGCGTCTGTACGTCCACATCCAGCACTTCTTTGAAAACTCTCTGTAGAAATCCCTCCTGAATTGACATTACGTCATCTTCATTCACGAAGGACATCTCCAGGTCGATCTGGGTGAACTCCGGCTGGCGGTCCGCCCGCAAATCCTCGTCCCGGAAGCAGCGGACAATCTGGAAGTACCGGTCGAAGCCGGAGAGCATCAGAAGCTGCTTGTACTGCTGGGGGGACTGGGGCAGGGCGTAGAATTTGCCTGGATGGACCCGGCTGGGCACCAGATAGTCCCGGGCGCCCTCCGGAGTGGATTTGGTGAGCATGGGGGTCTCGATCTCCAGAAAGCCGTTTTCGTCAAAATAGTCCCGGCAGATTTTGGAGACCTTGTGTCGAATGGCGATGGTCCGCTGCAAATCCGGGCGGCGCAGGTCCAGATAGCGGTATTTCAGCCGCAGCATATCGTTGACCTGGCTGTCCTCCTCAATGGCGAAGGGGGGCGTCTCCGCCTTGGCCAGCAGACGCAGCTCTTTTACATAGAGCTCCACGCCGCCGGTGGGGATTTTGTCCGTCTTGGCTTCCCGCTCCTTCAGCAATCCTGTGGCGGCCACCACGTACTCGCTGCGCAGGGATTTTGCTTTCTCAAAGACCTCCGGGGCGGTGCCGTCATCAAAGGTCAACTGCAAAATGCCCGTGCGGTCCCGTAGGTCCACGAAAATCAACGCGCCCTTGTCCCGCTGCCGCTGGACCCAGCCGCATACAGAGATGGTCTCTCCGGCCTGGGCAGGGCGTAAATCGCCGCAGTAGTGGGTGCGGCGGAAGTTTTGTAAATTGTCCATTTTAGTTCAGCTCCAGTCTGTCTTAATACTTATACCGTTTCAGTAGTGTATCCATTTCTTCCCTGAATTTACCCGGACTGCTGGGAATATACGCCGTCCAGGCTTCGTTTTCGTCCGCCAGCCACAGCTTTCCACCGGACCAGTAGGCCACGGTGCTGGGGATACAGCCCTCGTGGAGATAGATGAGTGTGCCGCCGTCCTCCATGGAGGAGGGGAGGAGGCTTTTATGGTATCTCCGGCTGCGCAGGAGGTTCATGACCGCATGGTAGCTCTGGCTTCGGGAGGCCGGCGGGTCCGGGTCGTCCCAGGTTGGGCCAGGGTAGACGATGCACAGCTCCCGGTCCGGCTCGGCGGGAAGGGGACTCCAGGTACGGACGCAGATTTCATCAAAGCTGTATTGCTGTGTGAAATGCCCGAACGCAGCCCCCGCCAGGGGCGTGGCCAGGAGGACCGCCGCCAGCAGGAAAATTTTAACCCGCTTTTTCATCGGTCCAGAATGGGCGTCCCCCGGTTCAGTTCCTCCAGTCCGGCTTTGATTTCCAGGGCCGCCTGCTGGTAGGACAGTTTTTTCTGCTCCCCGGAGGCCATATTTTTAATTGCGGCCACATCCTCTTTGATTTCATCCTCCCCGAGAATGGCAATGTAGGGGACGCCAATCTTGTCGGCGTAGGCCATTTTCTGCTTGAATTTCTTCTGTTCCCCGTGAATCTGGGTCCGCAGGCCCGCGGCCCGCAGCTGGGTGGCCAGGGTGATGGCCGGGCCCATATCCTCAGTCATGGGGAGGACCAGCACGTCGGCGGGGGCGGTGTTCAGCTGATCGTTCAGATAGCCCTGGTCCTCCAGGACGAAGAACAGACGGGTCAAGCCGATGGAAATCCCCACGCCGGGGAGCTGCTTGTCCGTATAATACTCCGCCAGATTGTCATACCGGCCTCCGGAGCAGATGGAGCCGATCTCCGGGTGGTCCAGCATGGTGGTTTCATAGACCGTGCCGGTGTAGTAGTCCAGCCCCCGGGCAATGGCCAAGTCCACCGCGAAATGGTCCTCCGGCACCCCGAAGGCGGCCAGATACCTCACTACGGTCCTCAGCTCGTCCAGACCCTGGTCGAACAGCTCATGCCGGCCCCGGTACTCCTCCAGGGCGTCCAGCACCTCCTGGTTGCTGCCGTTGATTGCCACAAACCGGAGAATCTCCAGCGCCTGCTCCCTGGGGATGTTCAGCTCTTCCTCCAGGATGCTCTGGACCTTCTCTCCGCCGATTTTGTCCAGCTTGTCCACCGTGCGCATGATGTCGGTGGATTTTTCCGAGAGGCCCAGCATAGCGTAAAAGCCATTGAGCACCTTTCGGTTGTTGACGCAGATCATAAAGCGTTTCAGGCCCAGGGCGCTGAAAGTCCGGTAGATAATGGACGGGATCTCCGCCTCGTTGGAGATATCCAGCTTGCCGTCTCCAATGATGTCGATATCCGCCTGATAGAACTCCCGGAACCGGCCCCGCTGGGCCCGCTCCCCCCGGTAGACCTTGCCAATCTGGAAGCGCCGGAAGGGGAAGGCCAGCTTGCCGTAGTGCAGGGCCACATACTTGGCCAGGGGGACGGTCAGATCAAAGCGCAGGGACAGGTCGCTGTCCCCCTTGGTAAAGCGGTAAATCTGCTTCTCGGTCTCGCCGCCGCCCTTGGCTAATAAAACCTCGCTGGATTCAATCAGGGGGGTGTCCAGGGGGGTGAAGCCGTAGAGGGAGAAGGACTCCCGGATAATGGCGGCCATACGCTCGAACTGGGCCTGCCGGGGTGGGAGCAGCTCCATAAAGCCGGAGAGCGTACGGGGCTGTACTTTACTCATACCAACAAAATCCTTTCTGTTTTTCGGAAAAAAGTGCTCCCATCCCGGTGGGACGAGAGCGCGGACGTTACAGTGCGAAGGGCACCCGATTGGGGTTCATGCCCTCCCGCCAGTCCAGATCTCCCCGGGCCAGCCCGTGGATTAACAGTTCGGCGGTGGCCACGTTGGTGGCAACCGGGACGGAGTGCTGATCGCACAGGCGGGTGATATACATGACGTTCTCGTCCATCAGGCTGTCCTGGGGCGCGTTGAAGAAAAGCACCATATCAATCTCATTATAAATGATGCGCTGGCCGATCTGCTCCACGCCGCCGTGCTCGTGGGAGAGGAACAGGTTTACCGGCAGGCCGGTGGCCTCCGCCACCATGCGGCCGGTGGCGTTGGTGGCGCAGATGGTGTGTTTGGATAGTACGCCGCAATAAGCGGTGCAGAACTGTACCATTAGTTCCTGTTTTTTGTTGTGACACATGATTGCAATGTTCATGGGGGCGGTACCTCCTTTTTAAGAATTTCAGCGGATGCGCATGATGGGAACCTGCCGGCCCTCCAGCCGGAGGGCGATATTCCGGCAGGCGTCCGCCGCGCCGGGGCGGGTGCGGGGGAGCAGGGGACGGCCCTGATTGGCGGATAAAATTACGTGGGGATCCTCCGGCACCACTCCGATGAGGGGCAGACCGGCGGCGTCCATAGCGTCGTCAATGGTGGCCCGGAGCTGCCGCAGCAGCTTGGGCTGAATTCGGTTCATCACCAGATGAATCTGGTGCAGGAAGGCCAGCTCCTCCACTGTCCGCTGGGCGTCCCGCAGGGAGGACGCGTCGCTGGTGGACACCACGATGGCCCGGTCCGCACTGGAGCAGGCCAGGCGGAAACCGCTGCCCAGACCGGCGGGGGAGTCGATGAGCACATAGTCATAGGCGCCCCGGGCCTTATAGAGCATAGACTGAACCGCCTCCTGGCGGATGGCGCCGGGCAGCTGCATGGGGGCGGTGAGCAGCCAGAGTCCGGGCAGGTCCGGGTGGCTCACCACAGCCCGTTCCAGCGGCACCCGCCCCAGAGCCACGTCGGTGAAGTCCAGCAGGGCCCGGTCGTGGAGCCCCAGAGTGATGTCCAGATTCCGCAGGCCGATGTCCATGTCGATACAAAGGACCTTCCGGCCTACCCGGGAGAGGGCCGCGGCAACCCCTCCGGTGACGGTAGTTTTTCCGGTGCCTCCTTTTCCGGAGGTAATGACGATCACAACGCCCATAGCGCATCTGGCCTCCTATATCTTCCAATAGTAATATATCATATTTTGGAGGTTCGTCAATGGTTTTTTGTGAAAAAAACCTAAATTCTGGAATGACTTTTTTCAAAGGGCCTCTTTTTGTATCCTGGCCCACCGCCGGGGGAGCCCCTTGGGGGTGGGAGTCATTTTTTGGACACAGATAATCCGGTGCTTTACCTCTGTTCCGGGGATGGAGTAGTCCACAATTTGGCGGATTTCTCCCCCCAATCGCTTCAAAGCGGAGGCGGCCTTGTCCAGCTCCTCCTCACTGTCCGGTCCCTTCATGGCCAGGAAGTAACCTCCCGGCTTGACGAAGGGCAGACACAGCTCGCACAGAATGCGAAGCTCCGCCACCGCCCGGGCGGCGGCAAAATCGAAGCTGTCCCGATCCCCGGGGACCAGGGCCTGCTCTTCCGCCCGGGCGTGGATGGTCCGGACCTGCTCCAGATTCAGGGCGGCGCTGACCTCTCCCAGCCAGTCCAGCCGTTTGTTCAGACTGTCCAGCAGCGTCACCTGGAGGGAGGGAACGAGAAGCTTCAGGGCCAGCCCCGGGAAGCCGGCTCCGGTACCCACGTCAATGAGGGTTTTATTGGCAAAATCTCCGCAGCGCAGCAGGGCGGCGCTGTCCAGCATATGCAGCCTGGCCACCCCTTCGGGGTCCCGGATGGCGGTGAGGTTCATGACCTGATTCTTTTCCAGGAGAAGCCGGCCGTATTCCGCCAGCTTTGCCGGGGCCTCGGGGGGGTAGGGGAGGGCCATCTCCTTCAGTCCGGCGGTGATGATCTGTTCCATATCAGCCTCCGAAATTACTCAGCAGCCCTACGATTCCAATGGGCAGGGTAATGAGCGCCAGCAGCCAGCACAGGACCGCTGCACTGATGGCGGCCGCCTTTCCGGGTTTTCCGGTGCTCCGCCAGCTCACCAGGGCCAGCGCCCCCAGACCGATGAGTCCAGGGACGGCCAACAGGGGTCCCAGATTGCCCAGGGCCTTGGCAGTGTAGTAAAAGTAGGTGGTCAGCGCCACCAGAATCACCATATAGGCGATTCCAATCCAGGCCAAGGTTCGCTTTACCGGGGAGGCGGGGGTGTAATCCGGTTTTTTTTCCTCAGCCATGGGCTTGCTCCTTCAGAAGATCCCGGATCTCAGCCAGCAGAATTTCCTCGGCGGAGGGCTCCGGCGGGGCAGGAGGGGCCTCGGGCTTCTTATGATAAAATTTGTTGATGCTTTTCACCAGACAAAACACCACAAAGGCCATCACCAGGAAGTTCAGAACCGCCTGAATGAAGTTTCCGTAGGCAATGATTGCTCCGTTCACAGTGAGGGACAGGGCGGCAAAGCTGATGCTGCCGGTGAAGATACCCAGCAGGGGCATAATGACGTCGTTAATGAGGGAGGTGGTAATGGCGTTGAAGGCTCCGCCGATCATCACGCCCACCGCCAGGTCCATCACGTTGCCCCGGGCAATAAACTTCTTGAATTCCTCAAAAAATGCTTTCATCGTTTTTCCTCTGACTTTTTCCGGCTGGAGCTGCCCCAAGGGCCGTCCTCCGTGTGAATATGGGTCTCCCGGATGCCCATTTGCAGGTTGAACAGAGTCCGGTTCAGGGCGTCCGCCTCCTTTTCGGTGAGCTGGGCAAAGAGAATGCCGTACCAGTATTTGCCGGGCCGGTGCTCCGAGCAGCGGACAATCTGTCCCAGGAAGTTGAGGGGACTGTACTCCTCCAGCTTAATGCGAACCCGCAGGACTTCGTCCTCCATGTGGACATACTCGGATTCCACGCAGCACCCGCCGGTGCTGATGTTGACCAGTTGGCAGTCCTCCGGGCGGCGGTAGTGCTCGTCATCCTGGCGGTAGAGGGATACGGGAGTGGACAGAGGCAGACGGAAGGAGCTGCGGACATTGGAATGGTCCTCCATTTTCATGTCCTTTACCTTGAAGGTTGTCCGGGTGGACTGCTCCACAACAGCGCTCATGGACACGGGAATCAGCCGCCGGTCGTAGCCATTCAGGGTCACATCCGCGTTGAGGGGGATCACTTTGAAGGACAACTCCCCGGGCAGGCGCTCTACCGTCAGGGTGTCGTCGGTAAACTCCACAATCTGGCCGGTGAGCAGGTATTCCCCCTCCCGGTTCATCACATCAATGTGCATTCCCTTTGCCAGCTGGCCTTTGGAGCCAGCCACCGGCTGACGCTTGACCGGTTCCTCCAGGTCATATTCCTGGAGGCGCTCCGGCTCTTTTTCCTTTTGAAAAAGGGATGAAAAGATACCCATGTGGCATTCTCCTTTCCTTCAAAAAACTCTTAATTGGCGGGAATCATCCGCTCCAGTCCGCCCATATAGGGCCGGAGAACAGCGGGAATGACGACGCTGCCGTCGGCCTGGAGGTTGTTTTCCAAAAAGGCAATGAGCATCCGGGGAGGGGCGACAACGGTGTTGTTCAGGGTGTGGGGCAGATACGTCTGGCCGTCCTCCCCCTTTACCCGGATTTTCAGCCGCCGGGATTGGGCGTCCCCCAGGTTGGAGCAGGAGCAGACCTCAAAATACTTTTTCTGCCGGGGGGACCAGGCCTCAATATCACAGGACTTCACTTTCAAATCCGCCAGATCGCCGGAGCAGCACTCCAGCTGCCGCACGGGGATATCCAGAGAGCGGAAGAGCTCCACTGAGTACCGCCACATCTTTTCATACCAGTCCATGGATTCCTGGGGCTTGCAGACCACAATCATTTCCTGCTTTTCAAACTGATGGATGCGGTACACTCCGCGCTCCTCCAGGCCGTGGGCTCCCTTCTCCTTCCGGAAGCAGGGGGAGTAGGAGGTAAGAGTCTGGGGCAGCGCGGATTCCGGCAGCATCTGGTCGATGAACTTGCCGATCATGGAGTGCTCGCTGGTGCCAATGAGGTAGAGATCCTCTCCCTCAATTTTGTACATCATTGCGTCCATATCCGTCTGGCTCATTACGCCCTCTACCACGTTGCCGTGGATCATGAAGGGGGGGATGCAGAAGGTAAAGCCCTTGCCGATCATGAAGTCCCGGGCGTAGGCCAGCACCGCCTCGTGGAGCCGGGCCACGTCCCCCATGAGGTAGTAGAACCCGTTGCCGGACACCCGGCCGGCAGCGTCCATGTCTACGCCGTGGAAGCGCTCCATAATCTGGGTGTGGTAGGGGATGTCAAAGCCCGGAACCGCGGGCTCTCCGAAGCGCTCCACCTCCACGTTGGCGGAGTCGTCGGGACCGATGGGGACGGAGGGATCAATGATGTTGGGGATCACCAGCATGATTTTCCGAATCTCCTGGGCCAGCTGGGTTTCCCGCTGCTCCAGCTGGGCCAGCCGGTCGGCGTTGGACTTCACCTGCTCCTTGGCCGCTTCGGCCTCCTGGAGCTTGGAGGGGTCCTTTTTGGCCTGCCCCATAAGCATACCCACCTGCTTGGATAAGGCGTTCCGGGCGGTGCGCAGCTGCTGGGCCTCCGCGATTACCCCGCGGTTTTCCCTGTCCAGCTCCAGAACCTGGTCCACCAGGGGGAGTTTCCCGTCCTGGAATTTTTTCTTTATGTTTTCCCGGACCAGGTCGGGGTTGTCGCGGATGAATTTGATGTCTAACATAGTCTTGTCTCCTTCTTATTTTATGTTTCACGTGAAACATTAGTTAGTATAACGCGGCATAAATTTCCTGATAGCGGTCAGCAGGGGAGAAGCGGTCGTTGTCCGTGGTGCTCTCCTTGGGGAGGTACTCCGCCAGCTCCTGCTCTTGCAGGCCGGCAATCAGCTGGCGGCACAGACTGTACCGGCCCCGGACGTAGGCCTCGTCAATCTGCCAGAACAGGTCCAGGGCCCGAATAGTTTTGTCCAGCTCCACTCTCAGGCCGGCGGCTTCCTCAGCGGCCTTATGAAGCTCTGCCTTCTGATTTTCCAGCTGATCCTTCAGAGACTGGATCTGAGTTTTTAGCTGATCGTTTTCCTCATAGAGCGCCTGAACCGACTGCATGGCGGATACGGATTCCCGGAGGCCGGACATGGATTCGGTGAGACCGCCGATCATTTCGTTGCTCTGGCGGCGCTCCATAAACAGCGACACCAGAAGGAGAAGAAAGGCGGCGATAAAAAGAATCACGATATAGGTCAGAACCGACTGCTGGCGCTTGCGCTGGGCGCTGCTCCGGCGGGGCCGGGGCTGGCCGGGGGCCGGAACGTCCGGGGTACGGGAGGCATTGGGTTCACTCATACAGCTCCCCCTCCCGTCCGTGGGCCTGGAGCCAGGTCAGCAGGGACTCCAGGTCCTGGCTGTTGTAATACTCCAGCTGAATGCGTCCCTTTTCTCCTTTGGCGCTGATGGTGACCTTACGGCCCAGACGGCCGGAGAGGGATTTTTCCACCTCCCCCAGATAGAGGGCGATGGGGTCGTCCTCCCTCCGCTGGGGGGCCTTGGGTTCCTTCTGCAAGGTTTTGATCAGCGCCTCGGTCTGGCGCACGGAGAGCCTTTCCTCGATTACCCGCTTGGCCGCCGCCCGCTGGAGTGCGGGGGAGGGGGCGGCCAGGATGGCCCGGGCGTGTCCGGCGGAGAGTTTGTCCTCCGCAACCAGCTCCAGCAGGTCCTCCGGCAAGGCCAGCAGCCGCAGGGTGTTGGTAATTGCCGGCCGGGATTTGCCCATCCGCTGGGCCACCTGATCCTGGGTCAGTCCATATTCCTCCATGAGCACCTGATAGCCCTGGGCCTCTTCCACCGGGTTCAGATCCTCCCGCTGGAGGTTTTCAATAAGGCCGATTTCCATCACCTTTTTGTCGTCCGCCTCAATAATAACCACGGGCACTTCGCTGAGCCCGGCGTCCTTGGCGGCGCGCCAGCGCCGTTCCCCGGCGATAATCTGATAGTACCCCGTGGACAGCCGCCGGACGGTGAGGGGCTGGATCAGGCCGTGGATGCGGATGGAGTCGGCCAGCTCCGCCAGGGACTCCGGGTCAAAGCGCTTCCGGGGCTGGTTCAGCCCCGGCTCGACCTGGGAGATGGGCAGGGATACCGCCCCGTCCCCCTGATCCTGGAGCTCCGGATCGCCCAGCAGGGCGTTGAGCCCCCGGCCCAGACCAGTATCTTTGGTTCGTTTTGCCATTGCCATAACAAATCCTTTCCAGGCTTTTTACGCCTTGCTGTGCAGGTCCACAATTTCTTGGGCCAGGGCGGCATAAGCCTCCGCGCCCCGGGAATAGGGGTCATAGGCCTGGATGGGCTTCCCGTGGCTGGGGGCTTCGGACAGGCGGACATTCCGGGGGATCACCGTGGCGTACACCTGGCCGGGAAAATGCCGCTTGACCTCCTCCGCCACCTGGAGGGAGAGGTTGGTGCGGCTGTCAAACATGGTCAGCAGAACGCCCTCCATTGCCAGCTGGGGGTTGAGCCCCCGCTTCACCAGACGGACGGTGGACAGCAGGTCGCTGAGCCCTTCCAGGGCGTAGTATTCGCACTGGACCGGCACCAGCAGCGCGTCCGCCGCGCACAGGGCGTTAACAGTGAGGAGCTCCAGGGAGGGGGGGCAGTCGATCAAAATGTAGTCGTACTGGTCCTGGAAGCGGGCCAGCGCCTTTTTCAGCAGGTGCTGTGGGTCCTCCAGGCCGATCAGCTCCACGCCGGCTCCGGCCAGAGACTTGTTGGAGGGGAGCACATCTCCGAATTTGGTGGAAATCACCGCCTTTTCCGGCTCGGCTCCCGCAATCAGAACGTCGTAAACAGTGGGCGATGCGGTGGACTTGTCCACGCCCATGCCGCTGGTGGCGTTGGCCTGGGGGTCAAAGTCACACAGCAGCACCCGCTTCCCCAGTCCCGCCAGAGCGGCAGTCAGGTTTACGGTGGTGGTGGTTTTGCCTACTCCGCCCTTCTGGTTTACGACGGCAATGCTGCGGCTCATTCGCAGTTCCTCCTAATAATGAAAGTGTATAGACTCCATTATAACAACCGCACGTCCGCTTTTCAACCGCTTTTGGGAAAAAATATCCGCGGCCCCGAAGATTCGGGACCGCGGAACAGGGAGGAGAGGAAAATGTTTCACGTGAAACATAGGGGCAGCATTATGGGGCCGGCTGGCGGGCTTTCCCCTGGCGGGGAATTCGGATGGTCAGGAGGATTTCCTCTTCAGAGTCCTCCCGCTGGCACTGGGCGTCCACCCCGGCGGACCGCATCAGATCCACGCTCCGGGACAGGGTGTTCAAAAACAGCCGCACATCCTTCAGGATTACCGTCCGCCTCGGCTTTGCCGGGGGAGGGGGGGACAGCAGCCGCTCCGTCAGCTGCTCTGTCTGGGCCACCGTCAGATGGTGAGCCAGAATCTCCTCCATCGCCCGGTGGAGAAGCTCCCGGCTTTCCAGCCGCAGAAGGGCCCGGGCGTGGCGCTCGGTGCAGCCTCCATCCCGAAGGGCGCTCAGGACCTCCGGGGGCAGCTTCAGCAGCCGCAGCTTATTGGCTACGGCGGACTGGCTCTTGCCGATGCGCCGGGCCAGCTCCTCCTGGGAGAAATGGTAGGTGTCCAGAATGGACTGGAGGGCCTGGGCCTCCTCCCAGAAGTCCAGATCCCGCCGCTGGAGGTTTTCCACCAGGGCCAGCAGGGAGGAGGCGGAGGCGTCCGCCTGGACGGACAGGCAGGGCACTTGCTCCAGGCCCAGCAGCTGGGCGGCCCGGAGCCGCCGTTCTCCGGCCACCAGCTCCCAGCCCTGGGGCTGGCGCCGGACGGTCAGGGGCTGCAAAATCCCCAAAGCCTGAATCGAATCCGCCAGGGCCCGCAGGTCCTCCGGGGCGAATACCTGCCGGGGCTGGTTGGGGTTAGGGGCGATGGCGCCCACGGGGAGATACAAAATTCGGTTCTGGTCAAAAATACCTTTTTTCGGCAGCAGACGCATAGCGGAATCCCTCCCAACGGCTTGTCCGATGCTTTCCTCCATAGTTTACCAGAAATTCCCAAAAAAGCAGTCGAAGCCGGACGAGGGAGAAAAAATTTTTCTGAAAAACTGGAACTTGTCAAAAACCCCTTGTATCTCCCTGCAAGTTCCGATATAATGATCTTGCAAAACATATGGTTCAGATTGAGAAAGGGAGGAACTTATGACTGCGAAAAAAAGAATGCCCCTGGCCCTGTGGATCTTTGTGGGGCTGCTGGTGGGAATCGCCGCCGGCCTGTTTCTGATGGCGCTGCCCAACGGAGGGGCCATTGCCAACGGCTATATCAAGCCCTGGGGCACGATTTTCCTGAATTTGCTGAAATTCATCGTGGTGCCCATCGTTTTGTTTTCCATCGCCTCCGGCGTGATCTCCATGCAGGATGTGGGGAAGGTGGGTTCCATCGGCGTCAAGACCATTGTATATTATATGTGTACCACAGCCTTCGCGGTGGTGCTGGCCCTGATCCTGGGCAGCATCGCCAAGGGCGCCCGCCTGTTCACCGCCCTGGAGACCTCCGGCCTGGAGTACACCCCGCCGGAGGGCCAGAGCCTGATGGATACCATTGTGAATATCTTCCCCTCCAACGCCCTGGCCCCCCTGGTGAACGCGACGATGCTTCAGGTGATTGTCATCTCTCTGCTGCTGGGCTTCGGCATTCTGCTGGCGGAGGAGAAGGGGCTTGTGGCCGCCCAGGTGGTGGACAGTCTCAATGAGGTCTTTATGAAGATCATGGACCTGATTATCAAGCTGTCCCCCATCGGCGTAGCCTGTCTGATCTGCCCGGTGGTGGTGGCCAACGGGGCAGAGATTCTGGGCCACCTGGCCATGGTGCTGCTGATGGCCTACGTGGGCTACATTGTCCACGCCCTGGTGGTTTACTCCGCCACGGTGGGGGGGCTGGCTGGGATCAGCCCGGCCAAATTCTTCGCGGGGATGGCCCCGGCTATGATGATGGCCTTTTCGTCGGCCTCCTCCGTGGGGGCCCTGCCCCTGAACCTGGAGTGCGCGGAGCGCCTGGGCGCCCGGCGGGAGGTGGCCTCCTTCGTGCTGCCTCTGGGGGCCACCATCAACATGGATGGAACCGCCATCTACCAGGGCATCTGCGCGGTGTTCATCGCCACCGCCTACGGGGTGAACCTGGGGGTGGGGGAGATGGCCACCATCGTGCTCACCGCCACCCTGGCCTCCATCGGAACGGCGGGGGTGCCCGGAGCGGGGATGGTCATGCTGGCCATGGTGCTGGAGAGCGTCGGCCTCCCGGTGGAGGGCATCGCCCTGGTGGCCGGCGTGGACCGGATCTTCGACATGGGCCGGACCACGGTGAACATCACCGGCGACGCGGCCTGCGCCATTATCGTCTCCAAAATGGAGGACCGGAAGGCGGCCCGGACAAGGCTGTCCTGAGAAAACCGTATTCCATACAGAGCTCTCCCCCCTCCGGGGGAGAGCTTTTATAATCCGCTGCCGGGGGAAATCGGTTGCATTTTTCTGTCTCTGCGGCTATAATAACCCCATAGGGCCTCAAACGGCCCCAAAAAGGAGGTTTCCCCATGGAGGAACAAGTGCAGGAACAGACCCCGGAGGAAAAAGCGCCCCGCAAGCCGGGCGAGGATCTGTTTTATTGGCTGGGGGCCCTGGTGGGGGCCATTGTGGTGCTCACCCTGGTGTTCAGCTTTCTGGGCCGCCTCACCCGGGTGGACGGCCATTCCATGGACCCCACCCTGGCCCACAACGAGATGATGCTGGTGTGGTCCCTGGGCTATCAGCCCCGGCGGGGGGATATTGTGGTCCTCAACAAAACAAGCACCGATTTTCTGGGCAAACGGGCGATCGTCAAACGGGTGATCGCCCTGGGGGGAGACACGGTGGACATCGACTATGAGAACAGCGTGGTCTATTTAAACGGACAGCCCCTGGACGAGCCCTATCTGGGAGAGCCCATGTCCTGGCCCGGCAGCCCCTATATGCAGCGGACCCACTTTGAAATCCCGGAGGGCTCCGTCTTTGTGATGGGGGATAACCGCAACAACTCCACCGACAGCCGCGACGAGCAGCTGGGGCCGGTGGAGGAGGAGTTCATTCTGGGCCGGGTGTTCGCCATCCTCTGGCCCCTGGATCAGCTGGGGCTGATTTGAGGGGAGGGCGCACCATGGACCTTATTACCCTGCCCAACGGGGCCCGTCTGCTGCTAAACCCCGTGCCCGATACCCGTATCGCATCCCTGGGCTTTTTCTGGGGGGCTGGCTCCCGCCACGAAAAGGCCGCGGAAAACGGCGCCGCCCACTTTCTGGAGCACATGAGCTTCAAGGGCACCCGGCGCCGGGACGCCGCCTGTCTGGCCCGGGAGGCCGACGCCATCGGGGGCCAGCTCAACGCCTACACCAGTAAGGATCACACCTGCTATTATATCCGCTGCCTGGACCAGCACCTGGGCCGGGCCGCCGATCTGCTGTGTGACATGATGCTCTGCTCCCGGTTCGCCCAGGAGGACGTAGAGGTGGAGCGGGGGGTCATTTTAGAAGAGATTGATATGTATGAGGACACCCCGGAGGAGCTGTGCGCCGAGCGGCTGGACCGGGCGGTCTACCCCGGCAGTTCTCTGGGCCGTCCGGTACTGGGCCGGCAGTCCACCCTGGAGGGCATGACCGGAGCGTGGCTGAAGGAGTGGCAGCGGGAGCACTACCGCCCGGAAGTCCTGGTGGTCTCCCTGGCCGGGAGCTTCGGGCAGGGGGAGGTTGACTTTTTGACCCAGGCCCTCTCCGCCCTGGAGCCCGGGCCCGCCCCCAAGGCCAAGCCCGCCGTATACACCCCCGCCGCCGTCACCCGAAAAAAGGCCATCGAGCAAAATCACATCATCTGGGCCTTTCCGGGATTATCTTACCTGGACGAGCGCCGGTACGCCCTGATTCTCCTCAACTCCATTCTGGGGGGCGGGGCCTCCTCCCGGCTGTTTCAGGAGGTCCGGGAGAAGCGGGGGCTGTGCTACAACGTTTACTCCACCCTGTCCGACCACGCGGACACGGGGATTTGGGAGATCTACACCGCCGTGAACCGGGACCAGGAGGGGCAGGCCCTGGCAGCCATCCGGGACACGGCGGCCCGGCTGGCCCAGGAGGGCCCCACCCAGGAGGAGGCGGACCGGGCCCGGGAGCAGGCCTGCGCCGGCGCGGCCATGAGCCTGGAGACCGTCCAGGCCCGGATGAACCACCAGGGCAGCTCCCTGCTGCTCCAGGGGCGGGTCCGGAGCCTGTCCGAAATTTTAAGCGCCTACCGGCAGGTCACCCGGGAACAGCTGCGGGACCTGGCCGGAGCGATGCTGCAATTTGACAAAGCCTCCCTGTCCGCCGTGGGCCGGGTGTCGCCCCCGGAATTCTATGTCCAACAGCTGGGCTTGAAGGATATATCTGGCAAAAACCGGGCACACTGAGGGGGAAAGGAGGGGACACAATGGTAAAAGGCGTCACGCGGCAGGTCATTTTGGTGAAATCCCCCGACCCCAGGCTCTTTGAGCAGGCTATTTTTCTGGTCAGGGAGGAGGCGCTCAACCGCCCCGGCGTCAGCCAGGAGCAGGTGATTGCCCAGGCCCGGGCCGCCGCCAACGACTATCTCAAGCGCAGCCGGGTCTGGAACGAGCGGGAGCGGGGGCTCACCGGCTGGCTCTGGGCCGTCCTGGGGGCGTCCAGCGCCTCCCTGGTGTGGCTGCTGGGATTTATTTTGCTGTGAGGAGAGGATTTTATGTTAAAAACCCAGGTTCTCCAAAAGGTGGACCAAGTCAGCCTCCCCCGGACCATCCACCTGGTCCCCCTGAACAACATCGCGGGCTTTGACGTCCGCCCGGGCTTCTACGAGATCAACGGAGCCACCGCCATCCCCGGCGGAGTGAACTTTACCGTCCACTCCAAGGGGGCCACCTCCGTGGAGCTGCTGCTGTTCCACCGCACGGAGAGCGAGCCCTTCGCGGTGCTCCCCTTCCCGGCCCACTACCGGATCGGCAACGTGTATTCCATGATTGTGTTCAAGCTGAACATTGAGGAATTTGAGTACGCCTATCGGGTGGACGGCCCCTACGACCCGGAGAAGGGGCTGCTGTTCGACCGCAGCAAGTATTTGCTGGACCCCTACGCCAAGGCGGTCACCGGCCAGAGCCAGTGGGGCAAAACCGCCCCCAACGGCCAGCACTACAAGGCCCGGGTGGTGAAGGACGACTTCGACTGGGAGGATATGCACCCGCCCCTGATCCCCATGGAGGATCTGATTATCTACGAGCTCCACGTCCGGGGCTTCACCCGCCACGACTCCTCCGGCGTGGCCCATCCGGGGACCTTCGCGGGGCTGATGGAAAAGCTGGACTATCTGGAGGATTTGGGGGTCAACGCCATTGAGCTGATGCCCATCTTCGAGTTCGACGAGATGCAGGATTACCGCCAGCACGAGGGGGAGAACCTCTACAACTACTGGGGCTACAGCACCGTCAGCTTTTTCGCCCCCAATACCAGTTACACCGCCAGCACCGAATATAACCGGGAGGGCAACGAGCTCAAGCAGCTCATTCAGGAGGCCAACCGGCGGGGAATTGAGGTCTACTTAGACGTGGTGTTCAACCACACCGCCGAGGGGGACCGGCGGGGGCCCTTCTTCTCCTTCAAGGGCTTTGACAATAATATCTATTACCTGCTCACCCCGGAGGGGGATTACTACAACTTCAGCGGCTGCGGCAACACCCTCAACTGCAACCACCCCATCGTCCACCAGATGATCCTGGACTGCCTGCGGTACTGGGTGACCAACTACCGGGTGGACGGCTTCCGGTTTGATCTGGCCTCCATCCTGGGCCGGAACGAGGACGGCAGCCCCATGGAAAAGCCCCCTCTGCTGCAATCCCTGGCCTTCGACCCCATTTTGGGGGATGTGAAGCTCATTGCCGAGGCCTGGGACGCCGGCGGGCTGTATCAGGTGGGGACCTTCCCCGCCTGGAACCGGTGGGCGGAGTGGAACGGCCGCTATCGGGACGATATGCGCCGGTATCTGAAGGGGGACTGGGGACTGGCCCAGGCCGCCGCCATGCGGCTGATCGGCTCTCAGGATATGTACGCCGCCGAGGGGCGGAAAAACGCCTCCGTCAACTTCATTACCTGCCACGACGGGTTTACCCTGTGGGATCTGTACTCCTACAACGAAAAGCACAACCTGAAAAACGGCTGGAACAACACCGACGGGGCCAACGACAACAACAGCTGGAACTGCGGCGTGGAGGGGGAGACGGCGGACCCCCAGATCAACGCCCTGCGCCGCCGGATGGGCCGCAACGCCTTCGCCCTGCTCATGTGCAGCCGGGGCATCCCCATGTTCCTGGCGGGGGACGAGTTCGGCAACACCCAGTTCGGCAACAACAACGCCTACTGCCAGGACAATCTCACCTCCTGGCTGGACTGGCGGCAGCTGGAGGCCAATCAGGACATCTTCCAGTTCTTCCGGTACATGATTCACTTCCGCAAGGCCCACCGCATTCTCCGCAGCAACTTGAGCAGCGGAGCCTGCGGCTTCCCGGACGTGAGCTTTTACGGGGTCACCCCCCACCCCCGGGAGGCTTTTAACAGCGACGAACACTATATCGGCGTACTGTTCGCCGGGTGGGAGCGGCTCACCGGGCCCCAGATCGTCTATGTGGCCTCCAACGCCTACTGGGAGCCCTTGCAGGTCCAGCTGCCGCAGCTGCCCTCCTCCATGGGCTGGGAGCTGGCGGCGGACACCTGGGAGGAGAAGCAGTTGCCTTTGCGCCCCCTGGCGGGCAGTCAATTTGAAATCCGCCCCCGCAGCGTAATGATTTTTGTGGGGCGGTAGCAGAGAGGAGTGGAACATATGGCACTGCCGCAAAAAGATGAATATTACACCCTGGAGGACGCCCTGAACTGGGAGGAGCATGAGCGGATCGAAATTTTGGACGGATACCCCATTATGCAGGCCGCGCCTAGCCGGCAGCACCAGGAGGTCGCCGTGGAATTGACCCGCCAGCTTGCCAACTACCTGGTCGGAAAAAAATGCAAGGTATTTGTCGCCCCCTTTACCGTGTGCCCCTTCGCCACCCGGGAGGACGATCCCCGCAGCATCGACACCCTGGTGGAGCCGGATATTACCGTGGTCTGCGACCCGGAGAAGCTGGACAAGGTGGGGTGCAAGGGGGCGCCGGACCTGATTATCGAAATTTTATCCCCCTCCAGCCTGCGCCACGACCGGCTGACCAAGCATAACCTCTACCAGCGGGCGGGGGTGCGGGAATACTGGATTGTGGACCCGGAGAGCAGGACGGTACAGACCTTTGTGCTGGAAAACGGCTATTACGCCGCCCAGGACTTCGGCGATGAAGGGGACACCATCCAAGTAAATGTTCTGGAGGACTGCGCCATTGATTTATCACTGGTGTTTCCGGAATAAGGCAGAAATGAGACGGCTTAGACGGCCGTCTCATTTTTTCCTTTTTCGTAGAGGGAGACCCAATAATTAACCATAGCGTCCAGCAGCAGGTCCGGCACGGTGCAGGACTGCTGGACGGCCTGTTGGTTGATAACCCGGAGGAGGCCGGTCTGGGTAGCGTCTGGGATTTTGTGGTAGGCACGGAGCAGGACGCCGCCAATGAGCTCGGAGTTGATTTCAAAGCTTGTGCGGCCCTCCCGCCGGAGGACGATATGTGTTGGATATATATTTTTTTCCATGGAATACCCTCCTAATAATTACCCTATTAGAAGGGTACACTCTAATATGGAAAATGTCAAGTAGGGAAAGGAAGTGATAAGATAGCCTCATAATAGGGGAGAAATCAAATGGATAATTTAAAAAGCATAATTTCCTATCAAACAGCGGAATATGGACAAATCCGTATAAAATTAGCGGATGTTTTGAATTCTCGCGGAATTACACGAAATTATCTGCGAACCTTGACCGGTGCAAAATATGATGTCATTACCCGCTATTTTAAGGGGGAACAGATTGAGCGGGTTGATTTGGATTTTTTGGCGCGGGTGTGCTATGTCCTGGACTGCAAAATCGAGGATCTCCTGGAATATACCGCCCCGGAGAATTCGGAAAACCAATCTTGAAAATTTTCTCCCAAAAGGGCTTGTATTTCTCCCAAAACCGTGCTAAAATGTATGCTACTTGATTTGCCCTTTGGGCGCGGAAAGGAAGATTTTCCCATGGCTAAACTGATTGTCACCATAATCCAGGTGCTTCTCTGTCTGGCTCTCATCGCAGTGGTTATGCTCCAGTCCGGCAAGAGCGCCGGCCTGTCCGGCGCCATCGCCGGCGGCGCGGATACGTTCCTGTCCAAGAACAAGGCCAAGAGCGTGGACGCCAAGCTGGCGAAAATGACCAAATGGGTGGCGATGGCGTTCCTGCTGCTCACCCTGGCCCTGAGCCTGATCCCCGGCTGACAAACAAACGAGAACAAGGTCCGTCCCTGGGGATGGACCTTGTCTTTTTTTCTGGAGGGTTTTTATTATGGACGTTTGGAGCGAGTACAAGGAAAAGCTGTGCACCCCGGACCAGGCCGCCCAGCTGGTCAAAAGCGGCGACTGGGTGGACTACGGCACCGCCGTGGGCTTCCCCAGCCTGCTGGACGCCGCCCTGGCCCGCCGCCGGGACCAGCTCCAGGATGTAAAAATCCGGGGCAACCTGATTTTCGGCCCCATCCAGACCGCCGAGTGCGACCCGGACCGGGAGCACTTCGTCTACAACAGCTGGCATTGCTCCAGCTACGAGCGCCGCCTGTGCGACCGGGGACTGTGCAACTACATCCCCATGATTTACCGGAACATGATCCCCTACTACCGGCATTTTCTGGATGTGGATGTGGCCATGATGTGCGTCGCCCCTATGGACCGCCACGGCTATTTCAATCTGTCAGTGTGCTCCGGGGTGGCCAAGGGCATTCTGGACAAGGCCAAGGTGGTGGTTCTGGAGGTCAACGAAAATCTTCCCTGGGTCCGGGGCGGCTTTGACGAGGTCATCCACATCAGCCAGGTGGACCATATCGTGGAGGGCCACCACCCCCCGCTGCCCCAGCTCCCCGCCCCGCCGGCCACCGAGGTGGACCGGGCCATCGCGGGCCATATTATGCCCTTCCTCACCGACGGAGCCACCATTCAGCTGGGCATCGGGGCCATGCCCGACGTGATGGGCACGCTCATTGCCCAGTCGGACCTGAAGGACCTGGGGATGCACACGGAGCTGTGCTCCGACGCGTATCTCAAGCTCTACCAGGCGGGCAAGCTCACCAACCGCCGCAAGCGCCTCCTCCGGGACAAGGGGGTGTTCGGCATCGCCCTGGGCTCGCAGGCGCTGTATGACTGGGTGGGGGACAACCCCGGCGTGATTGCCTGCCCTCTGGAGTATGTCAACGACCCGGAGACCATCGCCCAGATCGACCACATGATTTCCATCAACAGCTGCATTTCCGTGGACCTGTACGGCCAGGTCTGCGCGGAGAGCTCCGGTACCCGGCACATCTCCGGCACCGGCGGGCAGCTGGACTATCTCACCGGCGCGGCCATGAGCCGGGGCGGCAAGGCGTTCATCTGCATGAGCTCCACCCACCGGGACAAGGACGGCACCCTCCGCAGCCGCATCGTACCCGCTTTCCGGGGAGACATCATCACCACCCCCCGCAGTCAGGCCTATTACGTGGTCACCGAGTATGGCGCGGTGAATCTGGTGGGCCGGAGCACCTGGGAGCGGGCGGAGCTGCTGGTGTCCATCGCCCACCCGGACTTCCGGGAAGCGCTCATCCGGGCCGCCGGAGAACAGAAAATCTGGCGCAGAAGCAATCAGCGGTAACAAAAATCCCTCAGACCGGGGTGGGTCTGAGGGATTTTCTCAATTTTTCAAATATTCCAGCGCCCGCCTATAGCCCTCAAAGCCCAGCCCGGCAAACCGGGTCCGGCAGGCCATCCCCGCGTAGGAGACCCTTCGGAACGCCTCCCGCGCATCCACATCAGACAGATGGACCTCCACCGCCGGGAGGGCCACCGCTTTCAGGGCGTCCAGAATGGCCACGCTGGTGTGGGTGTACGCAGCGGGGTTTATCACAATGCCATCCATCCGTCCGTAGGCATTCTGAATTGCGTCCACCAGGGCCCCCTCGTGGTTGGACTGGAATATCTCCACCTCCACCCCAAGCTCCTCCGCCGCGCTGTGGATATAGGCGGTCAAATCGGCATAGGTCTGCTTTCCGTAAATATCCGGCTCCCGAATCCCCAGAAAATTCAGGTTCGGGCCGTTCAGCACCAAAATCTTCACCGGGTCCACTCCTTCCAAATATCCGCCGCCGCCTGCTCCACCTGAACGTTGTCCACCGTAAGATCCGCCGCGCTCTCATACAGGGGCCTGCGCTGGGCAAACAACTCCTCCAGGGGGCGGCTTTGGGAGACGGGACGGCCCTCTGTGGGCAGCTCCTCCAGGGGGCGGCGCAGGTAGACCAGCCGTCCGTTTTGGCGCATCACGTCAATGTTTTCCGGCACGGTTACCGCCCCGCCGCCGCAGGCGATCACCAGACCGCTTTCCCGGCAGAACCGCGCCAGCATTTCGCTCTCCGCCTGCCGGAAGGCGGCCTCCCCCTTTTGGGCGAAAAAGTCCGGAATCGCACAGCCCAGCTCCTGCTCCAGTTCCTGGTCAATGTCCACCAGCCGCCGGCCGGTCCGGTCCGCCAGGGCACGGCCCACGGTGCTTTTGCCGCAGCCGGGCATCCCGATTAGAACCATGTTTTCCGTTTCGTTCCGGATCTCCCGGGTGATGGCGGCAGCCAGCCCGCTCTCCAGCGTTTTGCCCAAAAACAGCTCCGCCGCCGCTTTGGCCTGGCCCACCAGCATCCCCAGTCCCCCCACGGCGGGGATATCCAGCTGCTGTGCGTCCAGCATCAGCTGGGTCCGGGCGGGATTATACACAATGTCGCACACCCCCCGGCACAGGGGAAACAGCTTCAGATCCAGAGGGGCCTTGCCGGTATTGGGGTACATCCCCACGGGAGTGGTGTTGAGAATAAATCTTGCGTCCGCGTGGCGGTCCAGATTGCCGTAGTGGTCCGGGCCGCTCCGGGAGATCACCACCACCTCTCCCGCGCCTAAGTCCTGGGCCACGGTCCGGGCAGTGAGGGACGCGCCCCCGCTGCCCAGCACCAGCACCTTCCGGTCCGTGAACTCCTGGGCCAGCCCCGCCTGCTCCAGCAGACCCCGCAGGCCGTCGTAATCCGTGTTGTGGCCGTAGAGGGTGCCGTCCGGGCGGCGGAGAATCGTATTGACGCTGCCGATGCGCCGGGCAATGGGGGAGAGCTCCCCGCAGTAGGGAATGACCGCCGTTTTGTACGGCAGGGTCACGTTCAGACCGGAAAATTCCCCGGCCTGCAAAAAGGGACCCAGTTCCTCCGGCTGGAGGGGGTGCAGCTCATAGGGCCAGCTCCCCAGCCGCCGGTGGATTTTGGGGGAAAAGCTGTGGCCCAGAGGGTAGCCGATCAAGCCAAACCGTTCCATGCGCTCACCCTATGATCTCGCTGTAGGAGCCCAGATAGCGGATCGTCTCGCACTCGCTCTCCAGGTCCAGGAACAGCCGCTCCATCTCCGGGGCGTATACCGAAGCTTCCAGGTCGAAATAGAACATGAACTCAAACTCCCGCTCCGGCAGGGGGCGGCTTTCCAGCTTGGTCAGGTTGATGCCCAGGATGGAAAATTTCGTCAAAATATGGCTCAGGGAGCCGGGCCGGTGGGGTACGATCATCATGATACTGGTCTTGTCCGCGCCGGGGTAAATCTGGGGGGTCTTGGAGATGCAGATAAACCGGGTGTAGTTGCTGCCCTGGTTCTGGACGGAGGTTTTCAGCCGCTGAAGGGAATACTGCTCCGCGCACAGCCGGGAGGAGATGGCCGCCACGTCGGTGCGGTCGGACTGGGAGACCATCTGGGCCGCCACGGCGGTGTTCTCACAGACGGTGATTTTTACGTTCTTCAGAGAGCCCAGGAAATCGGAGCACTGGTTGATGGCCTGCTCGTGGGAGTAGATTTCCCGGATGTCCTCCAGCTTCACGCCGGGCTTGACCAGCAGGTTGTGGCTCACCTTCAGGCGGGCGCTGCGGACAATGAAGAAATTGTGCTCCAGCATCAGATCGTAGATTTTGTTTACCGATCCGGCGGTGCTGTTTTCGATGGGGAGCACCCCGAACTGGCACATACCGGACTCCACCGCCTTGAACACGTGCTCAAAGCTCTGGAAGAACATGATATTGGGCAGCTTGAACAGCCGCTGGCAGGCTAATTGGGAGAACGCCCCCTCCACGCCCTGGCAGGCCACGCTGGAGCGCTGAGGGAACAGCTCCGGGGTCTTTTCCAGCATGGCCTGGATCTGCTGGTAGGTGCCGGAGCGGCGGGTGGACTCGGCGTTCTGATAGGACCGGCTCACCGCCAGAATCGTCTGGTACACCGACTGGGCGTATTCAGACAGCTCCTCTCCGGCCTGCTCCGCCACCCGGCCCAGCAGCTCCCGCTCCCGGGCGGGGTCCTGGACGGGGAGCTGCCGCTCCTGCTTATACGCGCCGATGGACTTGGACAGCTCCATCCGGCGGCGGAACAGGTCAACCAGCTTCTGGTCGATCTGGTTGATTTCTTCCCGCATTTGCTCTAAACTCATAAAAATCCCTCCAAGCTTTTTGTTTCCATCCAGGCGTCCAGCAGGGCGATGGCGGCGGCGGCCTCCACCACCGGGACGGCCCGGGGCACGATACAGGGGTCGTGCCGGCCCTTTACATTCAAAATTTCCGTTTTACCCGTGGACAGGCGCAGGGTCTCCTGGGCGGCGGCAATGGACGGGGTGGGCTTGAACGCCGCCCGGAACACCACCGGCATCCCGGAGCTGATGCCCCCCAAAATGCCGCCGCTGTGGTTGGTGGCGGTTTGAACGGGGGAACCGGGCCGGAAGCAGTCGTTATTCTCCGACCCCCGCATCCCGGCGGCGGCAAATCCCGCCCCGAACTCCACGCCCTTCACGGCGGGAATCCCGAACAGCAGACCGGCGATCCGGCTCTCCAGGCTCTCCAGCATGGGGGAGCCTACCCCGGCGGGCAGTCCCTGGACCATGCACTCCACCACGCCGCCCACCGAGTCTCCCTGGTGGCGGGCAGACAAAATTTCCTCCTCCATCCGGGACGCGGCCTCCGGCTGGAGCACCGGCAGAGGCATTTTTGTCAGAAAATCCAGGTCCTGCTCCCCCAGGGGGTCAAATGGCCGGTCCTCCACGCTGGCGATGCGCTGAATATGGGCGTGGACCGTCACCCCCTGGCGCTTCAAAATTTGCAGGCAGATCCCCCCGGCGATGCACAGCGGAGCGGTGAGCCGTCCGGAGAAGTGTCCGCCCCCGGCCAGGTCCTGGAACCCCCGGTATTTGATCTGCGCGGTGTAGTCCGCGTGTCCCGGGCGGGGCATATCCCGTAAATTCTCGTAATCCTGGGAGCGGGTGTTGGTGTTGCGGATCACGGCGGTCAAAGGCGCGCCGCAGGTGAAGCCGTTGACCAGCCCGCACAGCAGCTCCGGCTGGTCGGCCTCCTTCCGGGGGGTGGAGGTGGGGCCGCGCCCCGGGGCCCGCCGGGCCAGAAAGGCGTTCAGCTCCTCCAGGTCGATGGGCTGTCCCGCCGGAAGGTTGTCCAGAGTTACCCCGATGGCCGGGGCGTGGGACTGGCCGAAAATGCTGATATGCAGGCAGTTACCCCAGTGGGACGACATAAATATCTCCTCCTAACCGAGCAAATTCCTCCCAAAATTGGGGGTAGGATTTCTGGACGCACTCCGCCCCCAGCAGGGCAGAGGGCCGCTGGGCGCAGCAGGCCAGAATCCCCGCCATCATGGCGATGCGGTGGTCGTTTTGGCAGTCCACGGGGCCGCCGCCCTCCAGCCGGGGCAGACCGTAGACCACAAAACCCTCCGGGGTTTCCTCCGCCTGAGCCCCCAGGGCGTTCAGGGCGGCGGTGATGGCGGCAATCCGGTCGCTCTCCTTCAGGCGCAGGCGGCCCCCGTTGACAAACCGGGTCGTCCCCCGGCGGACTGCCGCCATTGCCGCCAGGGGAGGGGCCAGGTCGGGGATGTGGGCCAGGTCGATGTCCAGATCCCCCGGTCGGGCCATGGGCCAGTAGAGGGCGGCGGCCTGCTTGTCCCCCTGGGCGGAGTCGAAGTTCAGCCCTTCGATTTGCAGCTGGCAGCCCGCGAAATTGGCGGCGTACCAGAACGCGGCCTGGGACCAGTCGGCCTCTATTGTGCAGGGAGCTGCTTGGAATTTCTGCCCGCCCGGGACAATAAAGGTCTGATATTCGCGATTTTCAATGGAAATCCCGTGTTTTTGCAGCACATCCAGGGTCAAATCCACATATCCCCGGCTTTCCAGGGGAGTGGTCAAGATAATTTCCGAGTCCCCCTCCAGCAGAGGAAGGGCAAAGAGCAGGCCGGTGATGAATTGGCTGGACACATTGCCCGGGAGCCGGTATTGTCCGGGGGGGAGCCGGCCCTTCAGAGTCAGAATGTGATCCTTTTGGGCAAAAAAGATATTTTTTTCGTGAAAAATCTCAAAATAGGGAGTCTGAGGCCGCTCCATCAGCCGGCCCCGGCCGGTAAACGTGCCCTCTCCCCGGAAGGCCAGGGCCACCGGAATCAAAAACCGCAGGGTGGAGCCCGACTCCCGGCAGTCCATGGGCCTGCCATCCCAAAGGGCGTTCAGGCAGTCCCGGGTGGCCAGAATGTCCTGGGACTCCGGCAGGTCCGGCAGGGGATTCGCCTCTCCCGCCAGAAAAGCCGCAATGAGGGCCCGGTGGGCCAGACTCTTGGATGGGGGAGGGGTGACGGAGCCTTGCAGGGGTTTGGGGGTAATGACAAGCTTCATAGGTCACCTCATAACGTTCCCACCAGAGCCTCCAGCTGCTCCAGCAGCCCGTCCCGGCTCATGCGGCGGGGCTCAGCCCAGCCCAGCCGGGTCAGCACAATCAGATGAATATCCCCGCCGGTGTTCTTCTTGTCCAGGCCGATGGCCCGGGTCATGACCTCTCGGGGACAGGGAATGCTGGTTGGCAGGCCGTACTTTTCCAAAATCCCTCGGATGGCAGGGACCGCATCCTCCGGGGTCACGCCCAGCCGTACGCCGATGCGGGCCGCCCAGTGCATCCCGGCGGCGACCCCCTGGCCGTGGGTCCAGGTCTCGTAATTCCCCGCCAGCTCGAAGGCGTGGCCGATGGTGTGGCCGAAGTTCAGGGTCATGCGCACGCCGGTGTCCCGCTCGTCCTCCAGCACCACCTGGCGCTTTAAATCGCAGCAGGTATAGAGCACGTCCTCAATGTGGTCCATCACCCCGGCCCGGCCCCCGCACCTGTCCAGCAGGTTAAAGAACTCCCGGTCCCGGATGCAGCCGTATTTGATGACCTCCGCCATACCGTCGGAGAAGGTCCGGTCGGGCAGGGTATGCAGGACCTCCGGGTCGATGAGGACCCGTTTGGGCTGCCAGAACGCGCCCGCCAGATTTTTTCCGGCTTTCAGGTCGATGGCGACCTTACCCCCCACGGAGGAGTCCACCTGGGCCAGCAGGGTGGTGGGGATTTGAATAAAGTCCACCCCCCGCAGAACCGTCGCGGCGGCGAAGCCCGCCAGGTCACCCACCACGCCGCCGCCCAGGGCCACCACCCCGTCGGTGCGGGTGAGGCCGAAGGCCATCATGGCCTCCCAGAGGGCGGCCAGCTGGGCAGGGGACTTGGAGCTCTCCCCGGCGGGGACGACTTCCAGATGGGTCTCAAAGCCGGAAGCCTCCAAATTTTTGATTACTTGTTCGGAATATAACTCGGCTACATTACTGTCTGTAATTACAAACAGCTTCCTGGCCCGGGGGAGGACCTCCCGGCACAGGGGTCCGCTGTTCTCCAGCAGGCCCCGCTGAATCAGAATGCCGTACTCCCGGCCCGGCAGGGCCACCGTCAGCGTTTTCATACCGCGTCCACCTTCTCCTTGCAGATTCTACCCTCCGCCAGCAGCGCCCGCAGACGGTCCGGGTCGTTTTGCTCCATGGCCTGGGCATATTCCTCCAGGTGCTCCTGCAGCAGCCGGATTTCCTCCAGCAGAAAGTCCCGGTTTTCCAGAAACAGGGTGGTCCACATATCCTCATTGAGCCAGGCCACCCGGGTCAGGTCCTTATAGCTGCCCGCGGAGTAGCCCTTGTGCTCCTGGGCCCGGGGGCTCTTCACAAAGGCGTTGGAAACCACGTGGGCCATCTGAGAGGTATAGGCGATCATTTTGTCGTGGTACTCCGCACTGGCCATGGTGATGCTGCCGAAGCCGGCGGGGGAGAGCAGCTCCTTCACCCGCTCCAGCAGGGCCATATCCGCGTGCTCCGGCGGAACCAGTATCATGGACTGGCCTTCATACAGGTCAGCCTTGCTGTGGGCGAAGCCCCGGTACTGGGTGCCCGCCATGGGGTGGCCCCCCAGGTAGCGGAAGCCGTACCGCTCCGCCAGGGCGAAGCCCGCCCCGCAGATTTTCCGCTTGGTTCCGCAGCAGTCAATGACGATTGTCTTTTGGGGGATGTGGGGGGCCGTTTCCTCCAGCCACTGGATGGCTGCGTCGGGAAAGACGGCGATCAGAATCAGGTCGCAGGCCTGCACCGTGGTCTCGTCCAGGGTTTCATACACCGCGCCGCTGAGCTTGGCGAAGTCCAGCACCACCTTGTCCGTATCAAAGCCGTATACCTGCTTTCCCTTGCTGCTGTACGCCCGGGCCAGAGAGCCGCCGATCAGCCCCAGGCCCACGATGCCTACGTTCATCAGATGCACCCCCGGATGGTATTCACCTTGCTCATCAGCGTGTCGAACTGGTCCGGGGTCAGGGATTGGGCTCCGTCACAAAGGGCGTGCTGGGGATCGTTGTGGACCTCGATAATCAGGCCGTCGGCCCCCACTGCCGCCGCCGCCATCGCCATGGTGGGGACGATGCGGGCCAGACCGGTGCCGTGGCTGGGGTCCACCACCACCGGCAGGTGGGTCATTTCATGCAGGACCGGCACCGCGGACAGGTCCAGGGTGTTCCGGGTGGCGGTTTCAAAGGTCCGGATGCCCCGCTCACACAAAATGACCTTCTCGTTGCCCTCCGACATAATATACTCCGCGCTCATCAGCAGCTCCTTCAGGGTGTTGGCCAGACCCCGCTTGAGCAGGATGGGCTTATCCGTCTTGCCCAGCTCCTTGAGCAGCTCGAAGTTCTGCATATTCCGGGCCCCCACCTGAATCACGTCCACCTGCTCGAACAGGGGCAGATGGGTGGCGTTCATAATCTCGGTGACAATGGGCAGGCCGGTTTCCCGCTTGGCCTCCAGCAGCAGCTCGATGCCGTCGGCCTTCAGGCCCTGGAAGTCGTAGGGGGAGGTGCGGGGCTTGAAGGCGCCTCCCCGCAGCATGGTAGCTCCGGCGGCCTTCACCCGGCGGGCCACCTCCAGAATCTGGGCCTCGCTCTCCACGGAGCAGGGTCCGGCAATCATGGCGAAGCTGCCCGCGCCGATTTTCGTGTCCCCGATCTCGATGGCGGTGTCGTGGGGGTGGAACTTCCGGTTGGCGTTTTTGAAGGGGTCGGTGACGTGCTTGACCGTCTCCACGATATCCAGACCCATGAGCAGCTCGTCGTCCAGCTTGGTGGTGTCGCCAATCACGCCCACCACAAGCTGGTAATCCCCCTCAGAGATATGGGTGCGCAGGCCCTGGGAGCGGATCCACTCCAGCAGGCTGTTCAGCCGATCCTCGTTTGCGTTCTTTTTTACTACGATAATCATGTGTTTTTCATCCTTTCAACAAATAAAATGCGCCTGCGGTGGCATTTTCACCGCAGGCGCGCAGACCTTTCACAAAAGCCAGAGCAAGAAAATCGGGACGTCAGGCCGTGGCTTTGTTTGCAGCAGAAAATACCTTTACATCTTTAGCGAAGCTAAAAAAGTAAAAGTAGAAATAATATCCAAACGCCGCAAACAGCTTCTGCACGGTTTGTGTCCTCCCTTCCCGCTTTTGACTAAGGTCGTTATAGCACCATTATGCCCCGTTGTCAAGAGAAAATTTTGAATTTCTCCTGTTCTGCGTAAAAAATATAGGTCTATTTTCCGCGAAAGGGATTGCGCTTTTTCCGGGGAGAGGGTATAATACTATGTCGTAAAATTTGAGACAACGGAATTGATTGACATAGAGGTGCAAAAACAGTGCGAAATGAAAAACTGAGAAACGTGGCGATTATCGCCCACGTAGACCACGGAAAAACGACCCTGGTGGACCAGCTGCTCAAGCAGAGCGGCGTATACCGGGAGAATCAGGCCGTCGTAGAGCGGGTGATGGATTCCAACGACCTGGAGCGGGAGCGGGGCATCACCATTTTGGCCAAAAATACCGCCGTGCAGTACGGCGATGTGAAAATCAATATTGTGGATACCCCCGGCCACGCCGACTTCGGCGGCGAGGTGGAGCGCATCCTGAAGATGGTAAACGGCGTGATCCTGCTGGTGGACGCCGCCGAGGGCCCCATGCCCCAGACCCGGTTTGTGCTGAGCAAGGCCCTGGAGCTGGGCCACCGGGTCATCGTGGTGGTCAACAAGATCGACCGCCCCGACCAGCGGGTCTACGAGGTGGTGGACGAGGTGCTGGAGCTGCTGCTGGACCTGGACGCCTCCGACGAGCAGCTGGACAGCCCCATGCTCTTCTGTTCCGGCCGCCAGGGCACCGCCTCCGTCCAGCCGGACGTGGCGGGCAGCGATTTGCAGCCCCTGTTTGATGCGATTCTGGAGTATATCCCCGCCCCAGAGGCGGACGTGGAGGCCCCCTTCCAGATGCTGGTGTCCTCCATTGACTACAATGAGTTTGTGGGCCGGATCGCCGTGGGCCGCATCGAGCGGGGAACCATCAAGCAGAACCAGGAGATTGCGGTGTGCAACTTCCACAGCGCCGGGGAGGCCCCCAAGAAGGCCAAGGCCACCACCCTGTATGAGTATGAGGGCTTGAACAAGGTCCCGGTGACCGAGGCTTCGGCGGGCAGCATCATCGCCATGAGCGGCATCGGAGAGATCACCATCGGCGACACCATCTGCGCGCCCTCCTGCGTGGAGCCCATCGAATTTGTGAAAATCTCCGCCCCCACTATTGAAATGACCTTCTCCGTCAACGACTCCCCCTTTGCCGGGCGGGAGGGCAAATTTGTCACCTCCCGGCAGCTCCGGGAGCGGCTGTTCCGGGAGACCATGAAGGACGTATCCCTGCGGGTAACCGAGGTGGAAAACTCCACCGACTCCTTCAACGTGGCCGGGCGGGGGGAGATGTCCCTGTCCATTCTGATTGAGACCATGCGCCGGGAGGGCTACGAGCTTCAGGTGTCCCCGCCCCGGGTGCTGTTCCAGGAGATTGACGGCAAAAAGTGCGAGCCTGTGGAGCGGGTAGTGGTAGACGTGCCCGCCGACTGCGTGGGCGCGGTGATGGAGAAGCTGGGAGCCCGGAAGGGCGAGTTCCTGTCCATGAACCCGGTGGGCAGCCGGACCAAGCTGGAATTTCTGGTCCCCTCCCGGGGGCTGTTCGGCTACCGGAACGAATTTTTGACTGACACCAAGGGCGAGGGCATTATGGCCTCCGTCTTTGACAGCTACGTCCCGGTGAAGGGGGACATCCAGCGCCGGAACACCGGCTCTCTGGTGGCCTTCGAGACCGGCGAGGCGGTGACCTACGGTTTGTTCAACGCCCAGGAGCGCGGCTCCCTGTTCATCGGCCCGGGTACCCCGGTGTACGCGGGTATGATCGTGGGTGTGTCCCCCAAGCTGGAGGATATCTCCGTCAATGTATGCAAAAAGAAGCAGCTGACCAATATGCGGGCCTCCGGCTCCGACGACGCCCTGCGGCTGGTTACCCCCAGGCAGATGTCCCTGGAGCAGTGCCTGGAATTTTTGGCCGACGACGAGCTGCTGGAGTGTACCCCGGAAAATTTACGGCTGCGCAAGCGGATTTTGGACCACGGCGAGCGCATGAAGGCCCTGAAGGGCGGACAGAAATAAATGCTCAAACCCCGTATTTACCCAAATACGGGTTTTTTTCAAAAGGAGGCAGTCAACCATGTCAACATATATAGAGCGAAACGGACAGGTTTTTTTCCCCGTTGAGGGCGGCCCCATGCTGGGCCGGGGGTCCTTCCGGGTGGCCCACCCGGGCCAGCTGGCCCTTCCCCACGGCCTGGAGGTACTGGACGCCTCCCGCCTGCCGGACTTCCCTCTGGAGGAGATCCCCGCCAACGCCCTGAAGGCCGGGAAGCTCATCGCCGTCAACACAAGCCGCCCCGGCTGGGAAAAAATCCTGGACTGGAAGCCCTCTCCTGCCAAGAAGCGGGTGCATATCCTGGCCATCGGCGACGTGGGCTCCACTCTGCTCACCGGCCTGAAGCTGCTGGGGGGGGACGTGATCTCCAAAATCGGCATCTGCGACCTGTCCAGCCAGATCACCGACCGCTGGGAGTTTGAAATGGGCCAGATTAACCTGCCCTGGCACTACGACGCGTTCCCGGAGGTGGAGGTGGTCCAGCCGGAAAACCTGTTTGACTGTGACCTGTTCGTCTTTGTGGCCTCCAAGGGCATCCCGCCGGTGGGGTCCGGGGTGAAGGACGTGCGCATGGCCCAGTTTGAGGCCAACGCCGGCATTGTGAAGCATTACGCGAAGCTGGCCCGGGCGGCGCACTTTCAGGGCCTGTGGTGCGCGGTGTCCGACCCGGTGGACCCCCTGGCGAAAACCGCCTATCTGGAGAGCAACAAGGACGAAAACGGAACCTGGGACGGCCAGGGCCTGCGGCCCGAGCAGGTCCAGGGCTTCGGCCTGGGGGTGATGAACGCCCGGGCGGCCTACTTCGCCAAGCGGGACAGTAAATTCGCGTCGTTCCTCACCGAGGGCCGGTCCTTCGGTCCCCACGGCACCGGGCTGACCATCGCCAACTCCCTGGAGCACTACGACGACGCCCTGTCCCAGGAGCTGACCCGGCTGACCGTGACGGCCAACCTGAAAATGCGGGAGATCGGCTTCAAGCCCTACGTGGCCCCCGCGCTGTCCTCCGGGGCCCTGTCCCTGCTGCTGACCCTCCGGGGGGAGTGGCACTGCGGTTCCGTGTTCCTGGACGGCATTTATATGGGGGTCAAGAACCGTTATACTCCCGCCGGCCTGGAGACGGAGCTTCTGCCCCGAATTCCCGACGCCCTGTTCGGCCGCATTCGGGCGGCGGCGGACCACTTGCAGGAGATTCTGTAATGGATCTGCATCTGATCTGTCCGTCGGGCGCAAATCCCCGGCTTCAGCAGCTTCTGACCCGGGTTTTAGAGGGAAAAAGCGTCAAGGTCTATCGAAATGCAGAGGATTTGCAGGATTTGCGGGACAAAAAGCTCCTCTTCGCCCTGGGGCTGGACGAGACCGGGCTGAATTTCGGGTATGTCAGAATCCTCGCCCGCCTGCGCCGGGAGCCCGGCCTGCTGAACGGCTCCACCGCCGGGCTGATCGTGGACGGCCCCGGGGAGCTTTTCACCAAGTCCACCGCCGCGGAACTGGCTTTTGCCGTCAATCAGGCCGGGTGCGCCCTGGTGGGCCGCCCCTTGGTGGAGGCCACCGGAACGCTGGAAAATTTCCGCATCCAGGCCCAGAACCTGCAAACAGACCTGGGGGGGGCCTATCAGGCGGCGGCGGAGGATTTGATTTCCCGGCTCTTTGAGGAATTCCACCCCAAAAAGGACCCGGAACTGCTGGTGCTCCACGCCTCCAGCCACCATACCTCCAACACTATGGCCCTGTGGGAGAAGGTCCGGGGCCGGCTTGGCGAGGGGTTCACCGTGACGGAAATCGGCCTGCGCAACGGCACCCTCTCCGACTGCTCCGGGTGTCCCTATACCCTGTGCCTGCATTTCGGGGAGAAGGGCGGCTGCTTCTATGGCGGCCTGATGCAGCAGGAGGTCTACCCCGCCGTGCGCCGGTGCGACGGGATCGTGATGCTCTGTCCCAACTACAACGACGCGCTCTCCGCCAACCTGACCGCCTTCATCAACCGCCTGACGGCCCTGTTCCGGCAGACCCGTTTTTATGACAAGGCCCTGTTCGCCGTTATTGTCTCCGGCTATTCGGGCGGGGACATCCTGGCCCGGCAGCTGATTGCGGGGATGAATATGAATAAATCCTTTTATCTGCCCCCCCGGTTCGCCCTGCTGGAGACTGCCAACGACCCGGGACAGGCGGTGAAGCGCCCTGGCGTGGACCAGAGGCTGGACGCCTTTGCCCGGACTATCCGGAGCGCCCTGAAGGCTTGACTTTTGCAGAAAATGACCCTACAATAGAACCAAACAACTGGAAAAAGGATGGATTATTATGGCTCAAAATTCCGGCAAGAAACAGGTGGAGCAGATCACCGATATGGAGGTGGATTTCGCCCAGTGGTACACCGACGTGTGCAGAAAGGCGGAGCTCATCGACTACTCCTCCATCAAGGGTATGTTCATCTACCGCCCCTACGGCTACGCCATCTGGGAGAATATCCAGCAGGAGATGGATAAGCGCTTCAAGGCCACCGGCCACGAGAACGTGTATCTGCCCATGCTTATCCCCGAAAGCCTGCTCCAGAAGGAGAAGGACCACGTGGAGGGCTTTGCTCCCGAGTGCGCCTGGGTGACCGTGGGAGGCAGCGAAAAGCTGGAGGAGCGGTACTGCATCCGCCCCACCTCCGAAACCCTGTTCTGCGAGCACTACAAAAACGTGATCCACTCCCACCGGGACCTGCCCAAGCTGTATAACCAGTGGTGTTCCGTGCTCCGCTGGGAAAAGACCAGCCGGCCCTTCCTGCGCCACCGGGAATTTTTGTGGCAGGAGGGCCACACCATGCACGCCGACGCCCAGGAGGCCCGGGAAGAGACCATGCGGATGCTCAACATCTATGCGGACTTTTTGGAAAACGTGCTGGCAATGCCGGTGGTCAAGGGGCGCAAGACGGAGAAGGAAAAATTCAACGGCGCGGAGGAGACTTACACAGTGGAGTGCATGATGCACGACCGGAAGGCCCTCCAGTCCGGCACCAGCCACTATTTCGGCGACGGCTTCGCCAGGGCCTTCGACATCACCTACACCGGCAAGGACAATCAGCTCCACTACCCCCATCAGACCAGCTGGGGGGTATCCACCCGTATGATCGGCGGCATTATCATGACCCACGGCGACAATAACGGTCTGGTGCTGCCCCCCCGCATCGCCCCCATCCAGGCCATGGTCATTCCCGTGGCCCAGCACAAGCCCGGCGTACTGGACGCGGCCTCCGGCCTGCTGGAGCGGCTGCAAAAGGCGGGGGTCCGGGCGAAGATGGACGCCAGCGACCAGTCCATGGGCTGGAAGGCCGCGGAATATGAGATGAAGGGCGTTCCCCTGCGGGTGGAGATCGGCCCCAAGGATATGGAGAAGAATCAGTGCTGCATCTGCCGCCGGGATTCGGGAGAAAAGGTATTTGTATCCCTGGAAAACCTGGAGGATACGGTGAAGGAGCTGCTGGACAGCGTTCACGATGGGCTGTACCGGCGGGCGAAGAAGAACCTGGAGGACCACACCCGGGTGTGTCTGACCCTGGAGGACGTGAAAGCGTTCATGGAGGGTGAGGGCGGCTTTGCCAAGACCATGTGGTGCGGGGAGCTGGACTGCGAGCTGAAGATGAAGGAGCAGGCCGGGGTCACCTCCCGCTGTATGCCCCTGGAGCAGGAGAAGGTAGGGGAGACCTGCGTGTGCTGCGGCAAGCCCGCCAAGCACATGATCTATTGGGGTGTGGCCTACTAAACGTATTTCTGCTGTAAATTCAAAAATCCAGCCTTTTTGAAGAGGCTGGATTTTTATTATGGTTCAATATAGGTGAAATTCCCCAGATGGTCCAGAGAAAACCGGGTTTTACCCCCGTTTGCGGCGAACCAGTCCGGCAGAACTCGATCAAACAGGAAATGCTCTCCCGCCGGATTTTCCGTCCCGGAGGTCTGATATGTCAAGGTCTTTTCCTTGACATCGTATACATATTCATACCACTCCTGCCCGCCGTTCTCCATTTCGATCAGATAATCGAAATACAGTCGGGTACTGCTTACATGAAAGTCGATGTTGATGCGGTGTCCCGGCTCCAGCAGCCTTGTGTCGTAGCACTCAAACAGGCTGTCGCCCATCCAAAGAGTCCCTTGATCCGCGTCCCGGGCCGGAGTCTGGAGCTGCTCCACGTCCTGGAACAGCCGCCGGGAGTGGATCCGGCTGTAGTACATTTCGTCAAAAACGTTCTGGACCCGGAGGAAGGTAAAATAGTACCAGCCCCCGGCGATGGACAGACAAAGCAGTCCCGCCAGCAGGCGAATTGCGGTGCGCCTGTTCAAAGCTTCTTCTTTTTCCTCCGATAGCAGATATCCCGGTTTCCGCAGGTGGCGCAGCCCCGGCCGCACCCCCGCTTGGTGCCGTACTGGTTAAACAGCAGGATGGCCATGGGAATGCCGACCACCGCCCCCACAAAGAGAAGAATGGGGATATATTCCATCAGCTCAAAACCCCCTCGCAGTATTTTTGCAGCACCACCGCCACTTCGGCCCGTGTGGTCTGGGCGGTGGGCCGCAGGGTTCCGTCGTCATAGCCGCCCAGCAGCTTCTGGGCCACCGCCCAGCCCAGGTAGTCCCTGGCCCAGAAGGAGACCTGATCGCTGTCGGCGTAGCCGGACAGGTCGGCGGGGGAAACCAGCTCCACCCCCTTGAACCGGGCAAATTTTTCCAGGCAGATGGCCAGCTGCTCCCGGGTCAGGGGATTTTGGGGCTCAAACAGGCCGGTATCCAGCCCGCTCATCAGGCCGTTTTTCGTCACCCAGGCGATGGCGGGATAAAAGGCGCTGTCCTGCGCCACGTCCGGGTAGGAGGCGTCCGCGCCCTCCTCCGGGGCTCCCGCCAGGCGGTAGAGCACCACTGCAAGCTGCTCCCGGGTGAGCAGGCTGTCGGGGGAGAAGGTGTTTTGCCCGGTCCCGCCCATCAGGCCCCGGCGGAGCACATAGTCAACGGCGCTGTAATACCACATCCGCTCCGGCACGTCGGAAAAGCTGGCGGCGGTAACCGCGGGCTCCGGGTCCGGTTCAGGCTCCGGTTCCGGAACGGGCTCCGGCTGGGGGGTAGGCTCAGGCTCCGGCGTCTGGGGGACCTGAATCAGCATCTCCAGATAGTAGGTGACGGACTGGCCGGAGGGCTGGGACAGCGTAAGTAAGTAGATTACATTTTCCACCTGGACCCGGATTCCCTTGCGCTCGGACAGGAAAATGCGGCTGTTTTTGTCCATCCGGTTCCGGATGGACTGGTCCGCCCGGCGCATCAGAGCCCGGCCATTGATAACATATTCCCGGCCGGCCTCCAGCGCGTCCCCCTCCTCGCCGTCCACAAGCTGGCCATTGCTGTCCAGCGTGTCGTAAATGGGGATGTCGATGGGCAGGAGCATTTCATACTTCCCGTCCTGGTCCAGGTCGGTGAGGTATTCAATCTCCAGCCGGGTGCCCTCCTCAAAGGCGGTCAGGTGCAGGTTCACGTCCCGGCTGGTCTGGTTGATCTGGGCGCTCAGCTGCAAATTGCGGTTGAAGCGGAACCCCCGGACAGGGGCCTCCTGAAACAGCTCCAGCTCCAGGGTCTTTCTGGACACGATGGATTCATCCGCGTCCAGACGTAAGCTTCCAATGGTCCCGTCCGCCTCCGCCGCCCGGGGGGCCGGGAGCAGCAGGGCTGCGCACAGGCAGGCCAGGGCGGCGGACAGCGCCCGTCTCCAATGTGCCATAGTGTTTTCCTCCTTGCGGAATTTTCCAAATGATTCAAAAGTATACCACAGGGGGAAAGAGAATTCAAGCGCAGGATCGCGAAATCAGGCTCCGTCCGGCCGTAGGAACCGATACCATTGCAGGCACTCCCGGCCGCCGGTGGCGCGCATCATCCAGGAGGAGACCGCCAGGTCGGCCAGCGCCGCCAGCACGGCCCACAGGCTTACGGGAGCCGGAATATCCCGCACCAGCTCCTGGACCAGAGGGTGCACCCATTTGACCAGTGCCAAACCCATCGCCCCCCAGACCAGCGCAAACATCACACACACCCGCCCCTGAAGGTTCCAGGGCAGCTCGGAGTAATCCCAGAACTGTACGCCCAGCCCCTCCTCATAAAATACGGCGACCAGATACTCCACCGCTGCGGCGGCTGCGCCCCCAAGGAGAAACAGCAGCAGCGGACTTGTCCGGACCACCGGGGGCAGCAGAACAATGGCGCAGGCCCCCAGGCCATAGACCGGACACAGGGGCAGCAGCAGCAGGCCCTTCCGGTCCCGCCGCCCTCCGGTGAGCCGGGCAAAGGCCACCTCCAATCCAAAGCCGAACAGGCTGTAGACGCAAAAATACCAAAACCAATGATAGAACCAAACCAGAAAAATCCCTCCTGTCTGCTCTTCTTTAGGATAGCAGACAGGAGGGATTTCATGTATCGGTCGATTTTCCTTTTAATACCTCCGGACCACGGCGGTTACCCGGCCAAGAATCTCCGCATGGTCCCCGGGGATGGGCTCATATTCCGGATTTTCCGGCATCAGCCACACATGGCCGTCCCGACGGCGGAGGGTTTTCACCGTGGCTTCGCCGTTGATCATAGCCACCACAATGTCGCCGGCGGAGGCCCGCTGCTGCTGGTGGACCACCACCAGGTCGCCGGGCAGAATGCCCGCGTCGCGCATGGACTCCCCCCGCACCCGCAGGGCGAAGTGCTCGCCGCTCAGTCCGCCGGTGTCGAAGGTCAGGTAGTCCTCAATACACTCCTCCGCCAGAATGGGAGCACCGGCAGCCACGTTTCCCAGGATGGGCACCGTATCCTGGGGAGGGCCGTCCTCCGAATGGGGCAGGGAGATGGCCCGGGTCTTTTTTTTCGCCTTGACGATCATCCCGGCTTTTTCCAGATTTTTCATGTGGAAATGGACGGTGGAAGGGGACTTGAGGCCCACGGCCTCCCCGATCTCCCGGACCGAGGGGGGATAACCGTGCTCCTCAGTAAAGGACACGATATAATCATAAATCTGCTGCTGTTTCGTCCTTAGCTTCGCCATGATAAGGCTCCTTTCTATGGGTGTTGGACGGAAGAAAATCCAGCTGCCCTTATTTTACCACAGCTGCCGCAAAAAGTCAAACGTTCGTTCTCGAATTATTTACAAAAAAGTCATTGATTTTGTACACGGAACTGCTATAATACGAAACACGTTAATGATTAACCGGTTAACGAATCGGAAAGGAGACGTATCTATGGCAGCGTTTGCCCAGGAAATGGAGCTGCTCTCCCGCCGGCTCACGCAGGCCCACAGGGCCGCCATTCAGGCAGAGCTGTTCGCGGCAGGCCTGGAGGAAGTGAACCACCCCATGCTGGTATCCCTGCTCCAGTGCGCCGAGGAGGACCCGGCGTCCTGTCAGGCCCAGCGGGACCTGGCACAACAGCTGTATGTGTCGCCCGCCGCCGTCGCCAACTCCCTGAAAGGGCTGGAGCGCAGCGGCTACATCCGCCGGAAGCCCTGGCGGGACGACGCCCGGTGCAACCAGGTGTTCCTGACAGAAAAGGGCCGGGAAGCGGTGACAGGCTGCCGGGAGGCGTTCCGGCGGGTGTCCCAGACCATGCTTCACGGCTTCTCCCCGGAGGAGCAGTCGCTTCTTCTGTCCTTTGAGCGCCGTATGCTCCAAAATCTGACCCGGAGCGCTTCAAACAACAAAAAGGAGGATTGATCTTTTTGCTTTTCCTGTTTCTCACCCATCTGGAGGGCTATAAAAAACAGGCGGTACTGTCGCCCGTTCTGATTGTGCTGGAGGCCGTGTGCGAGCTGCTGCTGCCCCTGGTGATGGCGGAGATTGTCGACACGGCCATCCCCGCCGGAGATACGCGCTACATCTTCCGGCTGGGTGCCGCCATGCTGGTTTTGTCGGCCGTGTCCATGGCCTGCGGCGTGGGGGCGGCCAAATACGCCGCCTTCGCCAGCCAGGGCTTCGGCGGCAATCTGCGCCAGTGTCTCTTTGACAAAATTCAAGACTTTTCCTTCGCGGATATCGACCGCTTCTCCTCCGCCTCCCTTATCACCCGCATGACCAACGACGTGAACGCCATGACTATGATGCTGGCCATGGGCCTGCGTATGCTGATCCGGGCCCCGGTGATGCTGATTGCGGCCTTCACCATCGCCCTGGTCCTCAACGCCCGGCTGGCCCTGGTGCTGGTGGCGGTTGTTCCCATTATGATTGGGGTTATCGTCGTTTTAATGAAGGTGTGCACCAGGCTCTTTGAGACCATGCAGAAGAAAATCGACGGCCTTAACAACGTTTTGCAGGAAAATCTGGTGGCCATCCGGGTGGTAAAGGCCTTTGTCCGGGGCAATCATGAGCGCAAAAAATTCAATCGCTCCAGCGAGGAGCTGATGCAGGCCGGCCTGAACGTGGGGCTGCGGATCATTGCCATTATGCCCGTTATGATACTGGCCCTCAACGGGGCCACGGTGGCGGTGCTGTATTTCGGCGGCAAAATGGTGATGCAGGCCGAATTTGACCTGGGGGATCTGCAGGCGTTTATCTCCTACATCAGCCAGATTCTTATGAGCGTTATGATGGTGGCCATGTCCCTGCTCCAGCTCTCCCGGGCCCAGGCCTGCGCCCGGCGGATCAGCGAGGTGCTGGAGACAGAACCCTCTGTCCAGGACCGGACCGGGCCCGCCGCCCTGCCCGCCCCGAAGGGCCGGGTGGAGTTCCGGGATGTGTCCTTTAAATACGTGGCCTCCGGCACCGGGGACGATGTGCTCTCCCACATCAGCTTTACCGTGGAGCCAGGGAAATTCGTGGCCATTGTAGGGGGCACCGGCACCGGAAAATCCTCCCTGGTCAATCTCATCCCCCGGTTCTACGACGTGACCGGCGGCGCTGTGCTGGTGGACGGGGTGGACGTGCGGGACTACCCCCTGGAGGAGCTGCGCGGCCGCATCGGCATGGTGCTCCAGACCAACATCCTGTTCACCGGGACCATCCGCGAAAACCTGATGTGGGGCCGGCCCGGCGCCACCGAGGAGGAAATGCTCCAGGCCGCCAGGGACGCCCAGGCATACGATTTTATCATGGCCCTCCCCGACGGCTTCGACACCCAGCTGACCCAGGGGGGCTCCAACGTCTCCGGCGGACAGAAGCAGCGGCTGTGCATCGCCCGCGCCATGCTCCGCAAGCCGTCCATCCTGATTCTGGACGACTCCACCTCTGCGGTGGACTCCGCCACCGAGGCCGCCATCCGGGAGTCCTTCGCCAAGAACCTGAAGGACTCCACGGTCATTATCATTGCCCAGCGGATCTCTTCTGTCCAGTACGCCGATGAAATCCTGATACTGGACGACGACCATATCGCCGGCCGGGGGACCCACGAGGAGCTTTTACGCACAAACGCCATTTATCAGGAGATCTACCGATCTCAGCAAGAGGGGGTGCAGGAATAATGCCGGGACCGCATGGAGCCCCGCGAGGGGGCTATGCCAAGCCCAAAAACATGGGCAAAACCGTTTCCCGCCTGGTGCGCTACCTTACCCGCAGCAAGCTGCCCTTGCTGCTTGTATTCCTGTGCCTGCTGCTGTCCGTCCTCAGCAATCTGGGCGGGTCCTATATGATGCGGAATATCATCAACGACTTCATCTGGTCCGGCTGCACCGATTTCGCCGGACTGGGGCTGTCCATTCTGAAGATGGTAGGCGTCTTTCTGGTCGGCTGTCTGGCCACCTACGGCCAGTCCGCCACTATGGTCCGGCTGGGGGAAAAGGGGGTCAACCGTCTGCGCCAGGAGCTGTTTGACAAGCTCCAGGACCTGCCCCTGTCCTACTTCGACCAGCACCCCCACGGGGAGCTGATGAGCCGCTTCACCAACGACGCGGACAACGTGCTTATGGTCCTGGAGCAGAGCGTGGTCTCTCTGTGCTCCAGCTGTCTGATGTTTGTGGGCCTGGTGGCCCTGATGCTCTTCATCAACTGGAAGCTCTTTCTGGTCATCGCCGTGATTCTGGCCGTCACCATGCAGGTGTTCAAGGCCCTGGGCGGCCGCAGCCGCCGGTTCTATCAGGAGCAGCAGAGTGCGTTGGGGGCTGTCAACGGCGAGATTCAGGAGGTCATCGAGGGCCTGAAGGTGGTCAAGGCATTCACCCACGAGGAGCAGGCCAAGGCCAAATTCCAGCTGCTGAACAACGCCTACCGGGACGCGGCCCAGAAGGCCAATTTCTATTCCACCATGATTATGCCCGTGGCGGGCAATCTGATGAACATCAGCTACGCTTTCACGGCCGCCTTCGGCGGACTGCTGTCCGTGCTCCAGGGCTTCGATCTGGGGGGGCTGGTGGTCTATTTGAACTACTCCAAACAGGTGGGACAGCCCCTGAACCAGATTTCCCAGCAGATGACCACCCTGCTGTCCGCCATGGCGGGCGCGGAGCGCATCTTTGAGGTGATGGACATCTAGCCGGAGGTGGACGAGGGGACCGTCACCCTGGTTCCGGCGCAGAAGGATTCCAGCGGCGCGCTGTCCGTCTTTACCGGGAGCGGACGGCCCCGGACCTGGGCCTGGAAGGTCCCCAAAAACTGCGGCCTGGACCTGGCCGAAAACCCGGAGGGCGGATGGGCCTGGAGATACCCGGACCCCGGTGGTGAAACCGGCCTGCACCCCATCCGGGGCGCGGTGCGCAGCGTTTCCAGTGAAGATTTCTGGCTGACGGAGCTGCGGGGGGCCGTGCGGTTCAGCCACGTGGATTTCTCCTATGTTCCCGGCAAGCGGATCTTGAAGGACGTGAGCGTCTATGCCAATCCGGGGCAGAAAATCGCCTTTGTTGGCTCCACCGGCGCGGGTAAAACCACCATCACCAACCTGATTAACCGGTTTTATGAGATTGAGGGCGGAATGATTACCTACGACGGAATCCCGGTCACCGCCATCCGTAAGGATTCCCTGCGCCGCTCCCTGGGGGCGGTCTTGCAGGACACCCACCTGTTCACCGGAACCATCATGGACAACATCCGGTACGGACGGCTGGACGCCGCCGACGAGGAGTGCATCGCCGCCGCCAAGAGCGCCAACGCCCACTCCTTCATCCGCCGCCTGCCCCAGGGGTACGACACCCCGGTCACCGGCGACGGGGCCAATTTGTCCCAGGGCCAGCGGCAGCTTCTGGCCATTGCTCGGGCGGCGGTGGCCGACCCGCCGGTTATGATTCTGGACGAGGCCACCTCCTCCATCGACACCCGGACCGAAGCGCTGATTCAGCGGGGCATGGATATGCTCATGGAGGGCCGGACGGTGTTCGTCATTGCCCACCGGCTGAGTACGGTGCGCAATTCCAACTGCATCGTGGTCATTGAGCACGGGGAGATCGAAGAGAAGGGGGACCATCAGGAGCTGCTGGACCACCAGGGCCGGTACTACCGGCTGTACACGGGGCAGTTCCAGCTGAGCTGACACGGCAAAAAAAGGGGCGGACCGCAATCGGTCCGCCCCTGTCCTTTTATCGCTTTCCGGTAAACATCTGCACCCAGTAGTGGCGGTAGCCGCTGTTGGTCTGGATGTAGCCCACGCCGATGTGGGTAAAGTCCGGATTCATAATGTTCGCCCGGTGGCCGGGGGAGTTCATCCACTGCTCCACGGTGGCGGCTGCGGTGGCGTTGCCAGCGGCAATATTCTCGCCGTAGGTGTAGGCCCCCTGCTTGGCCCCCGTCTCGTCCAGGGCGGTGAAGCAGCTGCTTCCGTCCGGGCGGGTGTGGGAGAAGACCTCCGCAATCTCGGGGGCCCGGATCTGGGCCGCCGCGCTCAGGCTGTCGTAGGTTCCCAGAGGCGCCAGCCCCTCCTTGGCCCGCTCCACATTCACCAGACGGACCACCTCGGAGCTCAGCGCGTCCACGCCAGAGCCGGGCTGCTGGGTCGTGTTATCGTCCGGCGTGTTGCCGTCCGGCGTGTTGCCCTCCGGGGGATTCTGCGAGCCCTTTTGGGGGCTGGTAATCAGGAACACCCAGTACCCCTGGCCCCCGCTGGACACGTAGCCCACTCCCAGCTGGTTACACTCCGGGTTGAGCAGGTTGCCCTTGTCGCCTTTCGTCCCCATCCAGCCGCTCACCGCGGCGGAGGCGCTGCTGGCGGTGGCGATGCCCTCGCCGATGCTGCTGTACCGCGCACGGATTCCCAGGTCGTCCGACACGGTGTAGCAGGTGCTCCCGTCCGGGCGGGTGTGGGAATACTGCGTGGTGAGCTCCTGGGCCCGGATCTGCGCCGCCCGGTTCAGGTCGCTGTCGATGGTCAGGGCCTGGCGGCCTGCGCCGGAGCGCTGGGCGTTCACCAGACGCAGCACCTCGGCGGTGGCCTCCTCCTGGGTCAGGACGGGCTGACTGGGCTGCGTGGGCTGCGTGGGCTGCGTGGGCTGTGTGGGCTGTGTAGGCTGACTGGGTTGATTGGGCTGGCTGGGCTGATTGCCGGTGGAGGCGCCCTCCGGGATGCTCACAAACAACTGCACCCAGTTATGATTCCAGTCTCCGCCGGGGGCGTAGCCCACGCCGATGTGGGTGAATTTGGGGTTCATGATATTGGCCCGGTGGCCCTCGGAATTCATCCAGCCCTCTACCGCCGCCGCAGGCGTGGCGGGGGAGGCGTAGATATTTTCGCCCATGGACCCCGCGTTTTTGGAGGCCCCGGTCTCGTCCAGAACGGTGAAGCATCGCCGCCCGTCGGGGCGGGTGTGCTCATAGCGGGTAATGATCTCCTCCGCCCGGATCTGCGCGGCTTCCGTGAGGCTGTCAAAGGTGGCCAGGGGCTTCAGGCCCTCCTTGGCCCGCTCCACGTTCACCAGGCGGACCACCTCAGCGGCAAATTCACTGGTGTTGGGCTGAGCGGGGGTCTCCGGCTGGGAGGGCTTCTCCGGTTCACTGGGCTTCTCCGGCTGGCTGGGTTCGGCGATGGACCCGCCGTTCAACACGGCGTCCATCATGTTGCACAGCACCGTGGCGGCCTCAGCACGGGTCATAAAGTCGCTCCCAGCGAAGGTTCCGCCGGTTTTGCCGCTGAGAATGCCCAAAGCGTAAGCCCCGGAGACTGCGCCCTGATAGTCTTTGGGTACGCTGGCCCAGTCGGCGATGGCGGTCTGGGCCTTCTGGATATCCCCGGTGTCCAGGACCACCTCGTCCTCCTGGGCGGCGATGACGTTCATAATCACCTGGGCCATATCGTAACGGGTAATCTTCTTACCCAGGTCGCTCTGGCTCTGAATGGTGGTATCCTGGGTTAGCGCGTGGTCCTGGGCTACCGTCCAGTATCTGGCATACCAGGGGGCGCCGCCGGGGACGTTGACCTGGTCCGCCTCGCCGGGGTAGAAGGTATTGGACACCATGGTCAAGAACTGCGCGCCGGTCAAGGACTCGGAGGGGCTGTAGAGTCCGCCGCCGGTACCGCTGACCCAGCCCTCGCCGGCGGCACGCTGAATAAACTGGCTGGCCCAGTGGGAGGCGGATACATCCGCAAAGGGGCCCGCCGCGAAGGCGGCGGGCATTAAGCTGACCCAAAAGACCGCTGTCAACAAAATTGCACTGATACGTCGTTTCATCCCATCAAATCCTTTCCACGTGTTGTATGAAAACTGACAATTTTATCATACGCTTCTTTGGAGGATTTGTCAAGAAAGGCCGGGGACCAAATATTGGCGCGGCCCTGGTCCGGAAGCCGGCCCTTCTGGGAAGAGAACTCGGCGGCGCAGGCATAGAGCTTCAGCTCCGGTGCTCCGGCATCCTCCGGAATCTCCTGCACCTGCCGGGCCTGAGGCGAAGCGGCGGCTTCCAGTATAGGAGCGGGCTGGGGCTCCGGGGGGCGCAGCTGCCACAGTCCGGCGCATAAAAGGGCACAGGCGGCCAGCCCCGCCAGCCTCTGGAAGCTGCGGCGCTTCCACAGAGGGGCGGGCCGGATTTTTTGCAGCACGTTTGGACAGAGGGGCTCCGGGGGACCGGCCTCCAGACCGGGCAGCTCCTGGCGGAGAAGGGATAAATCCTCCCGCAGCGCCTGACAGGGGGCGCACCCGGCCAGATGCCGCTCCAGCTGCTCCCGGCCGGTATCGTCCAAAAGGCCATCCAGCTCCAAGCTGATCAGCTCCAGGGCTTGTTCGCAGGAAATCATGGCGCGCCTCCTTTCTTGTTTACCGGATTAGACGCGCCGCTGTCAAAAAAGTTCCCGTCTTTCCGCAAAATTTTTCGCAATTCTCCCCGGGCCCGGGCCAGACGGGAACGCACCGTTCCTAAATCCAGCTTCAGCACGTCTCCAATCTCCTGGTAGCTCAGGCCCGACAGCTCCCGCAGCACCAATACGCTCCGGTAGTGCTCCGGCAGCTGGGCCAGTCCCCGCTCCAGGGCCTGCCGGCGCTCCTTGCGCTCCAGGGCCTGGTGGGGGTCGCCGGTGTGGTCGGGCACGTCGGGGGCCTCCTGGGTCAAAGGCAGGGAAACCTCCCGCCGCAGGCTGTTTTTGCGGAGAAAATCCACGCAGGCGTTGTAGGTGAGCCGGTACAGCCAGGTGGAAAAGCTGGAGCTTCCCCGAAAATTGGGCAGGGCGCTCCAGGCCCGCAGGAGGGCCTCCTGGGCCAGGTCCATTGCGTCCTCCGGGTTTCCGCACAGGCGCAGAGCCAGCGTATACACCTGCCGCTCGTTGTCCCGCACCAGTTGGGCGAAGGCATCCTGATCCCCCCTTTGGGCCAGGCTTGCCAGCTCTTGTTCCGTCAAGGCTCACACCTCACTGCACAGTTCCCGCTTGATGCCCCGGGTCACCCGGTAGACATCCTCCAGGGTTGTAATTTTTACAATCTGCTCCTTCCAATATCCGCTGTGGGGCACCCCCTTCAGATACCAGGCGTAGTGCCGCCGGGCCTCCAGACAGGCGATTTTCTCCCCCTTCCGCCGGGCGGACAGCTCAAACTGCCGCACCGCCGCGTCGCACCGCCGGGCCAGCGGCGGGATGGAGGGAATTTCACGGCCCTCCAGGGCCGCCTTGCACTGGGCGAACAGCCAGGGATTGCCGAATACCCCCCGGCCAATCATTGCCAGATCCGCCCCGGTGTACCGGAGGATGCGCACCGCGTCCTGGGGGGAAAATACGTCCCCGTTGGCGATAACCGGGATATGCACCGCCTGTTTTACCGCCCGGATATAGTCCCAGTTGGCCGTTCCGGCGTACATCTGGGTTCGGGTGCGGCCATGGACGGCCACGGCGGCGGCGCCCGCCTGCTCCATCGCCTGGGCAAATTCCACGCAGTTGATGGACCCCTTGTCCCAGCCCAG
>Ga0073906_1000752_pt1 | contig 56703 bp, 36 predicted proteins | sample Inofromicrocosms_FD_65485 | JGI IMG/M metagenome (GOLD analysis project Ga0073906, IMG submission 65485) | Mouse cecum microbial communities from Vienna, Austria - Inoculum for glucosamine and mucus D2O microcosms | ecosystem: Host-associated > Mammals > Digestive system > Large intestine >...
GTGCTCGAGCCGACTTCCGTCGTTTAGCTCTGCAAACGCTACGTTTTTACTGTCGCGCGAGGTGCGCACCCAGCCGCAGACCGTGACCGTCTTTCCTACGAGCGCGCTCGTTATTTCGCATAAATCGATGTGTTTCATGATACCTTCCGTTTGTTTTTTATATTATAGTACTTTTACTCGGTCAAGTCAAACCCATAGGCGTATTATGCGCTGATTTTGTTTTCCAAGTTTTTTACATATCCGTAAATTATATTTTTGACAGCATGGCGCGCCAGCGTAGCGTCCACCGGATCGTCGAAATCTATATCGAGATTCGCAAGCGGCGCCATCCACATATCCGTGCCCGCTCTCAAGCCCCTTGCGGTATCCATATACTTATAGTCCGCAAGATCAGCGAAATCGGTCATGACCGTACCCGTAAATCCCCATTCCCCGCGCAATATATCGGTGACGAGCGCTTTATTCGCACCGATCCACTCCGAACCGAGACGATTTATCGACAGCATGACCGCAGCCGCTCCGCCCTCTTTTATCGCGATCTCAAAGGGCTTGAGGTATATCTCTCGCAATGTCTGCTCGGTCATCCATGCGCCGTAGCCGAGGTACGACTCGCCCGTCTCGTTGAGCGCGAAATGCTTTACGTAGCACTTAAGTCCGTGAAGCGCTGCGCCGCGCACAAGCTCCGCCGCCATCTTGCCCGTAAGCAACGGGTCTTCGCTGTACGACTCGAAGTTGCGCATACCGCACGGCGTGCGGTGTATATTCACGCTCGGCGCATACCAACCGTCTATGCCGAGCTTGCGCGCCGCTTTTCCCTGCATTTCGCCTATATCGAACGAGTTTACGATATTCCACGAGCACGCGATCGTAGACGGCGACGGGAGCGATAATTCGTTTTCTCCGTTAACGTTTCTTCTGAATCCGGACGGTCCGTCGCTGTCTTTCGTAGCCGACATAGCGATGCTTTCCACTCCGCTCGTGCCGAACCCGCCTTTCAAAATCAACTGCTTAGCTTCCGCTCTCGTTATCTGATTCAAAAACTCGTCCCAGATCGGATCGCTGTAATCGGCAAGCGCAGATATAAGCGTCTCGTTGTAAGCATATTTCTCCCCGTATCCGTCCGTCAGATAGAGACCGTTATCCGTACCGAACTGCGGCATATCGGTAAAATAATTGTCATAGCCGTCGTATTTATACGTATTAACACCGAACGACTTATCAGGATCGCTTTGTCGCGCGATCGGGAACGTATCGACGAAATCGGCGCGGGACAAATACTCGATATTGCCATGCACAGTCGAGCCGTCGATAGGCACGCCCGCATACGCATCTTTGCCCGTAAAGCGGTTAGTGGTTTCTACGCACGTATATGCGTCTTGATCAAAGCTTTGAATTTCCGTAAACGTGAGCTTTTTCGTATTGATAGGATCGTAAACGTGAACGTTATCACCGATATAAAACACATACTCGCCCGCGTCAAGCTCGTAAGTCGCTTTGCCGTTCCCGTTCTTGTCGTAACAATCGTAGCTCGCTATATCGCAAAGATCGAAGGTAAGCGTTATGTATTGTAACCCCGCGGGCGCCAAAGTCAATGTTTTCTCGAACGCGACGAGTTCGGTCGCGGGTTTTTCGATACCGTCTCTATCGTACGGAGGCTTTACGTAAAGCTGCACAACGTCCTTGCCCGGGAATGTTCCGCGATTCGTTACGCGCACCCGCGCTTCGCATTCGCCCGACTCTTTATGTATATTCAAGCTCTCCAAACGTTGCTCGAACTCGGTATAACTCAATCCGTATCCGAACGGGTACTGCACCACGCCGTCGTATCCGCTGCCGTACTCGTTGAACACGCCGTCGAAATAGCCCTCGGCGTCTGCGGTCTCGTACCAACGATACCCGACATAAATCCCCTCGTTGTAGTGAAGATTGCGGTCGCGCGACGCAACCTCGCAAAATGCGTTAGCATACGACGGCGCGCTCGCGTTGTCGTAAACGTACGTATCGGCAACCCTGCCCGACGGGGATATATCGCCGTAGAGGATTCTCGGTATGGCGTTAGCCCCGACGCTGCCGAGAACGCCTACGGACAGCGCCGCGTCTATGCCGTTACTTGCGGCAAACGACAGATCCATAGTGACGCAACTGTTGACGAGTACTATGACGTTATCGAACTGTCTCGTTACATATTCTATAAGTTCTTCTTCCTCGGTCGTGAGCTGTGAATATTTGCGCGAAGTGTCTACGCCCGATTTTTTGCGCTGCTTGTTTACGATACTCGCGGCGTCGCTGCACTCATGCGCGAACCTGCTCAAAACTATGACTGCGGTGTCCGAGAACGCTTCGGCGCCGGACCTGACCGACGGCGTGTATTCGCCTATTCGCGGATTTACGAGCATAGGTCCGTCATCGTTATACGACGAATCGGCATCGTAATTGCTGTAGTCCTCGTACATCTTTATAAGGTCTTCGTTATATTCTATACCGTAATTATCGAACGCATCGGTGAGCGTCACGCACTTTTCGCGCGGCACGCTCACTCCGCCCGAGCCGCCGCCCGTGAGAATGAATCCGTTGTCGGTGGCGTTCCAACCGAAAAGATTGATTCTTTTATGCGTATTTTTATCGAGCGGGAGCAAGCTATTTTCGTTTTTCAAAAGCACTATACTATCCGCCGCTACGCTTTCCGCCGTAGCACGGTCGTTTTGCGTGTACGCGTTGCTCACCGTAAAGCGCAAAACGTTGCCGAACGTCGTGCTTGCAACCTTTACCGTAACGGTGTAGCTGCCCGGATGGAAGTCGTGAACGTTCCCCGCAGACACTGTGACGGACGAGCCATACGAATCTTTGACTATAATATCGTAATACGCGACCGCGACGTCGGACGTATGATTCGGATCGAGATCGTCGACGTAATGCGCGACGACCGTTATGTACGACGCGAGATTTATGCCGACGCCCGACGAAAATTTCAAACTCGGATTTTCAACGTCGCACGTATAGCTATCGAGCGTCAAACCGCCGAATCTCACGTGATCGGCGCATTCGACGCTTTTCCCCGAGACGGAAACGGATATCTTATAGCTGCCGGCTTCGAGCACGGTAACGCTTTTCGGATTTATGAAAATAAGCGGTTCTTTTTCGTTCTCGCCCTCGTTTGGTATGTAAAAAAGCCTTAAGGTGTAATCTTTCGTCTCGATCGAGTCTAAGCCGCTATTTACGACCACCTTTATGATTTTCGTAAAATCTATCGCATTGCAGACGGGTAAAACGTCGTCTGAAAGCAATGCCACGCCGAGCGTTGTCTCGTTGGAAACGACCGTTATTTTTTGTTTGACGCTCTTGCCTCCGTATGCTACGGTGATTTCCGTAATATCATCCGTCAACGCGCCCGTCGGCGAAAAAGTGCACTCCTCGGGCAAAATCAGTTTGCTTGTACCGTCTCCCAATATCGCTTTAAGAGTCATTCCGCTCGGATCGAACGATTCACCTACTTTGTATGCCACTTTATCGGGCTGCTCGTATATAAAAAGCTCGACTACGTTTGTTCGGTTTTCGTCGTTCGGTTTATTTTCACAGCCGGCAAGAGGAAACGCCGCCGCAAACAACAACATCACGACCGCCGTAAATACAGATGCGAATCTTTTTAACCTCATGACCGCCATTCTCCTTATGTTTTTATCGGTGGATTATATAGTACCATAATACTGCGTATTTGTCAACATATATTTTTTGCGAACTTTATTTTCGCATTTAACGCACGCATGAATTATTTACGCGCGACTGCGCATACTAAGGTCACTATGGAACAAAACGTTATTACATCGGAAAGAAGAAGATTGTCTGATATGTCGCTCTTCTGGCTGTGTCTCATAGGCACGGTCGGCGTGGGGCTTACGCTTTCGTACTGCTCCGGCATATTGCGCGGCATCAACTACCTCGGCGGACTGCCGTTCGCCCTGCCCGCTTGGTTCGTGATAGCGATACCGCCTATGCTGTTCGTTATCATGGGCGTAGCGTTGTTCATGACGGTGCGTATGCACGCCAACGGCATGCTGAGAGCGTGGACTTGGGTGTTCTGGCTCGCACTGCTCGGCATGACCGCTACGCTCCCGTACGCGATCTGCTACAATAACCCCGTAGGCGCTTACGTCATGAGCACCATCGCTTCGGCGCTCGCCATCGGCACAGCCATACTCATGTACAGACAGAGCATCGCCGCAGGCGTTATGATCACCGTCGTATTCGTATGGTTGGCGCTCATAATGTTATACCTCGGCTTCTGGGCTTTCGCGTAAGCGACGAACAACGAAAAAACAAACATAAAGACGACCGCACATACGGTCGTTTTTGTTTGTTACGCTATCCTGCGCAAAAGTACTCTATATTACCCAAGTCTTTCAAAAGTGCAGTGCGAATTAGGCAAGGCATTGACACAGCATAACGACGCATATACACCGTTGAAATGCAAAACGGTTGACTTATTAGGTCAACCGTCCTGCTATATGATAAGGGGGAAAATGATGAGCAATTTAGTGTCCTTGTCGCTAAGCACAGCAGCGTCACGTTCAAGGTAAGCTTAGTATACAACATATATATGCGAGCTGTCAAGCGTTTTGACACACTTTTTCAAAAAATTTTAAGAAATTTTTTATTTGTGTTTTTACTTGACGAACTTAGCCAAAACGCTCTTTACATAATCTATGTCGATAGGCTTTGCAATATGCGCGTTCATGCCGCATTCGAGACATTTTTTTATGTCGTCGCTGAACGCGTCGGCGGTCATGGCGATTATAGGCAGATCCTTATCCGCATGATCGAGCACGCGTATCGCCTTGGTCGCTTCATATCCGGTCATAACGGGCATGCGTATATCCATGAGTATCGCTTTATACGTGCCGGGCGCGGAGTCTTTGAGCATATCCACGCAAATCTGTCCGTTTTCGGCATGGTCGCAAACGAACCCTTCGCTTTCGAGCAACGCCTCTGCAATCTCCCAGTTGAGGTCGTTGTCCTCGGCAACCAGTATATGCATGCCGTCGAACATATTATCAACCGGCTTTTCGGGTTTTGCCGCAATATCCCGCGCGGCTTCGTCCGTCAGTTTTTTAAGCCCGTAGAACAGCGTCGACTTGAACAGCGGTTTGCTTATGAATCCGCTTATTCCCGCGTCGCGCGCTTCCGCTTCTATATCGCTCCAATCGTAAGCGGAAATAAGCAGAATCGGAATATCGTCGCCGAGTTTTGCACGCAATCTGCGCGCAGTTTCCAGCCCGTCTATACCGGGCAGCTTCCAATCCATGAGGATTATATCGTAACTGCTGCGCTTGGCGTGAGCGGCTACCGCTTTTTCCACCGCACTTTCGCCGTCGAGCGTCCATTCCGCGGTTATGCCGATCTCTTTGAGCGATTCGACCGCGGTCTGACAGAGCAGTTCGTCGTCGTCGACGACAAGCATTTTCCACGACGGCAGAATCATTTCCGCTTCGGGCACTTGCGCTCTTTCGAGTTCGAGCGTTATATGGAACTCGCTGCCCTTGCCGAGTTCGCTGTTAAGCTCGATAGTGCCGCGCATTGCGTCGACTATGTATTTTGTGATGGACATGCCGAGTCCCGTACCCTCGGTCTTATGCACGCGCTTGCTGTCCTCGCGCGAGAACGAATCGTATATCTTCTTTTGGAACTCGGGCGACATGCCTATACCGTTATCCTTGACGCGGATATGGCAACGTACGTAATCATCGCCGAGCGGCGAAGGTTCCTGACACAGCGATACTTCTATATTGCCCTCGTTGGAAGTGAACTTTATGGCGTTGGACAAAAGGTTCAGCAATACCTGATTGAGCCGCACGCTGTCGCAATATACGTTCTCGGTGATTATATCGTGAATATACACGTCGAAATGCTGATTTTTGATCTTTATCTGCGGTTGAACTATGGTAGCAATACCGTCCATTACTTCGCGCAGAGAGACTTCTTCCATGTTGAGCGTCATCTTTCCGCTCTCTATCTTGGACATATCCAAAATATCGTTTATAAGCCCGAGCAAATGTTTGCTCGAAAGCGCGATCTTTTTGAGACAGTCCTGCGTTTGCTGACGGTTGTTTATGTTCGCGGTTGCGATAGCGGTCATACCGACTATGGCGTTCATAGGCGTGCGAATATCATGGCTCATGTTCGACAGGAACTCGCTCTTCGCCTTGCTCGCCTGCAACGCCTCCTCGCGCGCATCCTCCAAACGTTTGACGTTTTGCTTATTAAGTTGCATGTACACTATGAATATAGCTATCATAATGACCAACATAGATGCGCACGCGCCGATTATCCAACCGAGCCATTGAGTGCTCAAGCCCTCGATTATGTTGTTTATACTGCCGTCCTCCATGACGGTAACGAGATACCATTCGGACAGCATGAGTTTTTGGCTGTACAAATGCCGTCTGTCTTTCGTATTCAAGATGCAAGAATGACGTTCGGCAGTCGAGTTATTCATGAAATTGTAAAGCTCGTCGATGTGTTCTTTTGCATTCTCGGGATGACCGTCGGCGTCGAACACCTCTTGAATACGGTCGAAGTAATTTTCGTTTTGATCCTTATTGCTTCGTATAACGTACGAACCGTTGCTGCGAATGATGTGAGAATAGACGAGCGAGCCTTCCTGCTTGTCTATATCAAGCATCTCCACGATATCTTTATTGGGCATACCGAAAATGAGAGAAATACAATGTCCGCCGTTCGTCATCTGATATTTATCGGTAGGCACGCTCATAAAAACTATGCCTTTGTCGACTTTTCCTTCTTTATCCTTACCTTCGCCGACCGCCGCCTTTTTTTCGCCTTTTTTAAGCGACGCTTTGAAAGAATCTTTATCGAATATTTCGAGATCCTCGCCCAAAACCGGATCGAGAGCCATTTCTTCGTTTCCGTCGTATAACGCCACGTAATTGAATCCGCGCGCTTCGGCGTTCGTGCGCAGCAGTGTGCGAACGTGTTCCATCGTAGAACTTCCGTCGATACTTCCGTCTACGGTAATGATAATCGCGTCGATCATGTCGAAACGCAGATCGATTGCGGTCTCGTATCTTTTGGCGACCTGTCCGCCCATGTTTTCCATATACAGTTCGCCCGTTTGATCGATCGTACCGTAGCTCGACTTGTTCATAAATATACCGAGCGATACGAATATCGCGACGCAAATCAAAACGCCGACGCAAACGCTCGAAAGCATTATCGTCATCGACATATTTTTGAATTCTTTACCGGTCCGCTTTTTGGCAGCCATTGTCTCCTCCGCTCCAACGCTATGTATATACGGAATTATAGCGTTTATACCGTATTATATCATTAAAAAACGCGCGTGTCAATAGTAAACGACGATATGTTCGCCGACAAACTCAATATTTGATCGTACTGCCGTGCGTGTCGGTCGCTTCGCCGACTTCTACGCAAACAGGCATGCGCTCGATAAGCGCGGACGCGTGCGATATGACGCCGACCAAGCAATCTTCGGACAAAACGTCGAGCGCGGCGAAAACCGTGTCGATAAGCTCCTCGTCGAGCGTGCCGAACCCCTCGTCCAAAAAGAAAAACGCATTGTTGCCTTTGCTCTGCGCCCGAGCTATGGCTATCGCCACGGACAGCGACGCCAAAAACATCTCGCCGCCGCTCAGCGTGCTCGCTTTGCGCTTGCCGCCGCCGCTCAGATAGTCGGTAACGGAAAAACCGTTTTCGTCGTCGTATGCGAGCGTGTATTTCCCGCTCGAAAGCTCGGACAGTATTTCGCTCGCGGTCACGGTTATCTCCGCCATATATTCGGCGACCACGAAATTGAGCATCGCTTTACCCTTGGTTATATCGAATATCCTGCGGTAGTTGTTCTCGCTCTGCGCGTTGATCTTTCGCTCCGCGCCCAAATCCTTGAGACTTGCGCACTTTGCGGTCAGATCCTGTATTTGCATTTCTTTGACCGCGGCGTCGCGCTCGCACTCGTGCAGTTTTTCCACGATCGAGTCGAGCCGGCTCTTTTTATCCGCGTACGCATCCTCGTCGAACTCGGGCATATCCACGGGGCAATCGCGCCGCGCTTGTTCGAGCGTTTCTCGGAGCGCTGCTAAAGACGCGCGCGCAAACTCGCAAGCTTTTGCAAGCTCGGCGCGTTTTTTCTCGCGCTCGTATATTTTATCCGATAACTCGGTTATACCGTTCTTTACTTCGCAAAGCGCGCTCGAAGTGCTCCCCGCGTCGTCGCCGAGCTTTGCGCGAAGTTCCTCGATACGCGCGGTTATCTCGCGTTTTGACCTTTCCGCGCCGTCGAGTTCCGCCGCTAACCGCGCCGCTTCAGGCTCGCCGTCGCGCTTTTTGTTCACGGCGTCCGCATACAGTTCCCCGAGCGCGCGCGCATTATCGAGCAATGCGGCAAGCTCGCCGTGCGCGTCCGTGACCGCGCTCTTTTCAAGCCGCGCGTCGGCATCGGCAACGGCTGCGGAAACGCGCTCGAGTTCGTCCGCGGCGCGTTCGAGATCGCCCTTGACCTTTTCGCAAGCGCGTTCGGCGCGCTGTTTTTCGCCGTCCGTTTCGAGCTTTTTCGCCGTTGCTTTTTCAAGCTCCGACTTGCATCTGTCAACGTCCGCACCGCACTCGTACCCGCCGTGATACACACCGCCGCACACGGGGCAAACGTCGCCGTCGCCAAGCTCCGCGCGGATAGCCGCGGCGTGCGAACCCGTCTGCGCGCGTACAAGCGCCGCTTTGCACTCGTCTTCCGCCGCAGCTGCGGCGGAACAGCGCGCGGTTATTTCTTTTATTTCGACTGCGTAAGCCTCGATACGCGCGGCGGCGGAATCGACGGCGCTTTTTAATTCCGAAATGCGCTTGATATTCTCCGCGCGGCGCGCATTATCCGACTTGAAAGAATTGTATTCCGTATCGAGCGCATGCTTCAATTCGGCTATCATTCCTATCTTTCTGTCGGAGCCGTCGAGATACGAACACGCGCTATCGAGCGCAACCGAACGCTTAACTCCGTCGGCACGCGCGGAAAACGCCGCAATCGCCGAAAAAAATTCGTCTTTTGCTTTTGCCGCGTTTTTATCGAGTTCGGTCGCGCGCGCCGCGGCGCGCGCCGATTGCTCCGCACACGTCGCCGCAGTCTCGGTTTTTTGCGCAAGCTCCGCTATGGCTTTCGTCAGCGAAACGTCGTAGGCGTTCAGCTCGTTGAGTTTGTTCTGTTTGTCTCTCAGTCCGTCGAGTTCGGTTTTGTCCTTTACGTTGCGCTCCGACTCTGCGGCGTCGAACGATGCAAGTTCCTCGGCGGCTTTGTCGAACGCCGCTTTTGCATCGTCGCAACGAACCATGTGATTTTTGAGCGCGTTCGCTTTTTCTATGTACGACAAATACCCGTCGCGCGCTTTGGACAGCTCGTCGATTTCCTGCCGCGCTTTATCCGCCGACGCTTTGAGCGACGCCGCGGTTTTTTTGAGCGATGCGTGTTCGGAAACAGCCGCGCGCAAAAGTTCGGGCGCGTCCTCGCCTATATCGCCTATGCGCGCGTCGAGCGATTCTACCTTTACGCGGTACTCCTCCGCCTTGAGCTTTGCGCGCTTGTGCACCTCGTCATAGCGCAAAAGCGAAAAAATCTTGCCTATCGCTTCGGTCTGCTTTTGCGGGGTCTTTTTCAAAAACTCGGCATACTCGCCCTGCTCGAGCAAATACACGTTTTTGAACTCGTCTTTATCAAGCCCTATCACGCCGGCAAGCATTTCCGTAGCGTCGCCGCCCTTTGCGATCGGCTCGCCGTTTTTATACAGCATGCACTCTGTTATCGAATCGCGTTTGGCGGCAAAGTTTTTAGCCGCGCCGCCCGCGTCTTTTTTCGTCCTGCATTTAATCGTGCGCTCTACGGCATAACGATCCGAACCCGAGATAAACTCGAACTCCACGCGCGCACGGTTGAGCGACAGATTGACCATATCGGCAAGCGTGCCGCGATTGCTCGTGCCGTACAGCGCGAACATGATACTGTCGAATATCGTTGTTTTGCCCGCGCCCGTCTTGCCGCAAATGCAAAACAGATTGCTCCGCCCGACCGCGTCGAAATCGAGTTCCTGTCTGTCGGTAAAAGAATTTATGCCTTCGATGACAAGCTTAACGGGCTTCACTTTTCAGCTCCTCCATGAGTTCTATAAACGCCGCCTTGAGTTCCGCCGACGGCGTCTCGTTGTATCTGCTCTTGTAGTACATATCGAATATCTCGCCCTCGCCGAGATGCGCGCGCCGAACCGTTTCCGCCGCGCCTCTGACGGTAGCCGTTACGACAAGATCGTTGAACGCGGGATGAGATTTTATCGCCGCCGTCTCGTCGCGCGAGAGCGGCTCGCCGCCGTACTTGAGCCGCACGTAATCGTCTTTGAAAAAATCGAGCTTTTGCAAACACTCGTCGAAGTTGTCCGCGTCGGTTTCGGTGAGCTTTTTCCCGCTTTCGAGCGGAACGCTCTCGACCGAACGTTTGGCAGTGTCAATCACCGTGACGGACTTGGCTCGCACTTCGTCGTATGCGTACTGCAAAGGCGATCCGCTGTATACCGCGAGCGGCGACTTGCTTATAACGAGCCGCTTATGCACGTGCCCGAGCGCGATATAATCGGCGGATTCGGGCAATACGCTCACCGGCAACGCCACAAGCCCGCCGAGCGAATCGGCTTCGCTCTTGGTCAAAAACAAATGCGTGCACAGGATATTATACCCGTCGTCGAAGAACTCGCATGCGCGCGCAAGCGCTTCCTTGACGCGCTCGTCGTACGTTTTGTTATAATCTTGTTCGTACCAACGCGAAAGTCTGCTCTCCGCAGGATACGGCACGAGCGCGATATTGACGCGTTCGCCGTCTTTCAGCACCGTCACGCCACCCGTATGCCCCACTATCTTCAAACGCTGTTTCCGCAGATAATCGGACGCCGCAGCCACCTCGAACAGCGACGCGGGCGGAACAGGCTCGGTGAGCGCCTCCCCGCCGAGCGCGGAATAATCGAACTCGCCCGCAAGCACTATGCCCTGAAGATCGGCGAGCGGCTTGGCTGCGCAAAGCCTGCGCTCGTCGTCGTGATTTCCCGCGAGCGCGATGACCGCTCTGCCGCGCTCCGCGAGCGTGAGCATACCGCGGTAAAACACGCGCTCCGCCTCGCTCGACGGAACGAACGTGTCGAAAATATCGCCGGCTATGAGCACGACGTCTATATTTTGCTCGTCGCAAAGGTTTGCAAGCTCGCGTATAACGTCGCACTGCTCTTCGAGCCGCGACGCTTTGCTTATTCTTTTGCCGAGGTGCAGATCGGCTGTATGTAAAATTTTCATTGCCGTTTCCTTGAACGATTTACGAAAAAGGGTTGTAAAATTTCGCCGTTCATGTTATTATAGTACATATCGCGATATTTTTCAAGTATTATCGTACTGAAAAAATCACGAAATATCGACGCGGCGGCATAAAACCGACGCGCACAAGCACAAACCCAAAGGAAGAATCATGTTCAAATTTTCGTCGGAAGCGAGCCTCGACGGTTCGGTGACCGTTGAAACCAAGTTCATAGTCGAGTACATGCCGTATGCGGACGGAGACTACGTAAAGGTCTATCTTTACGCGCTTTCGCTCGCTGCGAGAAAGAACGATCCCGACGACAGTATAGAGCGGCTCGCGCGGCGGCTCGACCTCGACATAGCTACGGTAGACGCGGCGTTCGATTATTGGACGGAACAAGGTCTGATGTCGAGATTGGGCGACGAAGTGACTTTTTTATCGCTGCGCGCCGCGCGTCCCAAAATAAAAAAATACGACGTAGACAAGTACCGCGAGTTCAATCGCTTGGCGCAGCAGTATGTGGCGGCGCGGCAGATCGCGCCCAATGAATACAACGAATACTACTCGCTCATGGAAAAAACGGGGCTTGAGTGGCAAGCGATGGTACTCATTGTAAAATACTGCGTAAACATAAAAGGCGACAACGTGTCGTGTCCGTACATACTCGCCGTAGCGCGCAATCTCGCCGCAGACGGATACCGAACGTGCACGGACGTAGAAAACCGTCTCGAGGAATACGGCGTTTTTTATAACGAGCTTATCCCCGTGCTCGGCGCAATGGGCGGCAAACGTCCCGATCACGAATCGGTCGGGCTGTACAAAAAATGGACGCTCGAATACAAGTTCGACCGCGACGTGATACTCAAGGTAGCTCAAACCGTCAAACGCGGCGGCGCGGCGGCGCTCGATACCAAACTGACCGCCTACCGCGAACTCGGCTTGAATTCGTATGCGCAGATACAAAACTACGAGACAGAGCGGCTCGCCATGTACAAGCTTACCAAAAACATCAACAAGGCGCTCGGCGTGTTTTACGAAAACGTCGATTCGGAGATCGCGCTGTACGTAAAACCGTGGCTCGGCATGGGTTTCGCGCCCGACGCGCTCACCGCAATAGCCGAGTTCAGTATGAAAAACGGACTGAAGACACTTTCCGATCTCGACGCCGTGGTGCGTGACTTTTTCGCCTCAAACGCGCTCACCGCGCAAAAGGTGCGCGAGCGCATAGACTTCGGCGCGCGATTCGACGGCGACATACAAGCTGTCATGACCGCAATCGGGGTCATGGGGGCGATCAAGCCGAGCTACCGCTCATATTACGAAACTTGGACGGATAAATGGGGATTCGGCCGCGACGTAATAGACTACGCGGCAAGCCTTTCTATCGGCAAGCCGTTGAGCTATGTCAATTCGATACTCGCCGCATGGCGCGCGCAAAACGTGACTACCGTAGACGCTGCGAAAAGCATAAATTCTGCTGCGGCGATCGCGGCGACAAAAGATGCGCCGAACAGCGAGGTAGTGGAGCGTTACTCGGCAGACGAGCTGAACGCACTGTTCACCAAATTCACCGACGAGGAGTAATTTTGAAGGCTTAGCCGAATAATGCGAATTGACGCGCAGTCTAATTTTCAAAACATTTTACAATCGGGAGATATTTTTACAGATCATGAATATATACGAAAAAGCGGCGCGAGCGGTGCGCGACAGACGCAGAGCCGACCTCGACGAAGGCAGGCTGATTTGGCAAGACGCGCTCGCACGCGACGACGCGCTTTACAAAGCGTTCGTCGCATATCAAGCCGAAATGATAAAAAACGCAAAGCGCGAACCCAATGAGATCGAAAAAGCGCGCGAGCGAGTATTGCAAAATATGAAACGGCTCGGCATCGGCAGCGAAACGGTAGAACCCTCGCCCCGCTGCAAGCTATGCGGCGATACGGGTACGATCGGCGGCAAATACTGCAAGTGCGTGAAAAACTCGGCGATCGCCGCGAACGACGGCAACCTCATGCTGCCGCACGCGGATTTTGAAACCGTTAAGAAAACCGCGCCGAAAGCTATCGCGGGCGTGTACAAGCTCGCCGAAAAATACATCGACGCTTTCCCGTCGGGCAAGCCCACGCTGCTGCTTTCGGGCAGCAGCGGCTCCGGCAAGACAGTGCTCGCTTCCGCAGTCGCCGCGGCGTTTATGGAGCGCGGCGCGTCGGCGGTTACCGTGACTGCGTTCGGATTCGTGCGGCGCGCGCTCGACTATCACACGCAGTTTTCCATACCCGACTACACCGACGGGTTTACGCCCATGCTCGACTGCGACCTGCTCGTTATAGACGACCTCGGCACGGAAAACACGCTTAAAAACGTGACGAAAGAATATCTTTACACCGTTATAAACGAGCGATGGATACGCGGCAAGCATACGCTTATCACGACCAACCTCGACGCAAAAAGCATCATGACCCGATACGGCGAAAGTATCGCGTCGCGGCTATTCGACAAGAACAAATCTCAACTCTGCTTGATCGAAGGCAAAAACGACAGACTGAATTAAAAACAATGCCTCGACGTAATTTACGTCGGGGCATTGTTTTGTTTATAAGATCGTGAAAAACGCGGTATATTTTCAATAATGCGGTATTTTTGGGGACGCAGAAAACACCGCATATTTTTTATAATTGAGATTCTTCACGTCGCTTCGCGCATTCGGAATGACAAAACTATCTTAACTTTTGCAATTATTTATCGAGATAAAAGCAATATGCGCCGATAGAAATTCTGCCTTTTATCAAATTATCAAATATTTATCACGTTTACGTCGAACCCGTCGAAGTCGGCGTCGGTAGACGTTATCACCGTTTGGAATCCGTCGAGCACAGCCAACAGTTTTTTGCGGCGCTTGCAATCGAGTTCGCTGAACACGTCGTCGAGCAGCAAAACGGGGCTTGTCCCGAGCGTATCGGTCAAAAGTTTCATTTCCGCAAGCTTAAGGCTCAATGCTACGGTGCGCTGCTGACCTTGAGAGCCGAACGAGCGCACGTCCGTGCCGTCCACAGAGAGTTTTATATCGTCGCGGTGCGGACCCGTGTGCGTAAACTTTTGACGCACGTCGTTATCGTAATCGGATTCGTATTTTGCGAGCAACGCCGATTTTATCTCGTCTACGGACTCGCCGCTCACGCCCTCGTACTCAAGCTCGAGCTTTTCCCCGCCCGAAAGATATTCGTGCAAGCTTTGCGCGTGCACGGCAAGCCTTGAAATATAACCTCTGCGGCTTTTAATTATGCCCGCGCCCGCATCCGCAGCGAGAATATCCCAAGGCGCAAGCGCATTGCGGCTTCCGCCGCTTTTGAGTAATTTGTTCCTGCTCTGCAATATCTTATCGTATCGCGACAACAAATTAAAGTACGTCTTCGAGACCTGACAGAGCGCAATATCCATAAAACGCCTGCGGTCTGCCGGCGCTTCCTTTACGATCTTCAAACCCTCGGGGCAAAACAGCACCACGGGACAAACGCCCATAAGCTCGCTCATGCGCGAAATGGGAACGTCGTTTACCGCAACGCGCTTATTCGCCGCGCGATCGAGCACGAGCTTGACTGTTTCGTTGCCCGTATCGCGTTCGGTCTCCACCGTAATAAACGCGCGCGAACAATCTCGGTTTATTAGCTCCTTATCGCGCGGCGTACGGAACGATTTTCCTATACCCGCAAAGTAGATAGCTTCCAAAAGATTGGTCTTTCCCCGCGCGTTCGCGCCCACAAACGCATTGCGCCCGTCCTTAAGCTCCACCGTGCGCTCTCGGGCATTGCGGTAATCCTTTACCTTGAGCCGTCGTACGATCACCTTCTGCGCCTGCCTCCGCTCGATCGTCCGCCGAGCGCAGTGAACGTCATTTGAACTACTGTTATAACGACGAGCACGGCATAGCCGCACCACGCGACAACCGCCCATTTAAGCTCGATGCTCCCCGCCGTCTTATACGCAAGCTCATACTCGGTCTTGAACCCGTTGCAAAACAGCTTGAACGCGCCGTTATCGCTGCGCACGGACAGCATGAAATCGCCGTCCTCGTCGGTGCGCAAAACGTTTTCGTCGGGAACGCCCATATTTTTCAGTCTGTCTACAGTCTCCGAATGCGGATGACCGTAATCGTTGCCCGCGCCGCAGGAAATTATATAATACGCCGCTGCCGAGCCTTCGGGCGTGGTAATAGCGTCTATGTAAGCTTGCGAAGTAGACGTGCGCGAACCGTGATGCCCCGCTTTTATAACGTGCACCGTGTAATCGTCGGTGAATACGTCGTACTTATCGTCAATGCCGTCCGTCTTTGCCTCGGCAACGCGCTTCACGAATTCCGCTTCGTTCTCCTTTTCCGCATCGCCCGAAAACGCGAACCTGAACCCCTTATACTCGAGTATCATTATAGGCGAGTAATTATTCCAATCGGTGTATTTTACGGACAGCGGAGAATAGAACGTGAACGTATACGCGCCGTCGCCCTCTCCGCCCGTTATCGTCTGGCTTTCGTCCGCAGGGTCTGTCACGTGAACTACGGGCGTGAAATCGTCGTTGGCTTTATACATCGCTTCTATGCAATTTTTATACGCAGCGGTATCTTTTGTCTTTGCGCCGCTCGTAAGCTCCGACTTGCCCGGATCGACGTATCCGTCCTTGTTCGCCTCGACGTTCGGGCGATAGCTCACTCGCGCGGGATACGCCGCGAGCACGTCGTCCATACTGCCGCAGTGGTCGCTGTCCGGATGAGTCAATATAGCATAATCGAAATACTTAAAACTCGCGTCGAAATTTTCTGCCACGTACTCTACGATCGCGCTCTTGACCGACGCATTGTTCTCGCCGCCGTCGATTATCATGGTTTTGCCGTCCGGCAACTGAACAAGCGTGCAATCGCCCTGCCCGACGTCCACGAAATGCACTTTCAGCGCGTTCGTATAATCCGCATCGGCGTCGCCCGTAGGCACGCGCACCGCCTTTTCGTACTTCAATCCGAGCGCAAGCTCTATCGGTTCGCAAAAAAACATCGTCACAGCAAGAACCGCCGCAACAACCGCCAAGAATATCACTTCCGCTATTATCATTGTTTTTTTCGATGTCTTTGCCATTGCTTTTCCTCGCGTAAAATATTATATGTAGAAAAAACTCGCGGTGCACCTCTTATCTGCAGTGCGCCGCGAGAAACATTTACACCTTGTTTTCTATCATATTGCAGAAATATCTGTGCACGCGGTTATCCTTGGTCATTTCGGGGTGGAACGCCGTTGCCAAAACATTGCCCTGCCGCACCGCCACGGGCGCGCCGTCGAGTTCCGACAAAACGTCGACGTCTTCGCCGACCTTGGTTATTTTAGGCGCACGAATGAACACCATGTTAATATACATATCCGCAAAATCGCCCTCGGTGACAAAGCTGTCGATCTGTCTGCCGTACGCATTGCGTTTGACCGTCGCATCCAACAATCCGAAATACGGGCGTTCGCCTTCTATATTATTGGCGAGCAGTATCAATCCCGCGCACGTGCCCCAAACGGGCATGCCAGCCTCGACGCGCGCTTTTATGGGCGTGTACAGATTGGCGTTATCCACGAGTATGCGGAGCGTTGTGCTCTCGCCGCCCGGGATTATAAGCCCGTCCACGGTGGCAAGCTCGTCTATAGTGCGAACTTCCACTACGTCTATTTTTTTGTTTACCGATCTTATGAGCTTTGCATGCTCGCTGACCGAACCTTGCAGAGCCAAAACTCCTACCGTCATTGTTTGCTCCTTAATGCTTAACTCGAAATTTATCCTTTATTCTGAATTCTGAATTAAATATTACCAACCGCGTTTGGCAAGCCGCTTATCATCCGGCAAGCTTTCCACGTCTATACCGCGCATAGGCTCGCCCAAGCCGTAACTGACGCCCGCGAGAATAACGGGGTCGCCGAAATGCGCCACCGCTTTGACTATAGCCTCCGCGCGCGCTTTGGGATCGGCGGACTTGAATATACCGCTGCCGACGAATACGCCGTCCGCGCCGAGCTGCATCATGAGCGCGGCGTCCGCGGGCGTCGCAACGCCGCCGGCCGCGAAGTTGACCACGGGGAGCGCTTTATTCTTTGCAACGTAACGCACAAGCTCGAGCGGCGCGCCTATATCCTTGGCGTAAGTCGCGAGCTGTTCGGTAGGCAGAGCCGAGACCTCGGCGATTTGCGAGCGCATTTTGCGCATGTGCCGCACCGCCTCGACCACGTTGCCCGTGCCCGCTTCGCCTTTGGTGCGGATCATCGACGCGCCTTCGGCTATACGTCGCAGCGCTTCGCCGAGATCGCGCGCGCCGCACACGAACGGCGTTGCGAACTTGTTTTTATCGATATGATACATATCGTCGGCGGGAGTGAGCACCTCGCTCTCGTCTATGTAATCGACTTTGATCGCCTCGAGTATCTGCGCTTCGACGAAATGTCCGATACGCACCTTAGCCATAACGGGAATGGTTACGGCGTTTTGTATTTCCGCTATCATTTTGGGATCGGACATGCGCGCAACGCCGCCCTCTTTGCGAATATCCGCAGGCACGCGTTCGAGCGCCATGACCGCCGTCGCGCCTGCGGCTTGCGCGATCTGCGCTTGCTCGGCGTCCGTGACGTCCATAATGACACCGCCCTTGAGCAACTGCGCAAGATTGCGGTTGAGCAATTTTCTGGTATCTGCCTTGCTCGGTTCTTTAACTGCCATGATCATATCTCCTCTCGACAAAAGTCGAATTTATATTTTTATTTATTGATTTGCTTTTTCAGTGTTATTATGAGGTTGAGATTCTTCGCCGATGGCTCAGAATGACAAAAGAATAAACAGAACAATTACAAATGCTTTTTAGCAATCTCAACTTTAATGCCGCGTACGCGGCTAAATAATTCTTAATTCCCGATTATTCTCCCACCACGTTCACTTTGAGCTTGCCGCTCACCTCGGCGAACGGCTTTATCGCGACCGTATAAGTGCCGAGCGATTTTATGGGGTCTGCGAGAACTATCTTCTTTTTATCAAGATCTATGCCCTGAGCTTTGAGCGCGTCGGATATTGCGGCGGTGTTGAGCGCGCCGAACAGCTTGCCGTTCGCGCCCGTTTTTATCTTGACCGTAACGCTCATGCCCGCAAGCTTTTTGCAAAGCTCCACCGCCTCGTCGTGCTCTATTTTGCGTCGTCTGACTTCAGCCTCTTTGGCGAGCTTGATACTGTTTAGCGCCGTCGCCGTTGCGGGCTTTGCAAGCCCGTTCGGGAACAGATAGTTCCGTGCGTAGCCGTCCGACACGTCCACAATGTCGCCCGTTTTTCCTTGTGCCTTTACATCCTTAGTCAATATAACTTTCATATCCGTTACTCCGAGAATATTATACCCGACATCGCCCGATTTGTCAAGAATTTTAACGCGTGTTCGCCCCGCTCCGCCGCGCGCCGAACGCAATAACCGTCGAAAGAACGGGAAAAGCGCGAGCCGCGAATATTTTACCGTACATGGGCGATACTATATATAAACCCAAGAGTGACCGCCGGAAACAGATAAGTTTTCAGAGCATCGGCAAGCCACTCGCAATAATTTCAAGGAGACTAATACCATGTACGATCTCAAATGCGGACAGAAAGACTGCAAGCACAATTTCGGATACTGCTGCTGTGCCAAGGATATCGCGGTGTCGCAAGGCACTTGCTGCACGACTTACGAAAAAGCCGAGGGCGACGCCGACATCGAAGCCGCCGCCGAATTCAGCAAGCCCAACAATTCCGTCGACACATGCGTGGCATGCAACGCGGATTGCCTATTCAATCGCTCATGCAAGTGCATTGCCAACGGCATAACCGTTTCCACCGCCGAGAACGGCGTTGCGGAATGCCTTACGTTCATTAAAAAATAAATATGATTCGACAAAAGATCCCGAGAGCATAAGCTCTCGGGATCTTTTTGCGCACTATGCGACTTTTTTCACGGTGTATCCGTCGTAACAATAAAGTCGGCAGTCGTAATCACTCGACTGAACCGGCTGCGCCGCGGCATAAGTCACAACCGATCTCAGCCAATATAGTTTACCGTTTATTTCGTCAACGCCGTTGGCAGGCACGGAATCTATACGATCTACCGCGCCGCTCGCGGTATCGAGCACAAACAAACCTTTGGTCTTACTCTCCGACGAAAAATAAAGCTTATTCCCGATTATGCGCATATAGTTTATCGACACGTTTTCACTGTGCACTCTTATGTCGCCGCCGTCGAGATCGCACGATTTGAGATTATCGTCGCTTGCGTAATAATACAGTCTGTTCCCGAAGTACGCAAGGTTCTTTGCTTTTATTCCGTTTAAGTCCGACGCCGTACCCGTAACAGCATCATACTTATAGATATATTGATAGCCGATTTTAGGGTTCATGATAAAATAAAAATCATTGCCGATCTTCTCAAACCCTACTATGTTGGCGGGTTTATCAGAGTAAATCTCGTTCACTTCGCTCATGTCCGCATCGAACGAGCAAATTATATTCTTACTCAATCCGTAATTGACACCGTAAACCGTACCGTCAACAAACTTGAGATTTTCGTATCTCTTTGACGAAAGCTTTTCGACGACGTTGGTCTTCAAGTTAATACGCCAAAACGCATAGTTCGTAACTACGAAAGTGTTATAGTACATATAATCGCCGTCGAAATAAAATCCCGATACTCCCGACGAGATCACGCGCAACGTGTTGCCCGTATTCGGATCGTACTTGTAAAGCGCGCTCGAATCGTTAGGGTTGGTATAATAGATCTCGCCGTTGTGCGCAGTAAGATTGGAGAACCCGATCGGTATCGTTGTTTCTTCGGGCGGCACAAATCCCGCCATAACATCGGTTTCGGTCTTTCCGCTCACCGAATACTTGTATAAATGCTTGTCGTTAAGCTTGTAATAGTATAGATTAGATCCGTCGGCAGATAGCGAACAATACCCGTTATTATCTGCGGACAGTACTTTCTCACCCGGCAAAGAACTATCGGCGGTCAGATCTGCCGACACTCTGTAAATACCGTCGCCGAAAACAGCCGACGTTAGCTTATCGTTATTTACGTAATAAATATATCCGCCGAGCTTGACGAGATACTTGCCTGCATCAGTAGTGAGTTTTACGGCAACCGACTTTACCGTATCGTATTTATACACGGCTTTGGCTATGTCTATTACGCCTGCGATCTGTTTTGCGGCGTTGAAGTATACCGCAGTTTGATCGGCGATCAGATCGGACACAGACTCTTCCATTATACGTTCCGGCGTTCCGCCGCCCGTCGCAACGCGGTATAAATAACTTTTATCCGACGACGCGGAATAGTAAATGTATCCGTTGCAATAAACGAGATATTTCGCCTCGCATGCGGCAAGCCGTTGCGGCTCGGCGTCGTCAGTCGGCGTTACGGGCAGTCTGTATATCCCGTTGCCGGATTTATCGAACAAGGAGTTCACAGCATAATATATGTAGCTTCCGTCGGTTGCGATATATTCGCCCGACTGAGAATAAAGCGTATTCGTTGAATTGCCGTCATAGCTTTTTATAGATTTAGTCCACACGCTTCTATCGAAATAGTACAAAGTCGACGCAAAGCTCACGAACGAATCTGGCGTATCGTTGCTTATCTTTTTCACGCCCGTTGCCGTCGACTTGTAAAGCTTATTGCCGTCAAGCGAATTTTGAAAACAAACCGTGCCGTCGAGCGCTGCGCAAAACAGCAGTTCCTCGGTAGCCTTTATCGTCAATACCGCATTCAGTTCCTCTGTTACGTGGTTCTTTCCCGAAAGCACGCATTTCACTTCGTGCCGCCCGACTTCGGTCACGCTTTCGGCAATAACGCCGTCGTAATAGTATACTACGTTTACCGACGAATGCAGATTGCCCGTTATACGTAGAGAATGCGGTTTGGAATCGTATTCGACGGTTGCGCCTACAAGCTCCACGCCCGTTATCCGCGCTTTTGCTATCGACCAATCCAACGGCGATACGACGGGCGCATTGTGGTTTACGGTGTCGTAATCGAATATAGCGGTAGCCGTATAATCTCCCGCATCGATTGCCGCCGCATCGTTATACTTTTTTACGGACACGCCCTGCGGAAAATCTCCGATAAGCGCAACGCTCTTTTCGTCGCCGTCGAAAGTGTACTCGACGTATTGCCAATGCACGCCCGACATGTCGTAATCGAGCTTTTCGATAGTGAGCGTCGCGGAAAGCCGCTTCGTTTTGTACCCCGAGCCGGAAAGCGTAGCCGTAGCGTTGTATACGCCTGCGTTTGTACCTTTGTTGCCGTCATACTCGACGGTCACGCCTTGCGGTATCTCGCCCGTCACTTGCAATACTTTTTCCGCGCCGTCGTAATCGTACGTTGCCGACTCGAACGTAACGCCTTCGATCTCGAGCGCGTTAGGACCTTCGTTGTCGGGCTTATCCCCGCATGCCGAAAACACGAATGCGGCGACAAAACACGCCGCGACGGTACAAAGTACCGATAAAAGAGCTTTACTTTTCATTTATATTCTCCTTATAAAATATCTTCGTCTTTCCTATGTATTTTGATCAATAACTGAATGAACGTGAAAACGCTCACTATCATTCCGAGTATCGACGTTGCGCATATCAGCAAAATCGAAATGATCCAAGACAGCGCCGTTAACAATATCTTCATTACTATCAAGAATATCAGTCCGTCCAAGTCGGCGGAAAATATTATCCCGGGCAGCTTGATCACTTGCATGCCCCAACAAGTTACTGAACGCGCAACGCCGTCCCAAAATAACTGAAATACCCAAGTGAATACCATGATCGGCACGAATATACACATACACACCGACATCGTAACGCCCACTGTTCCGTCGTCGTACACCGCGCCTATTACAAAGGTAATAAGCGATCCCAGCGCGATAAGTCCGCCTATCGCGCACGCAAGCGCTACGCGCTTTGTGAACTTTGCTCGCATGTTCGCTTCCGCCGCGGCTTGCTTTTTTATTTTATCCGCCTTTACCCGTTCTTCCTCGAGCCGAGCTTTTTCGGCTTTTGCGCGCGCTTGCGCCGCACACGCCTTACAAAGCAGTTTCCCGTCCGTACCGTCTTGATCGCCGTCTCTCAATATCCTGCCGCACGCTGTGCAAACTCCCAACATATCGGCTTTTTCATCGGCGCATGATTGTTCGTCTCGTTCGGTCGCAACGCCGCATGCTCCGTCCGCGGCTGCCGCTTCGTCGGTATCGCACCCGTCGTTTTCAAAATACGATATGGGCACTCCGAATATCTTTGCTATTTTGCATATGGTATCGAAATCGGGCTGCGATTCGTCGCGTTCCCACTTCGACACGGCTTGGTAAGTCACGTTTAGTTCCTTGCCGAGATCGCTCTGCGTCATACCTTTGGCTTTTCTTAATTTTACGATTTTGTTTGCGACATTCATTTCATTCCTCACGTCGAGTTGTTTGTACACTCATTATACCATTTGCAACGCCGGCATGCAATATTTCCAACTCAACCGTTATTTGAATTTCCTCGATTTATAGTAGTATTTACCCTTAATCGTACTTTTTCTTACACATTTCCACAAAAATCCGCAATTTTCATGCGCAAAATACGGCAATGCAAGCACAACAAAAAAATTACTTACAACCCGCAGTCGTACGCGTACTCAACCGATAATTTAGTCCGTTTGTACGCAAATCTTATTTAATTATCGTATTATCGAACTTATGAATTTTATTTCGTTTTAACGCACGGAACAAAATCAGAGGTGTTTCTCCGTTTGTTTTTATCTTCGTTTTTGCTTATAGAGCATGGGCGAACTCGCGTGCGTACAATAATATTAAGTTTCGCTTATGCTCTCGGGATTTTTTATTATTCGTTCGGATTATTTTCAAAAAACGTAGTTTCGCCGTTTGTGCATTTTACCTTGTGTTCTTCGCGTGTATCTTCGACTACGATCTTGCGTATGGCGTGCCATTCTTCTATCGTGCCCGCATACTCTACGACAAGTTTTTCGCATTGCATGAACGCACTGTCGGCGATTGCTGCGACAGTCTTCGGAATATATACGATCGAAAGATTTTCGCAACCGCAGAATGCCGATCCGTCAATCTCCGTAACGCCGTTCGGTATCGTTATTTGCGTAAGTTTGTCGCAATACATAAACGTATATGCGCCGATCTTCTCTATGCTGCCGTCTGTCGGCAACACGCTTGTTCCGCACGCGCCTACCAAAGTTTTCGTTTGCGTATCGACAATGCAATTGCCGATCCCTGCGTACCTCGCGTTTCCTTCCTCTACCGACAAGCTCGTCAATACACTGCTCACACCGTAATTTCCGCAAGCAAACGCGCCCTCGCCGATCTCTTCAACCGAATCGGGAACGACTATGCTCGTCAACCCCGTACAGCTCATAAACGCGCCGACGCCTATTGATTTTACACTGTGCGGAATACGTACGCTCGTCAATCCCGAAAAACGAAAAGCCGTTATGCCGATATACTCCACGGTATTCGGTATGACTACCGTACGAATATCTTTATCGTCAAACGCGCATTCCGCAATGCCGACAACGGGTTTTCCGTCGTATTCCGACGGAATGATAATAAGATCGGCTACGTCCGCCGAATAATCGGTCACTTCGTAACCGATTACTTCCGTGTTCTCGCCGATCACCTCGCCGAAAGTCAAGCCTTGAGCGATAGGCGCGTTCGGATCGAGCGTCTCGCAAAACTTGCATTGATAATTCACATATATATGATCGGTACGCGAACCGACTTTAGTGCGCGTATCGGTTTCGTCACAGCCCGTGCATTTGGCTGTTTCCGTACCGTCCGCTTCGCACGTAGCGTCGTTATTGTACACATAATTTACGAACGTATGACTGTCGTGTTCGGGTTCGACGGGTAGTTCCGTTTCTTCGTATTTGCAAACGATACATTTATCGCCGTCGAAAATATGTAACGCTTTATCGCCCTGCTCGTCGGTATGCTCGCAGGTTGCTGTATGCCAATGATGCGTAGCGTCGCTCGTCCAACCCGACGAGAAAGAGTGCTCATGCGGCGTTTCTTTGTCGCAAGCGACGAACCCGACAGCGCAAACAGCCAAAGCCGCCGCGCATACAACAGACGTTATTTTTCTTTTCATGAGAATTCCTTCCTCCGAATTTTTTACAGCACAATACTATCACATATTTTAATTTTTGTCAAACAAGTTTATTGTCCGCCCGATTTCAGTTGTTTTTGCATCAGCTCGGCGAGCTTTAAGTATTTATCGAGCACGGGCGAACTTGCGTGCGTTGTATAGTCGCGCAAGTCTATTATCAGTTCGGCAAGCGCCTTTTCGTCGCGGTCGCGCGCGACGGTCTCCGAACGCGCCGCAGCGTTCCAATTCATTAAGCTCGTATTTTCGGGGTATAGCTTGAGCATTTCGCCCGAGTATTCGGCAACGAAGTCCACGTCGCTCTGCATTTTTTGCTCGAACATGTCGAATATATGAGTTCTGCGGTATTGAATGAACGGCATGTAAAAATCGCACAGCTTGCCCGCGCCCAGCTCTGCCTCGTCGCCTATGAGCATAGAGCCTTTGACATACATAGCGTCGCGATACACAGGCTCGGTGTGCAACAGCTCCCACAATTTACCGTCGTATTCCTCATCCGGTTCTTCGTTGGTCGCGTCGAGATAAAAATAATAAGTGTACCACAACGGGCGCAATTTCTTGAACATATTGGCGCACAGGTACACCGCCTTATACAGCGACAGCGCCGCTATAGGCGCTCTGTCCTGCGGCGGGATCACGCCCGCATTGAGCATGCGCTCGAACAGCGCCGAGCCGAAATCGTATTTTATAAAGTCCTTGCCGCGACGCGAATACCACCTGCCGCCGCCGCTCAAAACGTCCGAACTCGCCGCAGTACGCGTAAATTCGGGATCGTTTTTATCGTAATCGGGATGACGCTCCGGTTCGATCAAAAAGCAGCAGCCGTACTCGAAAAGCGTATTGCACGGCGCAGCCACGTACCCGGGATACACCGCGCACGCAAAGCAGTAAAGATTATATAAAAGCTCGCGTTTCAGTTCGTATTTTAATTCGCTGTCGCCTATCGCCTCGAAAGTCGGCTCGAACAGTTCTTTTACGGTCTGTATCACGTTCATATCAAAACTCCTCGGCAAGCCTTACCGCCGCCGCAACGATCGCCGATTCCGCATCGGTAGCCGTGGGATCGAGGATATAATTCGGTTCCCATTTATCGCCGGCAAGACTGTCCGCGGTTATAAAAAACGTGTAAAACTCCTTGCCGCGATAATCGCACGCCGCTTGCAATGCCGCGCTCTCCATATCCACCGCTATACACCCGCGCGCCACGGCGTTATCGACCGCGCTGCGCGTTTCGCGGTAGAACGCGTCCGTAGTCCAGCAACCGCCGACGGCGCAGTCTATGCCGTAAGACGTCAGTTTCGTTCTTACGTATTCCGCATTTTCGAGTTCGATAAACTCGCTCGGGGCGGCGTAGCTTTTGCTCGTGCCCTCGTCGCGCAAAGAACGCGTCGGCACGACGATACTGCGCACCGAAACGTCGGTAAGCGCGCCGCAGATACCGAACGCTACAAACCGTTCCACTCCGCACGCGCCTACCTGCTCGAGCGCGCACACCGCCGCGGGCGCGCCCACGGGACTCATATACACGCCGTACGTACTCCCGTGTTCCGTAAAAGTGTACAGCTCCACTTCTATCGCGCCGGCAAGCGTGCAAAGGCGTTTTGCGCCCGTACGCGAAACCAGCTCGTCGAACAAGTGTCTGCTGAACGTCGTCAACGCCGTTTTTATCCCGAGCGGTCTTCCCTCGGGCGATATCATTCCTATTTCGTCTATGTACTCCATGCCTGCTCCCTAATTGCGCGACGCGTTCGAGCCGCGGCAAAAATTATTTCGGTTCCGATAAACCGTAAACAAAAAAACCGCTTACGCGGTGATTTTGTATAAGTGCGCCTAACTACGGACGCTTGAAACCGTTTGCGTATTGCGCGAGCGCCGCGTATGTTTCCGTGGTGTCCGCTCTTACGGTGATGCCCGTCACATAGTACGTAACCGCCGAAAACTCATCGTCGGTCGAGGTGTTGACGGTGCGCGCATCGATATACGGCCACATGGTGATCGTTCCGATCTTGCCGTCGGTGTTGCCGATAATTACCTTAAGTCTGTCGAAGTAGACCGTCTCGCCGTCGACTTCTATTGACTGCGCCGTTGACATATCGAGCGTGCCGCGATCGTTCTTGACGTCGTCGTACACGAATTCGACCATGTACTCGTTTTCACCCGGGGTTTTCAAAAACGCCTGAGCGCCGAGGATTTCGTCCTTTTCTCCTTCCGCGTCGCGCATGAAATTATACGAATAATCCCAATGCCCTTGCAGTATCGCGCTCATGATGGAAAAGTCCATTTTGTCGAGCGCAACGCGCAACGCGCTCGCATCGTCGCCGCTCACGGAAATCGTAGAACTTTCTCCGCCGGCATCATAGAAATCGTAACGCGCGGGCTTACCGATCTTTTCGATGGGATCGATACGCACCGCGGAAAGCGCCGCGACCGCTATCAGGATGAGCGCGGCAAGACCTATGACCACGAACATTACGATGTTCGCGGCGCGTCTCGACGCAGTATTTGTTACCGTTACGCTGTTTGAACTTTTGTTTGATTTTGCCATGATATTCTTCCGTCCGAATTATTTACTTTTTTTATCGTCGTCTTTGTCGTCGACGCGCTTGATCGGCTTTTTGCGCGGCGCAGCCGCCTTGCCGACCGTGTTATCGATGTTCGTCGTTCCCGTTATATCCGATGCATCCGTCGGTTTGTCGACATCATCGGGTTTTTCTGCCGCATTTTCGACCGCATCGGTTTTTGCTCGATCGTCGGTGCGCGGCGGTGCGGCGTTTGTTTCGGGACGCTTTATAACGTCCATATCCGACAGCTTTTGCACGGGCGCTTTTTCCATTTCGACTTTTCGCTCCGCTTTGTTTTTGAGCCGCTCGCCGAGCGCCGCTTTCACCTCGTCGGGCGATGCGCCGTTTATTATCATTTCGACTTCTTCGCTGTAGATCGTTTCGCACTCTATGAGCACGCGCGCCATCGTATCCAAAATCTTACGGTTTTCCGTAAGCACCTTAACGGCGGTTTGATGCCCTTCGTCTATAAAGCGCTTGATCTCCGCATCGATCTGCGTGGCGACAGTTTCCGAATACGAATGTTGGGTCTGGTAATCCCTGCCGAGGAACACCTCTTGCCCGCCGCCGTAATTGACCGTGCCGACCAAGCTCGACATACCGAATTCAGTGACCATTTTGCGCGCGATGTTGGTCGCTTGCTGAATATCGCCCACCGCACCCATGGTGTAGTCGCCGATTATTATTTCTTCCGCGGCTCTGCCGCCCATCAAGCTCGCCAACTTGCCCGTAAGCTTGCTCACGGTATTGAAGTTGCCGTCGTTTTCGGGACGGTACATCGTAAAGCCGCCCGCATTGCCGCGCGGAATGATAGTGACTTCTTGAACGGGATCGCAGCCTTTTGTCTTGCACGAGACGATAGCGTGCCCCGCCTCGTGATAAGCTGTGATGCGCTGATCGAACGGCGTAACGTGCCGAGATTTTTTGGGCGGACCCATTTCCACTTTGTCGATAGCCTCGAATATATCGTCCATGGAAATGCGCGTGCGGTTATCGCGCGCGGCGAGTATTGCCGACTCGTTAAGCATGTTTTCGAGGTCCGCGCCCGAGAACCCGATCGTTATCTGCGCTATGCGCTTAAAGTCTACATCCGGCGCGAGAGGTTTGTTGCGCGCGTGAACTTTGAGTATCGCCTCTCTGCCGCGAACGTCGGGAAGATTGACGTATACCTGCCTGTCGAATCTGCCCGGACGCATGAGCGCGGGGTCGAGAACGTCGGAACGGTTGGTAGCCGCCATTACGATGATATGTTCGTCGGACTCGAAACCGTCCATAGCGACGAGCAATTGGTTGAGCGTTTGCTCGCGCTCGTCGTTGCCGCCGCCCATGCCCGCGCCGCGTTGACGGCCGACCGCGTCGATCTCGTCTATAAACACTATGCACGGCGCGTTCTTTTTTGCTTGTTCAAACAAATCGCGCACGCGCGACGCGCCCACGCCGACGAACATTTCCACAAAGTCCGAGCCGGACTTGCTGAAAAACGGCACGTTCGCCTCGCCCGCAACGGCTTTTGCAAACAGTGTTTTACCCGTTCCGGGAGGACCTACCAACAACACGCCGTGCGGTACGCGCGCGCCCACCGCAGTGAACTTTTGCGGATTTTTGAGAAACTCGACGATCTCTTTGAGTTCCTCTTTTTCTTCTTCCGCGCCCGCGACGTCCGAAAAGCGTATCTTCAACTGATCTTGCTTTTGCGTTTTGGTCCTGCCGAAATCCATCGCTTGCTTGTTCGTATTGTTCATCGTTCTGAACATGAATATCATGAGCACCACGAGCAAGATCAGCCCGAGCGCGGGAACGATGTAGTCCGATATATTTACGGCATAGCGATTGTTCAGTACGAGTACTATCTGGTCTTCGGGGGCTTTGTCTTCGTTGAACTTGTCGATAACGTCGAGAAGTCTCGTGTCGCGAACGTAAACGATGTACTTGACCTTTTTTTCACCTTTATAAACAATACTTGCCGTGTCGTTGGAAAGATGTATCTCGCCGATCGGACAATCGCTTATTATATTTCCGTCCTTATCCTCGGTCGTCTTCTCTATTTCCTGAATCAAATACGTATATGATTTATCCGTCGGTTTCATCGATGTGTAAACTATCACGAATATTATAATACCGACCAAGAGCAAGCTCAAAACCGTTATAAGAACTTTGGTGCTTGTTTTCAAATGCAATCCTCCAATTATACCCTCATCCCAAACCCGACTCGCGTCGAGCATAGTATAGGGTACGATATAGTATATCACTAAAATCGTTTTTGTACAAGCATTTTTCGGCAATGTTTGATCATTTTAATATTCTTTTAACTTTCGGCTTTGCACGTTACACATTATATAACTTATATACACACATAATTACATATTAAATCACAAGTTTATAACTTTCGCGATCAAATCTTGAGACTGCCCATAACGACGGCGGACTTCGGTTCGAGTTCCGCCGTATCGGTCGATACCTCGCTTGTCGTTTTACCGTTCTTTACGTATATCATAAGCCCCGCGGGAGTGTTCACCGTAAAGGGTACGTCGAGCGGATTGAACGCGTAAAACAGCGTTACGCCGTCGCGCCGCCGAGTGAGCGATATCACGCCGCGCCCGTCCGTGCCCGTAAAGTCGCCGTAACAATATTCTCTTTGAATCGATCTTTCGTAAGAGAAAAAATACTCGGAATACGCGCGGCGCACGGCGATGACGCGCCGATAGTGCTCGAACATCTCATCGAACCGCTCGCGGCGCGACCATTCGATTGAATTCACCTTGCACGGCGAATTGTACGAATTGTGATTGCCGAACTTGGTTCTGCCGATCTCCTCGCCAGCAAGCATGAAAGGTATGCCGCACGAGAGCAGATATGCGGCAGACGCCGTCATGCACATGCGCATCACGCCTTCCATTGCGTCGGTATAGAACAGCGGCGACTCTTCGCCCGCGCGCTTGCCTATCATCTGATCCCATAACGTATAGTTATCGTGCGCGGACGCGTACGCGACGTTGCGCGAGCCTGCGCCGACGTTAATCCCCGCGCCGCTGTCGCCGCATCCGCCCTCGAGCATGCGCATCACGCGAACGAAGTCGCAAGGATTGCCGTTTATAAACCCGTGTCCCGGATCGTTATTGCCCCTCAGTCCGTCTCTGCCGTCGCCGTTGAAAACCCCGACGCGCAGAGGCAACCCCGACATATCGCCACTGCCGAACAACCGCTTAATAAGCTCGTTGTCGGTATTATCGGAGAGCGCGTTCGCATTTTCGACGCTTGCGGAATTTTCCGGATTTTCCGTAACGGCTTTGCGCGCGGCGAACGAATACGGCACGTAATCTGCGCCGTCCGCCGACCACGGCTCGCCGTACATGAGAATGCGCCTGCCTTCGCCGCCGTCGAGCTTGTCGAGTTCGCCCCGTATATGCTTGATCGTGTTTAGATCGGTCACGCCCATGAGATCGAATCTGAACCCGTCGATATGATATTCTTCAGCCCAATACAGCACGGCGTCGGTAATATACTTGCGAACAAACGTGCGCTCGCTCGCGGTCTCGTTGCCGCAGCCCGAGCCGTTGGTATAATTGCCGTGCGCGTCGGTGCGGTGATAGTACGCCGGCACGGTATCGTCGAACGCTTGACCGCCGACGGCGTAAGTGTGATTGAACACAACGTCGGTTATAACGCCTATTCCCGCTTCGTGCAGAGCTTTTACCGCGCGCTTGAGTTCGGTTATTCGCACGTTTCCTCTCGAACTGTCTGTTGCGTACGCGCCGTCGGGAACACAATAGTTTTGAGGATCGTAACCCCAATTGAACGCATCTTTGACGTCGTCGGCGACCGATCTGTACAGCTCGTCGACGGTGGCGAAATCGTATACGGGATTGAGCTGCACGTACGTTACGCCCAATTTTTTCAGATAGTCTATTCCCGTCTCAAGCTCCGTGCCCGGCACGGTCGTACCGCGCTCGGTAAACGCAAGATACTTGCCCGTATAGCGCATTCCGGAATCGGGCGAGCTTGAAAAGTCGCCGACGTGCGTTTCCCAAACTATCGGCGTGTCCGCCGCGGCGGGGTCGGTCGCATATAGGCGTTTATCGGTTTGCCAACCGTCGGGGTCGGTTTTTCCGAGATCGACGACCATGGCGCGAGCGCCGTTAGAGCCGCACGCTTTGGCATACGGGTCGACCGTCTCGGTCAGTACTCCGTTGTTGCGCACCGAAAAAGTGTAATACACGCCGTCGAAATCGCCGGACAGCTCCGTTTCCCAAACGCCGTGACCGCGGTTTTTAAGTCTATAGACTGCGCGGGCATGCCCGCCTTCGCCCGCGGCGTAGATATTGAGCCGCACCTCGCTCGCAAGCGGCGCCCAAAGCCTGAACACCGTGGAGTGCGGAGCGTACAGCGCGCCGTAATCGAGACCCGTCGCCTCGGCGCACTCGAACCGGTTTATAAACTCTGCGCTGTCCAAAAGTCCCGACTTGCTCACGCGCACGGCGCGCGCCGAGCCGAGAAGTTTCAACGTATACTCGCCCGCAAAATCGAAATCTCGGTCGAGCGAAAAACTCGCTTCGGATCGCCCGTTATCCGCTACGATATTGCCTGTTGCGACGCACTCGCCGCAACAGAGCAGTTCAGCCGTTTCGCCGATTATGTCGGTATTTTGCCGCGCTTGCGGCTCTACGGTAACGACTTTTCCGTCTATTCGTATAAATCTCGCGCCTGTCAGTCTTGCGTACATTGCTCACCCACAACTACGCCGTCGTTCTTTCCGACTGCGCGTTTTACTTCCGCGCCGTTCACTTTGAACGCGCCCGTATTTTTAACATCGCCCAAGCGCACAAGCCCCGCATTGTATGCGCAAACTCCGCCGTACTCCGCGCTCTGCGGCTCGACGGACACTAAATCCAACCGCCCGAACATATTGTCGCCGACGCGTCCGCCCGCACGGTTGACGGCGACTATTCCCGCCGCCGTGCGCACGTTAGGGTAATGCACGCCGCGCGCGTCCTCGGCAAACGAGCCGCGGATCGTAAGATCGAGCACGGCGTTATTCTCGACAACGCCGCCCGCACGGTTCTCGGCGACTATGCCCGCCGCCTCGTAACAAGCCTGTCCGATAAGACCCGAAAGGCTTTGAGCGAACTCGCCGGAAACGGTACAATCGCGCACCGTGCCGCTGTTATGCGAGCAGATACCGCACACCGCGCCGCCGCCCGAAAGGAACTTCGCGTTTTTGACGACAATATTGCGGATCTCGCCGTAGTTTACATGCGCCACCGCGGCTATCGACGCATCGAGCGGAGCATATGCGGATTGCAGTCTGTTTGTCACCGCCATACCCGAAAAAATCAAATTCTCTATCACCGCGCCGCGCGCCAAAAAATCGAACAGCGCCCAATACCCGCCGTCGTACCCTACGGTGACGTTGTACAGCATATGCCGTCCGCCGTCGAGAACGCCGTAAAACGGACGCGACAGCGTAAACATGTTCGATTCGCCCTCGAGCGCGGCTACGCTGTTGAAATTTATATCTCGGTCTATGATATAATGATTGCGCGCACGCGCGCCGTCCGCGTAGAGCTGCTCGTAATAATCTATCGCGCGAAGCTCGAACGGCGAGCTTATTATGAACGGACTTTCTTCGCTACCGTTCCCGTCGAGATATTTTATATGCGCGATCTCGCCGTCGCGTATAAGCTTGTTCGCAGACACGGCGCAAACGCCGTAAACTACGTTGCGGTAGTTTGCGTCGTAGTAACAGCGATCGGTATATATCACGTTTTGTTTTATATCGACGAGCTTATACCGACTCGCGCCCGACACTGCGCGCCAATGCAAAACGCCCGACTTTACTTCGACGGGCACGGTCGGCATAGACAAGGTCTTTCGGTCCGAGCTTACTACGAAATCGACTCGCGAACGCTCGTCGCGCGCGTCGCATACCGAAACGACGAGCGGTTTATTTTCAAAACGGTTCACGTCAAGCGCGCAGGCACGGTAAAGCCCGTCGCCGCCGTCCGATACGTATTCGCCGTCGACCTCGACCGAAAAAGCGCGCGCGCCTTGCGCCGCCCATCTTATGATCCCGTCGTCAAACGAGGTTATTTCGACCATTTGCATTGCAATACAATTCTATCATAAACGCACTGCAAGTGTCAAATATTTTGCAAAATCATAGTCTCAAGCACATAAAAATCGCCGTTTTCACGGCTGATTTTTGCGTATTTTACAATTACCCCCCCCCCATTTGATTGCCAAAAATGTAATTTTTGTGCTAAAATTAAGAAGTATAGACGCCTATAAGCCGGCGACCGGACACGGCTCGGGCTTGAAGCTTTCGGCGTCAAACTCACGCTCGGCGGTATTTACGCCGCTTCGTTAAACTTTTCGAGCGTACCGACCATGATCCGCCTTTTTGCGCAACGGTCAAACTCGACACAAAGGATTGAAATTTATGAATATCGCCATAACCGGAGCTACCGGCAACATGGGTCAAGCGGTCGTAGCCGCGCTTCGCGACGCAGACTGCATAGATAAAATAAAAATATTGAGCCACAACAAAAAGCGTACGCGCAAGCTTCTCAAAGCAAACAAGTCGCTTAACTCTAAGATAGAACTCGTAGAGGGCGCTATCTTCGATAAGCGCGCTTGCGAACGTCTCATAGACGGCTGCGACGTTGTGATACATCTCGCGGCGGTCATCCCACCGCGTTCCGATCAAAACCCGCGCGCCGCCGTCGAGTGCAACGAATATGGAACTTACGCGCTCGTCGACGCTATAGAACGCGCCGAAAAACAGCCTATTCTCATTCACACGTCGTCGGTCGCGCTGTACGGCAACCGCGATTATCCGCATAGGCTCGGACGCGTGGGCGATCCGCTGCTTATAAGTCCGCTCGACGTTTACTCGGTAACAAAGCTGCGCAGCGAATTCCGCGTGCTCGAAAGCAAGATCGAAACGTGGGCGGTGCTGCGCCAAACCGCAATGCTCCATAAAAACATGCTGAGCGACAATATTCACGACGGACTGATGTTCCACACGTGTTTCAAAGCGCCGCTCGAATGGCTGACCGCATACGACAGCGGACTGCTTATAAAAAACATTCTGCTAAAGCTCGACGCAGGGGAGATCCCGCAGAGCTTTTGGAAAAGATGCTATAATATGGCGGGCGGCAAATCCAACCGCAAGTACGGTGCGGATACTTTTAACGAAGGTTTCGGACTGATCGGCGGTTGCGCCAAACAATACTTCAAGCCGCAATACAACGCCACGCGCAATTTTCACGGCGTGTGGTATCTCGACGGCGACGAGCTTAACGACCTTTTCGCCTATCAGACCCAATCCGTTGCCGATTATTGGAACGAAGTGATAAAAGCGCATCCCGTGTTTAAGCTCGCAAAAGCCGTACCGAGACCGCTCGTAGCACACTTTGCCGTCAAGCGTTTGCGTAAGGACAAAAACGCGCCGGCGTATTGGTACGAACACGGCGACGATGCGCGCATAACCGCGCATTTCGGCAGCCGCGCAAACTACGAGCAGCTCGCAAACAAAACGATCGACGAAGTTTTGCCCGACGAGAACGACAGAAAAATACAGCAGCTCGACGAAAACCCCGAGCCGATATTCTACGGCTACGACATAAGCAAAACCGACGCAGAAATAACGCTCGACGATCTTAAAAGCGTTGCGGAAGCGCACGGCGGCAAGCTCATATCGACTGAGTTCGACAACGGAGATATGTACAGAACGCTCGAATGGGAAACTCAAGACGGCGAACGGTTTTTTGCCAAGCCGTATACCGTGCTCCGCGCGGGGCATTGGATGAACCCTATATATAAAGAATACGTTTGGGACTTTGACAGACTGAGTAAAAAAGACAAGATCTTTGCGGGAATATGGTACGACTCGCACGCCGAGGACGAAAACATGCGTTACAGTTTCGACGAGAACTTCGAGGCGCACGCGGAGAAAATATCGTGAGTTCCGCATCGATCGTATACTTTTCGGGCACGGGCAACACGAAAATCATAGCGGAGCTTTTCCGCGAATCGTTCGAGCAAAACGGTTATGCCGCGCGCACGTTTTCGCTGTCGGTATTCGACGGTCAAAACGAAATCGATTACGACGCGGACTTTATAGGCATAGGCTACCCTATCCATGCGTTCAACGCGCCCGAGATAGTACTCAAAGCGGCAAAACTGTTCCCTAAACGCGATAAACGCTTGCCTAAAAAAAAGGTGTTCGTTTTCAAAACCTCGGGCGAGCCGGTGCGCATGAGCGACGTATCGTCGCTTAAGCTGAGATCCATACTCAAGCGGCGCGGCTACGAGATAAGCTGCGAGTTTCAATACGTAATGCCGTACAATATAATATTCAGACATACCCAAGCGCGCGCGCACCGCATGCTCGAAACAGCGAAAAAGCTTGTGCCGATAGATTGCAAAACCGTGTTAAACGGCGGACGCGAACTGCCGCGCTACCCCGCTTTCGGCGGATTGGTGTCTTGGGTATTGCGCATAGAACACCCCGGCGCGCACACCATAGGCAAATATTTCAAAACCGCCGATACTTGCACCGCGTGCGGATATTGCGCAAAGACCTGCCCCGTCGGTAACATCGAACTTACAGAGGACGGCGACGGAAACAAAAAAATAAAGTTCGGCAAGAAGTGCATCATATGTATGCATTGCGCGTTCGCCTGTCCGCACGACGCCGTTATCCCGGGCATACTGAAAAATTGGAAGGTCAACGGCGCGTACTCGTTTGAAAAACCGGACAGAGAAGAACACGACGATCACGCCGACTATTGCAAAAAAGCGTACGATCGATATTACGTCAACGCCGAAAAGAAAATATCGAATGCGAGAAAATCGGAAACCGACGAGAACGGCGCGGAATAGAAACAAGTTTTCGCGTTTCCTCTGTCGCTTCCGTTGTAACGCTTCCATCGTTACGAACTTTTCCGTATAAAATTTTGCTTCAAGGTTTGTTTTTGACCGGAGTTATTTATTTAATTGCGACCTTCATTTCGCACGCAATGTTTCTATTGATAAACACGATCGATCTGAACGATATATATTCGCTTGCTATCACGTACGTGCCGCTTACTCGCCACGTGATACCCGAACCGTTATCGGCGCTTATTACGCTCGGGATTACGGCATGGCTCGTTTTGACTACGGTCGCGCCGAAAAAACCTAAAAGAAAAAAGCGGAACGAACCGAGCAAAACAAAGTGACAGCCGAAATATAAAAAGCGCTTAAATAAAACGTGCAAGTATAATTCGGCTTGCACGTTTTACGGTTGAATTTTTAATCTTATTTCTCGCCTTCGGAAACAACGAAGAAGCGACGCGAGCAATACGTTTATTCCTCGCCCTTGGCTTCCTTTATCTGTTCCTCGGTGGGATAGTCCGCCGAACGGTCGCCTACGAAAACGCTTTCAAACTTGACAACGCCGTCTTCGATATTCTGCGCTCCGTCCACCTTGCAGAAGTACGTGTAGTTATCCGCCCACTGATCCAATGTATCGTAATACATAAAGTAGCCGGCGGCAAGATCGCACTCGAGAGTAGCCGCGCCCGCGCCCGAAATGAGCGTTTGCACTTCTTTATCAGCGAAACCTTCCATGTTTTCAAACAGAGGCACGCGCACGAAATCGCTCGAATCTTTGATATAAGCATAACCGTCTTTTACGAACTTGACCGTACCCGTCTTTCCGAATATTTTCGTGAACGAGCCGTCCTGCTTATACAGATTGATTGCCGAGCTTGTAACGCCCAAGAACATAACTTCGTTGGATTGCGAATCGGGTCTGAACGCATAAGTCGCGGTTATGTCGCTCGAGATCGTCGTGCCGAACTCGCCGTCGAACTGGAGATTGCGCGCATACTCGTCCTTTGCGGTCTGCGCGGCTTTATACGTAGGCGAAAAATCTCCGTTCTCGTCGCCGCTCATCAAGATATCGTGCAGTGACGTATACGCTATTTTCGTATTTTTCGCATTGTCGGTTGTACGGTAGAACAAAACTCCGTCGCGCACGGCTTCAAAAGTTTCCGTTCTGCCGCGCATACCGATCTTGATGTTTTCCGATCCGTCGGGGCGCATCATTTCTATCACGCTGCCCGTGTTGGTTTCGTCGTCGTCGGTCGCACTGCGCACGAAGTATATAAAGTCCTCGAGCGTATCGGTTTCGATTCCGTTGTAATACGTGTCGCGCACGGGGAAATACACGCCCGTCGCATTGACCTCGAACTTGACCGTATCGTCGATCTTGCCCTTTTCGCTTATGCCGATCGAAACGATAGTGCCGCCTTCATTGACCACGAGATACACCTTTTTGCCGTACTTGTAAAACGCATACGCGCTCGAACTCGTATCTACGCCAGACGCCGTGGTATATATCTTTTTAGGCGAACCGCCGTTGAGCGGCATCATAAAAAAGTCGGTAAGCGTGGTCTGAACGTTGCCTTTTCTGTCCTTTTGGTTATTGGGCGACGCATAGAACACATAGTTATCGTAGATAAATATTCCGCCGTCGGCATATCCGGTAGTACCCACGGTTTTCGCGGATATTTTATCGGTAGTGACTACTTTGATCTCCTCGTCGAGCGGATCGTAACCGTCGGTATACACAAAGCCGAGCGCTTCGCCCTGCTCCGTCGCGGGAACAAAATCGCTGTGCGCCCCGCCCGTGACCTTTTCGCCCAAAAGCTCGGCGCGGTAAAGCCCGCCTTTGATCGCCTTATCCCAAACGTTGTTCTTTCCGTCGGAATCCTCGTAGCCGCGAGTGCCGTTGATAAAATATACGTAATTACCGTACGAAACGGCGCTGCCTCCCTGACTCGTAACGGCATAAGTCGTATCTTGCGCATCGAAGCTCAGTTTGCTATAGTGGTCGCCCGAGCACCCAACGGCGAACGGCGTTGCCGCCAAAACCGTAGCGAGTGCCAAAGCCGTAGCTATGTTTTTCTTTTTCATTTACGAATGTCTCCTCGGCGTTTTACCGCTCTCTTGCGATAATTATTGCCGCTTATATACGATTTAATAAGTTGGTGTACGTAACCGCGCAACGCGTCACTTGTCAGTTTTGATCTTGAACGTTATCTTTGCCGCCAACAGTCCGTCGCCGGTTACCTTGACAAGCGTTTTGCCTTCACCGTCCGGCTTGATCGCGGCGAGCGCTCTGCCGCCGTATGCGGGGCATGTGTCGAACGAATTTTTACGCAGCATCGGATCGGCGTTGATAAAGCTAACGAGCGTTCCGCCCGTGACCGTTATGCCGAGCTGACGCATTGCGTACGGAACGAGATTGCCGTCTTTATCGCACACTTCCACGTGTACGAAACCTACGTCGCCTCGCGTTGCGTCGAGGCTTTTGCACGGCGACGTAAGCCGTATCGCGCGCGGCGAGCTTGCGCTCGCAAGCGACGTTCTCGCGCACTCGACGCCCTTGAAGTAGCAAACGGCTTCGAGCTTGCCGGGGTAATAATCCACATTGAACGTGGCGACGTGCTTATTTACTTTGCCTGCGAGTTTTCTGCCCAAAAGCCGTCCGTCCAAGTACAGTGCGGCGACGTCGCCAGAAGTATAAACGCACACCGTCACGCGTTGACCGAGATGCCGCGGCCAGTTCCACATGGGCGTCGGCTCGTCCGTTTCGGGATCGAGCACCGTTATATACGCAACGCCGCGCTCGCCCATGATTATACGCTTGTACACGCCTTGCGGCTTTTCGTCGCCTATGGCGTCGAGATCGCCTTTGGTACAGTAAATCTCGTTAAGCTTTCCGCCGCCCGGGTAATCCATGCCGCAATCGCAAAAATCGCCTATAACGTGCGGGTACTTTTCGGTTTCGTCTATGCTCTCGAACGCGCGTTCCGCCGACGTGCGGCTGCCGAGAATAAATCTTTCGTGCTTGAGCCTATCCGTGCTGTACAGCGGGTACAGATAATTGAATCCGCACACGTCGACGCTGTCGAACGCGCCCGAAGTGAGAGTATCGAACAGATCGTGCTCTCGTCCCGCATTGATAGCCGCGCTGTCGCTGTCCACAGCTCTCCGTACGCCCGCATGCTCGAGTTCGCGCCGCGTGGGAACGAACTCGCGCGCCGATACGGTAACGGGGCGCGAATCGTCGAGATTTTTTATATACTCCGCAAAATACTTGATGTCTCGGTGTCCGCCGTTGCGGTCGTAACACTCGGGAACGTCGTCCGCTATACCGTAGATAGTCACGCTCGGGTGATTGCGCAACGCGATAATGCTCGTTGCGACTACCGCGTCGGCATACGGCATATCGCTGCCGTCGAAAAATATGTGCCCGTCGATGGGCGTTTTGCCCGACTTGAGATGCGAGAATATATCGACGAACGCGTACATACCAACGTCGTCGCATGCGGAAAGCGCGGCTTCCGTAGGACACTTGACAAAATGCACCGCGTTATAACCCAAAGCTTTGAGCGCCGAAAGCCTGCGCTTTTCGTTGCAATACAACGACGCGCAACCGAGCGCGGCGTCCGCATTGGAAAGGTACGCGCCGAATAGTTTGGTCTGTTTGCGGTTGATATACAAACCGCGCGTTTGATTGATCGAACGCGTTATTATTCCGAACCGTGTTTTTACGCTCTTGTCGCTGCCGTCGGGGAAAATGATGCGCGCCGTCATATTGTACATATACGGGTCGGAAGGAGTCCACTCGTATGCGCGCGCTATGCGCACGCGAGCCGTATACGTTTTTTCGGTATGTGCGCGAACATAGAGCTTGCGCTGTTTTTTGCCGCAACGCTTGTCCCGCGCGTTCGTGACCGCGCAATCCAAAACGAGCTTCATAGGCTCGTCGGTATCGTTTACTATATTGACCGACGCTTCGGCATATACCTTGTCGCCAGACGTTTCCGTGCGAACGAACAGAGTATCCGCCTGAATGTCCACGTCGTCTTCTTGGATCAGCCGCACTCCGCCGGCAATACCCAATCCCTCGTACTTATCCGCAAGCGCGGGCGACGAGTATAATTCTATGCGCAAAATATTGGTAGTACAATCGAAATAATCGCTCACGTCGAACGCGCACGGCGCGTAAGAATTGAGCGTGCCCACGCGCTCGTCGTTTATAAATACGTCGCCTAATCCGCACGTTCCGTTAATTATAAGAAATATCTTACGTCCTTTGACCGCAGGCAACTTTTTAACGAGCGACGCGCTCGCGGACGGGATATACCCGTTAAGCCCGCCGAACGAACAGGAATAATCGCGTATCGATCCGTTCAACGCATCATAAGGCAGATCGACGGTACTCTCGACCCCATCCTTTACTATTCTCCATTCGGCGTTCAAGTCAAAACTTTTCATATTGTCATTATAACAATACGCCGACAAAATAGCAAGTAAAATAAGGCATTTTTTGTTTTTATTGTGCCTTTTCGACGAAAAACCGTACTTTTTTGTTCGTTTTTGTATTTATCGACTGTTTTTACTCGGTACGTATTATATCGCCCGTGGCAAGGCTTTGGAATATGAGCCAATAGCCCCGACCGGTCGGAGAATCGGCTTGCGCAGGCAGCCATTGCGCCTCTTCGCCGAACGGATTGATCGCATAAGTGCCGCCTACCGCATAACATAGAAACGAGTCGCCGCCGCGCCCGACCGTCACCGTGCCGCCCGCAAGCTCCACGCTTACCCAATTCACGTCGGGCAAGAGTTTACCGAGATTTTCATCCTTGGGCGCGGATGCGAACAGTTTGTCTATATCCGCGCGCGACCGCTCGAAAAACATCAAGTCGCGCAGTTTCTTGATCTGTGCGGTCCGGCGCACAGGCTCTACGCGCGCGGTGCGCTTTACCACCTTGCGCCCGCCGCGCATCGATAAAAATTTCGACTCCATTTCCCAAGGCATTGCGCGCGACACTTCCGGCTCCGCCGTCGCGGCTGCCTCGCGCTCCGCACCCGTCTCCGCGCCGTTCTCGGCGTTCGCTTGAGCGGCAGGCTCGGCATTTTCGATATTTTCGTTTGCGCTCTTTATTCCCTCGGTATTTTCGGGCTGCGTCACGTCCGAAATCTCTGCGTCGGGCACGCTCGCGACTTGCGCGGCGGCATCCGTTTCGGCGGCAGAGACTTCGGAGAACTCCGATATTTCCGCTACATCGTTCGTTTCATCCGTTGCTTCGTCGGTTGCGACCGCGCCGTCCGTTGCAACGACGTTATCGGCGTTATCCGTGTTTGCCGACGCCGACGGCGTTACCGTAGGCGCAAGCCCGTCGAGTATCGAACCCGTTACACGCTCGCCGTTAAGCACGCGCGGTGCATCCAAAAACGCGTCGACTTCGGACAGTCGGGCCAAATAGTCGAACGGCGTGTAAAAATCATCGCGCGGCATCGTCTCATCGAGGTACGCGGCACGTACGGCGGGTTCGGGCGGGGGCAAACGCGTGTATTCCTTGCCGTCGCTCGGCGGGAGTTTTTGCGGCGTCGGCGTAGGCGAGGTCATTCGGTCGCGGCGCAAAAGAATATCGGTGAGATTAGACTCCCACATGCGCTCACCCGTCGCGCCGTAAAGAATTATCTCGTCGTCGAACACGGCAAAGTGCAGTTTGTCGAGATCGAGATCGTCCGTGACGAACATAGCCGACGGATCTGCGATCGGCGGAAGATCGCGTATTATAACGGTGCGCGGAGTGACGATACCCGCTTTTAACTGCGGCATCGGCGCAAGCCCGAACGTGCGCAAATTAAATCTCACTCCCGCGCCGCTGCGCTCTATCATGACAACGCCCTTGCCCTTGCCCGATAATATCAACATCTTTTTTTCGTACCGCATAACCGACGCACCTCTGCAATAAATTACAATATCAAAATACCATATAATATATGTCGGCTTTTGTATTATTTATGTGCTCGCATGAATATTATTGCGAAACGCAAAAGAGAAAGTTCTACGTCCAAACACAACAGACGCTACTCAACCTCTCCCGAGCGCGCAAGCGAAGAATCTCAACTTTATTAAAAAGAGTAAGCGCTATTTCCAACGCTTACTCCATAAAGAACAGTATCTCGATTAAACCGAAAAATTTTTAATTCCGAATTCTTAATTCTTAAATTATTTACACCACTTCCGCTTGATACAGCGCGGGATACTCGCCAAGCTCGAGCGTGCCGAATGCGGACAGCATCGCGTACTTCGTTTTCAGCTTTTCAAAGTCGTCTTTTATTTCGTCGTACCGCGATTTCAGATCCGCGTTTGCCTTTTGAATATCGGACGCGTCGGCGGGCGGATTGTTTTTGAGCGCGACGTACTTTTCATTATATGCCGCTATTTTTACGAGCACGCCTTTCCACACATCGGTTATATTCTCCGAGCTGTCGTATATAGCGTCTATATACACGCCGAGCATATCGTCGCCGACGCTTTGCATAGTAGTTTTGAAATTCGCGACGGCATTGTTGTTATAATCCATTATTGCTTTGACCGTAACGTCGAAACCGCAATCGGCAAAGCCCGCCGTGCTGCGCAAGTACGCATCTTTACCCTCGAGCTTTTCTTTGTCCAAAAGCTTGGTTGTTTCGTCCTCTACGTACACGTCCTGCGAATAATTGAGGTTGCCTATGCCGCAATATATTTTGAGTCTGTCGCCGGAAAGATCGTCGGGATCGTTACGATCGTCGGGATCTACTTGGAACTCAGACTTATTCACTATTCTGTCGAACATATCGGCGTTAGGCAAAAAGCACGTATCTTTTATTCCGTAAGCCGCTACGTTCAAATATTTGCCGAGCACAGATTTTTCGTATTCCGTTTCTACGGTATTGAACGCGTCTATGAACGTAAATCCGCCGTATACCGACATAACCACGGTAAGCGCAAGCGCGATAAGTCCGCCTTGAGCAACGCCCACGAAGAACCCGCCCGCGCGACTGCCAGCAGATTTCTTTTTGGGTATAAACGATTTGACGATCATCGTGACTATGCTCAAAAGCAGTCTGATCACCACGAACAAGCACACGCCTATTATCGACGAGAACACGGTAAACGACAAATACAGAGCCATAGCGTCCTGCGGCTGCATGCCCGTCGCCGCTTCCTCTATGATAGCCGCCACGGGGCGGTAGAAATTGACGTCTATGAACGATTCGGACGCGCCGGCAGTTCCGGGGATATTGTCGCGCAGCCATGTAAACAGCGAAAACCCTTCGGGCGCCATTACGAATTTGCGCACCGCCTCAAGTCCCAAGAACCCTTCGGCAACCGTGTTAGCCAAAAAGAACGCCACCAAGAACGCCACGAGAAACGCGCCGAGAGACAACGCGGACTTTTGCACTCCGCGCAACACTCCTATCGTGCCGAACAGCACTGCCAGCGCTATTATGACAATATCGACCCATGACATAAATAAGTTTGCCTCCGTTTACTTATCGACAGTTAGAACTTTTTTTATACGCGCTCGGCGCCGTATATCCGCCGCCGCTTTTGGCAACAATCGCTTTTATGTACGAATTACTGCCCGAACGAATAGAAGAATTGAATCTCGACTGCGCGCTCGTCACGCTCGGCAAGCGCCCCGTCATACTCTGCATAGGCTCCGACCGCGTGACCGGCGACTGTCTCGGTCCGATAGTCGGGCAAATGCTCGTCGAACGCAATGTGAACGCGTTTGTTTACGGCACGCTTTCGCATCCCGTGACCGCGCTCAACCTCAAGGAATCGGTGCGCCACATCAAACGCGTGCACTCCGATAAAAAGGTGCTTGCCATAGACTCGTCGGTCGGAAAAGCCTCCGACATAGGCAAGGTGCGCATTTCCTTCGGGTCTATCGCTCCCGGCAGCGCCGACGGCAAAAAGCTTCCGAAGGTTGGCGACGTGTCCATAACCGCGACGGTCACCGACTTGAGCAAGACCCCGCTTTCCGCGGTGCGGCTCGGGATCGTTTACGACCTCGCCCGCGAAGTGACCGACAGAATTATGCGTCACGTAAAGTAACGACCGAACCGTGCGATACCGATATGATATAGGTATAAATCTCGCTTCGGCGTTTCTTCAACTATATTATAGTACATCTCGCGTAATAAAGCCATTACATTCACATTAAAATTTGATTAAAGATTTAGAGCGGAACTAAACCGTCAAGCTCTTTCACTTGATTTTAACGTCGTACAATGCGTTATTGACGAAAGAATATAAATACGTGTTTTTCACGTTATACCCCGTGCTTTTTTCCACGGCTCGAGCATATAGTTCGAGCTGTTTTTTATATGCGTCGGTGAACAGGCTCTTCGGCTTTGTGGTCTTGTAATCGACTACGGCGGCGCTGCCGTCGGCGTATAACACGAGCAAGTCTATAACGCCTTGCACGAGCGTGTCCGTGCTCTCAGCCGCCATGCTGCCGTCGCCGTCGGTAAAAGACTCTTCTATTGGCAGATCGGCTATAAAATACCGCTCCTTAAACACGTGAGTCGCGCCGCGCGTCACTTTTTCGAGCGTTTCCGCCGCGCGCATAAGCGTCGATCTATCCAATCGATCCATGCCGTCCGCTCCGCTCAATACGGAAAAATCGGGCGCGGCAAAATCGAGAAGTTCCATAGCTTTATGATACAGCGTGCCGAGCGTACGCTCGTCGGTATCCGACTTCGGCATTTGCACGGCGGTATCGAACCCGTCATCGAACATGACGGGAACGAATGCGCTCTCGTCTTCTCCGTGTCCCGAAAGTTCCGCTATAGACGTGACGCTTCGTTTTACCGGCGCATCGCGATAGCCGTAATGCGCGTTGCATTTTTCGGCGACGGCTTTTTCCACCTCGTCCGAACGCATATCCTCGGTCTGCGCCGTATGTTCGCGCACCTTAGGCGTCACGCGCTCTGCGGGCACGCGGTCGCGCATGAACGACAGCATGCTTTGCATGCCTTTTTGCAGTTTGTCGCGTCCGCATACAACAAGTCCGTTTTTGGCGCGGGTAAGCGCAACGTACAGCAACCGCAATTCTTCCTGCTTGAGCTTTAGCGGTATCTTGCGGTTTTCCACAAGCCACGGCACGCTCGGCTTGAGCGTTTTGGTCTCTGCGTCGGGGATCTTTACCGACACGCCGCGCTCCGACACTATCACTCTGTCGGTCGCATCGGAAAGATTGAATTTGTGCGCGGTATCGGCAACTATGCAAAAGTCGAACTCGAGGCCTTTGGATGCGTGCACCGTCATAACCGACACGGCGTCGCCCGCGCCGCTCGATGTAAGCTCGAAACCCGTATCGTCGCAACGCTTTATAAACGCATGCACGTCGAACCCGACGGCGGCGTTTATAAGCGCCTGCACGTTCCCCGCGGCGTCCGCGCCGAAATTCTCGTATACGTACGGAAAATACGCAAAATCCGCAGTTATCTTTCCGAGCGTTTCCGCGGCGTCGCGGGTTTGAGCGAACTCCGCTATCCGAGAGCGCGCGGCATAAAACGCACGCAGCCGCGGCTCGAGTTCGCCGCGGTAAGCTTCCGCTTTCTGCCAAAAGCTCACGCGCTTACCGCCGCTCGTTTTTGCGGCTATCGCGCCACCTACTCGCGCTATCTCCATCAGCTCGCAATCGGAGAAGCCGCCCATCGGCGAACGCAATGCGGTATAAAGCGCAAGATCGTCGTAACGATTGTCCGTACAGCGCAAAATATCCAAAAGACACACCGCTTCGGGACAAACATTCAGACTCGGATTTTTACCGAACCGCGCCGGTATGCCGTATTTTTCAAACAAGCGTTTCAGATCGTCGCAGAACTTCGTTCCCATTCCGCGCACAAGCACCGCTACGTTTTTATACGCTCGGGTCTTGTCTTCCGCCATATACTCGAGTATACGCTCCGCAACGAAAACCGCTTCTGCGTTTATTTCGGCGCGCTCGTCGGCGCGCATGACCGAATAAACACCGCCGTCGGTTTCTCCCTCGCTTTCGGCGTTTTGACAATCCACGTAAAACAGCCCCGCCCCGCCCGTCGGCGCGTCCGCTCTCGCTATCAGTTTCTGTTTTTCGTCGTCGTACTCGACGCCGCCGAAGTCCTCGGTCATAAGCCCCGCGAACACGTCGTTCACGAGATCGACCACGGCGCGAGACGAACGGAAATTGCGCGCGAGCGCAACGCTCGTATAGTTCTCCGCCTTGAGCTTTTGCGCGAAATGTTCGGGGCTGCATCTGCGAAAACCGTATATCGACTGCTTTATATCGCCCACCAAAAACATCTCCGCGCCGAGCGCTTCCAGCTCGTCCGCGATACTTGCTTGCAACGGATTGACGTCTTGAAACTCGTCTATAAACACGTACTCGATCTTTTGACGCAGCGCGGCTCTGCATGAGACGTCGGACAATACGCGGCGCGCGCCGTGTTCGAGATCGGAATAATCGAGCTTGCCGAGCGCGGCTTTTTTATTGGCGTACTTGTCGATCGCGTCGCGCGCGAGCGCGCACAGCGCTTCGGAATACGGCGCGCTGTCGACGAGCGACGCCGCCCGAGCGACGTCGCACTCCTCGACGAAAGTTTTACAATCGGTCTTGACCTGCTTGTATTCTTCGTTAAACGCTATAAGCGCGACGTCCGCCTTTGCACTCACCGAAGTTTTCGGCACTGCGTCCGCCGACTGTCTGCAAGAGATCACTTCGCACAGCACGCCGCATGCCGAAACGAATTTCTCGGCTTTAATCTCTCTCGCCCATTCCGCAAGCCTCTGCAATTTTTCGGCAAGCGCGGCATGTTTTTCGGCAAACATGCGTTTCAGCTCCGCAAGGTTATCCGCATCGGACACGCGACGCGACAGATAAGCGTCGGGATCGGGAGTGGACAGCGCATAATCGACTATGTTCTCGATCGTTTCTATAAACGCATCGTCGGACTTTTTCATGCGCAGCGCGTCGTACATCGTGCGCAGCGGCACATCGCCCGAACATAGCGCTTCAGCCACAGCCGCACGCACGGCAGCGCGCTTGTATATTTTCGCCTCGCCGTCTTCGCAAACGACCGCCGAAGGATCGACGCCCGCCGCATAAAAATACGTTTTTATCAGCCTCTGACAAAACCCGTGCAACGTGCCGATATCGGACACGGGCAAAGCCTCGAGCGCGGCTTGCGCCGCCGCGGGATGCGTTTTGCGCAAGTCCTTGAGCTTTTCGACGAGTTTTACCTTGATGTCCGCAGCCGCTGCGCGCGTGAACGTGACGATGAGCATATTTTCCAAGCTCTTGCCGGCTTTGAGCTTTTCGGTTATGCGCTCGATCATGACGGCTGTCTTGCCGCTGCCCGCGCCTGCCGAAACTATCGTATTGCCAACGCCGTATACGGCGGCTTGTTGTTCTTTCGTAAATTCGACTCTGCCCATCGCCGCTACCTCGACCGCTTGTCCGAGCACAGCGCGCCGTACGGACAATAAACGCATGCGCCGTCTGCTGGCGAACGCTCGATATATCCGCACGCTATCTCGTCCGCGGCAACCCCCGCCGCGGCGACGCACATATTTTTGAGCCGCTCGAAATCGGAATAGTCCATAACCGTAGCGGACGGATTTTTGAACGCCGCGCCGTTTACTGTCAACCGCGCTTTTATAACGGGCGGCTGCTCGCCGCACTCTATCCCGCTGTCGAACGCTTTTGCCAATTCCACGTCCTTGACGAACGCGCCGCTCAAAAGCTCGCCTTTGGCGTTGTATTCGGGGCGCATCGGCATATAGAAAAATCCGACTACGTCGTAATCGGGCACTGCGGCGGCATAGAGCGGCAACTGCATATCCGTACCGTCGATACAGCTTTTGACGTCGAAACGTTTGCCGCTGTTCGTCTTATAATCTATTATACGCGCTTTGTCGCCGCAAACGTCTATGCGGTCTATCTTTCCTTTGAACGGCACTTGCGCCGCGCCGAGCGCAATATCGCCCTCGAACTCGCGTTCGGCAAACTTCGGCACGAACTTCCCGCGCTCTATCACTGTTTTATTGTCGAGCGCAAACCGCCGCGCGTCCGACAGCATGCGCTCGTATAACAGCGCATCGTCATCGGTAAGTTCGATCTCGCTTTTTTCGAGCGCGGCGTTTACAAGCTCGCGCACGTGCGTTTCCGAGCAATCCATATCTCCGTCGCGTTCGTACTCGTTTACGAGCGATTCCATGAACGAGTGCATTATAATGCCGAAATCGAGCGCAGCCACTTTGTCGCGTTTGCGCTCGCCTACGCCCACAGTATACTTCAAAAACCGCTTATAAGGGCACGAAAACCACGCCGACAGTTCGCTCGCGGAAAGCGAACGCAGTGTGACCGAACCCACATTGTTCACAAAACCCGAGGCTTTCTTTATATCCCCAGCCGCCGAATCGAGCGACGCGGAATACTTCGTAGCCTTTCTTGCGGCAAGCTCGCGCGCGGCGGATTCGGCGCACGCATAGTACGCTATCTCGCTCGGGTCATCCGAACGCATCAGCAACGCGTCCGCATCCTCGGATCTATGTTCTGCGGTATCGGCGGCGGCAAGCAGCGCCGACCGTCCGCCTTCCGCGGTGCAATACGAACAATATACGCTCTCGGCATTGTTTATGACCGCCGCCAGCTCCGCGGCGTCGCGCCTGTTCTTTTCTCGCGCGGTCGGTTCTATCCTGTCGCGCACGGCGTGTATTTCCGCGTCGCCGATCAAGCCCGTATCCAAAGTCACGCACGGCAAAACACCGTCGTTGAAATCGACGACATACAGTCTTTTACACCGCGTCATTCGCAACGAGCTTGGCTGACACACAGTTACGCAATCGCCGTAACGCGGCAAAGACTTGACCTCTGCGGAACGCGCCGCCGAAAAGAACGCCTCTGCGTCTCCGTCGAACGCGCCCGTACCGTAACTGTCCAAAAGCGCGAGCAATTCGTCGATCGGCTGCAACACGTCGGTAGCATAATCCGACATGCCGAGCCGTGTTTGCACGCCCTCGAAATCCGCCTTGCCGATTACCGCCCTAACGCTCTCGGCGAATTTTGCGGTTCGCGGCTCTTTTTCGTCCGTTTCGGTTTTTTCGCCGTGAAAAAGCTCTACGAGATTCTTTGCCGTATCACGCGCTCGGCGCGCGCGCTCGTCGTCTATGCCGATATTTAACACGCCGCGCGCTATCCCGCGTTCGGACAAATAGTTTTGCAGTTTTTCGGCGTCTGCGCGGTCGCATCCCGAATACGGGTTTTTACACAACGCGATCAGATCGTCGGCATTGGGTTCGCGCAAACCGTACAGCGCGCGCAATGCGGCAGTCGGAGACGTTTCGGCAAGCGGCACGCTCGTTTCGGCATAGAACCGTATTCCGTACTCGCCGAGTATGCGCACAAGCGCGCGCGGCTCGGGGCATATCACCGATACGTCGCCGTACCTGCCCCCGTCTATAGCGTAATTCCGTATATCCGCCGCGATTTTTTTATACTGCGTTATTCTGTCGGACGCAACGAACACGTCGATTTTATCGCGGCGCGAAACGCTCGTCTGCCGCGTCGCTTCATAAAGCGTAAAGCTTTTGCATGACCGAGCGAGCGCGTCGAAAACGTCTCTGTTAAGCTTTGTCGGATCGGAATAGCCTATAGCGATCATATGCGATCTTTTAACAAGCTCGCTGTCGCTTGCCGCGGCGATCAGCTCGCGCAGTCTGTCGGTCGCGTCGCTGCAACCCGACTTCAGTCTGTCGTACTCCTCGGCAATGAGCGCAAGATCGGAAAGTTTACCGGCAGTCGCGCCCGTCGCTTCTATATCCGACGGCGTTAATCCCGACGCACCGATCTGCAACAGCGTTTCGAGCACAGACCGCGCGAAATCGTAATACCTTACGGCGTTTTTGTAAAACACAAGTTTGTCTTTAACGTTTTTGATAGCGCGCGATACGAGCATAACGCTGCCCTCGCGCGATAAAGCTTTACCTTTGGGCAATACGCGTCTGCATAAACGCGACAGCGTGAGCACCTCGCAATTTATCGAGCCGCCGCCTCGAAACAGCTTTTGCTCCACTCCGAGCGTATACCTATCGGGCGTAAGTATTATGTAATAGTCGTTCGGATCGAACGCGACGGCGGACATTTGCTCTTTAAGCCTGTCGAGCGCATCCGGATGCGAATCGCAAACGACCGTTCTTTTGTTTTTACTCTCAAGCATACGTCCATTATATAACCGATTTTTCCGAAAAGCAAGTACATTCGGCAAAACGATTGCAATTTACACGCAAATGTGCTAAACTACGAACATGAAAAATGCAACGAAAAAAGTAACCGCCGCAGTTTGCGCCGCATCGGTTGCGCTGCTCGGCGCGTGCACTCCGACCGTAAAAGTCGTTTTCGACGAAGTCAAGCCGTGGCATGATTCCGCGGCGTCGTACGAGCGGCTCGTATTCGATACCGCAATATACGATACCGCGGACGAAAACAGCCACGTAACGATCGCTACGGGCAAGCTCACTTTCGAGCTGACGGAAAACTTCGAGACCACTGCCGAAGGCGTGCCTTATACCAAGATAGAAATGACGAGTACCGTAACGTACAACGACTCCGCGCCCGAAAAAGACCGCGGACTTACGGACACGATCTCGAGCTATGTGGATTTTCAGTCGAGCGGACTTGCGGCGAGAAGATCCGAAAAAAACGTAACGCTTGCCGATCGCGCAGGCGTGGAAAATCTTTCGTACACCGTTACCGCCGACTATTTCGGCACGCATACCGCGACGCGAAAAATGCTCGCAAGCGGCGAAGAAAAATCTCTTAACATAGAACAGCGCGGCTCCGGCTACTACGATAACGAAATGCTGTTTTACCTCGCGCGCGCAACAAAGATGGGCGCAGGCTCGCAAGCGTCTTTCAGCGCCGTCAATCTGTTCGATTCGTTTATCGGCAAAAAACCCAAGCTCGTAAACTATTCGTTTGCAGTCAATACGTCAAAATCACCGTCGGTCATAGTGTTTGCCGACGACGACAAAAATTGGGTCAAAAACTTCGGTGTGGAACCTGTTACCGCCGATGACGGAACAGTCACCTATCCCGTGCCGTGCTACTTTACGAGCATTGCGTTGAGCGCGACGAAAGCGGGACAGCCTTACGTTGTGCACTTCTCGCAAAACCCGTTTAAGCAAGGCGAAGAAGGCAGCGAAAAATCACACGGCAAAATACCGATGAAAATATCGTACAGCGAATACACCGAAACGACGCGCACTCGGTTTACCGAATACACATTGACAGAACTGTCGTTTGAAAAATAAAATCCCGCATAGCAAAAGCGCGACGCTACGTCGCGCTTTTCAGTTGCATGATTCGTTATACGTAAAGCAGCAGATCGCCGTATGTAGGGAACGGCCACCTGTCTTTGGGCAAAAGCGTTTCCAGATCGTCGCAATATGCGCGCAGCTCTTGCATGAGCGCAAACACGTTATCGTGGCAGAAATCCGCCGCGCTTTGCAAGTCGTGTTCGTTCTTGATCTCGAGCTGTGCTTCGGACAGCTTTTGCTGTGCGCGGTACGCGCTCGTTACCAACCCCGAAACGGTGCGGAGCATATCCGCTTGCGCGCTCGTTTCCATGCCAAGCTCGTTGAGCGCCTTTATATTTTTCGCAAGCGCGGTGGAAAATTCCACAGCTGCGGGCAATATCTGTTTTTGCGTTATTTGGCACATAGTGAGCGCTTCTATGCTTATTACTTTGCAGTAATTCTCGAGAAGTATCTCTTTGCGCGCGCGCACCTCTTCCGCAGTATATATCTTGAGCCGTTTGAACAGTTCGACGTTTTCCTTGCGGTCATAATACGACAACGCTTCGGGCGTAGCTTTGAGATTCAACAGCCCGCGGCGCGCCGCTTCCTCTACCCATTCGTCGGCATAGTTGTTGCCGTTGAATACTATGCGCTTATGCTTGACGTATTCCGTTTTGATAAGCGTTTTGAGCGCCTTGTCGAAGTTATCCGCTTTTTCGAGCTTATCCGCAAACTCGTTGAGCGCATCGGCTACGGCGGCGTTTATCATAATGTTGGGGCAAGCAATATTGACCGACGAACCGAGCGAGCGGAACTCGAATTTATTGCCCGTGAACGCGAACGGCGAAGTTCTGTTTCTGTCGGTGGTGTCCTCGAAAATTACGGGAACGGACTCGACGCCCGTCGAAAGCTTGTTACCGCAACGGTTGCTGTATTCCTTTCCGGACGCGACGGTCTCGAGAAGATCGGTCAACTCGTCGCCGAGGAACATGGATATTATAGCGGGCGGCGCTTCGTTCGCGCCGAGACGGTGATCGTTGCCGGCAGTGGCGACGGACAGCCGCAAAAGGTCCTGATGTTCGTCGACGGCCTTTATTACGGCGGTTAAGAACAGCATGAATTGAAGATTGTGCTTTAAGTCCTTGCCGGGTTCCAAAAGATTTTCGCCGTCGGACGTGGAGATCGACCAGTTGTTATGCTTGCCCGAACCGTTCACGCCGGCAAACGGTTTTTCGTGCAGCAAGCACACGAGACCGTGCCGCTCCGCCACCTTTTGCATGACGGACATTGTGAGCTGATTGTGATCCGTCGCGATATTCACCATCGAATATATGGGCGCCAACTCGTGCTGACCGGGCGCGACCTCGTTATGCCGCGTCTTGGCGAGTATGCCGAGTTTCCATAGCTCCGCATCGAGATCTTCCATATATTCGAGAACTTTCGTTTTGATGTTACCGAAATAATGATCTTCGAGTTCCTGACCTTTCGGCGGTTTGGCGCCGAACAGCGTACGACCGGTAATGATAAGGTCGGGACGTTTTTTGTAGAGTTCCACGGGGATCAAGAAATATTCTTGTTCCGGACCGACAGACGTAGTGACGCGCTCGGGAGTCTTGCCGAACAACTTGAGTATACGCTTTGCCGAAACGCTTATGCTCTCCATCGAACGCAAAAGCGGCGTTTTTTTGTCGAGAACTTGACCCGAATACGATATGAACGCCGTGGGTATGTACAATACGGTGTCCTTGACGAACGCATAGCTCGTTGGATCCCATGCCGTGTAACCGCGCGCCTCGAAAGTGGAACGCAACCCGCCCGACGGAAAACTCGACGCGTCAGGCTCGCCCTTGATAAGCTCCTTGCCCGAGAAATTCATTATAACCGAACCGCCCTCGGTCGGCTGTATGAACCCGTCGTGCTTTTCGGCGGTTATGCCCGTCATCGGCTGGAACCAATGCGTATAATGCGTAGCGCCCTTTTCTATCGCCCAATCCTTCATGGCGTTTGCGACAACGTCGGCGACTTCCGACGCGATCGAAATATTGGACTTTATCGTCTTTTGCAACGAGCGAAATACCTCTTTCGGCAACCGTTCGCGCATGACCTGTTCGTTGAACACCATGGAACCGAACATCTCGGGCACTTTTCTCATAACGCCTCCTAAAATGGGAACACCGACCAAGCGACGCGAACAAGATTGTCGTACAAACTTATTCGGTGTTTCAAAAGTCAAAGGGACACCGCATCACAGTGTCCTCAATGTACAATTTAAGTATAAGTTTTGCGCCCGATTTTGTCAATCGTTTGACACCGATTTCACGATATTTTTATTTCGCGAGCTTTTTCGCGCCGTTTGCCGCATTCGTAAATAATACCGCACAAAATATGCAACGCGGTTTTCGGATCGGTATATCCGACTTTATCCTTTTAACAATCGATATTCGCTTTTCGGGCTTGACTGCATAATTCACGAGTGGCAAGCGTATATTGTTTGCCGTCCTTGATAAAATGCGTTCCGCACTGCCGAAACTCGAAACGCACATTATGCGCGATACACAGATTTTCAATATAACAAATCGACACCTCCGTTATCGGGAAATGTCGATTTTTTATATTGTCTTTATAAAACGAAATACTGCTATACCAATCAGGCGCTATGACTTGTATCTCGAATGTTTTTCCGTTTGAAATTTCGCTTTCTCTTTCCAATCGAGCTTTTCGGTCCATTCATACTGCGTAGGCAAAAACGACTTTATGTTTCCTTTCATTTCCGCAAACGGCTCGTCGTAGCAAATCACCGCGCTCGGTTTTATCCGCTTTAGCATCTCGTTATATCCGGGCATAAAATCGTCCTCGCAGTTTTCACGGTAATACGTGCAAACGGCAACGACCGAACCTTGCTCTATCCCGTCGAAACAAAAGTCGAACGTGCGTTCATCACCCCAAGCTACGGTGGGGATAACCTTTAAGCCTTGACTTTGCCAGTACGCGCCGCACCATCGGTTTTTGAACACGCTTTCTATTTGCAACGCAAGCGGCATATCGGTAAACAAACTAAAATCGGGCGTTAATAACGCATAGTATTGTTTGAGCTTTTCTATCTCGTCGTCGGGCTTGCCATACACCTTATCGAACTTCCAATCGTGCATGAAAAAATGCACCGTTTTATGTGCATTCTCTTTATCTTTGATTTTGGTTTTCGTGTAATCCAAAAACTTGATTTTGTTTAAGTCTATCTGTTGTTTGCTCACGAGCGGTATATCGTACTTGCCTGCGCCGCGAAACTCGTTACGTACCAAAAGCCGTTTATGTTTAGCTTTTTGTATTTCGTATTCTGTTAGTTCTTTCATGATTTATCTCCTTTTTAATCTTCGGGCGGGAAATCATAATCCCCTTCGACGCCGCAATACATAAAGCATGAGTGTATCACTTCATCCCATAGGTCTTTAAGCAACCGTCCATTTATATTGGCGTTATCTGCAAAATCGTCAACGCTCTTATATATTAGCTTCATGCCTTTACTTTCAAAGAATATTCCCATACTGCGATAACGCACAGCATAATATTTGTTGTCATACCAAAACAACATCTCCTTATACCAATTCAGACCGTTAATAAAATCTTCAAATGTTGCCTTGAACTTTTGTCCGTTTTTGTATTGCTCTCGCGCTCGAGAAAGCGGCACAAGCTTCGGATAGCTTATTCCGTGCCATTTCTCCATAAGTTCATTGCCTCCGTCTTGCATCCAACCGCAATTCGGACATCTGTCCGTATTCCCGTAATCATCCGCAAATGTAAGATTACCGCACACTTCACACTTAATTACATTGTTATATTCCATAGAATCATATTTCTTTTCCATTTTACACCTCATCACTCGGATAATTTATGTAATCTGACGGCAAATGTTCCGTGCCGCGTATTATATAAGCTTTTAAAATGCCATTCTCTTTAATTCATTTTCAATTCTTGTTTTAAAGCCTTTAATATCACTTGTGCTTCCTCGCATATTCTTATTATTATGAATTGCATGATAACTGCATAAAGCCTTAATCGTTATATTTTTTACTTTACTAAAAAACACCGTTTCAATCAAATCTGCCGGCATCAAATATGGGTCAATTATACAAATTTCTTGCAAATCCCATAATAGTTGTGGCATATTGATTATCTCTCTAATATCAATTATAGCTCGTTTGTGCTCATTGACTGCATAAGAACGTAAAATATGATAATCATAAAAAAATCGCTGCTTTTCTTTTTCTATTCGCTTATTTGTCCTTCCAGTGTCTATAAATTCACAGACTTCTCCTGCACGCGCAACAAAATTTAGGCCTATTTCCTGCAGTTTTCCATTAAGATTAATTTTTCGAGTTTGAAAATATCCATTTGCTACGACCCAAGGTGGCTGAATATCTCGATCGTATCCAACTTTTAGAGTATAGTCCAAATATAACGCATATACAATTAATTCGCTTTGACTATCAATTATTGTGATTTTGTTAATATGTTGGTTTGGATAAATAACTATCTCTTTAAAATCAAAATTTTCTACAGTCTTATTATAACAAATACATTGATCAAATTCTTGCATAAATGTTAACAAAAATCTTCTTTCTTCACCAACCCTTTGATCCTTATCAAAATTTATGCGTATCCCTTGTTGTCGATTTAATAGTATAGGATGATGTTTAACTATTTCAATGGGAAATTTACAAACTAAACTCCCAATATGATCTGTTAAAATATTTAATTTATATATCAAAGCTATTTTTTGTATTTCAATCTGTATTTTATCTATATCCTTATTAGACAAAATACTTAATTGTTTGTTTTCACTAAATAGCTCAAACAAATAATAATTGCCTATAAAGTCAGAACCAAATAAATGTTTTTCAATTGGAATAAACATATTATATTGTCCAGTAGTAGGATCAATTGCTGGGACAAATCGAGCATCTGTTTCAAAAGTACTATCTAAAATAACAGAATTGTTTTCTATTGAATATTCTTTTTTGGTAATACAATCATTCCAAATTAAATTAAATTTGTCTATAGAAATTATTATTTCTCCAATACATAATTGTATTCCTTTTCTTATAGTACATGGACTTTTCGTTAAATATTTGAATTTCTGTTCATGTTTATAATTTTGCGAAAACTCAAAACAAGTAAAATAATTTATTGGTTTTTCATCTATCAATAATACAAGCATTGTCGCCTTAAAAAATTGATAATAACCAATGTTACCATATTTAACTAAATCCTCTATTTTTATCGACATACCTTCTCCTTAAAACTAATTAATTTTAGAATGATATTTGATAAATATCCAAACAAGAATTCTCAATGTTTAATCGCGCTAAAAGCTCACTTAATTTTAATACCGTAGAATACATATATCGGATAGCTTTAATTACTTTTTTGAA
>Ga0073906_1000753_pt1 | contig 56689 bp, 50 predicted proteins | sample Inofromicrocosms_FD_65485 | JGI IMG/M metagenome (GOLD analysis project Ga0073906, IMG submission 65485) | Mouse cecum microbial communities from Vienna, Austria - Inoculum for glucosamine and mucus D2O microcosms | ecosystem: Host-associated > Mammals > Digestive system > Large intestine >...
TTCGTTCGGCAGCGACGTCTACTTCGTCTCGCTGTCAGCGGCCTGGAAGACCGCCACGAGACTGCCCTCGTCGAGCAGCATCAGCATCGGGCCGTCCATGTCGTAATGCGTCACGCCGTCTGCCCTTCGGAATCGGCCGCAGGAGAGCCCCATCGAAAAATTCATATTAGAAATGGATAAAAAATTTGCATATATCAATTATTATATGTAATATCGGGGTTGCTTTGACCTGATATTCTATTCAATAGCTTGGCAATGAATGTATAGAATAGGCAACTTATTTATTCACTTAAAATTAGGATGATGATGAAAACTTACTCCACGCGTCCCATCCGGGCTGCTTGATTCGAAAGCGAATCACTAATCGCATGACGCAGTACTGCGTTGATTACCTAATCCATTTAAACTCTTTAATATGAAAAATTTAACTGTCGCAATGCGACCACGAGCTGTTAAACCGATCAGAAACAACAGCACAAAAGTCAATTTACCGATTACTAACCAACTAATCGCAGGAACCGATTATGGAATCTACCATGCCCGAAGCCATCATCACGCTGTGGAATTTCATTGCAGGCCATAAGCAATGCAGTGTCGCTGCGGTTATTATCGGCACATTTTTATTCTGTATTTATATGATGTATACCCAGCCGAAGCCCCCCGAACCGCACCAGAACATTGTTTTCTACAGCAATGTTTTCGCCAGTAACGTGGAGTGCCTTTATGGCTTGAAGTTCAAGGCAGACAATGGCTTCTCCGGTATCGGAGACAGCAGAAAAGTATTCCAAAGCCATGGTACCTTGACGGTTTACGACTCTCTCAACCACCCCATCGTGTCGCTCCATGTCTTCTGCACGATCGACATGGAGAAAAAAATCGGATCCATCATGGATGACAGATCGTCCATGTTACCGGACATCACCGATAAAAAAGTCCAGGATTTTATGTATTGGTTGCGAAAGGGGCAAATCAATCTCGACAAGTTTCAATTCGATTCCGCCAAATTCATCTCCAGTGGCGAATGGAGACTATCCGCCAACGATGGATACGCCGGATCTTTCAAAATCCTATAGAGATGGAATAATCAATTTTCAACTGTCGAATTTCCTGACAATGCCATAGTTGGGAAACCAAACGGGAAGATTCAGAATCTTCCCGTTCTTTTTTTATCGTATGCTCCGCCGGAACTCAATCTGCGGAGAGGCTCAATACTGCTCCTTCTCGTTGGGGAAATCGTTGGACTTGACGTCCCGGATATAGGACGATACGGCATCGGTCATCACCGTATGCAGATCGGCATAGCGGCGCAGGAAGCGGGGCGAAAATCCCTTGTTGATGCCCAGCATGTCGTGGATCACCAGCACCTGGCCGTCGGTTCCGCCGCCGGCTCCGATACCGATGACGGGCATCTCCACCTCCTTCGTGACACGGGTAGCCAGCGTAGCGGGAATCTTCTCCAGCACGCAGGCGAAGCAGCCCGCCTCGTCGAGCAGATGGGCATCGCGGATCAGCTTCTCGGCTTCGGCCTCCTCCTTCGCGCGCACATTATAGGTGCCGAACTTGTGGATCGACTGGGGCGTAAGACCCAGATGGCCCATTACGGGGATGCCGGCCGAGAGGATACGCTGGACGGATTCGAGAATCTCCTCGCCGCCCTCCATCTTCACGGCGTCGGCCTCGGTCTCCTTCATGATGCGGACGGCCGAGTCGAGGGCCACCTTCGAGTTGCCCTGATAGGTGCCGAACGGCAGGTCGACCACGACCAGCGCCCGGTCGACGGCCCGCACCACCGAACGGGCGTGATAGATCATCATATCGAGCGTGATGGGGAGGGTGGTCTCGTAGCCGGCCATGACGTTGGCGGCGGAGTCGCCCACCAGAATGACGTCGATACCGGCGGCATCGACGATCCGGGCCATCGAATAGTCATAAGAGGTGAGCATGGCGATCTTCTCGCCGCGCCGCTTCATTTCGGTCAGACGGTAGGTCGTCACGGCTCTTACGGTTGATTCTACTGACATAGTTTCTTCTTCGCTTAAATAGGTTTGCAACGGGCGGCAAAGTTATAGCTTTCGACGAAGAAAACAAAAAATCGCCATAAAACGACCCCGCCCGACACCGACACGTTGAGCGAGTGTTTCGTCCCGAGCTGGGGAATCTCGACGGCTCCGTCGCAGCGGTCCACCGCCTCCTGAGCGACGCCGAACACCTCGTTGCCGAACACCAGCGCGTACTTCACGCCGGGTTCGGGCCGCAGGTCGTCCAGCATCACGGCCCCCTCCACCTGCTCGACGGCCAGCAGCCGGTACCCTTCGGTCCGCAGGGCGTCGAGGCACGCTGCGGTCGTCTCGTGGTAGCTCCACGCCACGGTCGTCTCGGCCCCCAGCGCGGTCTTGTGAATATCGCGGTTGGGCGGCGTGGCGGTGATGCCGCAGAGGCAGATCCGCTCGACGGCGAAAGCATCGCCCGTGCGGAAAAAGGAACCCACGTTCTGCAGCGAACGCACGTTGTCGAGCACGACGACGACCGGCATCTTCGCCATGCGGGCGAACTCCTCGGGCGTCGGCCGCCCCAGTTCTTCGTTGGTAATTTTCTTCATCTTTCGGTTCGATCCGTATAAACTGCGGGCAAATGTAGTCAATTCCCAAATATTTTCCCTAATTTTGAGCGATTTTTACGACTTGAAATCACTCTTCATCATGAAAAAAGCAACCCTTCTCCTCCTCGTCGCGGCACTGGCCTCGCTGACCGAACTGCGGGCGCAGTCCTGGATCGCGGGCGCCGACTTCGAGACCAAATTCGACAACCGCGAATATTCGGGCAACCGGTTCGGCGAGTCGAAAACCGTCTTCGGCGTCCGCCTCTCGCCGGAGGTCGGCGTGGCGTGGGACGACAGAAACCGGCTGATCGCGGGCGTGGACCTGACGCACGACTTCGGCGACACGGCCCACTTCCTGAGCGACGTGCAACCCGTCGTCTACTACCAGTTCCAGTCGCCGAACTTTCAGGTGAACGCCGGCATCTTTCCCCGCTCGAAGATGCTGGGCCGCTATTCGGAGGCCTTTTTCGACGAGGAGGTGAAGTTCTACCACCACCGCCTGCAAGGCCTGCTGGCCAACTACCGGGCCGAACACGGCTACGTGGAGTTCGCCATCGACTGGGAGGGATTCCGCACCGAAAAGCAGCGCGAGAAGTTCCGCATCCTCTCCGAGGGCCGCTGGCACGACGACCGCTTCTACGCCGGCTACTCGCTCATGGTGCTCCACTACGCCAAGACCCTCGACGAGACCGAAGACCAAGGCGTGGTCGACAACATGCTCATCAACCCCCATGCCGGCGTCCGCTTCAACGCCTTCTTCGACTTCGACATCCGGCTGGGCTATCTCCAGAGCATGCAGCGCGACCGCCGCACCGGGGGGGGGTGGCTCACCCCGAAAGGGGGCGAGCTCCACGTCTCGATGAGCCGCTGGGGGCTGAAGCTCGAAAACCGGCTCTTCGTGGGGCAGAACATGCTCCCGCTGTGGAAAATCTACGGCCACGACCTCTACGAATGCAACACCTTCTTCGGGGTTACGGACCACATCTACAACCGCACGGCCCTGAGCTACGGCAACAGCTTCTTCCGCCGCACGCTGAAGGTGGAGGCGGCCCTCGTCCTGCAATACGACGGCGTGGGCTGCGGATTGCAGCAGATCCTGAAAATCGGCGTCAACCTCGAAAAAGTGTTCACCCGAACGAAAAAATAGCCCGCACGGACCAGCGGAGCGGAAAAAATCGCTACATTTGTACGCCCGAAAAAACCGTCAGGGGCCGGGCACCGAAACGAACCAACGAAAATCAAATATATGGCTATCGAAACAAACGAAGCACCGGCCAGAGAGAAGTCGGTCAATTTCCTCGAGGAGATCATCCAGGAGTCCATCGCCAAAGGCGAAACGCGCGTACAGACCCGTTTCCCGCCCGAACCGAACGGCTACCTGCATATCGGCCACGCCAAGAGCATCTGCATCAACTTCGGCCTGGCAAAGAAATACGGCGGCAAGTGCAACCTGCGTTTCGACGACACGAACCCCACCAAGGAGGATGTCGAGTACGTGGACTCGATCAAGCGCGACATCCGGTGGCTGGGATTCGACTGGGCCGTGGAGCGCTACGCTTCGGACTACTTCGAACAGCTCTACGAATGGGCCCTCGTCCTGATCCGAAAGGGTCTGGCCTACGTAGACGACCAGACCCAGGAGCAGATCCGCGAGGGCCGCGGCACCGTTTCGGAGCCCGGTAAGGAGTCGCCCTGGCGCAACCGCACCGTGGAGGAGAACCTCGATCTGTTCGGGCGCATGAAGAACGGCGAGTTCGCCGACGGCGAGAAGGTGCTGCGCGCCAAGATCGACATGGCCCACCCCAACATGCTCTTCCGCGACCCGATCTTGTACCGCATCATCCACGCCGAGCACCACCGCACGGGCAACAAATGGTGCATCTATCCCATGTACGACTACGCGCACGGCCAGAGCGACTCGATCGAGCAGATCACCCACTCGATCTGCACGCTGGAATTCGACGTGCACCGTCCGCTCTACGACTGGTTCATTCAGGCGCTGGAGATCTACCCCTCGCACCAGTACGAGTTCGCCCGTCTGAACCTCACCTATACCCTCATGTCGAAGCGCAAGCTGCTCAAGCTGGTGCAGGAGGGCGTCGTGATGGGCTGGGACGACCCCCGCATGCCGACCATCTGCGGTCTGCGCCGCAAGGGTTACACCCCCGCCTCGGTGAGGGCCTTCGCCGAGATGGTCGGCGTAGCCAAGCGCGACAATACGATCGACATCTCGAAACTGGAGTACTGCGTGCGCGAGGACCTGAACAAGGTGGCCGAGCGCCGCATGGCCGTGCTCAACCCGCTGAAGGTAGTCATCGACAACTATGAAGAGGGACGCGAGGAGCAGTTCGAGGCGATCAACAACCCCGAGAATCCCGAGGCCGGAACGCGCCGTGTTCCCTTCTCGAAGGTGATCTACATCGAACGCGAGGACTTCATGGAGGTCCCCCCCAAGAAATACTACCGCCTGAGCCCGGGCAACGAGGTGCGTCTGCGCTACTCCTACCTCATCAAGTGCGAAGAGGTCGTCAAGGATGCCGAGGGAAACATCGTGGAGCTGCACTGCACCTACGATCCGCAGTCGGGCAACGGCTCGTCGAGCGACGGCCGCCGCGTGAAGGGCGTGATCCACTGGGTGTCGGCCCGTCACGCCGTCGAGGCCGAGGTGCGGCTCTTCAACCCGCTCTTCACGAAGGAGAACCCCGACGATGTGGAGGAGGGACAGACCTGGGAGGACAACCTCAATCCCGAGTCGATGGTCGTGACGAAGGGCTATCTGGAGCCGTCGCTCCGCGAACAGCCCGTCGGCCGGACCGTCCAGTTCGAGCGCGTGGGCTACTTCTGCCCCGACACCGACTCGACCCCCGAACACCCGGTGTTCAACCGCACGGTGACCCTCAAGGATTCGTGGGCCAAGATCAACAAGTAAAATCGATCCGTCTCGATGCAAATGGGCTGTCTTTTCCGGACAGCCCATTTTGCATCGGCAAGAACCCGTGCGATTCATACCGGCAAATGTTCGGCGAACTCGGGATCTTTCGATTCCGCTGACGCTCCGCTCAAGGTGACAGAAGTGATTGTCATTCCGAGCGAAGCCGCAGGCGCAGTCGAGGAATCTGGACGGTCAGACGGACGTAGACCCGTGCGGATAGCAATAGTGAATGTGCCGATAGGTCGAGATGTTTCGACTTCGGGGCTTGTCGCCCCTCCGCTCAACATGACAGACACAGAACAATTGTGCATCGTGAATTATGCATTGTGAACTGTCGTTGCCGGCAGTCCGCAACCACCCCGGGCGAAGGACTGCACTTTTGTTTCGTCCTTTGCTGGCTGCGTACTGCGGGTATGGGTCGCAATGGTGAATATTCTGCACTGTCGAGATGTCTCGACTTCGGGCCTGCGGCCCTCCGCTCGACATGACAGAGAGGGGAACAAATAATTATGAATCGTGCATTGTTAATTGTGCATTGCTCTGTCACCCCGAGTGAAGCGCAGCGGAATCGAGGGGTCCCGAGGGTGGATTGGCAAGAGTCGTTGCGATCCGTACCGGCAAATATTCGGTCTGCTTAAAACCTTTCGACCGTACTTCCGAAAACGTTCAGGCCGAGGCGACAGCAGACTGACAGATAGATCATCTAAAAAATTAGTAGGATAGTTGCGTTTTCTCCCGAAAAACGATATCTTTGCATATCTAAAGTTTTAGAAGATGAAAAACGGCATGATACTGACAGCGATGCTGCTGCTCCTGCTGGCGACGGGATGGTCGGTCGCCCGGGGGCCGCAGGAGGGAGTCGTGGAGGGGCGTTTCGCCGAAGGGATCGACCCCGACGAGCGCACGGTCTACCTGATCGCACAACGGCACGGCAAACGGAAAATACTCGATTCGGTGCGGCTGACGGGGAACGGCTTCACCCTACGCGGTGCCGTATCGCGGCGCGGAGACAGCTGCCGCGTGGAGTTCTCCGGCACAAAAGCGGGTTTCGGCCTATTGCTCCGGCCCAATACGACCGTGCGGATGCAGATCGCGGCCGCACTCCCCGACCCCGCGGTCTTCTACCTGCGGGAGCCCGACAACGAACGCGCACCCGACGAACTGGACCGACTCCCCTACTCCGAGCGGATGCGCATCCTGCAACAGCGGGCCGACTCGCTGCTGTCCGAAATCCAGTGATTTATAGCAGGCTTTCGCGTTCCAGCACAGCGTGCCAAAGCGGCGTATTGCGAAAAATCCACCAAACGAGCATCGTACAGCCGAAGAACAGAACAACTCTTTTATCGAACAGGAGCCCGCTCAACCGCCGAACTCCAGGACAACTGACGAACGAAACATAGCACACCGCCAATAGATAGGGGGCAACGACAATCAGATAGGGATTCAGGAAAACCGCGGTCCGCCACTCTCCCCGAACGAAACAGGAGACTGCACGAACGGCCCCGCATGCGGGACAATCAAATCCGGTCGCCATACGGATCAGGCATCGCGGCGCCCACTCCGGACGACAAACGGATACGACGATATAGATTGCGAGCAGGGCTGTCCACCCTGCTCGCAGCCTTTTCTTATACCTTTTTTCAGGCACTACCGGTCGTTCAAAATCCGCTTGCCATCGGCATCAGTAAAGTTGCCGAGGGCGATCATGATGAAGTCGACGAGCGTCCAGACGCCGCAAGCTCCCAAAGTAATGAGTTGCAGAATGCCGGTACCTACCTTACCTACATAGAAGCGGTGCACACCGAAACCGCCCAAAAAGAAACAGAGCAAAAGTGTTACGATCCAATCCTTCGAGCTTTTATCGGCCGGATTTTTTCGGGGGGGGGTAACGGAACACCCGCACTTGACGCATACGACAGCCTCGTCGTTGATCTCTGCGCCGCAATGATTGCAAAACATAGATTTAATGAGTTAAGGGTTAAAGTCGGCGACAAAGATACGGAAAATCCGGGACCGTTATACCCGCGGGCGGGAGATTTTCCGGAACGGCAGGCGGAGCACCCCCCAAAAGGCCTCGCCGAAGATGCCGGAAGACATCTTCGAGGTGCCGGCCGTGCGGTCCACGAAGACGATGGGCACCTCCTCGATTTTGAACCCGAGCCGCCAGGCCGTGTACTTCATCTCGATCTGGAATCCGTAACCGATCATCCGCACCCGGTCGAGGTCGATCCGCTCCAGCACCTCGCGCCGGTAGCCCACGAACCCTGCCGTGGCGTCGTTGACCGGCATGCGCGTCACCACCCACACGTATTTGGAGGCGAAATAGGAGATCAGCAGGCGCGACATGGGCCAGTTGATGACGTTGACGCCCCGCGCATAGCGCGACCCCACCACCACGTCGCACCCCGTCCCGAGAGCGGTCGCCAGCCGCTTCAGATCGTCGGGGTTGTGCGAGAAATCGCAATCCATCTCGAACACGGCGTCGTAATCGCGCTCCAGCGCCCAGCGGAACGCGGCCAGATAGGCCGTGCCGAGCCCCAGCTTGCCGCTCCGCTCCAGCAGATGGAGCCGGTCGGGATGCTGCGGCTGGAGTTCGCGGACGGCCGATGCCGTTCCGTCGGGCGAGCCGTCGTCCACGATCAGCAGGTCGAAATCGCCCTCCAGCGACATCACTTTCGCGATCATGATCGAGATGTTTTCGATCTCGTTATAGGTAGGAATGACAACCAGTTTTTTCATAGGCTCATGACAATATGCGGCCGAACGTCCGCCGGCCCGACAGGTAACAGAGGAGAACCGATCCGCGGTAGATGCCGACGGGTCGTTTTTTCGCACCGCCCCGCACGGTCCGCCGTTCGGCGCGCAGCACGGGATGGGCCTTCAGGAAATCCCGCCAGGCCCGAAAGACGGCGACGCACGCCCGGCCGTGCCCCTGCGCGAGGTAGCTCAGCGCGGCTGCGCCGTCGAGCAGCGGCCGCAGCAGAGCCGCCGCGAACCGTTGTCCGGGCGCGGCGCACTTGAAGAGCATGCGCAGGTTGTTCCGATGGTTGAGGTAGATCTTGCGCGGCGAATCGACGGCCAGCGTCGCCCCGCCGAGGTGGTAAACCGTACTGCGGGGTACGATCCGAATCGTCCAGCCCCGCAGCTGCAACCGCCAGCAGAGATCGATCTCCTCCATGTGGGCGAAGAAGGACTCGTCGAATCCGCCCGCCTCGCGGAAGGCCGAGGCCCGGCAGCAGAAGGCCGCCCCGCTCACCCAGAACACCTCCCGTTCGTCGTCGTACTGCCCCTCGTCGCACTCGATCCGCTTTAGGATCCGCCCGCGGCAGAAGGGATAGCCCAGCCAGTCGATATAGCCGCCCGCCGCACCGGCATACTCGAACCGTCCGCGGTCGTTCACGGAGCGGAGCTTGGGTGCCGCGACCGCCGCCTCGGGATGACGCTCCAGCGTCTCGATCAGCGGCTCCAACCACCCCGCGGGGGTCTCGACATCGGAGTTCAGCAGCACGAAGTAGGTCCCGTCCAGCCGCTCCAGCGCCCGGTTATATCCCCCCGCGAATCCGTAGTTGCGCTCCAGGCGCAGCAGCTCCACGTTCGGGAACTCCCGCTCGACGAAGGCGCACGAATCGTCCGTCGAACCGTTGTCGGCCACCACGACGCCGGCCCAGCGGGGCAGCGACCCGACGACCGAGGGCAGGAAACGCGCCAGCGTCTCCCGCCCGTTCCAGTTCAGTATGACGACTCGGACAAGCGGCATGGTCGACGATTATTCGGGACGGCGGTGCTTCCAGCGGCGATGCGACCACATCCACAACTCGGGACGGGTGCGGATCATCTCCTCCAGACGGCGCACGTAGCGTTCGGTTATTTCGTTGGGCGCCACGGGCGAAACGCCGTCGTAGAGCTCCTCGAACCAAATTTCGTACCGGCCCCGCTTCAGGCGGTCGACATGGACGAAATAGACCGGCAGGCGAAACCGCAGCGCCAGTTTTTCGGCCCCGTCGAAGAATACGGTGTCCTGATTCAGAAAGCGGAACCAATGGCTGTCGGGGCGCAGCGGCGGATTCTGGTCGGCGATCAGACCGATGGTGATGTTGGCATGCTCCTCGTTGCAGTGGCGCATGTAGTAGCGCACGCACTCCCGCATGGGGATGGGCTTCATCGAGGGTGCCACGTCCCGCAAGCGGTGGTAAAAACGTTCGAAAACCGGGCTGTGCAACGGGTGGTAGACTCCCATGAACGTCCGGTCCGGATCGGGATCGACCCAGCACCAGAGCGGAAAATACTCCCAGCAGCCGTAGTGCGAAGCCATGGCGATCCAGTCGCGGCCGGCGACGCGGAGCTTGTGCTCCTCGCCGTTGCGCCAGCGCACCAGGTCGGAGCCCTTCGCCGGGGTGATGCCGGCCATGCTCATCGTGTCTACCGCCACCTCGGAGAGGGTGCGGTAGAAGAGGTGCATGATCCGGAGCAGTTCGATCCGGCTCTTCTCGGGAAAGGAGTTTTTCAGGTTGGCCAGCACCACCTTGCGGCGGTAGCGGATGACCATCAGCAGAAAGACCAGCACGGGCTGGACTGCGTAGTAACGGAACCAGTAGGGCGTCCAGGCGAAGATTCGGCAGAAACCCCAAAGGGTTTCCAACTGCATCCGCTGCCACAGGGTGAGGTCCTTGTCGATACTTCTATCTCTCATCGTCTTCAGTCGATTCTTTATCGGCGCGGCCCGGCTTCGGTCGGCCCTCCGCCACGATCACGAACTCCCCTTTGGGTTCGTGTGCGCGGAAGTGATCCGTCACCTCCGCGAGCGTTCCGCGCACGGTCTGTTCGAACTTCTTTGTGATCTCGCGCGACACCGACACGCGGCGCTCGGCGCCGAACACTTCGGCGAGCTGCTCCAGACACTTCACCACGCGGAACGGGGATTCGTAGAAAATCATCGTGCGCTCCTCGTCGCGCAGCGCCTCCAGCCGCTTCATGCGGCCCTTTTTCTGGGGCAGGAAACCCTCGAAGGTGAAGCGGTCGCAGGGGAATCCGCTCTGCACGAGAGCCGGGATGAGCGCCGTGGCACCGGGCAGGGTTTCCACCTCGATCCCCTCCTCCACGCAGGTCCGCACCAGCAGAAACCCCGGGTCGGAGATGCCCGGCGTGCCGGCGTCCGAGATCAGCGCGACCGTGCGCCCCTCGGCGATGGAGTCGGCGACCATCCGCACCGTAGCGTGTTCGTTGAACTTGTGATGGGAGTGCATCCTCTTCTCGATGCCCAGGTGTTTGAGCAGGAAAGCCGACGTGCGGGTATCCTCTGCCAGAATGAAATCGACCTCCTGCAGCACCTTCACGGCCCGCAGGGTGATGTCGTCCAGATTGCCGATCGGGGTCGGCACGATATAGAGTTTCGCCATCGTCAGCACTCGCCGTATTTGCGTTCCAACAGCTCGAAGAGCAGCTTCGCCCCGTCGGAATTGGAGTTCCACGTATGATTTTCGGCCAGGTAGATCAGGCAGTCGTCCAGCGACTCCATGCCGTCCAGCTTCTCAATGGTCCGGTCGCAGCTCTCCGCGTCGCCGCCGAACAGCTCGCCGATCAGGAGAAAGCGGTCGTTGATTCCGATCGCCGACCGCAGCGAATCCACCGGTCCGGCATTCACCGTCCCGACCACACTCCGCTCCGCCGCAATCGTATCGGCCAGCGTCCGCCGGTCGGCACCGATCACCTCGCCCAGCACGGGCCCGCCCTCCGGAACAGGCTCCGGACGGACCGAAACCGTCTCGACGGGCTCCTCGGTAAAGACCACCTCGTCGAACTCCTCCTCAGCAGGTTCCGGCTCCGCGGCGACCGGTTCGGGCACCGCCTCCTCCGCGACGGGCTCGGGTATCACGACCGAGGCGGGCTCCCTTTCGGGCAGCACCACACCGATCGGCAGGGTCTCCCCCGCCTCCGGATCGGGCTTCACCCGAGGCCTGGCCGCCCTGCGGACAGGCTCATCGCCATAGAGCGACATCAGCACCCGACGGGTCTCCCGGCGGTGTACCGGCATCTCGTTCAGATCGAACAGCGAATGCTGCAAGCGGTCCGTCTCCTCCGTCGGGCCCTCCTCGACCGGCCCGCAAGGCTCGGGGTCGGAGGCGGGAATCTCCCGAATCCCAGGTTCGGGCTCCGGACGGGCCGGCTCTCCGGCAGAAACCTCCGGAATCGGTCCGAGAGGCACCTCGGAGAGGATCACCTCGTCCAGATCGATGACCTCCAGCACCGGGGCCTCGGGCTCCTCCGCGGGAGCGGCCGCGGCAGCCGGTTCTTCGGCCCGGGGCGCAGCGACTGCCGGCTCCGGATGTTGCGCCCGGGCGAACCGGAGTTCGTCGTAAAGCGACTTGATCTTGTCGAGGGCCAGATCGCGTTCGATAGAGGGGATCTCCCCGGCGGTTATCCACCCCTGCACGAGCGCGAGCAGGCGTTCGAGTTCTTCCCGCACGTTTTCCAAATTCATTCGTCAAAATTTATTTAGAGGTCAAAGGTAGCTATTTTTTACGAGATTTTCCACCCTGCCGGACATTATTTTATCGGCCGCCGCCGCACGCGGCAACAAAGGGCGGATTGTCATAGGATTTTCTGAAAAGATTCCCTATCTTTGCCCCAATTTCCGAGAACTAAAAACGAAAAAACGAGATATGGCTTTACAATGCGGCATCGTGGGTCTGCCCAACGTGGGAAAATCGACCCTCTTCAACTGCCTGTCCAATGCAAAGGCGCAGGCTGCCAACTTTCCGTTCTGCACCATCGAGCCCAATGTGGGCGTCATCACCGTACCCGACGAGCGGCTGATCCGGCTGGCCGAGATCGACCACCCGAAGCGGGTCGTGCCCACCACCATCGAGATCGTCGACATCGCCGGTCTGGTGAAGGGGGCCTCCAAAGGCGAGGGGCTGGGCAACAAGTTCCTGGCAAACATCCGCAACACGCATGCCATCATCCACGTGCTGCGCTGCTTCGAGAACAGCAACATCACTCACGTGGACGGTTCGGTGGACCCCGTCCGCGACAAGGGGATCATCGACACGGAGCTGCAGCTCAAGGATCTGGAGACGATCGAAAACCGGCTGTCCAAGACCCAGAAACAGGCGGCCGTAGGCGGCGACAAGGCGGCCAAGCGGCAAGTGGAACTGTTATTGCACTACAAGGAGGTGCTGGAACAGGGACTCTCGGCCCGCACCGTCGAGCTGGAGAAGGAGGACCGCAAGCTGGTCGCCGACCTCAACCTGCTGACCGACAAACCCGTGCTGTATGTCTGCAACGTCGACGAGAAGAGCGCCGTGACGGGCAACGCGCACACCGAAGCCGTCCGGGCGGCCATCGCCGGCGAGAAGGCCGAGATGCTGATCGTCGCCGCCGCCACCGAGGCCGACATCGCCGAGCTGGAGGAGTACGAAGAGCGCCAGATGTTCCTCGAGGAGATGGGGCTGAAGGAGTCGGGCGTGGCGCGCCTCATCAAGGCGGCCTACAAGCTCCTGAACCTGGAGACCTTCTTCACCACGGGAGCCGACGAGACGCGCGCCTGGACCTACAGCAAGGGGATGAAGGCGCCCCAGACGGCCGGTATCATCCATACCGACTTCGAAAAGGGCTTCATCCGCGCCGAGGTGATCAAGTACGACGACTACGTGACGCTGGGCTCCGAAAAGGCCTGCCGCGACGTGGGCCGGATCGGCATCGAAGGCAAGGAGTACATCGTGCAGGACGGCGACATCATGCACTTCCTGTTCAACGTATAAGACATTTCGTTAAAAACCATATCGAACCATGAAACAGATTTGGAAATTCGCCGTTCTCGGCCTGGCCCTCGTCATCAGCGCCTATACGCTGGCACGTGCCTACACCTACAAGTACCGCGCACAGAACACCATCGTCGTGACGGGTCTGGGCGAAACGGAGTTCTCGTCCGACCTGATCGTCTGGACGGGCAACATCACCGCCGAGTCGCAGAACGTGGAGGCGGGCTACCGCCAGATCGAACAGAGCAAGCAGAAGGTGCAGCGGTACCTGGAGCAGAAAGGCATCCCCGCGGAGGCCGTCGTATTCCAGTTCGTCAACGTCGACAAGCAGTACACGCCCAACTACACGGCCAACGGCAACTGGGCCGGACAGCGCTTCACGGGCTACGAACTGAGCCAGCGCTTCACCATCGAGTCGACCGACGTGGAGGCCGTGGAGAGCGTTTCGCGCGAGATCTCGTCGCTGATCGCCCAGGGCGTCTCGATCGAGGCCAGCGCGCCCGACTACTACTATACGAAGCTCGACGACGTGAAGCTCACCCTCATCGAGACCGCTTCGGCCGATGCCCGCACCCGCGCCCAGCGGATCGCCGAGAACGCCGGAGCCCGGCTGGGCGGCGTCGCTTCGGCCCGCATGGGCGTGTTCCAGATCACGGGAGCCAACTCCAACGAGGAGTTCTCGGCCGGCGGATCGTTCAACACCTCGAGCCGCAACAAGAAGGCCCGCATCACCATGCGGATCGAATATCGAATCAAATAACCGAAGAGATTAAACCGACATAAATAAAATGGAGAAGAAAGTACGGGTGCGCTTCGCGCCGAGCCCCACGGGGCCGCTGCACATCGGCGGCGTCCGCACCGCTCTTTACAACTATCTGTTCGCCCGCCAGCACGGCGGCACGATGATCCTCCGCATCGAGGATACCGACTCGCAGCGCTTCGTTCCCGGAGCCGAAGAGTACATCATGGAGTCGCTCAAGTGGTGCGGCATCGAGATCGACGAGGGTGTCGGCATCGGCGGCCCCCACGCCCCCTACCGGCAGAGCGAGCGACGCGAAATCTATCTGAAATACGCCACGCAGCTCGTCGAGGCGGGCTGGGCCTACTACGCCTTCGACTCGGCCGAAGAGCTCGACGCCCTGCGCAAGGAGTACGAATCGCGGGGCGAGACCTTCGCCTACAACTACGCCGTGCGCGGGCGGCTGGCTACCTCGCTGGCCCTCCCTGCCGAGGAGGTGAAGGCCCGCATCGAGCGGGGCGACCAGTGGGTGATCCGCTTCAGGATGCCCGAGAACGAGGTGGTGAAGATGCACGACCTGATCCGCGGCGACGTGGAGGTCAACACCTCGACGCTCGATGACAAGGTGCTCTACAAGTCGGCCGACGCCCTGCCCACCTACCACCTCGCCAACATCGTCGACGACCGCCTGATGGAGGTGTCGCACGTCATCCGCGGCGAGGAGTGGCTGCCCTCGCTGCCGCTGCACTACCTGCTCTACCGCGCCTTCGGCTGGACCGATTCGCAGCCCGAGTTCGCCCACCTGCCCCTGCTGCTGAAGCCCACGGGCGGCGGCAAGCTCTCGAAGCGCGACGGCGACAAGATGGGATTCCCCGTCTTCCCGCTCTTCTGGAAATCGCCCGCCACGGGCGAGACGGCCCACGGCTACCGCGAGGACGGCTATTTCCCCGAGGCCTTCATCAACATGCTGGCCCTGCTGGGGTGGAACCCCGGCACCGAGCAGGAGCTCTTCTCCATGCAGGAGCTCATCGAGGGCTTCTCGCTGGACCGCGTATCGAAGTCGGGCGCCCGTTTCCAGCCCGACAAGGCGAAATGGTTCAACGCCCAGTACATGCACCGCAAGAGCGACGCCGAGCTGGCTGCGCTCTACCAGCCCGTCCTGCGCGAGCACGGCATCGAGGTTTCGGATGCCGTAGCGGGCAAGGCGGCGGGCATCATGAAGGAGCGCGCCACCTTCACGACCGATCTGTGGGACCTGACCTCGTTCTTCTTCGTGGCTCCCGAGCAATACGAGGAGAAACAGGCCAAAAAATACTGGAAGGGCGACAATCCGCGCATCCTGAAAGAGGTGCGCGAGGTGCTGGCCTCGATCGACGACTTCTCGCTCGAAAACACCGAGCGGATCGTGCACGCCTGGATCGAAGAGAAGGGCTACCCGATGGGCCAGGTGATGAACACGCTGCGTCTGGCGCTGGTCGGCGCCGGCAAGGGCCCGGGCATGTACGACGTCACGGCCTTCATCGGCAAGGAGGAGTGCCTGAAGCGTATCGACAACCTTTTCGAACGCCTGACCCCCGCAGCATGACAACCGAGATCGAACAGGACGTCTGGGGCCTGACCGCCGAAGGCGAAGCGATCGTCCGCTACCGGATGCGCAACGCCTGCGGCGCGGAGGTGGAGCTGACGAACCTCGGAGCGGCCGTCACGGCCGTCCGGGTTCCCGACCGGGAGGGGCGGATAGCGGACGTAGCCATCGGTTACGCCGATGCCGCGGACTATCTGCGCGACCCGGCCAACGCCGGCAAGACCATCGGACGCTTCGCCAACCGCATCGCCGGGGGGCTCATGACCCTCGACGGCGAGGAGTACCGGCTGGAGAACAACTGCGGCCGCAACCACCTGCACGGCGGATCCGACGGATTCGCCCGCCGCATCTGGGAGAGCCGCGTGGAGACCAACCGCGTGGTGATGACCCTCCTCTCGCCCGACGGCGACCAGGGCTATCCGGGCGAGCTGGAGGCGGAGGCCGTATTCGACTTCGACGACGACAACTCGCTGGAGATCACCTACCGGGCCGCGACCGACCGCACGACGGTCGTCAACCTCACGAACCACCTCTACGTCAATCTGGACGGCGAACAAGCCGGCAGCGTGCTCGACCACGAGCTGCAGCTGCACGCCTCGCGGGTGCTGGAGGTGGACGAACGGCAGCTGCCCACCGGGCGGCTACTCGACACGGCGGGGACGGCGATGGATTTTCGCGAATTCCGTCCGCTTCGCAACGGCATCGACGCCGACTTCAACCGCATCCGCGACTTCGGAGGCTACGACCACTGCTTCGCCGTCGACGACTGGCAGCCGGGCATTCTGAAATCTGCGGGCACCCTGCGGAGCACCCGTTCGGGCCGTCGGATGGAGATCCTGACCTCCCAGCCCGGCGTGGTTCTCTACACGGGCAACGGACTGGCAGGCGGCTGCCCGCTCTCGAAGTCGGGCCGGCGCTACGACGACTACGACGGCGTAGCCATCGAGTGCCAGAACTTTCCCGACGCGGTGAACCGCCCGGAGTTCCCCTCGCCCCTGCTTCGTCCGGGAGCGGTCTACTGCCAGAAGATCGTCTACCGTTTTTCCACTTTCGAATAAGAGCGCATGGATAAGAAACTGAACCGGGACACGCTTTGCGTGCAGGCCGGATGGAGTCCGAAAAAGGGCGAGCCGCGCGTCGTGCCCATCTGCCAGAGCACGACCTTCAAATACGACACGAGCGAGCAGATGGCCCGCCTCTTCGACCTCGAGGAGAGCGGCTATTTCTACACCCGCCTGCAAAACCCCACCAACGACGCCGTAGCGGCCAAGATCGCCGCCCTCGAAGGGGGCGTGGGGGCCATGCTCACGGCCTCGGGCCAGGCAGCCAACTTCTACGCCGTGTTCAACATCTGCGAGGCGGGCGACCACGTGGTCTGCTCGTCGACCGTCTACGGCGGAACCTACAACCTCTTCGCCGTCACGCTGAAGAAGCTGGGCATCGGCTGCACCTTCGTCGACGCCGGCCTGCCGGAGGAGGAGCTCGACAAGGCCTTTCGCCCCAACACGAAGGCGCTCTTCGGCGAGACGATCTCCAATCCGGGCGGCGACGTGCTCGACATCGAGAAGTTCGCCCGCACGGCCCATCGCCACGGGGTGCCCCTGATCGTGGACAACACCTTCGCCACCCCGATCAACTGCCGCCCCTTCGAGTGGGGCGCCGACATCGTGACCCACTCCACCACGAAGTACATGGACGGCCACGCCGTGAGCGTGGGCGGAGCGATCGTCGACAGCGGCAACTTCGACTGGGAGGCCCATGCCGACAAATTCCCGGGACTGACGGCTCCCGACCCCTCCTACCACGGTCTGACCTACACGAAAGCCTTCGGCAGGATGGCTTACATCACCAAGGCGACGGCCCAGCTGATGCGCGACCTGGGATCGACCCAGTCGCCGCAGAACGCCTTTCTGCTCAACCTGGGGCTCGAAACCCTCCACTTGCGGATGCCGCGCCACTGCGGGAATGCGCAGCGGGTGGCCGAATGGCTCGAAGCCCATCCGAAGGTGAAGTGGGTGAACTACTGCGGACTGAAGAGCAGCAAATACTACGAACTGGGACGGAAATACCTGCCGGACGGGTCATGCGGCGTGATCGCCTTCGGGCTCGACGGCAGCCGCGAGGATGCCGTGCGATTCATGGACCGGCTGAAGTTCATCTGCATCGTGACCCACGTGGCCGACGCCCGCACCTGCGTGCTCCATCCGGCCAGCCACACCCACCGTCAGCTCTCCGACGAGCAGCTGCGCGAGGCCGGGGTGGCCCCCGATCTGATCCGCCTCTCGGTGGGCATCGAGAACGCCGAGGACATTCTCTCCGACCTGGAGCAGGCGCTGGAGGGGATGTAAAAAGAAACGGGGAATACATTTTTCATGTATTCCCCGTTTCTTAAAAACTGAATATCCTATTCAATTTGTCGAATCAGCATCCCTGGATAAAAATCGCCTCCGTTAACCTTCTCGGATTCAGTTGCTGTCAATGAAATACCTTCGTTCTCAACTTCGGGTTCGGCAAGATAGCGATTATCCCAGATTTTTTCTTTCAATTACGGACTGAAAAACATAGGATTATCATGTAAAAATTTGGCACATTGAGTAATAAAATGTATCTTTGAAGAGTAATTTTAGTGAATTTTACTACATGAAATGCACTACTCTGTTCTTTGCGGCAAAACCAGATACAACGCCACTTTTAAAGAGTAATCGCACACCCCGATTAGGACGAAAACAAAGATATCGTGGTGCAACAGCGCAGGATAGAGCCACAGTGCATCATCATATGACATATCGTTTGCTTGACACCCGGCAAAGGATGAATTTTTAATTGCAATTAAAGTCAGTATAAACACTATAAAATAACATATCTATGATAAAATCCTTTGAATGTTTTAGACTAATTGGAACCATCCTTGTTTTTATCTGCCATATAACTTTATTTGACCTCTCCATCGGCGGAGGAGTACCTGTTGAGATGTTCTTTGTTTTATCAGGATTTGGAATGATGTTGGGCTATGGAAACGATTCCATCAAGTTTATTCCATATATGAAAAAACGCCTCAACCGTTTGTATCCGTTATATTTCATTTCCCTTATTTTCGGGGCTCTTTATATGATATTCGTATTAGATTTAGATATGTGGCACACCATAATAAAAGCACCCGTATTTATATTGTGTTTGCAAACGCTTACGCCTTATACAAGTGCTACCGGCTTTAATTCTCCTGCGTGGTATGTTGCAACCCTATTATGGATATATCTTTTTTTCTATTGGTTTAGCAAAGCAAATCAATTCAAATGGGGGGGGGATTTTTGTATGCGATAATTATATTATCCGTACAGCCTCTGCTAAAACAGACCGAATTAATCACATGGATATACTATTTTTCTCCGTATACACGGGTTCTTGACTTTTTAATAGGAGTATCGGCAGCTTTACTTTATAAACGATACCCGTTAAAAATAAAGTCAAAACTACTCATGACCATATTGGAAGCATTATCCCTTCTATTGGTAATTGTTTGTATAATATATGAAAGCCAAATTCATTACATTTTCATTGTAGGAATAATATTTGCTTTATGCTTTTACATATTTGGTCAAGAGAAAGGATATTTATCTGAATATTTTGCCCTCTCCATATTTAGGAAATTGGCAAAATATAGCTATTCGTTTTATCTGATCCATTATCTGGTGATAATGTCTATGGTAAAAACATTAAATCTGCAAAATGGACTTACAGGTTTCAATATCCTTATGTCTATTGTTATGTTTGTTATTTCAGCCTTATTGTCGTATATACTGCAAGAGTTTACGCACAAACTCAAATTGCCTTTTACTATCCAACAATCAAAAGCATAATCTAATCTTACAATAATACAAAAAAATAACATGATGCAAAAGATATTGCACCATGATAAGTTGCGGATTTGGATAAATATCATATCAGTCTATAACTGGTATGATATTTAATAAACGGTTCGCTGGAAATTAATGAATAGTTTGCATATAACGGGCTCTGTATGGGCGAGGTTACATTCTGTAGAACTGTTGCAGCGAACAACAAAACATCTATCTGCGACTGACAAACAATGCACTTATGTGCATAAGTGCCAAACACAGCTTTCTGGACGAAACATTTTATTTCTTCGAAAAAAATTTTATTCTGCATCGCGATCCCGGGCGAAGCGGACGCCCAGTTCGTAAAGCAGGTAGATGGGCAGGAAGACGACCATCAGCGTAAAGGGGTCGCCCGAGGGGGTGATGACGGCCGACAGCACCAGCAGGGCCACGATGGCGTGACGCCGGTAGCGGCACAGCAGCGAGCGGCTCACCACGCCCAGCCGCGAGAGAAGCCACGTCAGCAGGGGCAGCTCGAAAACGAGCCCCATCACGAAGATCATCATCAGGAAATTGCCCATGTAGGAGTCGAGCGAGATCCGATTCTCGATCGTTGTGCTCAACTGGTACTCGGTCAGGAATCGGAACGTGAAGGGAAAGACCAGCCCGTAGCCGACGATGCAGCCGGCGAAGAAGAGTACCGTGCCGCACACGAAGGCGGCGGCGACGCTGCGACGTTCGTTCGGAAAGAGCGCCGGGCGCACGAAGCTCCACACTTCGTAGATCAGATAGGGAAAGATGACGAGCAGCGCCAGCCAGCACGAGGCGCTGATGTGGGTCATGAACTGCGAGGCGACGTTGTAATTGATGATCTCGACCGAGAAATCGCCGCCGAAATTCGGCAGCCAGTCGCCTCCGCCCGCACCGAGCTGCGCCAGCCAGCGATAGAGCGGGAATCGGGATGTGGTGGGGGCGAGGATCACATGGTCGAAAAGCCAGGGCATCGCGACGAAGCATCCCGCAACGGCAACTACCAGCACGGCGACGACACGCATAAGCGTGCGCCGCAGAGCCTCCAGGTGGGACCAGAAGGTCGACGGTTCCTCCGCTGCCATTCCGACGCTATTGCTTCTTCTCCGAATCGGGGCCCTTCTCGATCTCCTTCTCGATGTCGTTCATCCCCTCCTTGAAACTGCGGACACCCTTGCCGATTCCCTTCATCAGCTCGGGAATTTTCCGTCCGCCGAATAGCAGCAGCACGACCAGCGCGATGATGACGATCTCACCGGCTCCGAGATTAAATAACAACAATCCGTTCATATCTTCATTCGTTCTTTTTAAGCTACAAATATAGGTATTTCTTCGCTACGATACAATTTTTCCTACTCCAGCCGGCGGGCGCCCCCGCCGATCACTACGTCGATCGTGCGGGGATGGAGGCCGTAGCGCGCAGCATAACGCCGGTCCACCTCGTCGAGGAACGATTCGCAGGCTCCGTCGCTCACCAGATTCAGCACGCAGCCGCCGAAGCCGCCGCCCATCATGCGCGAACCGAGCACCCCGTCGTACCCGCGGGCGATCTCCTGGATGAAGTCCAGCTCCCCGCAGCTCACGCCGTACTCCTGCGACAACCCCCGGTGGCTCTCGAACATCTTCTCGCCGAACCCCGCGTAGTCCCCGCTCCGCAGCCGGTCGCAGCCGATCAGCAGGCGCACGTTCTCCTCGATCACGTAGCGGCAGCGGCGATAGACCCACTCGTCCATCTCCGAACGGTAGGTATCGAGCATGTCGAGCCCCACGTCGCGCAGCAGCGTCACCCGCGGCACGTGCCGGGCGATAATCGCCACGCCCCGCTCGCACTGGCTGCGGCGCAGGTTGTACTCGGTCCCGGCCAGCGAGTGGGAGACCATCGAGTCGATCAGCACCAGCCTGCACCCCTCGGGACGGAACGGGATCATTTCGTACTCCAGCGAGCGGCAGTCGAGCCGCATCACCCGGTCGCGCTCTCCCAGCAGGGAGATCATCTGGTCCATGATGCCGCATCGCACACCTATATAACGATGCTCGGTCATCTGCCCCGCCCGAGCCAGTTCGACCGGCGTCAGTTTCCGCTCCGAGAGGTCGTTCAGGGCGAAGGCGAACACGCTCTCCAGCGCCGCCGACGAGGAGAGGCCGGCGCCGGAGGGGATGTCGCCGCCGAACACGGCATCGAAAGCCGGCACGTCGACACCCCGGCGCACCATCTCGCTCACCACGCCGTAGATATAACGGGCCCACGACACACGGGGCGGCTCATCGGCGATGTTCAGTTCGATCCCCTCGTCGAAATCGACCGACCAGATCCGCGAGCGGCGCCCCGCAGCCGGACGGACGGCAAGCCAGATGCAGCGGTCGATCGCTCCGGGCAGGACGAACCCGCCGTTGTAGTCGGTATGTTCGCCGATCAGGTTGACACGTCCCGGAGCCGCATAAAGCCGGGCGCCAGAGCCGAAACGGGCAAGGAACTCTTCGAAGACACGATTCTTCATAGACTCTGTATAAAATATGGGTAGACGATACGAATATACGACTTTTCAGTCGTTTTACGACATATTCGCCGAAAAAAAGCACAAAAAGAGGGAGCGGCAACGCCGCACCCCTCCCCTGTCGTCAGGCGACCTTGAGCTGTACGCCCGAGCCCCGGTCCGACTCGACGACCACCGTGTCGCCCTGCTTCACGCCGCCCGAGACCACCAGGTCGGTCAGCGGCTCCTCGATCCGGTCGGTCAGCGTCCGCTTCAGCGCCCGCGCTCCGTAGCGGGCCTCGTAGCCCAGCTCGGCCAGCCGGCGCTTGGCCGTCGGGGTGATCCGGATGCCGTAGCCCATCCGCCCGGCCCGGGCGAAGAGCTCGCGCAGCTCCAGTTCGATGATCTGTTCCACGTCCTGCGGTTCGAGCGTGCGGAAGACCACCACGTCGTCGACCCGGTTCAGGAACTCGGGTGCGAAGGTCTGCTCCAGCGCCTGGCGATAGGTGCAGACGGGGGCCGACCGCTCCGAACAATCCTTCGAAGGGGTGGAGAATCCCACCTGACGGGCCCGGGTCACCGCCTCGCGCGAACCGACGTTCGAGGTCATGATGACCACCGTATTCCGGAAGTCGACCCGCCGGCCCGACCCGTCGGTCAGCGACCCCTCGTCGAAGAGTTGCAGCAGCGTATTGAACACGTCGGGATGGGCCTTCTCGATCTCGTCGAAGAGCACTACCGAGTAGGGCTGGCGCCGGACGGCCTCGGTCAGCTGACCGCCCTCGCCGTAACCGACGTAGCCCGGAGGGGCGCCGATCAGGCGGGCGACGTTGTGCTTCTCGCCGTACTCGCTCATGTCGATGCGGATCAGGCCGCGGCGCTCGTCGAAGAGCCACTTCGAGAGCTCTTTCGCCAGCAGCGTCTTGCCCACGCCCGTCGGCCCCACGAAGAGGAACACGCCGATGGGGCGGCGTTCGTCGCGCAGGCCGGCCCGCGAGCGGAGAATCGCCTTCGAGAGCTTCTCCACCGCCTCCTGCTGCCCCACGACCCGCTGCGAAAGGTGCTCGCCGAGCCCCTGGAGCCGGCCCAGCTCGCTGCCCGATACCCGCTCGGCCGGAATGCCGGTCATCGAGGTAATGACCTGCTCGATGTCGGCCGGCGTGATCTCGACCGGATGCTCCTCCAGCGAGCGCTGCCAGGCCGCCCGGCGCTCGCCGAGTTTCGACCGCAGCGCCAGCTCGCGCATACGCGCCGCAGCCGCCTGCTCGTAGACCAGCGCCTCCACCGCCTGCTGACGTTCGCGGCGCACCGTGGCGATGGCCTCCTCCATCTGCCGGATCTCGCAGGGCTTGTCGGCCATGCGGAGATGGACGCGCGACCCCGCCTCGTCCAGCACGTCGATGGCCTTGTCGGGGAAGTGGCGGTCGGTGATGTAGCGGCCAGTCAGGGCGATGCAGGCCCGAAGCGCCTCTTCCGTATAGCGAACCTTGTGGTGCGCCTCGTAGCGGGGAGCGATGTGGCGCAGGATGTCGAGGGTCTCCTCCTCGGTCGTGGGCTCCACGACCACCCGCTGGAACCGGCGCTCCAGCGCAGCGTCGCGCTCGATGTTCTCGCGATACTCGTCGAGCGTCGTGGCCCCGATGGTCTGAATCTCGCCGCGCGCCAGCACGGGCTTGAGGATGTTGGCCGTATCGAGCGAACCCTGGGTCGACCCGGCGCCGACGATGGTGTGGATCTCGTCGATGAAGACCAGCACGTCGCTGGCCCGGCGCAGCTCGTCGATCAGCTGCTGCATGCGCTCCTCGAACTCGCCGCGGAACTTCGTGCCGGCCACCAGCGACGACACGTCGAGCGAATAGAGCCGCTTGCCGGCAATCGTGTAGGGCACCTCGCCCGACGCGATGCGCAGGGCCAGCCCCTCGACGATGGCACTCTTGCCCACTCCGGCCTCGCCCAGCAGCATGGGGTTGTTCTTGCGACGGCGAGAGAGGATCTGCACCACGCGCTCGATCTCCTTCTCGCGGCCGATCACGGGGTCGATCTTACCCTCGCGGGCCTGACGGGTAAGGTCCACGCCGAACTTGTCCAGCAGCGACTCGCCGCGGGCGGACGGACTCTCGTCGTCGCAGTCCAGCAGATGAATCTGCACGTTCTTGCTCCGCAGGGAGTCGCCCGCAGAGAAGCGTGCCATCTCGGCCGCCACCACCTGCGCGTCGATGCGATACATCTCCAGCGCCTGAGCCGTCAGGGTGAGCCGGTCCTCGATGATGAAGCGCAGGGCGTGGGCCGACCCGAGATGCTGCTCGTCGGAGAACCGGTCGCCCAGCCGCTCCACGAAGCGGGTGAAGAACTCGCCGGGAAGCTCCTCCTCCGTACCGCTCCGGTCGCTCATGCCCGTTTCGACCTGCTTGTATATCTGCTGCAACTCCCACTCCTTGAGGCGGGAGGAAAGTATCTGATAGGCCATGGATCCCTCCTCCTGGAGCATGGCGAGGGCGAGATAGTCGCTCAAATGCCTCGTCACGCCGCCTTTGGCGGCATCGAAGGCCGTCCGGGCGATAAGCCCCTCTAACGTTTTCGAGAGTTTGGTCTGCATATTCAATCGTCGTTAAATTATTTTTCGACTGAATAACGAACCAATTCAACCAATTATTGCATAACCCCGACCGAACGGAATGCGGACGGAGGATCAGTAGTGGCGGAACCCGTGCCAGTCGGCAGCGAATGGGCAGCCGCCGCGAAGCCAGCGGACCAGGGGGTCGGCCGACGCCACGATCCGCCCCACGGGGTAGAGCGGCCGGCGGAAATGCGCCTCGAAATCGCGGCGAAGAGTCTCCGCCCCCTCTCCGCAGGCGGTCAGGAGCAGCTTGTAATCCTCGCCGCCGCAGAGGGCCGCTTCGAGATCGGCGCCGGCGGCTACGGGCACGCGCTCCACGTCGATCTCCGCCCCCACCCCCGAACGCTCGAGGATATGGACCAGATCCGAGGCCAGCCCGTCCGAGAGGTCCATCATGGCGTGCACCTCCCCGCGCCTGCCGAGCCACTCCCCTTCGGCGACCTGCGCCTCTGGCCTCTTGTGCAGGCACGCCAGCGGCGTGTCGTAACGGCCGGCCAGCAGGTCGCGAAGCCCGGCCGCCGAAGCGCCCAGCTCGCCCGCCGCCAGCACGACATCGCCCGGGCGGGCCGCATCGCGGCGCTTCAGGCAGGCGAAAGGGGCGCGGCCGATGGCCGTCACGTTGATCGAAACGCCCGAAGGCGAAGCGGTGGTGTCGCCGCCGATCAGATTGACTCCCGCCTCCGCCGAGGCTTCGGCGTAGCCCCGGGCGAACCGTTCGGCCCAGTCGCTCCGCACGGTATCGGCCGGCAGGGCCAGCGAGAGCAGCGTGGCGACGGGATGCGCCCCCATGGCGGCCACGTCGCTCAGATTGACGTGCAGCGCCTTGCGGGCCAGCTCCTCGGGCGAGGCGGCCCGCCTCAGGAAATGGACATCCTCGATCAGCAGGTCGGCCGTAAACACCAGCGCCTCGTCCCCGCCGACGGGCAGGACGGCGCAGTCGTCGCCGATCCCCTCGAAGCCGTTCGCAGGCAGGGTCCGGCACCAGTCGGCCAGTCGGCCGATCAATCCGAATTCGGTCGTCATGCCGGCAAAATTAGCGATTTTTGCCGGATTTTTCTACCTTTGCGAAAGTTAATTCCCATATCGATCATGAAGATACTGATTCTGAACGGTCCCAACCTCAACCTGCAAGGCAGGCGCGACACGGACATCTACGGCACCGAGACCTTCGAAAGCTGCCTGGAAAGGTTGCGCGAGCGCTATCCGGCCCACAGCTTCGACTACCGGCAGTCGAACATCGAAGGGGAGCTGATCGACGCCCTGCACGCCGCGCCGGGCCGCTACGACGGCGTGGTGCTGAACGCCGGCGGCTACACCCACACCTCGGTCGCCCTGCGCGATGCCGTGAGCGCCGTGCCGACCCCCGTCGTCGAGGTGCACATCTCCTCCATCCTCGCCCGCGAGGAGTTCCGCCACACCTCCCTGCTGGCCCCCGTCGCCAAAGGGTCGATCATGGGTTTCGGGCTGGACTCCTACCGGCTGGGGGTCGAGGCGCTGATCGGATAGCGGAACCGGCCGCGATGCGGGCCCGAAATTTGCGATTTGCGAATACATTTCGTATTTTTGCGGGATAAATCGGACGAACCATGTCGAAGACAGATCAAAATATCATCGAAGCGGTCGGAGAAGGCGAATACAAATACGGCTTCACGAGCGACATCGAGACCGACACCATCGCCAAGGGACTTTCGGAGGAGGTCATCCGCCTGATCTCCGAAAAGAAGGGCGAACCGGAGTGGATGCTCGAAATGCGGCTGAAGGCCTACCGCCACTGGCTTACGCTTCAGCCGCCCACGTGGGCGCACCTCCGCATTCCCGAGATCGACTTTCAGGATATCATCTATTATGCGGCCCCCAAACCGCGCAAACGGCTGCAGTCGATGGACGAGGTCGATCCCGAACTCAAACGCACGTTCGACAAGCTGGGCATTCCGCTCGAGGAGCAGATGGCCCTCTCGGGCGTGGCCGTGGACGCCGTGATGGACTCCGTGTCGGTGAAGACCACCTTCCGGGAGACGCTGGCCGCGCAGGGGATCATCTTCTGCTCGATGTCCGAGGCCATCAGGGAGCACCCCGAACTGGTCCGCAAGTACCTGGGCAGCGTGGTGCCCTATGCCGACAACTTCTATTCGGCCCTGAACGCCGCGGTCTTCTCCGACGGCTCGTTCTGCTACATCCCCAAGGGGGTTCGCTGCCCGATGGAGCTGTCGACCTATTTCCGCATCAACGCCGCGGGTACAGGGCAGTTCGAACGGACCCTGATCGTCGCCGACGAAGGCTCCTACGTCAGCTACCTGGAGGGTTGCACCGCCCCGCAGCGCGACGAGAACCAGCTGCACGCCGCCGTGGTGGAGATCGTCGCGGAGCGCGACGCCGAGGTGAAATACTCCACCGTCCAGAACTGGTATCCGGGCGACAAGGAGGGAAAGGGCGGCATCTACAACTTCGTCACCAAACGCGGCATCTGCCGCGAGAACGCGCGCCTGTCGTGGACCCAGGTCGAGACCGGATCGGCCATCACCTGGAAATACCCCAGCTGCATCCTGGCCGGCGACAACTCGGTGGGAGAGTTCTACTCGGTCGCCATGACCAACCATTTCCAGCAGGCCGACACCGGCACCAAGATGATCCACCTGGGGCGCAACACCCGCAGCCGGATCGTCTCGAAGGGCATCTCGGCCGGCCGCAGCGAGAACTCCTACCGGGGTCTGGTGCGCGTGGGCAAAGGGGCCGACAACGCCCGCAACTACTCGCAGTGCGACTCGCTGCTGATCGGCGACAAGTGCGGCGCCCACACCTTCCCGGAGATCGACTGCCGCAACCGCTCGGCCGTCGTGGAGCACGAGGCGACCACCTCGAAGATCTCCGAAGAGCAGCTTTTCTACTGCAACCAGCGCGGACTGGACACCGAGGAGGCCGTGGGGCTGATCGTGAACGGCTATGCGAAGGAGGTGCTGGCGAAACTGCCGATGGAGTTCGCCGTAGAGGCGCAGAAACTGCTGGCCATCAGCCTGGAGGGCTCGGTGGGTTAAACGGATAATAAAGAAAACGAAATATGCTTACAGTCAAAAATCTACATGCGTCGGTCGGCGACAAGGAGATTCTCCGGGGTATCGACCTGGAGGTCCGTGCCGGCGAAGTGCACGCCATCATGGGGCCCAACGGCTCGGGCAAGTCGACCCTTGCGTCGGTGCTGGCCGGCAACGAGAAGTTCACCGTCACGGCGGGCGAGGTGGAATTCCTGGGCCGCAACCTGCTGGAGATGCCGATCGAGGACCGCGCCCGGCTGGGTCTGTTCCTGGGCTTCCAGTATCCGGTAGAGATTCCGGGTGTCTCGATGGCCAACTTCATGAAGCAGGCCGTGAACGAGCACCGCAAGTTCCGGGGCGAGGAGCCGCTGACGGCTTCGCAGTTCCTGAAGCTCATGCGCGAGAAGAGCGCCGTGGTCGAGCTGGACGCCAAACTCACCTCGCGCGCCGTGAACGAAGGGTTCTCGGGCGGCGAGAAGAAGAAGAACGAGATTTTCCAGATGGCTATGCTCGATCCAAAGCTCGCCATTCTGGACGAGACCGACTCGGGTCTGGACATCGACGCCCTGCGCATCGTGGCTACGGGCGTCACGAAACTCCACACGCCCGAAAACGCCACGGTAGTCATCACACACTACCAGCGTCTGCTGGACTACATCGTACCCGACTACGTGCACGTGCTCTATAAGGGCCGCATCATCCACTCGGGCGACAAGACGCTGGCCCTCAAGCTCGAAAAAGAGGGATACGACTGGCTTATCAACGACTACGAGGGATGATGGACGCAGAGAGACTATACGAGGCCGCCGGGCGGATCGAGGGCGTGGAGCGTCTGCTTTCCTCCGCCGACAGCCGCATCGAGCTGGCACCGGGCGAGGAGCGCCGGATCGTGGCAGTTCACGACCGCCGAGACGCCGCGGAGCTCTCCGTCGAGTTGGGCGAAGGGGCCCGGCTCCATCTGGTCGAGCTCTTCACGAGCGAGGCTTTCCGGACCCTGAAACTCCGGCAGCGGAGCGGCAGCTCGGCCGACGTCACCATCCTGCAACTGGGCTCGGCCAACCTCGACTGCACGGTCGACCTGGACGGTCCCGAAGCCGAGAGCCGGGTGAACGGGCTCTTTCTGGCCGCCGACGGCGACCACTGCGAGTTCGCCCTGCGCACCAACCACAACGCGGGCGACTGCCGCAGCGAATCGCTCGTCAAGGGGGTCGCAGGCGGAAAATCGACCGGTGAATTCCGCGGACTGGTCTACGTAGCGCCCGACGCCCAGCGCACCGACGCCCGTCAGACCAGCCGGAACATCGAGCTCGGCGACGAAGCGCGCATCCTGACGAAGCCCCAGCTCGAAATCTACGCCGACGACGTGAAGTGTTCGCACGGCGCCACGGTGGGACAGCTGGACGGCGAAGCGATTCTCTACATGCGTCAGCGCGGCCTGACCGACCGGCAGGCCCGCCGGCTGCAGATCGAGGGGTTCGCCGCCGACGTGGCGGACCGCTGCGCCATAGCGGAACTCGCGGAGACGCTTCGCGAGGCCGTAGCCGCACAGCTGGAAAACATGTAAAAAGCCATTGAATATGTTCGATCCGAAAACCATACGCGAAGACTTTCCGATTCTGAACCGACGGGTCTACGACCGGCCGCTGGTCTATCTCGACAGCGGAGCCACGGCCCAGAAACCCCGGTGCGTGATCGAGAAGGTCGACGAACTGCATCGGACGCTGAACGCCAACGTACACCGCGGTGCCCATTTCCTCTCGGAGGAGATCACCGAACAGTACGAGGCGGCCCGCGAGGAGATCCGCGCCTTCATCGGGGCAGCCGACCGGAGCGAGGTGATCTTCACGGCCGGCGCCACGGCGTCGCTCAACACGGTCGCCTACTCCTATTGCGAGATGGCGCTGAAGGCGGGCGACAACATCGTGGTGAGCGAGATGGAGCACCACTCGAACATCGTCCCCTGGCAGCTGATGGCCGAACGCAAGGGTGCGGAGATCCGCGTACTGCCCTTCGACGACGAGGGGCGCCTGCGCACGGAGCTGCTGATCGAACTGCTGGACGAGCGGACGCGGGTGGTGGCGGTCACCCAGGCCTCCAACACACTGGGCACGCGGCCCGATCTGGCGGCCGTCATCGACGCGGCCCACGCCGTGGGCGCCGTTACGGTGGTGGACGGATGCCAGGGCATCGTGCACGGCGGTGTGGACGTCACGGCGCTCGACTGCGACTTCTACGCCTTCTCGGGCCACAAGCTCTACGGCCCCACGGGCATCGGCGTGCTCTACGGCAAGCGGGAGCTGCTGGAACGCATGCCCCCCTTTCTGGGAGGCGGCGACATGGTGGACCGCGTATCGTTCGCCAAAACCACCTACGCCCCCCTGCCGCTCAAATTCGAAGCGGGCACGGCCAACTTCATCGGAGCCATCGGACTGGGCGAGGCGATCCGCTACCTGCGCCGGCTCCCGACCGACGAGGTGGCGGCCTACGAACACCGCCTGACCCTCCGCGCCACGGAGGCCCTGCAGTCCGTGCCGGGATTGCGCATCTACGGCACCACACCGACCAAATGCAGCCTGCTGTCGTTCAACGTCGAGGGCATTCACCCCTACGATCTGGGAATGATTCTCGACAAGATGGGAATCGCCGTCCGCACAGGGCAGCACTGCGCCGAACCGGTGATGACCCACTACGGCGTGACGGGCATGTGCCGCGCCTCGCTGGCCTTCTACAACACGGAGGAGGAGATCGACGCCCTGAAAAACGGCATTCTCCGTGCAGCCCGAATGTTAAAATAAACGATAACCCATGCTGATCGTACTCGAAGGGCTCGACGGAGCCGGTAAATCAACCCAAATCCGACGGCTGCGCAGCTACCTCCGCGAAGAGGGGCTGGACAGCGAATACCTCCACTTTCCCCGCTTCGACGCGCCGTTCTTCGGCGAGCTGATCGCCCGTTTCCTGCGCGGCGAATTCGGCTCGGCAAAGCAGGTGGACCCCTATCTGGTGGCACTGCTCTACGCCGCGGACCGGGCCGATGCCGCGACGACGATCCGCAACTGGCAGGCCGAAGGCAAGGTCGTGGTGCTGGACCGCTACGTCTACTCGAACATCGGCTATCAATGCGCGAAGCTCGCCGGAGAAGAGGAGCGCCGGCGGCTCTCGGAGTGGATTCTCGAGCTGGAGTACTCCTATTACAAGATTCCGCGCCCGGACCTCTCGCTCTTTCTGGACGTGCCGTTCGCCTTCACCGAGCGCAAGCTCGCCGAAAACCGCGAGGGCGACGACCGCGGCTACCTGAAGGGCGGCAAGGATATTCACGAGGGGTCGCTCGCCCTCCAGCAGTGCGTGCGCGAGGTCTATCTGAAGGCCGCCGAAACGGACCCCGCGCTGAAGGTAGTAAGCTGCGACGACGGCCGGGGCGGCATGGACACGCCGGACGCCATCTTCTCGCGCATCCGCGAAACCGTCACCCCCCTGATCCGCTGAGCCGATGCCGACACGTTTGCTGAACCGGCTCACGCCGCTCTGCCGGATCATTCTGGGCGTCACCTTCGTCCTGTCGGGATTCGTCAAGGTCGTCGACCCCTGGGGAACGGCCCTGAAGGTGGAGGAGTATCTGGCCATCTACGGATTCGAGTGGCTCAACCGCCTGAGTATGGGTTTCTCCGTCTGGCTGTGCGGTGCGGAGCTGATGATGGGCTGCATGTTGCTCTTCAAGGTCCGCATCCGGCTGATCTCGATCTTCGCCCTCTTCTCGATTCTTTTCTTCACGATCCTGACGTTCCTGAGCGCCACCTGGCTGCCGGTCGAGGACTGCGGATGCTTCGGCGACGCGGTCAAGCTCTCCCCTTGGGGCACCTTCGCCAAGAATCTCGTGCTGCTGCCGATGGCCGCCCTGGTCTGGTACCGCTACCGGCCCGACCGGATCTTCGCCTTCCGGCCCGTGGAGATTCTGCTCACCTGTCTCTTCTTCTCGCTCTCGATGGGTATCGGCATCTGGTGCAGCCGCCACCTGCCGCTGATCGACTTCCTGCCCTACAAAGTGGGAGTAGACCTGCGCACGGCCTGGCTGAACCCCGAGTCCGAACGAATGGATGAGGACCGGGAGCAGCACGAAACGATCCTCGTCTACCGCAACCGCCGAACGGGCGAAGTGCGGGAGTTCGCTCTCGACGATCCGGAGTGGCAGAACGACGAGCTCTGGGAGTGGGAGGAGACCCGCACCCACTTCGAGACCCCCTCGATCCGTCCCATCATCAGCGAGTTCGCCCTGCGCGATCCGAGCGGCGACATCACCGAGGAGGTGCTGCGGACCGAAGGCAGGCTCTACATGATCTGCATCGCCTCGTTCGACCGTGTGCGGCGCGGATGCGCCCACCGGCTGCGGATGCTGATCGAACGGGCCGACCGCGAAGGGGCCTCCGTACTCTGTCTCACGCCCGGCCCCCTGGACGAAGAGGCCCGGCACGCCTTTCTCGGCAGCCGTCCCGTGCGTTGCTGCAACATCGACGTGCACACGCTCAAAACGCTCCTGAGGGCCAACAACGGCGTAGTGGTGCTGGAGGACGGCGTTATCACGGCTAAGATGAATTGTCGCGATATTCCGTTGTAAGGCCGGCGACCGAAGGTCTGGTATAAAAGTTGATTTTCCGCAGATCGGAAAATCGACTTTTTTTATGCACAGACTTTCGCTCCTCCTGCTGCTGCTCGCCTCGTGCGGCCGGAACGCCGAACCGGCGGACGACGCAATCCGCCCGGTGAAGGTCGTCGTCGCGGCCGACGCCTCGACGCTCGACCGGGACTTCGCCGGCATGTCGACCCCCGACGACGCCGTGACGCTGGCATTCAAAATCGCCGGGCAGGTGCTCGAAGTGCCCGTATCGAAGGGCGACAACGTCCGCAAGGGGGCGCTGATCGCCGAGCTCGACCCGCGGGAGGTGAGGCTTACGGTGAATGCCAACCGCACGGCCTATGACGAGGCCTCGTCGCAGCTGCAGCGCATGAAGCGGCTGCTGGCCCATCAGGCGATCTCGATGCAGGAGTACGAATCGGCCAACACGCAGTACGCCCAGGCGAAGTCCACCTACGAGAACTCGCTCTCGCTGCTCGAAGACACGAAGATCCGGGCCCCCTTCGCCGGGGTGATCGAGGCCACCTACGTCGACACCTACGAGCGGGTCGCATCGGGCCAGGCCATCGCCCGGCTGGTCAACCCCGCCACCACGACCGTCTCGTTCACCCTTCCCGAAAACACGCTCCACCTGATCGCGCTCCCCTCGACCCGCTTCTCGGTGCGGTTCGACAACTACCGCGGCGTGCGATTCGACGCCGTGCTGAAGAACTATGCCAAAACCTCGACCGACGCCTCGGGATTTCCCGCCTCGCTGACGCTTGTCGGTGTCGACACGCTTCGCTACCCCGTCTCGCCGGGAATGTCCTGCACCATCACCATGCAGACCGCCGATCCGGTGGCCGGAGCCGTCTCCCTGCCGCTCTCGGCCATCTATGCACCGGCGCAGGGCGGCACGGGGGTATGGGTGGTAGGTCCGGACGACCGGGTCGAACTGCACCCCGTCACGCTGGGCGAGATCACCGGCAGCGACCGGGTCGTGATTGACAGCGGCGTCCGGGCGGGCGAAAAGATCGTGACGGCCGGGGTCTACCGGCTCAAGGAGGGACAACGGGTAAAAATCTTGAACTGACGCAGCATGAAACTCTCCGAATGGACCCTCGACCACCCGAAAATCGTCTGGTTCCTGCTGGCCGTCGCCCTGGCGGGCGGCATCGTCGGCTTCGACAAGCTGGGCAAGAAGGAGGACTCTGTTTTCGTCATCAAGACCGCGGCCCTGAGCTGTTCCTATCCCGGGGCTTCGCCCGAGGAGGTGGAGCAACTGATCGCCGAGCCCGTGGAGCGGGAGATCCAGTCGATGCGCGCCGTGCACAAGATCACCTCCGAGTCGACCTACGGACAGGCGCACATCCTGGTGGAGCTCGACCCGGCCACACCGGCCCGCGAGATCCCGCAGCTGTGGGACGAACTGCGGCGCCGGACCCTCAACATCGCCCCGCAGCTGCCCGAAGGGGCCTCCGGCATCCGGGTGGCGGACGACTTCGGCGACGTCTACGGCATCTACTACGCCCTCACGGCCGACGGAGGGTTCTCCTGGGACGAACTGCGCGACTGGGCGCAGCGGATCAAGACCCGGCTGGCGACGGTCGACGGCATCCAGAAGGTGGTGCTCTACGGCGAACAGACCCCGGTGGTGAACGTCTATGTCAGCCTGGCAGCGCTGGCCGGCTTCTCGATCCGGCCGGAGACGATCATCGCCACCATCGGCCAGCAGAACGCCGTGATCGGCAGCGGCCGCAAGCAGGCCGGGGCTATGGAGATCGAGATACTGGAGAGCGGCACCTACCGCTCGCTGGAGGATTTGCGGAATCAGTTACTGATGGCTACGGACGGCAAGCAGTTCCGGCTGGGCGACATCGCCCGCATCGAGAGGGGCTATGCCGAGCCGCCCGCGTCGCTCATGCGCGTGAACGGCGAGCGGGCCATCGGTATCGGCATATCGACCGAAGCGCAGACCGACGTGGTGAAGGCGGGCCGGCGGCTAACAGCCGAGTTGAGCGCCCTGAAGTCCGAAATGCCCGTCGGGCTGTCGCTTTCGGTCCTCTATCCGGAAGACCGGATCGCCCGCGAGGCCACGACCGGTTTTCTGTGGAATCTGGTCGAGTCGGTCGTGATCGTGATCGGCATGCTGATGCTCGTCATGGGGTGGCGGGCCGGCGTCTGGATCGGCAGCTCGCTGCTCTTCGCCATCGGCGGCACGCTGCTCATGATGCAGCCGCTCGGCGAGGGGCTCAACCGCACCTCGCTCGCGGGGTTCATCATCGCCATGGGCATGCTCGTCGACAACGCCATCGTGGTCGTCGACAACGCCCGGCAGGGGGTGCAGCGGGGCGAGAGAGGCCGCGATGCGCTCGTGGCCGCGGCCGAAGGGCCGAAATGGAGCCTGCTGGGGGCCACGCTGATCGGCATCTTCTCCTTTCTGCCGCTCTACCTGGCCCCCTCGTCCGTCGCCGAGATCGTCAAGCCGCTCTTCGTGGTGCTGGCGCTCTCGCTGCTGCTGAGCTGGCTGCTGGCCCTCACGCAGACGCCGCTCTTCGGCACCTTCCTGCTCCGTCCGGCCCGCACGGCCCGCGACCCCTACTCCACCCCCTTTTACCGGGGTTTCGACCGGGTGCTGGCCGCCCTGCTGCGCCATCGCCGGAGCGTGACGGCCGGAGCCGTACTGCTCTTCATCGGATCGCTATGGGTGATGGGGCGCCTGCCGCAGAACTTCTTCCCGGCGCTCGACAAGCCCTATTTCCGGGCCGACGTGATTCTGCCCGAGGGGTATGCGATCCGCGACACGGAGCTCACGCTCGTCGAGATGGAGCGCTGGCTGGCCGGCCAGCCCGAGGTGAAGCAGGTGTCGATCACCGTCGGCGGCACGCCGCCCCGCTACTACCTCGCCAGCAGCAACGTCTCCGGACGCCCCAACTTCGGCAACCTGCTCATCGAACTCGACGACAGCCGGCAGACCGCCGCCGTCGAGGAGCGGTTCGCCCGCCACGTGGCGGAAAACTATCCCGACGTCTGGCTGCGTTCGTCGCTCTTCAAGCTCTCGCCCGTACCGGACGCCACCATCGAGTTCGGATTCATCGGCCGCGACGCGGATACGCTGCTCAGGCTCGCCTCGCAGGCCGAAGCGCTCATGCGCAGCCACCCGGGGTGCGACAATGTCCGCATCAGCTGGGGCAACCGCATTCCGACCTGGCAGCCCGTCTACTCGCAGATGAAGGGGCAGCGGATCGGCATCTCGCGCAGCCAGCTGGCTAAAGGGATGACGATCGCCACCACGGGGTACCGCCTGGGCGAATACCGCGAGGGCGACCGCTTCATGCCGATTCTGCTCAAGGACGAAAACGTCGCCGACTACAACCTCACGAATTTGCAGGTGCTGCCCATCTTCTCGCCGGCCGGCAAGGTCTTCTCGCTCGAGCAGGCGGTGGACAGCTTCCGATTCGATTTCCGCACGGGGATCATCGAGCGTTACAACCGCCAGCGCGTGATGAAGGCGCAGTGCGACCCGGCCCGGGGCGTCAACACGAAACGGCTCTTCAGCGAGCTCCACGAGGCCGTGCGCCAGCTGCCGCTGCCCGAAGGGTATGCGATGAAGGTGTTCGGCGAGGAGGAGAGCCAGGAGGAGTCGAACCGGGCTCTGGCCGACAAGATGCCGCTCACGGCCCTGCTCATCCTGACGGTCCTGCTGCTGCTCTTCGGCAACTACCGCGACCCGGTCATCATCCTTTCGATGCTCCCGCTGATCTTCATCGGCGTGGTGCTGGGGCTCACCGTGACCGGCAAGATCTTCAACTTCTTCGCGCTGCTGGGGCTGCTGGGACTGATCGGCATGAACATCAAAAACTCCGTCGTACTGGTCGACCGGATCGGCCAGCTGCGCCGAAGCGGCCTGGAGCCCTACGAGGCCCTGACCGAGGCGACGCGGAGTCGCGTCACCCCCGTCGTCATGGCGTCTGGCACCACCATTCTGGGCATGCTGCCCCTGCAGTTCGACTCGCTGTTCGGAGCGATGGCCGCCACGATCATGGGCGGACTGCTGGTCGCCACCCTACTGGTGATCTTCGTACTGCCGGTGGTCTACGCCCTCTTTTACCGGATCAAACCTCCCCAGAACCATGAAGCGTAACATCCTTCTTCTCCTGCTGTTCGCGCTCGCAGAGGCGCAGGCGCAGACCACGCTGGACGAATACCGCAGCGCCGTCGAGAACTACAGCTGGTCGCTGAAGTCCGCGAGGGCCGAAAGCGACCGGGCGGCACAGGTGCAGCTGCAAGCCCGCACCTCGTTCCTGCCCGCCCTCTCGATGGCGGGCGACTTTTCGGTCGCCCTGCGGCAGCACGAGGGCATCAAGCCCTGGGGCTTCGCCCTGCAGCCCCAGATCGTCGGGACCCTCTACGGCGGCGGAGCCGTCCGGTCGCGCTATCGCAAGGCGCGGCTCGACCACACGGCGGCCCTCTGCGACGAGGCCTTCACCCTGCTCGAGGTGCGCTACGCCGCCGAATACGCCTACTGGAACCTCTCGGCCATGGGACAGTACCGGGCCGCCATGCAGCGGTTCGTGGAGATCATCCGCTCGCTCAAGGAAATCGTCGACCGGCGATTCGAAGAGGGCTACATCTCCAAAGGCGACGTGCTGATGATCGAGGCGCGGCTGAGCGCCGCCGAATACGAACGGACGATTGCCGAGCGCAACTACGAGGAGGCCCTGCACAACTTCAACATCCTGCGCGGCACCGATGCCGACCTCGAAGTGACGCTCGCCGCCTCGATTCTCGACTCGCTCTCGATGCCCGAACGGGCGGGATTCGACCGCACCCTCTCCGCCCGGCCCGACTATACAGCCGCCCGGCTGCGCACCGAAGCGGCAGCAGCCGACGTGCGGACGGTCCGCGCCGCCTACAACCCCCGGATCGAACTGGGAGTGAGCGGTATCTGGCAGCCCCATTCGCCCAACCGGCGGGGCACGACCTCGATCGACGGGGCCGTATTCGCCCGGGTGGACATCCCCATTTTCCACTTTCGCGAGCGGCGTCACGCCGTGGGGGCCGCCCGGGCCGTCGCGCTGCAAAGCGAGTGGACGCAGGCCCAGCTGCACGACGACATTCTCCGACAGGAGCGCAACGGCTGGACGGCCCTCAACGAGAGCCGGGCGCAGGTGGACGCCGTGAAGGAGAGCCTGCGCATCGCCGGCGAAAACCTCGACCTGAGCACCTACTCCTATGGCGAAGGGCTGACGACGGTTCTCGACGTGCTGCAGGCCCAGCTGAGCTGGATCCAGCTCTACACGAACGCCATCACCGCCCGGTTCAACTACGCCGTGGCCCGCTCCTCCTACCAGCGGATCACGGCGGAGCAGGGAGAAAACGGTCTGTAACGGACGGTTCGGGAGATCAGCGGGGCCACTGCCCCACCTCCATGTCGCGGATATCGGCGCCGTCTACGGTGAAGCGGACCGCCGTGCGGACCTTGTGGATGCCGTAGCGGCCGGCAGCGCCCGGGTTGATGTGCAGCAGATCGTAGATCGGATCGTAGATGATCTTCAGAATATGGCTGTGGCCGGCGATGAAGAGCTTCGGGCGGCAGCCGACGATCCGCTCGACGACATGGGGCGCATAGTGGCGCGGATAACCGCCGATATGGGTCATCAGCACCCCCACCCGCTCGCACTCGAAATAGGTGAAGGTGTCGTAAACCCGCCGCATCACCCCGCCGTCGATATTCCCGCACACCGCCTTCAGCGGCTTGAAGGCGGCGATTTCGTCGGCCAGCTCCAGCGAACCGATATCCCCGGCGTGCCAGATCTCGTCCACATCCTTCAAAAACTCGCGCAGCGGGGCGTCGAAACAGCCGTGCGTATCGGACAGAATACCTATTCTCTTCATCTTCTCTCAATATTTGCCTTTCCAGAGCTGACGGATGCGCTCGGCGATCTTCGCCTCGGCGGCGTTCTGTTCGTCGGGTTCGTAGAAGCGCGTACCCGCAAGGCTCTCGGGCAGGAACTCGATATCGGCGAAATGGCCCTCGTAGTCGTGGGCGTACTTGTAGCCCTCGCCGTAGCCGGCCTGCTTCATCAGCCCGGTCGGGGCGTTGCGCAGGTGCAGCGGCACGGGGCGGTTCGTCGTGTCGTGCCCGACCCGGGCGAGCGCCCGGTCGATAGCCAGGTAGGCCGAGTTGCTCTTGGGCGACGTAGCCAAGTAGATCGCTGTTTCGGCCAGCGTGATCCGCGCCTCGGGCATGCCGATCTTGTGGACCGTATCGAAGCAGGCGTTGGCCAGCAGCAGCGCATTGGGATTGGCTAAACCGATGTCCTCCGAGGCCAGAATCACCAGCCGGCGCGCGATGAACCGCGGCTCCTCGCCGCCGGCCAGCATCCGCGCCAGGTAATAGACGGCGGCATTCGGGTCGCTGCCCCGCACCGACTTGATGAAGGCCGAAATGACGTCGTAGTGCTGCTCGCCGTTCTTGTCGTAGAGGGCGATGTTCTGTTGCAGGCACTCGGTCACGTAATCGTCCGTGATGACGATCTTTCCGGCCGACGCCCCCGTGACGATATCCAGAATGTTCAGCAGCTTGCGGGCGTCGCCCCCCGAAAAGGCGAAGAACGCCCCGGTCTCCTGCACCTCGATCTCCCGCCCGCGGAGCTCCGCATCGCTCTCCAGCGCCCGGTCGAGCAGCTGTTGCAGCTCGGCATCGGTCATCGACTTGAGGATATAGACCTGACAGCGGCTCAGCAGCGGGGAGATGACCTCGAACGAGGGGTTCTCGGTCGTGGCGCCGATCAGCGTCACGACCCCCTGCTCCACGGCCCCCAGCAGGGAGTCCTGCTGGCTCTTGTTGAAGCGGTGGATCTCGTCGATGAACAGAAACGGCGGCCGCGAATTGAAGAACTGCTGACGGCGGGCCGACTCGATCACCTCGCGCACCTCCTTCACCCCCGCCGTGACGGCCGAGAGGGTGAACATCGAACGTTCGAGCTGCGCGGCGACCAGCTTCGCCAGCGAGGTCTTGCCCACCCCCGGAGGACCCCAGAGGATGAACGACGGGACGTTGCCCGTCTCCAGAAACTTACGGAACACTCCGTTCGGGCCCACCAGATGGGCCTGACCGATATAGTCGTCGAGCGTGCGGGGACGCAGTCTTTCCGCCAGAGGTATGTTCGCCATGTCGTTCTCTTTTCAGCGTTCAAAGATAGCTCCTTTCCAAGGAATATCCTAATCCGGAGCTGCAAAAGCGGCGCCGGAATCCGTATTCCGGCGCCGCCTGATTCATCATACGAAGACTACTCCCCGGGCTCGACCAGCGAGAGGAAGAGCTCGTCCAGCTGGCTCTGGTCCACACGACCCGGCGCGTCGAGCATCACATCGCGGCCGGCGTTGTTCTTCGGGAAGGCGATGTAGTCGCGGATCGACTCCGAACCGCCGAAGAGCGAACACAGGCGGTCGAAACCGAAAGCCAGACCGCCGTGCGGGGGTGCACCGAATTTGAAGGCGTTCATCAGGAAACCGAACTGCTCCTGCGCCTTCTCGGGGGTAAAGCCCAGGCACTTGAAGATCGTGGCCTGCAGCTTGGCGTCGTGGATACGGATCGAGCCGCCGCCGATCTCGGTACCGTTGCAGACGAAATCGTAGGCGTTGGCCCGCACACGGCCCGGATCGCTCTCGAGGAACTCCACGTCCTCGGGCTTGGGCGAGGTGAAGGGGTGGTGCATGGCATAGAACCGCTGCGTCTCGTCATCCCACTCGAACATCGGGAAATCGACCACCCACAGCGGGGCGAACTGCTGCGGGTCGCGCAGACCGAGCTGCTGGGCCACCTCCAGACGCAGGGCGCAGAGCTGGGCGAGGGCCTTGAACTTCTTGCCGCAGAGAATGAATACCATGTCGCCCGCGTTCGCGCCGCAGCGTCCGGCCATGGCGCGCACCTCCTCGGGCGAGTAGAACTTATCGACCGACGACTTGACGCCGCCCTCCTCGACCCGGATCCAGATCAGCCCCTTGGCGCCCACCTGCGGACGCTTCACGAACTCGGTGAGGGCGTCGATCTGCTTGCGGGTGTAGACCGCGCAGCCCGGAGCGGCGAAACCGGTGATGTATTCGGCATCGTCGAATACGCCGAAGCCGTGCCCCTTCGCCAGATCGGTCAGATCGGAGAACTCCATGCCGAAGCGCAGGTCGGGCTTGTCGGAGCCGTACTTCTCCATCGCCTCGATCCAGGGCATGCGGCGGAAAGGCTCCGTGAAGTCGATGTGCATCACCTCGCGGAACATGTGCTTGGCCCACCGCTCGAAGACGTTCAGGATATCCTCCTGCTCGACGAACGACATCTCGCAGTCGATCTGGGTGAACTCGGGCTGCCGGTCGGCGCGCAGGTCCTCGTCGCGGAAACAGCGCACGATCTGGAAATACTTGTCGTAACCGGCCACCATGAGCAGCTGCTTGAGAGTCTGGGGCGACTGCGGCAGTGCGTAGAACTGATTGGGATTCATGCGGCTGGGGACGATGAAGTCGCGCGCGCCCTCGGGCGTGGAGCCCACCAGGTAAGGGGTTTCGATCTCGAGGAATCCCTCGGCGTCGAGGAACCGGCGGATCTCCTGTGCCATCTTGTGACGCAGGATCATGTTGCGCTGCAACGGCGCGCGGCGCAGATCGAGGTAGCGGTACTTCATGCGCAGATCGTCGCCGCCGTCCGACACCTCCTCGATGGTGAAGGGCGGGGTCTGCGCCTCGTTCAGGATGCGGAGCTCCGTCGCGGCCACCTCGATGTCGCCCGTGGGCATCTTGGGATTCTTCGACGAACGCTCGACCACCCGCCCGGTGACCTGAAGCACGTACTCGCGGCCCAGACGGGCCGCCGCCTCCCTCGCCTCGGCCGGGGAGCCCTCCTCGACGACGATCTGCGTGATGCCGTAGCGGTCGCGCAGGTCGATGAAGGTCATGGCGCCCAGGTTGCGCACCTTCTGCACCCAACCCGCCAGCGTAACGGTTTCATTCACGTTCGCGGCTCGCAGAGAGCCGCAGGTATGTGTTCTGTACATGTTGTTTGGTATGTTTATTTTTGTTATCTTTGTTCTTGCAACTTACAAAGGTACGAAATTTAATGGAGAATCGACGGATCGACGACGAAAAATTCATGCGCCAGGCACTAAACGAGGCCCGGCGGGCGTTCGAGCAGGAGGAGGTGCCCATCGGAGCGGTGATCGTGGCGGGCGACCGGGTGATCGGCCGGGGCCACAATCTGGTGGAGACGCTGCGGGACGCTACGGCGCACGCCGAGATGCAGGCGCTGACGGCGGCGGCTTCGACTCTCGGCGGGAAATACCTGCAGGAGTGCACGCTCTACGTTACGGTCGAGCCCTGCGTGATGTGTGCCGGAGCGATTGCCTGGAGCCAGATCGGGAGCGTCGTGTGGGGCGCGGACGACCCGAAGAAGGGCTATCGCCGCTACTCGGAGCGGATTTTCCTGCCGAAGGTACGGCTCCGGAGCGGAGTTCTGAAAGCGGAGTGCGAGGAGCTGATGGCACGATTTTTCGCGAAACTGCGGCGGTAGGATTTTTGAAAATGATTTTTAATGGCTATATTTGCGCGAAATTGACCGGAGGCGGAGTCTTCGGATCGAGGACAAACAGAACGAAAACAACAAAATAATCAAACTGAACTGAACTATGAAAAAACTGTTTTTATCGGTTGCGGCCCTGATGGCGGTTTGCTCGCTGTCGGCCCAGAGCGTAACGGAACTCTACAACGAAGGCGTGACGGCATTCAAGGCGAAGGATTTCGCCGCCGCTGCCGCAGCTTTCGAAAAGACCATCGATGCCGGCATCGACTCGGAGGATCAGAACGAACAGAATCTGGCGACCACGGCCAAATCGATGATGCCGAAATGCTACTTCCAGCTCGGCGGCCGCGCCATGATGGCGAAGAACTACGACGACGCCATCGAGAACTTCACCAAATCGGTCGAACTGGCCGAGCTCTACGGCGACGACGTCCAGGCCGCCAAGTCGAAGGGATTCATCGGCAAGTCCTACGCAGCGAAGGGCGGCGAGCCGTTCAACAATCAGAAGTACGCCGAAGCAGCCGTCATCTTCGAGAAGGGCTATGCCGCCGATCCGAAGAATGCGCAGATGGCCAACTGGCTGGCTACCTGCTACTGCGAGACCGGACGTTACGCCGAGGGTCTGGCTATCCTGAAGAAGGTGGGCTCCAACCCCAACCCCAAATATGCCACCGAGGCCGCCGAGGCCAGAAACCTGAGCGCCATGTACACCAACAACATGGTGGCCGGATTCCAGCAGAACAACGACTACGACGGCATGATCGCCGTAGCCGAGCAGATGCTGGCCGAGGATGCCGAGAGCCCCGTCGCACACAAGATCCGCGTGCAGGCCTACGACGGCAAGAAGGACTATAACAAGGTGATCGAGCTGGCCGACGCCGCTGCCGCCTTGCAGACCGATCCCGAAGATGCCAGCTACATCTACTACCTCCAGGGTTCGGCCTACAACGCCAAGGAGATGAAGCCCCAGGCCATCGCCGCGCTGAAGAAGGTAACGGCCGGTTCGTCGGTCGATGCCGCCAAAGCCGCCATCGCCGAGCTGTCGAAATAAGCCGCAGCACGAGCATGAAAAGGGCTGCCCTTCGGGGCAGCCCTTTTCATTATTGTCCGGTGCCGTGCGCACTGCGGGGATGTTTCGGGAAGGCGGATGCTCCGGAAGGTCGAGACCTTTCGACTTCGCACCCGAAGGCGCTCCGCTCAAGGTGACAGAGAGGCTGTCATCCCGAGTGTAGCGCAGCGGAATCGAGGGATCTCGACGGAGCGCTATGCAAACCATTACGAACCGCAACGGCGAATATTACGCCATGTCGAGATGTCTCGACTGCGGGGCAAAGCCCCTCCGCTCGACATGACATGCTTTTTTGTCACCCCGAGCTTGTCGAGGGATCTCGACGGAGCACTATGCGAACCATTACGAACCGCAATGATGGATGTTCCGGGAGATCGAGACCTTTCGACTACGGGCTTCGCCCTCCGCTCAAGATGACAGAGAAGAGTTCAGCGGCCGAGGTTCCGGCGAATGCGCTCCAGACCGCTGCGGGTGAGGGGCGTCAGGCCGAATGCGGCATCGAACTCCTCCTCCGTCATGCGCAGCCACCGCTCGCAGTCAAATGCCAGCGGATCGAGCGGCGAGCGGAAGGCGGGGTGCGATGCCAGCGGTGTGCGGAGGTTGTACGGACAACAGCTCTGGCAGCAGTCGCAGCCGAAGATCCAGCCGTGCAGACTGCGGGGAGCGACACCGGCGGCATTCTCGACGGTATGGCACGAGATACAGCGGCCGGCATCGATCGTGCGCTCCCCGCATACGGCCCCTGTCGGACAATGCTCCACACAGGCCCGGCAACTGCCGCAGCGGGATTCGGAGAAGGGTTCGTCGTAGCGGTCGCACGGTTCGGTGAGGACCACCTCGCCCAACAGGACGAAGCTGCCGAACTGCGGCGTGACGAGCAGGGACTGGCGACCGATCCAGCCGAGCCCCGCCTCGACGGCGAGCCGCTTCTCCACCAGCGGAGCCGAGTCGGTGAAGGCCCGTCCCTGCAAGGCGGGATAGCGCTCCCGAAGCCGCAGCAGCAGGGTGCGGAGCATCTCCTTGAGTGTCCGGTGATAATCGCGATTGAGGGCGTAGCTGGCTATTTTCGCCGGCCATTCGTCAGCATAGCCCAGACTGAATGCGTTTTTATAGTTGACGGCGCACACCGCGACGCTCTGCGCCCCCTCGACCAGCCGGCGCGGATCGAACCGTTTGTCGAGATTCCGCTCCAGATAGTGCAGGTCCGCCTGACGCCCCGCCGCGAGCCAGTCGCGGAACCGGCGTTCGGTCTCCTCCAGCCGGCGGCAGGGAGCGATTCCGCAGAGGTCGAACCCAATTTCCGCGGCCGTTTCTTTTATCTCTTTGGCGCTTAACATGGCTAATTTCCCCTCAAAAATAGTATTTTTTGCGGATTTTTTCGTACTTTTGTGCTGAAATTTGCGTTTTTACAGCAAAAACAATTACGGAATGAAGACCCTGAAAACGCTCTACGAGCTGGTAAAAAACAGCGTAGAAACTTTTGCCTCCCGCACGGCATTCGTCATGCTCGGCGGTGAAGAGGTAACCTATGAAGAGGTCGGAAAACGGATCGAACATGTACAGGAGCTGCTGCTCGGAGCCGGCCTGAAGCCCGGCGACAAGGTCGCCCTGCTGAGCAGCAACATGCCCAACTGGGGCGTATGCTATCTGGCCGTCACAACGGCCGGCATGGTCGCCGTACCCATATTGCCCGACTTCACGACCGAAGAACTCGACATGATCATCGAACACTCGGAAGCGAAGGCACTCATGGTTTCGGACAAGCTCTTCACGAAAATCTCGAAGCCGACCATCGACCGGCTGAACATCGTGATCCGCACCAAGAATCTCAAGGCCCTGAGCCAGAATGTAAAGGCCCAGGGAGAGAAACGCATCCCCGCTCCGGAGGACCTGGCCGTGGTGATCTACACCTCGGGCACCACCTCGAAGCCCAAGGGAGTCATGCTCTCCCATGCCGCCCTCTGCGCCCAGGTGGATATGGACTACGAGATTTTCCCCATCGACGGCAGCGACGTCTTTCTCTCGGTGCTGCCCTTGTCGCACACCTACGAGTGCTCGATCGGACTGATCTACGCCCTCTCGAAGGGTGCCAAGGTGGTCTATCTGGACCGGCCGCCCACGGCCGCGGCCCTGATGCCCGCCCTCAAGCAGGTGCGCCCCACCGTGATGCTGATCGTGCCGCTGGTGATCGAGAAGATCTACAAGCATCAGGTGCAGGCCAAGTTCAACTCCACGGCCTTCTGGCGGACGGTCACCCGACCGGCCTTTCTGCGCCGCTATTTCCACCGCATCGCCGGTCGCAAGCTGATGAAGGTATTCGGAAACCGGCTGCGCTTCCTGGGCATCGGCGGCGCCAAGCTCGACGCCGATACGGAGCGTTTCCTCCTGGAGGCCCGACTGCCCTACGCCATCGGTTACGGTCTGACCGAAACGGCCCCGCTGCTGGCCGGAGCCACCCCCGACGCCGTGCGGCTGGGATCCACGGGCACGGCCGCGCCGGGCGTGGTGCTGCGGCTGGACAACATCAACCCCGATACCCGGCAGGGCGAGATCGTAGCCAAGACCCCCAGTGTCATGCTCGGATACTACAAGAATCCGGAGTCGACGAAGGAGGCCTTCACGGCCGACGGCTGGTTCCGCACGGGCGACCTGGGCGAGTTGGGCGAGGACGGCTACCTCTATATCAAAGGGCGGTTGAAGAACATGATCGTAGGCCCGAGCGGCGAGAACATCTACCCCGAGGATATCGAAACCGTGCTGAATTCGCACGTCTGCGTCGCCGACTCCATCGTCACGCAGCAGGAGGGCCGTCTGGTCGCCCTGGTGCACTACAACACCGAACAGCTCGAAGCCAAGTTCGACGAGTGGCGCGACGAGTGGGAGAACAAGAAGGGCGAGTGGGAGCGCCGCAAGGAGGAGTTCAAAAAGGAGTTGCTGGAGTATGTGAACTCGAAGGTCAACCGATTCTCGCGCATCTCCGAGGTGGTCGAGGAGAAGGATGAGTTCGTCCGCACCCCGACCCAGAAGATCCGCCGCTTCCTCTACACGAAACGCGAAGCGAACGGCTCGAAGCAATAGCCCCGATTTTTTTGCGGCGGAATCGCCCGATTGCCCGCTGCCGATTCATACAAACCTATGGAGCGTGCCGAAATTCATATTTCGGCACGCTCCATTTTTATTATCCCTCCCGGTGCGACGACGAATGTCGCATCGGGAGGGGGGGGGCATGTTGCGCACCCTCGGGATGTTCCGGCTGCAGGACTTGCGCCCCTCCGCTCAACATGACAGCGACAGAACGACCGTGAATTGCTCGGGGTGGTGCTCCGCTCCAGGAGCCGACAGACAAATGCGGAATCGAGCGACAGCATTTCTCTTTGCCCATTATTTTTTCGCCCCATTGTGAATAAATTCACAATAAAGTTATATCTTTGTAAGAAGTTAAATCTAACCTAACGATTTCTGACATGGACAAAACTTTAGAAAAAGAGGTGCATGACGTCGTGATTCGCTTTTCAGGCGACTCGGGCGACGGCATGCAGCTCACCGGTACGCTCTTCTCCGACACGTCGGCACTGCTCGGAAACGGTATCTCCACCTTCCCCGACTATCCGGCCGAGATCCGCGCCCCGCAAGGCACGATCGCAGGCGTATCGGGCTTTCAGGTTCATTTCGGCGACAGCCGCCAGCTCAACCCCGGCGACTATTGCGACGTGCTGGTAGCGATGAATCCGGCCGCTCTGAAGGCCAACCGCAAGTGGCTGAAGAGCTCCGCGACGGTGATTCTCGACGGCGACTCGCTCACCGAGGAGCACCTCCGTAAGGCGGGCTTCAAAACCCTCGATCCGCTCGCCGAGCTCAATCTGGAGGGATACAACGTCGTGGTGCCCGACATCACCACGATGACCCGCGAGGCGCTCAAGGAGCTGGGGCTGGACAACAAGACCGTCGTGAAGTGCAAGAACATGTTCGCCCTGGGCATCTGCTTCTTCCTCTACAACCGCCCGGAGGATCATGCCAAGAAATACCTCGAATCGAAATTCGCCAAGAAGAATCCGCTGATCGCCGAGGCCAACAAGCGGGCCATCGACGCCGGATACAATTACGCAGCCAATACGCACCAGTTCGCCAACACCTATACCGTAGCCCCCGCGAAGCTGCAAAAGGGCACCTACCGCTCCATCAGCGGCAACGTCGCGACGGCGTGGGGTCTGCTGGCCGCCAGCGAGAAGAGCGGTCTGCCCCTCTTCTGCGGCTCCTACCCCATCACCCCCGCCACGGTAATCCTCGAAGAGCTGGCCAAACGCCGCGACCTGGGTGTCAAGACCGTGCAGGCCGAAGACGAGATCGCCGGCATCTGCACGGCCATCGGAGCCTCGTTCGCCGGCAACTTCGCCGTGACGACCACCTCGGGCCCAGGACTTTCGCTCAAGAGCGAGGCGCTGGGTCTGGCCGTGATGACCGAGCTGCCGCTGGTCGTGGTGGACGTTCAGCGCGGCGGCCCCTCGACGGGTCTGCCGACCAAGACCGAGCAGAGCGACCTCCAGCAGGCACTCTACGGCCGCAACGGCGAGTGCCCTGTGGTCGTGCTGGCCGCCTCGTCGCCCAGCGACTGCTTCCACTACGCCTTCGAGGCGGGCCGTATCGCCATGGAGCACATGACCCCCGTCATCCTGCTGACCGACGGTTTCATCGCCAACGGCTCGGAACCCTGGCGCATCCCCTCGATGGCCGACTACCCCGCCATCGTCCCTCCCATCGTGAACGAGGCACCCGAGGGCGGGTTCATGCCCTACGCCCGCAACGAGAAGCTGGCCCGAGGCTGGGCATTCCCCGGCAAGCCGGGGTTGGAGCACCGCGTCGGCGGTCTGGAGAAGGACGCCCTGAAGGGTTCGATCTCGCACGACCCGGCCAACCACCAGCTGATGGTAAAGACCCGCGCCGCCAAGGTGGCGAAGGTCGCGGAGGACATCCCCGCCCAGACGGTTCTTGGCGACACGACGGGCGATCTGCTGGTCGTAGGCTGGGGCGGCACGCGCGGCCATCTGCAGGCGGCCGTAGAGCGTCTCCAGGCCGAGGGGCGCAAGGTCTCGCTCTGCCACTTCAACTACATCGACCCGCTGCCCGCCGGCGTGCGCGAAATCTTCGCCGGGTTCAAGCGCATCGTGGTGTGCGAGCTGAACGAGGGCCAGTTCGCCAACTACCTGCGCGGACAGTTGCAGGAGTTCGCCTACGAACAGTATAACAAATGCGAGGGTCAGCCCTTTACGGTGGTGGAACTCGTCGAAAATTTCGAATCCTTATTGAAGTAATCGTTATGGCACAATACAACTATACACAGGCTGATTTCAAGAGCGACCAGGAGGTCCGCTGGTGTCCGGGCTGCGGCGACCACGCCATTTTGAGCGCCGTGCAGCGCGCCCTGCCCCAGGTGGCCGACCTGACCGACACGCCCCACCACCTCTTCACCTTCGTTTCGGGCATCGGCTGTTCGTCGCGCTTCATCTACTACATGCGCACCTTCGGATTCCACTCCGTGCACGGACGCGCCAACGCTGTGGCTACGGGCGTGAAGACGGCCAATCCGGCCCTGAACGTATGGGTGACGACGGGCGACGGCGACTCGCTGGCTATCGGCGGCAACCACTTCATCCACGCCATCCGCCGCAACGTCGACCTGAACGTCATTCTCTTCAACAACGAGATCTACGGCCTCACAAAGGGCCAGTACTCGCCCACCTCGAAACTGGGCAAGATCACCAAGACCTCGCCCTACGGAACGGTGGAGAAGCCCTTCAATCCGGGCGAACTGGTGATCGGCGCCAAGGGCACCTTCTTCGCCCGCTCGATCGACATGGAGATGCCGACCACCCAGGAGTGTCTGGTAGCCGCCGCCCGCCACAAGGGCATGTCGGTCGTGGAGGTGATGCAGAACTGCGTGATCTTCAACGACAAGACCCATGCCGATTTCGCGGCCGACAAGGCCACGCGCGCCGAGCGGACCATCACCCTGCGCCACGGCGAGAAGATGCTCTTCGGTCCCGACCGCAAGAAGGGGCTGGTGTTCGAGGATATGAAGCTGAAGGTGGTGACCGTCGGCGAGGAAGGCTACACGCTCGACGACATCCTCACCCACGATGCCCACACGAAGGATACCACGCTCCACGTACAACTGGCTGCGATGAAATATCCGGAATACCCCGTCGCCGTGGGTGTGATCCGCGAGGTGGAGGAGCCCACGGTCTACGACCGCGAAGTGGCCCGCCAGGTCGAGGAGGTGAAAGCCAAGAGCCCGATCCGCTGCGTGGACGACCTGCTGCGCTCGGGCGAAACCTGGAAGGTGGAGTAACTTGCCTATCCTATGTCGAAAAGGGGACCCGGCGGGTCCCCTTTTCGACATAGGGCAAGCTATTTCGCGTCGTCCAGTTCGGCGGTATCGAGCAGGGACTGCGGCAGGCTCTTCTTGATCTTCACGTGCAGGCCGACCATTCGTTCGCCCAGCCGCACGAGGTTGTTGTTACCGGTCGTGAACCGCTTGTAGGCCTCGTCATAGGAGCGCTGCGCCTGCTTGAGCCCCTTGTCCACGTCGAGCAGCGTGTCGGCGAAGGCGACCAGCTGGTCGTAGATCTTCGACCCGCACTCTGCGATGTCGCGCGTATTGCGCTCCAGGTCGCTCCGCTGCCAGAGATTGTCGACCAGCTTGAGCAGGGCGAAGAGGTTGGTGGGCGACGAGATGACTACCTTCCTGCGATAGGCGTCGGCCCAGATCTGCGGATCGGCCCGCATGGCCGCCAGAAAGGCCGACTCGTTGGGGATGAACATGATGACGAAATCGGGCGAACCGCTCATCAGCTCCTGATAGCTCTTCGCCGAGAGTTCCGCTACGTGTTTGCGCACCGAGTCGACATGGCTCTTCAGGCAGCGTTCGCACTCCTCGGGCTGTTCGGCGGCCGTGTAGCCGGCATAGGCCGTGAGGGAGGTTTTCGAGTCGATGACGATCTGTTTCCGGTCGGGCAGGTTCAGCACCACGTCGGGGCGCACGTTAGCCCCCTGCTCGTTCCGGCGCGTCTCCTGCGTCTGGTAGTGGACCCCCTTGATGAGATTCGAACTCGACAGAATGGTGTCGAGGATCATCTCTCCGAAGTCGCCCTGCACCTTCGAGTCGCCCTTGAGCGCCCGCGTCAGGTTGGTCGTCTCGGTGGTGATCCGGTCGTTGAGCTCCATCAGGTTCTTCAGCTCGTTCCTCAGGGCGCCGTGCTGCTCGGCCTCGGTGGCGTGGATCTTCTCCACCCGCTCGCGGAAATCATTGATGTTCTGACGAAAAGGATTCAGCAGCGCGTCGATGGATTCGCGGCTGCTCTGCTGGAACCGGCGCGACTGCTCGCCCAGAATATCGTTAGCCAGATTGCGGAACTGCGCCCGCAGGGTCTCCTCGTCCTGCACCCGGTCGGCCTTCTCGCGGTCGTGGCGGGCGATCTCCTCGCGCAGCTTCTGCTCGGCCCCATCGAGCTTCGCCAGCAGGGCGGCCCGTTCGCCCACCAGCTCGCGGATCTGCCTCTCGGCCTCCTCGGCGCGGTCTCTCCACTCGGCACCTGCGGCCTCCGACCGCGCCGCATCGGCCTTCAGCGCCGTCAGCTCCGCAGTCTGCCGGACCTCCACCCGGTGGGCCCTCAAATAGAGCAGGAGCAATGCGAGAATCGACAATACAAGCAGTAAATTCGTTACCATCGGAAATAAGTTCGTTGTTCCCGACAAAGGTAGCGATAAAAAAACGAAAACGGAACGAAATCCGGCCGGCAGCGGGGGAAATCTTTTCGTGTTTTGCTTCATTCTTTTGACTTTGTTTCGTACTTTTGTCGAAAATTGAGAATCTATGGAACGCATCCTCGCACCCTCGATGCTCTCGGCCGATTTCGGCCATCTGGAGCGCGACACCCGCATGATCGACGCCAGCGGCGCCCAATGGGTACATATCGACGTGATGGACGGCCGCTTCGTGCCCAACATCTCGTTCGGGTTTCCCGTCCTGCAAGCCATCCGCAAAGCGACCCGGAAGGTGGTGGACACCCACCTGATGATCGTGGAGCCCGAGCGCTACGTCACCCGCTTCGTCGAGGCCGGCTCCGACTACGTGACCTTCCACATCGAGGCCACCGAGCAGGTGCAGACCTGCATCGACCTCATCCATGCGGCCGGAGCGAAGGCCGGCATCTCGATCAAGCCCGCGACCCCCGTCGAAGCGCTGCGCCCCTGGCTGCCCCAGCTGGAACTGGTGCTGGTGATGTCGGTGGAGCCGGGTTTCGGCGGACAGTCCTTCATCGCGGAGTCGACCGACAAGATACGCGAGCTCCGGGCGCTGATCGCCGAGACGGGTTCGAAAGCCCTGATCGAGGTCGACGGGGGACTCTCGTCGAAAAACGTCGCGCCGGTTTTCGAGGCGGGGGCGGACGCCGTAGTGGCCGGCAGCGCCGTATTCAAGGCGCCCGATCCGCAGGCGGAGATCGACGCCATTCTGAACGCCCGATAGCGGTCGGACGTCCGAAAAAAAAGATATCGCACCCTACTATGATTTCACTGGACAACCTAACGGTAAGTTACGGGGGCTGGACCCTCTTCGACAATATTTCGTTTCTGATCAACCCCAAGGACCGCATCGGTCTGGTGGGCAAGAACGGCGCGGGCAAGACCACCCTGCTGAAGCTGATCGTGGGGCTGCAGCAGCCCACCTCGGGCGCCGTAACTAAAAACGGCGAGTGCACGGTGGGTTATCTGCCCCAGCAGATGAAGGTGGCCGACACGACCACCCTCGCCGAGGAGACGGCCAAGGCCTTCGAGGAGGTGCTGCGGCTGGAGGCGGAGATCGAGCGGCTGACGGCCGAGATCGCCGAGCGGACCGACTACGAGTCGCCCGAGTACGAACAGCTGCTGCACCGTCTGAACGACGCCAACGACCAATTCCACATCCTGGGCGGCGAGACGCGCGACGCCAACATCGAGAAGACCCTGCTGGGTCTGGGCTTCCGGCGCGAGGATTTCGACCGCGCCACGAGCGAGTTCTCGGGCGGCTGGCGCATGCGCATCGAGCTGGCGAAGCTGCTGCTGCGTCGTCCGTCGATCTTCCTGCTCGACGAGCCCACCAACCACCTCGACATCGAGTCGATCCAGTGGCTCGAGGAGTATCTGAAGAGCTACAACGGCGCCGTGCTCGTGATCTCGCACGACCGGGCCTTTCTGGACAACGTAACCAACCGCACCGTGGAGCTCTCGCTGGGCAAGGTCTACGACTACAAGGTGCCCTACTCGAAATACGTCGTCCTGCGGGCCGAGCGGCGCGTCCAGCAGCTGGCGGCCTACGAGAACCAGCAGCGGATGATCGAGAAGACCGAGGAGTTCATCGAGAAGTTCCGCTACAAGCCCACGAAGTCGAACCAGGTGCAGTCGCGCATCAAGCAACTGGAGAAGATCGACCGCATCGAGGTGGACGAGGAGGACCTCGCCACGCTCAACATCAAGTTCCCGCCGGCGCCCCGTTCGGGTCAGATCGTCGCCGAGATCCGCGAAGCCGGGATGTCGTTCGGCCGCAAGCATGTCTTCGGCGGGGCCGACTTCGTGATCGGCCGCGGCGACAAGATCGCGCTGGTGGGCCGCAACGGCGAAGGCAAGACCACGCTGGCGCGCATGCTCGTCGGACAGCTCGTGCCGACCGAGGGTTCGATCCGGCTGGGCGCCAACGTCAACATCGGCTACTACGCCCAGAACCAGGAGGACCTGATGAACGGCGAACTGACCGTCTACGACACGCTGGACAAGGTGGCCGTAGGCGACATCCGCACCCGGCTGCGGGACATTCTGGGCGCCTTTCTGTTCCGGGGCGAGGACATCGACAAGAAGGTGAAGGTGCTCTCGGGCGGCGAGCGGTCGCGGCTGGCGCTGGCCTCGCTGATGCTCGAGCCCCACAACCTGCTGGTGCTCGACGAGCCCACCAACCACATGGACATGCGGTCGAAGGATATCCTGAAAAGCGCTATCATGAAGTACGACGGCACGGTGATCGTCGTGTCGCACGACCGCGAATTTCTGGACGGCATGGTGCAGAAGGTCTACGAGTTCCGCGACGGCGGCGTGCAGGAGTACCTGGGCGGCATCTACTACTTCCTCGAGAAGCGCAAACTGGAGTCGTTGAAGGAGGTGGAGCGCAAGGCGGCGCCCAACGCCGCCGCGGCCCCGCAGCAGAAGGAGAGCTCCTCGGGCAAGCTCTCCTACGAGCAGAAGAAGGAGCAGGAGAAGCTGATCCGCAAGTTGAAGAGGAACGTGGAGCAGATCGAGACGGAGCTCGCCGGAGTGGAGCGGGAGATCGCCGCCCGGGATGCGAAATTCGCCGCGGCGACCGACTACGACGAGGCGGACTACAAGAGCTACAACGAATTGAAAACGCGCTACGACCACCTGATGCACGAGTGGGAGAAGGCCTCCTACGAACTGGAGATCGTAGCGGAAAACTAACGGAAACAACACCCAAACCACTATGGAAAACAATCTGGTATTCGGAATACGTCCGGTCGTCGAAGCGATCGAATCGGGCAAGCAGATCGAGAAGCTCTACATCCGCAAGGGTGCCGAGGGACAGCTGATGCAGGAGCTGAAGGATCTCTGCACGCGCCACCGGCTGCGCTGGCAGGAGGTGCCCGTGGAGAAGCTGAACCGCCTGACGCGGGGCAACCACCAGGGCGCGGTGGCGCAGATGGCCGCCATCGCATACGTCTCCCTGACCGATATTCTGGAGCGCGTGCCCGAGGACGAGACGCCGCTGATCGTGCTCTTCGACGGCGTGACGGACGTCCGCAACTTCGGCGCCATCGCCCGCTCGGCGGAGTGCGCCGGGGCGCACGGTCTGATTACGCCGCTCAAGAACTCGGCTCCGGTGAATGCCGAGGCGATCCGCTCGTCGGCCGGTGCGCTGACCGCCATTCCGGTCTGCCGCGTGGGTTCGGTCCGCAACACCCTCAAGCAGCTTCAGAGCGAAGGTTTCCAGGTCGTGGCCGCCACCGAGAAGAGCCGCAAACTGCTCTACGACGCCGATTTCCGCAAGCCGACGGTGATCGTCATGGGAGCCGAGGATACGGGCATCTCGAAAGAGGTCCTGAAACTCTGCGACGAGCAGCTGGCGATTCCGCTGATCGGCCACATCGAGTCGCTGAACGTATCGGCCGCAGCGGCCGTGATGCTCTTCGAGGCGGTCCGCCAGCGGATCGGGGATTAAAGACATCCGCACCGTGAGCAAGATCAGAAAGATATTCTCGGAGGCCTGGCCGACGCTGCGCCAGACCGTCAGACGTTATCCCGTCGAGCTGGCACTGTCCCTCTACGCCTTCGTCTGCTTCCTACTCGAAAAACTCGACGTGCTGTCGCACACCTGGGCCGAACGGCTGCTCTGGGGGCTGCCTATCGCGTTCGCGACGACCTATATCGTCAACACGCTGACCCGCGGAGGCTCGCGGCGGAGGCTCTACCCGTTCGCCTGGCTCGTGCTCGTGCCGGCCGTGTGGGTCGGATCGGAGCTCTTCTCGACCTCGCAGCACGTCATCGCCGACACCATTCTGGTACCGCTGGCCCTGCTGCTCTGCCGCCGCGCGACCGACAACCGCCGGTTCGTGGAGCAGGCGTCCGGACTGCTGACGGCATGGATCCTCGCACCCCTTTTCGCCGGCATCTTCTTTCTGACCGTCGAGGCGATCTTCACCTCGGTCAGCTACATTTTCGACATCTGGGACCACGCCCTCTCGGATATCTGGGCGTACAACTGCATCTTCAGTTTCTCACTGCTGGCCCCGACGCTTTTCCTGACCCTGCTGGACCACTTCGACCGCACCCGGCCGGAGATCGACCGGCTGGGCGCGGGCCTGCTGAACTACCTGCTCACCCCCGCCCTGCTGATCTACACCGTCATCCTCTACCTCTACGCCGCCCGGATTCTCTTCGTACGGGAGCTCCCGAAAGGGGGCGTGGCCTACATGGTCTTCGGTTACATGACGGCGCTGACCGTCATCATGGCCCTGCAGGAGCTGCTGCGCGAGCGCCGCTACGACGGCTTTTTCCGCCGGTACAGCCTGCTCTCCGCCGTCCCGCTGGTTCTCTTCTGGCTCGGGGCAATGCACCGGATCGGAGAATACGGTCTGACGGAGTGGCGCGTCTACCTGCTGGTCTGCGGGTTGATCTGCACCGTCTCGGCCCTCCTTTTCGCCCGTCCCCGTACGGGACGCTACCGCGGCGCAGCGCTCGCGGCATTCGTACTCTTCCTCGTCGTGGCCTTTCTGCCGCCGCTGACGGCCGACCGGATCGGCATCCGCTCGCAGAGCCGTCGCGCCGAGCGCATCGCCCGCGAACGGGGCATGCTGCTCCCCGACGGCCGGATCGACCTCACGACCCGGGCCGAAGCCGACTCGATCCATATCGGCGACTACCACCAGTTGGGCGAGGCACTGGAGTACCTCGCCGACCGGGACACCCTGGCTCTGGCCCGCTTCGGAATCCGGAATCTCGACACGTATTACGAAATCTTTCCCCGCTCCTACTCCGACCGCGTCCGCTACGACTGGCTGACATACGACCCGGTGGCGGTCGAAGAGGCGGTCGACGCCGACATCCTGCTCGCCGCCGACGCCGACACCCGGATTCCGTCCGCCGGATACCGCACCCTCTATCCGAATGCGGACCGCGACGACCGGAGCGACACCGTCGTGCTGCGCTTCGGCAAACGGCGCGCCGAGATCGACCGGAACGCGCTGCTCGCCGCCCAGATGGAGCGCGCCGGACTGAAGTGGGAGGACAATCCCTCCGCAGAGGATTTCCGGAAGGCGAAGGAGCAGTTTCTCTTCTACGAGAACGATACGCTCGGCATCGTGTTCAAGACCCTTTACATCGATCCCCGGGAACGCCGGATTTCGGCGCTTCATGTCGAAAACGTGCTGTCGCGATAGATGGAGAGCCGCCTGCAACATCCCCGGCTGGGTGAAATCACCCTCTCGCGAACCGCGCGGGCACGGCGAATCTCCCTCTCCGTAAAACCTTCGGGCGCCGTGCGGCTCTCCTTTCCGGCCGGTGTTCCGCCGCGACATGCCCTCGCCTTTCTGGAGAGCCGCATCGACTGGGTCGAAACCGTCCGGGCACGGCTCGCGGAACGGATCGCCGCCGCACCGCCCGCCCGCACCCCCGAAGAGATCGAGGAGCTGCGCCGGCACGCTAATGTGGTATTGCCGCCCCGGGTCGCCGAGCTGGCCGAGCTGTTCGGGTTCCGCTACGGCCGCATCACCATCCGCGTGGCCCGCACGAAATGGGGCTGCTGCACGAGCCGCAACAACCTCTCGCTATCGCTCTTTCTGATGACCTTGCCCGCCCACCTGCGCGATTTCGTGCTCCTGCACGAGCTCTGCCACACGGTCCACCACGACCACTCGGCCCGCTTCCACGCGCTGCTGAACCGCTGCGTCGGCGGCCGCGAGCAGGAACTCAACCGCGAACTGAAAACCTACTGCATCCGATAAACCGCTTTGCGTTCGTGAAGGAGAGCGGAACAAGGCACAATTCACGATGCACAATTCACCCCCCCTGCTGTCATGTCGAGCGAAGGGCCGCAGGCCCGAAGTCGAGACATCTCGACAATGCGGAACATTCACCATTGCGGATCACAACGGCTCTCGCCATTTCACCGTCGAGACCCCTCGACTTCACTCGGGGTGACAGCCTTTGCTGTCATGTTGAGCGGAGCACCTTTAGGTGCGAAGTCGAAACATCTCGACTCGTCGGAGCATTCACCTTTGCAATACATACCGCAGTGCGCAGCCA
>Ga0073906_1000764_pt1 | contig 56123 bp, 53 predicted proteins | sample Inofromicrocosms_FD_65485 | JGI IMG/M metagenome (GOLD analysis project Ga0073906, IMG submission 65485) | Mouse cecum microbial communities from Vienna, Austria - Inoculum for glucosamine and mucus D2O microcosms | ecosystem: Host-associated > Mammals > Digestive system > Large intestine >...
CGACGTGATAGCGACACCGCCCCCCGCATACGACGGCGGCGACGTGATAGCGACTCCGCCCCCCGCATATGACGGCGGCGACGTGATAGCGACTCCGATGTACGGCGCGGAAGATTTCGGCGCGCAGCCTAATTTCGGCAACGGTAATTATGCACACGATTCGTTCGATTATACCGATGCAGACGCTAAGTTGGACGCGCTCATAAACGAGTTTTCAGAGCCTGCGCACGTTGCGCCCGTCGATTCGGTGGAAGCGCAGGTGCAGGAGCAGATAGGGCAGTATCTCGACGATCAGCTCGAGCAGCTCATAGACGAACAGGATACCGAGCGCCGCGCGGAAGAAATGGCGCAAGCGCATATAGGCGAATATTTGGACGATCAGCTCGAGCAGCTTTTGCGAGAGCAAGACCGCGAGCAAGCGAAGCTCGAGGGCGCGACAGAGGCGGAAGGAATAATCGCCGAGGCTCGCGCGATGATGGAACAGGCGAAAAACTTGCAGGCACAGACCGAACAGCTGCGATCCGAGCCGATCGTAGTGCAAGCGCCCGCGGCGGTCGAACAGCCCGTCGCTCCCGCGCCGCAACCCGTCGTTATAGAAATGCCGGCCGCTCCCGCGCCGCAAGCCGCTCCCGCGCAGAACGGTGACGCAGAAGCGGCGAAAGCCATGCTCGAACAAGCTCGGCTCATGATGGAGCAAGCGCGGCTCGAACAGGAGCGCGTTCGCGCCGAAAAGATCAAGCTCGAGGCGCAGGCTGCTTCAACCGCCAACGCCGAGGCGCAAGAGGCGCGCGAAATGATGCGCCGCGCACAGCTTATGATGGAGCAAGCGCAGCAGGCTCAACAGGCGCAGCAAATGCAGCAAGCGCAACTCGCCGCTAAGCCGCAACCCGAAAGCAATAAGGAAGTGGATAGGCTCAAGGCGGAGCTTGAAAGCATGCGCGATCTTGTGAATAAGCTCACAGTATCGCTTGCGCAAGAGAAAAACGTGCCGGCGCACACCGTAGTGCCGCAGAGCGTTATCCCGCAGACGGTAGTGCCGCCCGTGCAGAACGTTCCGCCCGTTTATTACGGAGGAAATTCCGAAATAGACCGCGACCGCGAGCGTTATCGCAAGCTCGAGGACGAGCTTGAGCGCATGCGCCGCGAGATAGCTGAAAAGGAAATACGCGCCAAGGAAGCGGAGCTGGATCGCCGCGCCAAGGAAGCGGAAAAAGAAAAAGAACAAGTCAAGAACATAACGCCCGAGATGTATCAAATGTCCGAAATGCGCGATCCGTCGCCCACGATAGGCAACGAGTTTATCGCGCTCGCAAACGGCGTGTTCTATTCCGTCAAGGACAAACAGGTTTACGTAATGACGCCCGCGACGCAAGCGGCTATACCGCCGCCCAAACCCGCGTCCGCGCCCGTGCAGAAACGTCCCGTCAAAAAGCGCAAAGCCTCGTCGCGTCGCAGACCCGCGCACAGACGTCCCGCGCCGCATTCGGGCAGACCGCGCCGCCCCGGCGCGCCCCGTCCGAGACGGTAAAACATTATTAAACAGATAAACTGTCGCGTACGGCGGCAGTTTTTTGTTTCCGTTTCGCGCACTCCGCACGAAACGCGCGAAATCGTTGATAAATCAACAAAAATACTTGACATAAGCACGCGCCGTATATATAATGAAACCGTTGACTAATCGACGAGGGTTGTTTATGGAAAAGATATTCGAGAATTTTACGGGGTCCGTACTGCGGCTTTATCGGATCATACAGCGGATAAAGAGCTATGAGATGCGCGGATACGGATTAAAGAGCGTACACGTCATGTGCGTTTATTATCTTGCCGAGAGCGCGGACGGGCTTACGGCTGGCGAGCTTGCGAGCCGCATGTACGAGGACAAAGCGGCGGTATCGCGCGCGCTTACCGTGCTTCGCGATAAAGGGTACGTGGAATACGATTCCGCCAAGTACAATTCGCATATCAGGCTTACGGACGGCGGGAGAGAGGTGGCGGCGTACATAGACGAGAAATCGCGCCGCGCGGTAGCCGCGGGCAGTGCGGACATGACGGACAATGAGCGCGCAATGTTTTACCGTTCGCTTTCGAGCATAACCGATAACCTGAAAAAATACTGCGAGAAACTTTCGGAGGGAGCGATATGAGAGAAAGCGTTTTCAAAAAAACAGCATTGTGGTTGAGTGCGGCGGCGTTCGTTGCGGTCGTGGTTCTCGACGTGTTTTTGATTATTTCGCCGAGCTGGGCGCTTAAAAGCGCGTCGAGTTTGTGCTTTTTGGCGGGCGGGATATTCGGTTTCGTTTACGCGCTTAAGCGCGGCGCGAAGAAATCGTTTATATCGCTTATGCTCGCCGCGCTCGCGTTTTCGGTAGCGGGTGACGTAACGAATTACATATCGGGCGATCTGTATTTTATTATCGGCGCGGCGTTCTTTGCGGCGGCGCACGTGTTTTACATAGCGGCGTACTATTGTCTGTACGGTTTTCGTCCCGCGGACGTTTTGGCTGCGCTTTGCATATTCACGCCTGCGGTGTTGCTGATAACGCTCGCGCCCGTGTTCGATTTCGGCAGCGTGACAATGGAAGTCGTATGCGCGGTTTATTCGTTTATACTCGCGCTTATGGTGGGTAAGGCGTTGTGCGGCTTGCGCGAACGTACGGCAATAAGCGTAGTGATCGCGGTGGGCAGCGTACTGTTTTTGATCTCCGACTTGTCGTTGCTTATAAACATGTTCGGCGGCGATCTCGCCGCGCCGCGGATAGTTTGCCTCGCAACGTACTATCCCGCGCAAATACTGCTCGCGTTTTCCGTGTTCATGAGCGGCGACCGCGGTGTAAACGTATTCAAAGCGGCGTATTGCAGAATATTTCAATTCGTGCTCAAGGCGGCGTTGCCGTTGTTGCCGTATAAAGACCCTAAAATAATAGACGCGGTGAGCGAGATACCGAGCGTGCTCGCGCGCGAGGGCAAGCATGCGCCGCTTATAGTGACCGATAAGACCGTGCGCGCGCTCGGGCTTACGTCGGGGTTGGAAAACGGACTTAAAGCCGCGGGTATCGAATACTCCGTATACGACGAAGTTGTGGCAAACCCCACTACCGACAACGTTTACGCCGCGCTCGAACTTTATAAAAAAACCGGATGCGATTGCATAATAGCCGTCGGCGGCGGCTCGCCGATGGACTGCGCCAAAGGCGTAGGCGCGCTCGTTGCACGACCGAACAAAACGCTCGGCGCGCTCAAGGGCATACTGAAGGTCGGCAAAAAGATCCCGCTTCTGATAGCCGTGCCGACGACTGCGGGCACGGGCAGCGAGACCACGCTCGCGGCGGTCATCGTCGATTCCGCAACGCGGCATAAGTACGCGATCAACGATTTTCCGTTGATCCCGTCGTATGCCGTGCTCGACGGCGGTATAACCGAATCTTTGCCGCCGCATATAGTTGCCTCGACCGGTATGGACGCGCTCACTCACGCAGTGGAGGCGTATATCGGTCGCGGCGGTAACAAATATACGCGCAGCGACGCGGTCGACGCCGTAAAGCTGATTTTCGATAATATAGAAAACGCATTCGGCGGAGACACGACTGCGCGCGGCAATATGCTCACGGCGGCGCACAAAGCGGGCAGAGCTTTTTCAAAAGCGTACGTAGGCTACGTACACGCGCTCGCCCATGCGCTCGGCGGAAAGTACAATACCCCGCACGGGCTTGCAAACGCAGCGCTGTTGCCCGTTGTGCTCGACGAGTACGGCAGTTCCGCGTATAAGAGCCTGAGCCGTTTGGCGGTCGCATGCGGGCTTGTCGGCGCGGACGCCGGAAACGAACAGGGCGCAAAAGCGTTTATCGGCAAAGTGCGCGAACTCAACGTTAAGCTCGGTATTCCCGACGCGCTGTCGGAGATAAACGAGGGCGATATTGCCGAGCTTTCGCGGTACGCCGAGCATGAAGCCAACCCGCTCTATCCCGTGCCCGCGCTTTGGGATAAAAACAGACTCGCGCGGATATACCGTAAGATCACAGGGGAGAAAAAAGAGATAGTGTCGCCCGAACAAATAGTAAACAAGCAAAAACGATTTTTCGACACGGGCAAAACGCTCGACGTAAATTACCGTCTCGAAAAGCTTAACGCGCTGTACTCGGCAATAACCGACAACCTCGACGTTTTGCACGACGCGCTCAAATCCGACCTCGGAAAAAGCGCGGACGAGAGCTATACTTGCGAAACGGGGCTTGCCTTGTCGGAGCTGTCGTTCATGATAAAGCATGTGAAAAAACTGTCGCGTCCTAAGCGAGTCCGCACGCCCATGGTGCATTTTAAGTCGACGTGTTACAAGCTCCCTTCGCCGTACGGCGTGTCGCTCGTAATGAGTCCGTGGAACTATCCGTTCCTGCTCGCTGTCGATCCGCTAATCGATTCGGTGGCGGCGGGCAATACCGTGGTACTCAAGGTGAGCGCGAGCGCGCCCGAAACGGGCAAGGCGATCAAGTCGGTAATAGAACGCGTGTTCCCGCCCGAGCACGTCGCGGTCTTGCTCGGCGGCGGAACGGTAAACGACGAGCTTATGCACTGCAAGTTCGATTATATTTTCTTTACGGGCAGCAAGCGCGTGGGAACGATGATATACCGCAATGCGGCGGAAACGCTCACGCCCGTAACGCTCGAACTCGGCGGCAAAAGCCCGTGCGTTGTGGATGAGACTGCGAATATCCCGCTTGCCGCCAAGCGCATAGTTTGGGGCAAGTTCCTCAATCTCGGACAGACGTGCGTCGCGCCCGATTACGTGCTTTGCGCGGAGAGCGTGCACGATAGGTTTATCGCCGAGGTAAAAAAGCAGATAGCTTTGCAATTCCCGAACGCGCTCGAAAACCGCGATTACGGCAAGATGATCAATCTGCGCCATTTCGATCGCGTCCGCGGGCTGATCGACGCAAGCAAGACCGTCGTCGGCGGCGGGTGCGACGAGACCGCGCTCAAGATAGAGCCGACCGTGCTCGACGGCGTAACGGGATCGGACGCTGTGATGCAAGAGGAGATATTCGGACCTATACTGCCCGTGATGACGTTTAAGACTGAGCGCGAAGCGACGGAATACATAAGTGCGCACGACGAGCCGTTGGCGTTCTATCTGTTCTCGTCCGATAAGAAGCGCATCAAACGATTGACACGCGGAATGCGGTTCGGCGGCGGGTGCGTGAACGACGTAGTGGTCCACCTCGCTACCGCGCATATGCCGTTCGGCGGATTCGGCGCGAGCGGCATGGGCGCGTACCACGGCAAAGCGGGATTCGATACGTTCACGCACTATAAGAGCATACTCGATAAAGCGACAGCGCTCGATCTGCCGTTGCGCTATCAGCCGTATAAAAAATCGAACGCCGCAGTGATCAAAAAGTTTTTGCGGTAAAACGTAAAAAGCGCGTATGCGTTAACGCAAGCGCATATTATACGGCGTATTCGGTTGACAAACAAATGCCGAAAGTTTATAATAATAAAGGTTTGAAGGCGAGCTCGAGTTTTTTTCGAGCTCGTTTTTACCGGATATCATATCGGCTTGCGATGGCGCTGTTGCGGTTATAGGAACGATCCGACCGTAAAAATGCGCTTATCAAAGTCGGTATCGGATATTCAATAATAAAAATTCGGAGTTTATATCATGGCAAAAATATACTACGGCGGCGACTGCAATCTCGACTATCTCAAAAAGAAAACCGTTGCGATCATCGGCTACGGCTCGCAAGGTCACGCGCACGCGCTCAATCTCAAAGACAGCGGCGTCAAAGTGATCGTCGGTCTTTACGAGGGCAGCAAGTCCAAAGCCCGCGCAGAGGCGGCGGGGCTTACGGTCATGAACGCAGGCGACGCTGCGAAAAAAGCGGATGTCATCATGATCCTCACGCCCGACGAGAAACAGGCTAAGATCTATAAAGACGCGATACTGCCCAATCTGACCGCCGGCAAGGCTTTGGCGTTTGCGCACGGTTTTAACATTCACTATCGGCAGATAGTGCCGCCTGCGGATATAGACGTGTTCATGGTCGCGCCCAAGGCGCCCGGGCACACTGTGCGCAGCGAATACGTCGAGGGCAAGGGCACGCCATGTCTTTTCGCGGTGTATCAGGACGTGTCGGGGCATTGTCAAGATATTGCGCTCGCATACGCGGCTGGCATAGGCGGAAGCCGTGCGGGCGTGTTGGAAACGACTTTCAAGTGCGAGACGGAAACCGATCTTTTCGGCGAGCAGTGCGTGCTTTGCGGCGGAGTTACCGCGCTCATGAAAGCGGGGTTTGAAACGCTCGTCGAGGCGGGGTACGATCCGCAAAACGCTTACTTCGAGTGCATACACGAGCTTAAGCTCATAGTCGATCTTATATATAAGGGCGGGTTCGGGTTCATGCGCTATTCGGTATCCGACACCGCGGAGTACGGCGACTATACCGTCGGCGAGCGTCTGATCGACGACGGCGTAAAACAGAGAATGAAAGGCGTTCTCAAAGAGATACAGACGGGCGACTTCGCGTCGCGCTGGATCGCCGAGAACAATAACGGCAGAGCATACTTCAACGCGCGGCGCAGACTCGAGGCGGAGCATCCGCTCGAAACCGTCGGCGCGGAATTGCGCAAAATGTATTCTTGGTCGGACGACGAAAAATATAAAGACTGAACGCGATATGAGCGGACGTAAACGAATGCGTCCGCTTTTTCTTTGAGATTTTCAGCGGCTGGCGCGTACCTATGCAAAAGGGTATGTACGTATAAAAAAACGGTATACGGCTATAATTTCCGTATGGTTACTTATTGCATAGGTTCGGCGCGGCAAAAGCGCGCGTATTTTCAAGCGGGCGAATACGTTTTGCTCGACAACGAGGAAGTGGTGTTTTGCGCGAGCGAGAACGGGTTTAACTATTTCGCGTACGGCGCGCCGCCGTTTTCGGCGTTTGCGGTGCGCGAGTATCTCGACTACATGCGCGCGCTCTGTCCGCACAAGGTGACGGACGCGGAAATAACACGGTTCGGGCTTGATCCCGCGGCGCGGCTTTGCGCGCTGTCGCCCGTAAAACGCCGTGCGCTCTCGTATCTCGAAAAAACGGGCGGCAAGAGCGAATTCACGCCCGTTATCAATCTCGACGGCACGCGGTACAGCATGCGCGCGCGTCGCGAACTTAAAAAGCTCGTGCGCGAGATAGGCGATTGCTGCGTATGCGTGAGCGATATGCGGTTTTTGCGTCATGCCGAGCGCGGCGCGCGGGTTTTGAAGTTCGGCAAAAGCGTTAAGCACGGACGTCCTAAGTTTTTCGCGGCTAAGCGGCTTGCGGGCGAATTGGGCATTACGCGTATTGCGGTCTTTTAGACCGTCGTCTACGGAAAAGCCGTATGCGGAGAAATGCGGCGTATCGCCGTCGAATATTCGGACAATATTCGACGAGTTATTTTCGGCAGCTTGACAAAAGCATATAAAATTGATCGTTCGCGGGTGAAAAGGGTTGCAATGCGGCGCGCTTTGTGGTAGAATATATTTGCCGATTGTGCGCTGTTTTTGCGTTACAAAAAATTTACGACGCGGCACGAGGTGATAATGAATATCGAAGAACCTAACGTAATTTTCGGAAAGTCTAAGTGGATATGGGCGGACGACGGCATGAAAACCGATTCGCACATAATTTTGCGTCGTACGTTTTCGTTCGGCACGGAGCGTCCGCCGCTGCATGCCGTTTGCAGAGCGGCATGCGATTCGCATTATTACTTGTTCGTAAACGGCAACGCGGTAGTGTGGCACGGCGCGCTCAACCGCGGCAAGAACGTCTATTACGACGAATTCGATATAGGGAAGTTTTTGATAAAAGGCGACAACGTTATCGTCGCGTACTGCGAGTACTTCGGAAACTCCGGCAGAGACGTTGTTTCGGGCGACCGCGCGGGTTTTATTTTCGAGTGCAACGATCTCGAAATATACAGCGACCGCAGTTTCGCCGTTTACGAAAACCCCGCGTACAAAAAACCGCGCCCGTCCAATTGTTTCTATGCCGGATATAATATAGAATACGACGCGTCGCTCGAAGGTCAGATACAAAACCTTCTCGACCCTGCGTTCAATTCGTCGTTGTTCGTTCCTGCGAGCGAGCTTGACGCTTACCCCGACGCAGTGAACGGAGTGCTGTTGCCGCGGCCGCTGCCGCTCGAGCGGTTCTCCGCGCAGCCCGTGATAAGCAAGTATAAAAAAACGACCGATCAGTTCAGCGGCGATACCTACGTTATAACTTTGCCGCGCACGATGCACGTCACGCCGTATATGGAAGTGACGGGCAACGGTCAGGAAAAGATAACGATAAAGACAGACCGCACCGATTGCGGCGGTTCGTTCGGTGACGAGCAGAGCGTTTATAAAGCGCACAGCATCGAGTATATAACCAAGCCCACGGTCAATATTTTCGAGGGGCTGCTGCCTATGGTCGGGCAGTCGCTTATTTTCACGATGCCCAAAACGGTAAAAGTGCTCAAGCTCGGCTATCGCGCGCTCGGTTACAATACCGATCCGACTTGCGAGTTCGTTACGAGCGATAAGCGGCTGATGACGCTTTTCGGCAAAGCGGAAAATACGGTTTACAACTGTTTGGGTTCTACCGTAATGGATACGCCCGAGCGCGAGCGGTCGATGTGGCTCGGCGATGCGTCGGTCACTTCCGAAGCTCTGTACGTGGCGTTCGCGGACGCCGCGCCGCTCGTTAAAAAGGTGATAGACGACGTTTTGGAAAACTCCGAAGACGATCGTTTGTTCGGCGGCGTGCCGGGGGGCGTACCCGCGGAGATCCCCGCGCACGGACTTTTGGCGCTCGGCGAGTACGGGCTGTTCGCGCACTACCGCGATTTTGCAGGCGATATGTCGGTATTCCGCGATTCGTTCGTCAGGCTCGGCGATTATCTGATGACTTGGGAAATGACCGAGCACGGGGTAGCGCCGCGCGGCGGCGACAGGAGCTGGTACGACAACCTTTACAACGCCGACGAGCGGCTCATCGAGAACGCGCTTTACTATTCGGCGTGCAAGTTCATGAAAAGCATCGGGCTTGCCATAGGCAACAACGAGTTCGAGGAAACGTTCGACGACCGCATGGAGAACGTTGCCGAGTATATAGAAAGCACTTGGGACGGGCTTGGGTACACGACCGTCGACGGGCGTTACGACGACCGCGCCAACGCGCTTATCGCGCTGTGCGGGCTTGCGGGCGAGCACGGCTCGGCGGTTGCGCGGCTTTTGTCCGCGGTACAGACCGCGTCGCCGTATTTCGAGTGGGCGGTTATAGAAGCGCTGCACATGCTCGGCAGGAGCGACCTCGCGTATAATCGGTTCGTATCGCGCTATGCGCTCGCCGCGGAATCGGACGTCGACACGCTCGGCGAGGATTTCAACGGCTACGGCAGCAAATGCCAAGGCTATGCGGCGGCGGTGATCAACGAGATAGTAAAGCTGTTTTGCGGCGTCTCGGTAAAAAACGGCGGAACGGAAATAACCGTAACGCCCGATTTCCACGCGCTGCACGATCTCAAGCTGTCGTTAAAACTCGCGAGCGGCGAGCTTGACGTGCGTTATAAGCACGGTGACGCGCGAGTGGATATTATAATAGAAAACCGCACGACTGCGACGGTAACGCTCGTCGTCGAGCCGGACAGAATAGGAAGAAACGTCGAAAAACGCTCGATAAAGCTTGGCAAGGGGAAAAATAAGTTTGCCATATAGCCGAGTTTTCAGGTGATTCATGAAACAAAAAATTTTACTGACATTTATAGAATCGGGGTTCGGGCATATTTCGTCTATGAACAGCGTTTACGACGCGCTCAAAGAAAAATACTCCGATTACTACGATATAGAAAAGAGCTACATCATGCGTGAGGACGGCTACAAGTCGCTCAAGTGGATGGAGTCTTTTATTACCAAACAGGTGCAAAACACAAACGGGATACCCGGTTTCGGCAAGTTCGTGTTTCCGTTTATCAAGTTTCTCGGCGGGCATAAGCTTTTGCGGTTTTTCCACAGACAGATGGCGCGCAAATCGTTTGCCGAAGGGTTGCAAGCGCTAAAGAACCGCGCGCCGGACGTTATCGTAACGAATCATTATTTCACCGATCTTTTGGCTGTGGAGTATAAACGCCGCATAAATCCCGACGTAGTGGTAGTCAATTACAATCCCGATAATACGCTGCATTCGTTCTGGGATAACCGCGACGGCGTGTTTATAGTCAACAACGAGTATGCCTACGAAATGGCGTTGAAGTACAAGTTCAAGCGCGAAAACCTAAGGCTCGTAACGCCGTGCGTGCGCGAGTGCGTGGAAAAATGCACGCTGTCGCGCGAGCTGCTCCGCGAAAAGCACGGCTTGCCCGCGGATAAATTCACCGTCGTGCTTGCCGACGGCGCGTACATGATGGGCAGAGGTCCGAGGTTCGCTAAAAAGCTGATAAAGAGCGGATTGCCCATAACGCTGTGCATAATCGCCGGAAACAATATTGATCGATACAATTATTTCAAAGCGGTTGCCGACGGAAAAAAGCGGCTCAAGGTAAAAGACGGCATGACGCTCAAGGTTTATCCGTTCCTCGACGACGCGTATGAACTGTACGGCGCGGCGGATCTGTTTTTGACCAAGGGCGGACCTAACGCGGTGCTCGACAGCGTGTATATGAATACGCCCGTCATGATAAACTACTGTCCGCACGTTATAGAGGAATCGACTGCGCGCGTATTCGTGAAAACGCTCGGCACGGGCGAAACGGCGTTTACTTCGGGCAGAGCGGTAAAACGCATCAGGCAATTGATGTCGGATAACGCGCCGCTTTTGGCTTACGAGCGGAATATCCGCAAACTCGTCGAAAAGGGCAACGGCGTTTCGGCTACGGCAAAGATAGTGCACGAGGAGGCTACTGCAAAGCGCGACGAACTGAAAAAGCGCGGCGTTTACTACGACGAACCGATACCGTCTATATCGGCGGACGATGCGCCCGATATAATGGTGGCGGTCATGGCTGACGAAAACGCAGATACGGAGATAGCGGTGCGATGAGTACCGAGAAGTACAAAAGGTTTTTCAAGCGGCTGTACGACGACGGGCAGATCCCCGAAGACCTGTACATACGGCTGCAAGCCGAGATCGTCAAGGACGGCAAAATGACCAAGCGCGTTTACGGCGTGTTTTTGAAAGAGCTGGAGCGGCGGCGCATGTTCGACGTGGACGGCACTCCGTACGACACGAAAAACAGCGCGGTCACCGACGGAAATTATCCGTTTTTGCGCAAGCAAACCGCCGTCGGTAAATTCTTTCACGCGATATGGATAGGTTTCGTAAAAGTTATGTGCGGACTGTTGTGCGGCATATACTACGGAGCGTGGCGCGTGCGCGGCAAAGAGCATTTCAAGGGGCTTAAAGGCTGTATCACCACGTCCAACCATATCGATTATCTGGACACCTGCCTGACCGTGCGCGTCACGGGCTGTAAAAAGTTTTGCGTGATCATAGCTCCGCATAACTGCAAGAACGATTTTTTCGGGTGGGCGTACAAAAAGACGGGAGCGGTCCCGCTGCCGAGCGCGCCGAGCGGATTCAAGCCGTTCTGCGAAGCGCTCGAGAGCGAGCGCGACCGCGGCGCGGCGATTCACTTTTACGCCGAGCAGAGCATGTGGCATTTTTACGATAAGCCGCGCCCGTATAAGGACGGAGCGTTCTTCTATGCGGACAAGCTCGATATTCCCGTCGTGCCGGTGCTGTACTGCGTGCGCGAACCGAAAGGACTGCGCAAGCTGTTGCACCTGCCCAAGATAACAATGGCGGCGGGCGAGCCGCAATACGTTAACCGTGACATTCCGGGCAGACTGAGAAAAGCGGAGCTGTGCGAGCGCGTAGAGCGCGAGACCGCCAGACTATACGAGGATATTACGGGCAAAAAAGCGGAGTACCTGCCGTGCGCGCCCGAATTTATCGAAACCGACAATACAAATAAGGCAACCTAAGAGGAGTACCATGGCAAAAATCATTGCAATAGCCAACCAAAAGGGCGGCGTGGGCAAAACGACCACGTGTATCAATATCGCCGCGTTTCTCGCCGCGTTCGGCAAACGCGTGCTGATCATCGACAACGATCCGCAGGGTAACGCTTCGAGCGGTCTCGGCATAGAAAAGCATAAGGTAAAACGTTCGGTGTACAGCCTTATAGTAGGCGACTGCACCGTTCGCGAAACCATCATGCACACATCGGTCGAAGGCTTGGACATAATCCCGTCCAACATCGATCTCGCAGGCGCGGAGATAGAGCTTGTCAATCTCGAGAGCCGAGAAAAACTGCTCAAGACCGCGCTCGCACCCATCGATAAGGATTACGATTACATATTTATCGATTGCCCGCCGTTTATCGGTTTGCTTACGCTCAACGCGCTCACCGCGGCAAATTCGATACTTATTCCGATGCAGGGCGAGTATTTCGCGCTCGAGGGATTGAGCCAGCTCATGAACACGATCAAGCTGACCAAAAAGATACTCAACCCGTCGCTCGATATAGAAGGCGTTGTTGTAACGATGTTCAGTTCGCGCACGAACCTCGTAAACTCGGTTGCGGAAGAGATCACGCACTACTTCGGCAAAAAAGCGTTTTCGACGCGCATACCGCGCAGCGTGCGGCTCGCGGAAGCGCCGTCGTTCGGTATGCCGATCACGCAGTTCGACCCCACGTCTACGGGCGGTATCGCGTACAAAAACCTCGCGGAAGAGATGCTCAACCGCAACCGCGATACGTACACGCCGATAAAGAATCTTTCCGCGCTTAAGAGAAAAATAAAATAGGAGCATAAACTTTTACAGCGAGGCTTTATGAAACAAAAAGCTAACACAAAAACCAAAAGCATGGATAAGCGCAAGCTTATCATAATAACATCGTGCGTTGCGGCGGCGCTCGCCGTCGGCATTGTGCTGTCGATAGTGCTTGCGGTGGTATTGCCGCTGATTTCGGGCGGCAAGGGCTACGATTCTTTCCGCGCGCCAGAAAACGCGCTGCCTACCGAGGAAAAATTCGCGCTGCAAAAATATGATTACGACAGCTTGTCCGACGTGCAGGTAACAATGCGCGCCGACGTCATGAACGTGACGAAACGCGATCTCCCGCGCCCCGTTCCCGAGATTGTGAGCGACGATTTTTCTATCACCTACGATACCGATACGCATGAGCTCAAAGCTGTGTACGGCGAACTCGTAAAAAGCTCGGGCACGCTCAAATCGGCGTCCATAAGCTTCAATCCCGATGCCTATCCTTCGCCGAGCAAGGCTGTTTCTTCCGCGGCGTACGCGCAGGCGGCTGCGGCGGCGGGCGTAAGCGAAGCCGATTATTTCTCGTATTTCAAATACATGCTTTTGACTCAGGGTCAGCACCTTGCCGTCGAAGCGCAGCAGATGTCGGCAAACGGCACGCTCACGCAGGAATGGCTCAAAAAGCATCCTTCCGCCGACGCGCAATACGGCGCGGTACTCGGCGAGAATAACGCCGTAGAAAAAGAGATAACGCTCGATCCGCTTTATCGTTCGGCACACGCAACGGGATTGTATCTGCCTGCGGGCGAACTTGTGACGGTCAAAGTCGAAGGGCTTAAAGCGGGCGAAAAGATCTCCATGATAGTGGGGCGTCAAAACTCGCTCGCATGGCGCGGCGCGGCGGACGCCGGCGCTTTCAACGCTTTGACCGGCGGACTGAAAAATGTTAAAGCCGCGCCGAGCGACGCATTCTTTATTCAAGCGGACGTATTGACTGCAAACGGGGATTTTTTCAAGTACAACAGCGGCGACAGCACGCCGTATCTCCAAAGTCAGTGGAAACGACAGAACACGCGCGCGCCGTGGATGTCCGCCGAATTCGTGTTCGACGGCAACGGCGAATATAAGATAGGCACGGCGTTCGGCGGTATCATGCACATAAACCCGCGCAATTGCTATTCGCATGCAAAAACCACCATAACGGGCGCAGTGGAAACGCCGCACTATATCCTCGGCGTTACTACGCCCGAGTATTTCGACAAATATCTTCGCGACGCGCCGGGCGTAGTCGGCGTAATCGATACCGAAAACGGTCAGCTCATCGGTCCGACGGGCGCAATGGGCACAAAAGCGTACTTGCGTCAGATAAAGACCGAAGAAGCGGATAAGCTCGCAATGCTCTGGCACTCGTTCTTTTCGGTCAACGAGTCGTTTACGGGCGGAACGTACAACCGTCCGAACACGGTTCTGTTCGATCAGCACGTGCCTGCGGGCGCGGCGGTTGCGCTCGGCGGATACGTGTATGCGTGTCCTACGGGTTGGTATAACACCGCTACGAATTACCGCGCGTTGCTTACCGGCGGGCAGTGGGGCATACTTCACGAGATCGGGCATAACCATGCGAGCAGCTACGGCACGTTTTGGGGATTCGGCGACGGGAAAGAGGGCGAAGTTCACAACAACGCGCTCACCACGCTTGCATACATAATGTTCTGCGATCTGGGTACGATGCGCGATGCCAACGGAAACATTCCAGCGGAGCACGGTTTTGTCGCGCACCCGTACAGCTCGCTGAGCGCGTCTATAAGCGTCATGAACAAGTCGTACACCGACTACAGCCAGAACAATTATTTCGAGATGCTGTCGATGTACTCGAACATAATGCACTCGTTCGGCGCCGAAAAGTTCTACGAGCTGCTGTATACGTACAAATCGCGTTCGGCGTATCTTTCAGACAAACGCGCGGATTATACGTACCGTTGCGCTATGATATACGGCATGGACTTCCGCACGTATTTCAACAAGTATTACAAGGCGAACCTTAACGACGATAAGTTTATACTTAACAACGCCGACGGTACGCAAAGCCGTGAAATTTTGGAAATGCTCGACGGTCTGCCCGAGTACGAGCCGATAGCGAGTTATTACGCAGGCGGTATAGACGGCGTAAAGACGGGCGGAGATTACAGGATCGCGTTCGGCGATTACGCGGTGTTCGATCTATTGAACAAAACGATCTGCGCCTTGGATACCGCGGAAAGCAAGGGGTTCGAGATAATCGGCATAGATCAACCCGAGCACGGGACCGTAGTCGATCTGGGCAACGGCAGATACAGGTATGCGTTCGATAAAAAATATACAGGCACTTTCGATAAGTTCTCATACTATGTAAAAATGAAAAATGCGGACGCAACCGTGCATAAGCTCGACGTGCATCTGCGCATAAGCTACAACAGTTCGCGCGTGTCGGTGTACTCGGGAATAAGCGATCCCGGCGTGAGCGGCGCGCCGCTGTTTGAAAGCTTCGATAACTTGACCGCGCAAATGACGCCCGAGTACGAAAACTCGGCGCTGCCGGGCGTGGCGGCGTACAGCTCGGCGGCTGGGCAAGTGCGCATTGCGGATTTCCGGTGGAAATCGACGGTGACGGGCGAGGTCGCGCTCGCCGTTGCGGGTTCGGGTTCTATCGCTTTGAGCGTCGGCTCGGACTTTGCCGCCATGGAGCGCACCAATCTGATATATTCAAACGGCGCAGCCAATCTCGGTAACGCAAGCAATGCGGATAAGTTCAAGCACGTAATGCGCGTGGAGAAAGGCAATTATTACAACATTCGGCTCGTAACGTCGAATATACGCAGATTGGGTCAAAGCACTTCGGCGAGCGTTGTTATACTTCAGAAGAACGGCGAGGTCTGCGCGGAACCCGCTATGGATACCGATGCGGTCAAAAAGCTTTGGGAAGAAGGCGCGCGTTACGCCAATATTCCGCTTGCGGGAGTGTATCACCCCGATTATCCGCTCGATACCGAAGCAACGCAGTACGTTTACGAACCGAAGTATATGGTGTCCAAAAAGGACAATATCAAGCTGTCTACGACAGGTACGGATAAGAACGAGTGGAGCGTCGTCACCGCGCCCGAGAACATAAGCGACGGCAGGTACGAAGAGCAGGCGTTTATCGATCCCGAAACGGGCGAGCAGATAGGAACGCTCAAGATCGATAAATGGACGTATCTCATCGACGGGCAGACGGGGACGATGTTGCACACGGCGTGGCGCGGCAGCGAAGTCCGTCCGCCGTCCGACAGCGCGCCCGACGTGTTCGTTATAGACACCGCGCGCGTGCAGCCGTTTAATTACTTTACGGTCACTACGCGTCACAGCCAAAACGACGACGCGCGCATAACCTCGTACAGACTGTCCGTATCCGACGACAACGTTAATTACAACGTGGTTTCCCAAGGCAAGGACGAGGACGGCACTGGACTTAAGTATTCGGTTATAAGCGGCAGCAAGGTCGCCACGCTCAAGTTCGATCAGGTCATGGGCAGGTATTGGAAGCTCGAGGCGTTCAAAACTTCGGGCAGGAATTTCACGATAGTATCCGAACTCGATGCGGGCGTGCAATCGCAAACCCAACGCGTTATCGCGCCTACGAGTTCCAAGCTCTATACGTCCAAGGCGTGGAAAGATTCCAAGACCATCGAGTCCGAGCCGAACGGATACTTAATAGCTCAAAAGAAAAATTCCAAAGCGGTGATCAGGTTCAAGGGCGACAGCTTCGCGCTGTATGCCGCGACGGGCGCGGGCTACGGATCGATAAAGATCAAGCTCGACGGCAAGCTCGTCACCACCGTTCCGCTTAATTCCGAAATAGAAGAATCGCGCAAGCTTGTGTTTACCGCGGAACAACTGAATAAAAAGGAGCACACTGTGGAAATTATCACGCTTAATTCGAGCAAAGTCATGCTCAACGTTATAGGCATTCCGTACACGGCGGAGCTTATCAACGCGCCGAATATCTATCTCGAGCACAACCTCGCCGTTGCGCTGTCGGTATTCGTGGTGTTGTTCGCCGCGCTTTTGGCGCTCATTCTGTGCCTTGTGTTTATACCTAAGTTCCGCAACCTCGTGTTCGGAAACAAGGTCATGAAAAAGTACGACGAAATGAGCGAGCAAAAAAGCGCGAAACGCGCCGAGGAACGCAAAACCGTCAAAGCGGCGCAGCCCGAAAAGAAAACCGAAAAGGATAAAAAGCCCGATCCACACGAGATAGTCGAGCGCAACCTCAAAGCGAAAAAAGCGGCGTCCGGAGAAAAACCCGTCGAGCATAAGCCCGCGGCACACGCCGCGCCGTCGGCGCAACACGCGACCGCCTCGCATCATGCGACCGCTGCGTCCGCGCACGCACCGAGCAAGCCGGCGGCAAGACCTACTGCCGCGGCGCGCCCTGCGCAGTCTGCCGCCAAACCCGAAAAGCGCGTGATCCCGCCTTCCAAAAAGTAGACCGACGACACGGCGTTTCATGCGGAGCGAGCATATATGCTCGCTCCGTTTTGTATGTATCGTATCGGATTGCGCGAGAAAAGCGCGTAATAGGTTAAAAAACGTACAATTTGCGTTACGGTACTTGACATATTATCGGTTATATGGTAATATTACTGTACATATCTATTTTATTCTGTCTATATTTATAGGGAAAAGGAGAATGATGGATAAACAGGAAATTATAAATAAAATGACGTTGCGGCAAAAAGCCGACTTCCTGACGGGTAAAGACTTTTGGCAGTCGCGCGACTACGAAGACCTTGGCGTAGCGAGCATGTTTTTGTCGGACGGACCGCACGGCATACGCAAGCAAGCCGCCGCGGCGGATCACCTCGGTCTCAATGCGAGCGTGCCCGCCACATGTTTTCCTACCGCCGCAGCTATGGCTAACGGTTGGAACGAAGCGCTCGGCGAGCTTATGGGCAAAGCGCTCGGCGCGGAAGCCAAGGCGCAAAACGTGAACGTGCTTTTAGGTCCGGGTACTTGCATGAAACGCAATCCGCGCTGCGGCAGAAACTTCGAGTATTTTTCGGAAGACCCGTATCTTGCCGGCAAGATGAGCGCGGCGTACATACGCGGTATACAGGAAAACGGCACTTCCGCGTGCATCAAGCATTTTGCGTGCAACAACCAAGAAGAACGGCGCATGGTGTCGGACTCCGTGCTCGACGAACGCACGTTGCGCGAGATATATCTGACGGCGTTCGAGATAGCCGTCAAGGAAGGCAAGACCAAATCGCTGATGACGTCGTACAACCTCGTCAACGGCACGTTCGCGGACGAGAATATACATCTCATGCGCGAGATACTACGCGACGAATGGGGATTTAACGGCGTTATCGTGTCAGACTGGGCGGGCTGCAACGACCGCGTAGCCGCAGTCGTCGCGGGCAACGAGTTGGAAATGCCCGCCTGCCGCTACGGCGCCGACGATATAGTAAAGGCTGTCGAAGACGGCTCGCTCGATATAAAGTACGTGGACGAGTGCGTCGACAGACTGCTCGACCTTATAGAAAGCACAAAGATCGAGGAAGGCGAACACACGTTCGACGTAGACGCGCATAACGATCTTGCGCGGCGTTGCGCCGAGGATAGTATTGTCCTTTTGAAAAACGACGGCACGCTCCCGCTCGACAGCAAGGTAAAGGTCGCGGTCATCGGCGACTTTGCGCAAAACCCGAGGTATCAGGGCGCGGGTTCGTCCATAGTCAATCCTACGGTGCTCAATAAGTTCACCGAGATCACGAAACGTCCCGAGCCTAAAAACAAACCTTACGTTCAAGGCGTAGGCACTGTTGCCGGCGAGGTGAAAATCCCCGTAGTCGAGACCATTGTCGAGGATCTGCACGAATACACGCTCAACATAACGGGCTATGAAAAAGGTTTCGACCGTTACGGCAAAAAGAATAACGGCTTGATCAAAAAAGCCGTCAAGCTTACCGAAAAATCGGACGTTGCGCTGCTGTTCCTCGGGCTTGACGAGGTGAGCGAAGCGGAAGGTTTGGACAGAGAGCATATCCGCATAAACGATAATCAGATAGAATTGTACAAGGCGCTCAAGGCGACCGGCAAAAAGATAGCGGTCGTGCTCGCCTGCGGCAGCGCGGTCGAACTCGAGTTTTTGCGCGACGCGAATGCGTTCGTGTATGCGTGCTTGTCCGGTCAGGCTTGCGCCGACGCGATCTTGAACATCGTAACGGGCAAAGTCAATCCCTCGGGTAAGCTTGCTGAAACGTTCCCCGTAAAGTACGACGACGTTTCCACGTCAAACTACTTCCCCGGCAAGAAAATGACGGTCGAGTACCGCGAAGGTCCGTACATAGGCTATCGGTATTTCGATACCGCGGGCGTAGAGGTGGAATATCCGTTCGGTTACGGATTGAGCTACACTACGTTTGAGTACTCGGATATAAAAGTAGATAAAACGGGCGTGTCGTTTACCGTGACCAACACGGGCGAGCGCGACGGCGCGGAGATCTCGCAGCTTTACGTAGGCAAAGCGGACGGCAAGATATTCAGACCTAAAAAGGAGCTTAAAGGCTTTGCGAAAACGTTTATCAAAGCGGGAGAAAGCGCAAAGGTCACTATCCCGTTCGACGATAAAACGTTCCGCTACTTTAACGTAAAAACAAATAAATGGGAGATAGAGGACGGCAAGTACGAGCTATACGTCGGTAAGAGCATAAAAGACATCGTGCTCGAAGGCGAAATAACTCAAGTCGGCACTACCGACGAAATGCCGTACGATCCCGAGACGATCCCGTCGTATTACAGCGGCGACGTTAAGCGTGTGAGCGACGACGAATTCAAAACGCTCATAGGCAGAGACATTCCCGACCCCGAATATAAGTTCTACAAAAAGAACAGAATGGTCATTCACGAAAATTGCACGATCGCCGATCTTCGGTATTCGCGCGGGTGGACGGGCAGGCTGTTCTCCGGCGCGATACGTTTCGCCATAAGCCTGTGCAGAGGTTTCGGCATGCGCACTCAGGCAAACACGCTCGTCATGGGCATGCTGCACCAACCCGTGCGAGGCATGAGCAAATTCGTAGGCTTTACCCGCCGCAAGATGGAAGGACTTTTGATGATGTTCAACGGACATTTCTGGAAAGGCTTGCACATGTTTTGCAGCAAGGAAAAAGCCAAAAAAGACAAAAAAGTAAAATCGACCGAGGAGGCAAAATAAAATATGGCTGAAAATACTGAAAAGAAAGCCAAAAAGAGTTTCTTTGAAAGCCCGATCATGCGCAGTGCGGTGAAATCGGCTAACACAAAGATCTTCCCCGAAGGCGGATTGGGTTACTTCATCGGACCGACGTTCGCATTGCTCGCGAACTCCATCCTTTCGAGTAACTACAACCGTTACATGTCCGACGTATTGAAGATCAGTACTTGGGGCAATTGGGGAAGCATTATATTCCAATGGCTGCCGGTTATATCGGTTGTGTTCGTAGTACTCGGTAATATTCTTATAGGGCGATTGATGGACAGATGCAAGACCAAAGCGGGCAAATCGCGCCCGCTGCTCTTGCTGGCATTGCCGATAATGCTGTTGGCTCTGCTCTTGCTGTTTATCGTGTTCCCGTTCCCGGGCGATGACGGAACAAAGCAGATCGTTGCAGTTGTATGTATAATGTTCGGCTATAATATATGGTTCGGCTTTGCATATCCGTTCTACTACACGCCGCATGCGTCGCTCGTTAACCTTTCGACTCGTAACAGCAAGGACCGCGGACTTTTGGCGACAATATCCAACGCGACCAGCCTTGCGGCTATGGGCTTAAGCTCCATGATATTGCCGTATTTGAACGGCTATCTGTTTGCGTCGAAGGTTTCCGTCGAAACGTCGTTCAGTATTTGGTATTGGATAGCGATCGGATTGGTTATACTCGCGGCGATCGGCGTAATAATGGAATTCTACTTTACTCGCGAGCGCGTTACCGAGGAATCGTTCAATAACGCGACCGCCGAGGAAGTTAAAAAAGTTCCGCTTATAGAACAGGTAAAAGTCTGTTTTAAGGATAAGTATTGGTGGATAATGGTCGCCTTCTTCTTCCTTTATCAGCTCGGCGGTTTGCTTAAAAATACTTCGCAGACATACTATTGTATGCTCATGTTCTCGGACGCCGAGGGCACGTTCAATTCGCAAATAGGCGGTAACTATCAGGGCACGCTGTCGATCATAGGCGCAATACCTACGGCGATAGGAATGGTGCTTGCATGGCCGCTTTCCAATAAGATAGGCAAGGGCAAAGCGATACTTTGCGGCGCGATACTTGCAGCGGTCGGCGGCGCGATAGGCTTTATCGCTCCGACAAACTTCTATGTTGTAACAACGTCGTTTGTGATCAAGGCGCTCGGTTCGACGCCAGCGATGTATTTGTCGCTCGCGCTCCTCGCCGACACTCTCGATCATCAAGAGGCTATGCACGGCATTCGTACCGACGGTTTTACTATGACGGTGTACGGCGCTATCATGGCGGGCATGACCGGTATTGCGACCGGTATACTCAATATGGTTTTGAGTTCGCTCGATTACAACTCGCATCTTACAGAAAAGATGGTGGAAAATGCGGAAGGCGTACTCGAAAAAGTGCAGTTTATCGATTACACCAATGTTGTTCCCGCTAATATACAGGTCGCAATGGGCGGTTTGTTTATCGGCGGCGAAACGCTTTGCTATCTCGTTATAGCCATTGTGTTCATATTCATGGGCGTGGAGAAGTTCGGCAAGTTCGACTTCAAAGCTATTGTCAAAGACCAGCGCGCCAAGGCGCTCGCCGAGGGCAAGAGCTATGTCGATCCCAAGACCGCGCTCAAGCTCCAAGAGGAAGAATCGAACGAGCAAGCCGAGCAGCGTCGTATAGAAGCGCTCAAAGCCAAGTGCGAAAAGAACAACCTTAACTTCGAGGAAGAGAACGCAAAGGTGCTCAAAGCGCGCGAGGATAAAAAAGCTGCCGCCGAGGCGAAGAAAGCCGCCAAGGAAGCCGCGAAACAAGCCAAGCTCGACGCAATGACGCCCGAACAGCGTGCCGCGTACGAGCAAAAGCTCGCCGCAAAAGCCGAAAAGCAGCTCAAGCGCGATACCGCACGGCTCGAGGAATTCAACAAGCTGCGCTCCGCGATGGGTCGCACCGAGGTAACGCTCGAGGACGAGGAAGTTCCTGTAGAGGAGACGACGCCCGTCGCGCCCGACGCCGAGCCTTCAACAACGGAAATAGACAATGTAACCGATTCGTCGAGGGAGGGGGACGACACTCAGGAGAATAAGGACGGCGCTATCGAATAAGCGCGCATAACATGAAACTCATTACCTTTACCGTCCCTTGCTACAACTCGCAAGGCTACATGAAAAAATGTATAGACAGTCTGCTGACGGGCGGCGACGACGTGGAGATCGTAATAGTAAACGACGGTTCTCACGACGATACGCCGCTCATCGCAGCGGACTATGCCGAAAAATACCCGAACATCGTCAAAGTCGTCGATAAGGAAAACGGCGGGCACGGCTCGGGCATAAACGCAGGCTTGAAACAGGCGACGGGGCTTTATTTCAAAGTAATCGACTCCGACGATTGGGTCAATCCCGACGCGTTGGCAAAGCTCATTCAAACCATAAAAGACCACATACAAGCGGACGAATTGCCGGATCTTTATATAACGAATTTTGTATATTGCAAGGTCGGAGAAAAAGAGTACGTCAGTTCGTACGAGACGAAAATGCCCGAGGGCAAGATGATCGCTTGGGATAAGATCAAGCGGTTTAAGTACGCGCATATGCTGTTGATGCACGCGCTCATGTACAGGCTGGACAAGCTCAAAGAGAGTAAGGTCGTTTTGCCCGAGCATACGTTCTATGTGGACAATCTCTACGCGTATCAGCCCATGCCGTATACGCGCAAGATATTCTATCTCAACGTAAATCTGTATTGCTACTATATCGGCAGGTCGGATCAGTCGGTCAACAGCAAAAACATAGTCGCGCGGTACGATCAGCAGATTCGCGTCATGCGGCATATGGTCGACGCGCATAAGCTTTCGGAAGTAAACAGCCAGCCTAAAGGTCTTAAGCGGTACATGCGGCATACGCTCAATTGCGTTATGATAACTACGGTGTTCTTTACGGGCGCGGAAAATACGCCCGAACGCAAAAAGGCTCTCGCCGAGCTTTGGGAATATATCAAAGCTCACGACAAAAAAATGTATAAGTTTTTGCGTTGGCATTCGTATACAACCTTCGCGTACATGTTCGATTGGCGAGTGCGCAGTAAGGTCATGTGGTGGTTCTATAAGCATTATTGCAATACTCTGCACTTGGGTTAAACGGAGATTAACATGGACAAACAAAGCGTGGAATACGTAATACAAAAACTCGTCGGTAAGCTCGAAGCGGGCGAAAACCTGACGGTGCTCGAGGACGATATTATTTCGACTAACCGCGCCGTATGCAATGCGGCAAACGATTACGACAGAGCGTATTTGCGCTATGTAAAAACGTCCTCGCGATACCGCGAGTCCCGCAAGTTCGTGGAAAAGCACACGCCCAAAACCAACTCGCGCGTCGAGACGCTAAAGAACGAACTCACCGCGCAGCTCGTATACTTGTGCGATCTTTATAATAATTAAGAATTTTCAATTTTTTGATTTCGTTACCGTTATTTATGGAGTAAGCGTCGGAAACGGCGCTTACTCTTTTTATTAAAGTTGAGATTCCTCGTTGCACTCGGAATGACAAAAGAAGTAGCCCCTTTTGTCGGCTGCACCGACATTTTCCCCGAGAGGGGACAACGAGAAAACCGCTTGCACGGCATTAGGGTTGAGATTCTTCGGCATGCGAGCGTTTTCTGTGTGCCGAAAAATCTCAACCGATAAAAAGTCCTCTCCTTTTGGAGAGGGTGGGCGCGCGGTAGCGCGCTCGGGAGAGGTTATCAGCGATTAATAGGGGCTTTCCTCGCGATGCTCGGAATAGCTTGCGGCTGCTGCGTAAGACAAAAAACGTGCGGTGCGTGTGTTGTTGATTGCGTATGACAAAGAATAAACTTTAAGGTATGGTTTCTTGCTTAAAAATCGGTTTCGCCCGATGAGTGCGATTTTGCGGTATTTTTTTGTGCGGAGTATTAAAACCGTTTTCGCACATAAAATGGCATACGGCGTCTATTAAAGCCTTTATACGGCGCGCGTCGAAAAATAATGTTCAAAATTGCGCCGAAAACGGCTTAAATACATTGATTTCGGCGCACGATTGTGGTATAATGTATACGACTGTCGGGGTACGGCGAAATGCGGGAATATTCCGCAGCAAAACCGCCCCGAGATCGGAGGAGTTTTTATGGCGAGAAAATCGGATAACGGCAGTTACAGTTCGAGTTCGATACAGGTCCTCGAGGGGCTTGAGCCTGTACGTAAGCGTCCGGGCATGTACATCGGTTCGACCGACGAACACGGCTTGCATCACCTTGTCACCGAGGTGGTCGACAACTCGGTCGACGAAGCGCTCGCGGGGTATTGCGACAAGATAATCGTCGAGATCACGCGCGACGGCGCGGTGGCGGTCACCGACAACGGCAGAGGAATCCCCGTCGATATACACCCTAAAGAAAAGGTGTCGACGGTAGAGGTCGTTCTGACTAAGCTGCACGCGGGCGGCAAGTTCGGCGGCGGCGGATACAAAGTGTCCGGCGGTCTGCACGGCGTCGGCGTATCTTGCGTGAACGCGCTCTCCGAATGGCTCGATATCGAGGTCTACCGAAACGGCAAGATCTACCGTCAGCGCTATAATCGCGGCGTGCCGATGAAGCCGCTTGCCGAGGTGGGCAAAACGGATAAGACGGGTACGAAGGTCACGTTCTTTCCGGACAACGAGATATTTGAAACGATCGAGTTTTCGTACGACACGATGCGCACGCGTTTGCGCGAGGTGGCATATCTCAACAAGGGTTTGGAGATAGAGCTGTTCGATAACCGCAAGGGCAGAGAGACCCACGACGCGTTCCGTTTCGACGGCGGCATCAAGGATTTCGTGGAATATCTCAATCGCAACAAGGAGACCATGTTCGCCGAGGTCATTTACGGCGATAAGGTGTTCAAAGACAGCGAGGTCGAGTACGCCATTCAATACAACGACGGGTATAACGAACTTATTTATTCGTATGCCAACAATATAAACACCGAAGAGGGCGGCACTCACCTTGTGGGATTTAAGAACGCGCTCACAAAGGTGATCAATGATTACGCGCACAAGCAGAACCTTATAAAGGACGACGACAAGCTGTCGGGCGAGGACGTGCGCGAAGGTTTGACCGCGATCGTGTCGGTCAAGCTTACCGAACCGCAGTTCGAGGGTCAGACAAAGACCAAGCTCGGCAATTCCGGCATGCGTTTGCAAGTGGAAAAGGCGGTTACCGAAACATTCGGCACGTACCTCGAGGAAAATCCCAAAGAGGCGAAAGAGCTGGTAGTTAAAACCATAACCGCTCAGCGTGCGCGCGATGCGGCGCGGAACGCGCGCGATCTCACTCGGCGCAAGGGCGTGTTCGAGACGGCGTCGCTGCCGGGCAAGCTTGCGGACTGCACCAACCGCGATCCGTCCAATTGCGAAATATTCATTGTCGAGGGCGACAGCGCGGGCGGCACGGCAAAACAGGGCAGAGACAGGCGTTTCCAAGCGATACTTCCGCTGCGCGGCAAGATACTCAATGTGGAAAAAGCGCGGCTTAATCACGTTCTGGAAAACGCGGAGATCAAAGCGATGATCACTGCGTTCGGTTGCGGTATCGGCGACGAGTTCGACGAGAGCAAACTGCGCTACGACAAGATCATATGTATGACCGACGCCGACGTAGACGGCAGTCATATTCGCATTTTGTTGCTTACGTTCTTCTTCAGGTTTATGCGTCCGCTCATCGAAAAAGGTCATGTTTATGCGGCGCTCCCGCCTCTGTACAAAGTGAGCAAAGGCAAAAAGGAAGAGTATTGCTATGACGAGAAAGAGCGCGACGACGCGCTCGACCGTATGGGCAGAAAGGGTTGTGATATTCAGCGTTACAAAGGTCTCGGCGAAATGAACGCGGAACAGCTTTGGTACACGACCATGAGCCCCGAGCATCGCTCGCTCAAACGCATAACCATGGACGATGCGTTCGAGGCGGACGAGATATTCAGCGTGCTTATGGGCGATCTGCCCGAGCTTCGCAGACAGTTTATCGAGCAGAACGCAAAACTCGTAACGGAACTCGATATTTGACGAACATGATCGCGACACGGCAGTGCGTTTGTACCGTCAAATCACACATTCATTTAGGAGATAGTTATAGTCATGGCTAAAAGAGGATTACGTTCCAATAAAGGCGGCGGCGACGGCGATAAGAATTACGTCGACAATACCAAAATAATCCAAACCGCCGTTGTCGACGAAATGAAGACCTGCTTTATAGCGTACGCTATGGCGGTCAACGTTTCGCGCGCGATACCCGACGTGCGCGACGGACTCAAGCCCGTGCACCGTCGTATACTGTATTCGATGGGCGAGCTTTCGCTGTGGTCGGATAAACCGTACCGCAAGTGCGCGCGCGTAGTCGGCGACGTTCTCGGTAAATATCACCCGCACGGCGATTCGTCGGTGTACGATGCGTTGGTGCGGTTCGCGCAGGACTTTTCCATGCGCTATCCGCTCGTAGACGGACACGGTAACTTCGGCTCGGTCGACGGCGATCCGCCCGCGGCTATGCGTTATACCGAAGCCCGTCTTGCCAAGATTGCTAACGAAATGCTGCGCGACATCGACAAAGAAACCGTCGATTGGACAAACAACTTCGACGACAGTTTGCAAGAGCCTACGGTTTTGCCGTCGCGTTTCCCTAACCTTTTGGTGAACGGTTCGGACGGTATAGCGGTCGGTATGGCTACGGCTATACCTCCGCACAATCTCGGCGAGGTCATAAGCGCGATCGACGCGTTGATCGAAAACCCCGAAATAACCGTCGAAGAGCTTATGCGCTATGTTCCCGCGCCCGATTATCCCACGGGCGGCGTCATTATGGGCAGAGCGAATATAAAGCGCGCGTACAAAACGGGTAAGGGCGGCGTCGTCATTCGAGCCAAAGCCGAGATCGAGGAATATCCCGTTCGCGAGGGCAGCGACCTTATGCGTCAGCGCATCGTCGTTACAGAGTTGCCGTATCAGGTGAACAAAGAAAAGCTTATCATTCAGATAGCCGATCTCGTCAAGGACAAGCGCATCGAGGGCATTTCCGACGTCAAGGAAGAATCGGACCGCGAAGGCATGCGCATAGTTATAGAAGTTAAGCGCGACGCGCAAGCTCAAGTCGTGCTCAATATGCTTTATAAGCATACCAACTTGCAGGTTTCGCAAGGCATAACGTTCCTCGCGCTCGCAAACGGCGAACCGAAAGTGCTCAATCTCAAGGAGATGCTCGAGCATTACCTTTTGCACCAAGAAGAGATCATTGTCCGTCGTACCAAGCACGACCTTGCCGCCGCGCAAGAGCGCGAGCATATAGTCGAAGGTCTCGTCAAGGCGCAGGCGAATATCGATAAGGTCATCAAGATAATCAAGCAGAGCCGCGACAATGTAGAAGCGGCGGAAAAATTGATGGCGGAGTTCTATCTGTCCGATAAACAGGCGAACGCCATACTCGAAATGAAACTGCGCAGACTGACAAGTCTCGAAATAGACGCGCTCCAAGCCGAGCTTGTGGCGTTGCGCGAAAAGATCGCCGATTTCAAGGCTATCCTCGCAAGCCCCAAGCGCGTTACGGACATCGTGCGCGACGAGCTGCAAGAAATAAAGGATGCGTACGACAACCCGCGCCGCAGCGAGCTATGCGTCGATTACAGCGAAATTGATATAGGCGATCTCATCGACAAAGAGGACGTAGTTATATCCATGACGCACTACGGATATATCAAGCGTTTGCCTACTACCGAGTATAAAGCGCAGCACCGCGGCGGCAAGGGCATTACTGCGCACCGCCCCAAAGAGGAAGACTTTGTGGAAAAAATGTTCGTCACGTGCACGCACGATACGCTGTTGTACTTCACCAATTTCGGCAGAGTATATGCGGCTAAGGCGTACGAAGTGCCCGAGGCGGAGCGTACCGCGAGAGGCAGAGCGATAGTCAACCTGTTGCAGCTCGGCGACGGCGAAAAAGTAAGCGCGGTCATTCCGATCAAAGAGGACGAATACAAGGGTAATCTCGTTATGGCGACCAAGCGCGGCATGATCAAAAAGACCGCGCTCACCGAGTTCAAGCTCATACGTAAAGTCGGCAAGGTCGCTATCAAGCTCAACGAGGGCGACGAGCTTATTTCCGTACAGCAGTCGGGCGGTATCGACGAGATACTTATCGCGTCGCAAACGGGTAAGTGCATAAGATTCTCCGAGGAGAACGTGCGGCTCATGGGCAGAGACACTCAAGGCGTGCGCGCAATGAAACTCGCCGAGGACGACAACGTAGTCGATATGACGATCGTGCGTCCGGAGTGCGACGTGCTCACCGTCAGTGAAAACGGGTTCGGCAAACGTACGGACATAGAGGAGTTCAGACTGCAATCGCGCGCCGGCAAGGGCATAAAAGCGGGCACGTTCAACTCAAAGACGGGTCGGCTCGTCAACATGAAACTCGTCGATCCCGACGAGGACGTCATGATAATCTCAGACAACGGCACCATAATAAGAATGCTCGTAAAAGAGATTTCCAAGATAAGCCGCGATACTCAAGGCGTGAGAATGATGCGCGTCAAGAATCAAGGCACAGTCGTTTGCGTTGCTACCGCGCCGCACCAAGAAGTGATAGAAGACGAGGGCGAGCCTGCCAACGGAATAACGGAATAATCCATATATTAAAGAAAAGCACAATATAAAGGCGTGTCGAGCGGCACGCCTTTTTGCGTGAAAAGCTTTGCGATTATTTTGCACGATGATTGGGCAAAGCCATGTACGCTTCATATTGCAATTTTGCAGACGCCAAAAATTTGACGGTTGTTCCGATGCTTGAATGACGTAAATACCATATTAGAAGCATCTCATTTTTAGATAGATTGTCATATGCTTCGTAACAACGGGCAAGTTCATATTCTAACTGTTCTTTCGTAACGGAATGACCCCAATCTCGCGGATCGAACTCTACAATTTCTTTTCTCAGCCGTTCGAGTTCGGCTGAAGTGCTTAATTTATTCGGCATGGTGTAACGCTCCTTCTCTTAATTATAGCACAATATTTTTAAGATTACTTGCATTGCACATAATTGTGCACAAATTTTTTGAAAGTAGCTTGCAAAAAAATGTTGCATTGAATTTCACTGAATAATATTTCAGTGAAAATAAATTCAGTGAAAATATTTTCAAGGAGAATCGGTATGCTTATCGAAGGGGCATAATTCTATAAAAGAGATACTACAAGGTGTAATACATTTATTTATCATACCGCAACGGAAACGGCGGTAAAATTTTCGCAAAAAATTTTGAAAAACCGTATCAAAACGTTTGACAGATAACGGCAAAGAGCTTATAATAGATAAGCTACATTGCCCGCATGTGCAGTGCCGCGGTTTTAAGCTCTCCTCGGAGAGCTAAACAAAAACCGAAAAATGGCACGCCCGGGCGCGTGAAAGCCTATACAACGATCGGGCAACCGACAGGCAATAAGGAGAAGTTTATGTCCAGCCAAAAAATACGTATTAAGCTTCGTGCATACGATCACGAATTGGTCGACAGCTCTGCGCAGCGCATAGTCGATGCGGCGAAGCAGACTGGTTCCAAGGTGTGCGGACCTATTCCGCTGCCTACGCAAAAGGAAGTGGTCACCATCTTGCGTTCGGTACACAAGCACAAAGATTCGCGCGAGCAGTTCGAGCTTCGCACGTACTCGAGATTGATTGATATTTACTCGCCGTCCGGCAAGACGGTCGATTCGCTCATGCGTCTCGATCTGCCCGCGGGCGTCGACATCAAGATAAAGCTGTAATTAGGAGCCGATCATGAACAAAGCTATATTAGGCAAAAAAATAGGAATGACGCGGATTTTCGGCGAAAACGACATTTCCATTCCCGTCACAGTGGTAGCTTGCGGTCCGATGACCGTAGTGGACAAGCGCACCGTAGATCGCAACGGTTACAGCGCCGTTGTTTGCGCTTTTGAAGAAATTCCCGAGCGCAAGCTCAACAAGCCCGAAAAGGGTCTTTTCGGCAAAGCAAAGGTCAAGCCTTGCCGTTATCTCCGCGAGTTCCGTTACGAGAACGCGGACAGCTACGACGTGGGCAATATTATAGACTGCACCATGTTTGCGGACGGCGACATGGTAGACGTGTCCGGCGTTTCCAAAGGGCACGGATTTTCCGGCGTTATCAAGCGTTGGAACCACCACCGCCTCAAAATGACGCACGGTACGGGACCCGTTCACCGCAGCGTCGGTTCGACGGGCGCAAACTCCAATCCGTCGCGCCGCATAAAAAATCTCAAGATGCCCGGTCAGTACGGTCACGAAAACGTCACCATTCAAAACCTCAAGGTTGTCAAGGTCGACAAAGAGCGCAACGTACTTCTCATTCGCGGCGCCGTTCCCGGTCCCAAGGGCGGATTGGTCACGGTCAAAGAAACCGTTAAGTAATCGGGATATTAAGGAGAATCGGTATTATGCCTACAATTAAAATATATCATCAAGACGGTTCCGTCGCAGGTACGATGGAATTGGACGAAAGCGTGTTCGGCGTAGAGTACAACGAGCCGCTCATACATCAGGTGGTCGTGGCGCAAATGGCTAACGCGCGCCAAGGCACGAAGAGCACTCTCACGCGCACCGAGGTTCGCGGCGGCGGCAAAAAGCCGTGGCGTCAAAAGGGCACGGGCAACGCGCGCCAAGGCTCCATTCGCGCTCCGCAGTGGAAGGGCGGCGGCGTAGTGTTCGCTCCGAAGCCGAGAAGTTTCCGCAAAAAGGTGAACAAGCTCGCCAAAATGAACGCGTTTACGAGCGCGCTCTCGGCAAAACTCGCGGACGGCAATCTCGTTGTGTTGGACAAGCTCGAGATCGAGCCCAAGACCAAGCTTATGGCGGGCGTTTTGGACGCGCTCAAGCTTACGAGCCGCGTGCTGTTGGTTCTGCCCGAGGGCAGCGACAACGCGCTCCGCGCCTCGCACAACATACCCAATGTGCGCACGGCGGCGAGCGAAAGCCTCAATGTGTACGACGTGGTCGCAAACTCCGTGATGCTCACCACCGTAGACGCGCTCAAAGCGATAGAGCAAAAATATACGGCTAAGGAGGTCGCGGCACAATGAACGCACACGACATTATAATAAGCCCGATACTGTCCGAAAAATCGACTCAGGGTATTCACGACAAGCGTTATGCGTTTTACGTAGACAGACGCGCCGACAAAACTCAGGTCAAAGCGGCTGTGGAACAGGCGTTCGACGTATCTGTGGAAAGCGTAAACATAGTCAACGTTCGCGGCAAGAAAAAGCGTCAAGGCAGAACCGAAGGCTATACGTCCGCCCGCAAAAAAGCGTACGTTACGCTCACGGAAAGCTCTAAAGCTATTCAGTTCTTTGAAACGCTATCCTAATCCGACGGTCGCACCGAACATAAAATACAGGAGGTCATGAGTTTCATGGCAATCAAGAGATATAAACCCATTACGCCGGGCACGCGCTTTAAGACGGTGATTGCGGCGAGCGAGCTGACGGGCGACAAGCCGTACAAGCCGCTTTTGAGAGAACAGAGCCGCAAGGGCGGTCGTAACTTCTCCGGTAAGATCACGGTCCGCCACATCGGCGGAGGCAACCGTCAAAAATACCGCATTATCGACTTCAAGCGCAACAAGGACAATATCCCCGCCAAGGTCGAGACCGTGGAATACGATCCCAATCGCACGGCGTTCATCGCGCTCTTGTGCTATGCCGACGGCGAACGCAGATACATTCTCGCTCCGCTCGGACTGCAAAAGGGCGACACCGTTATATCGGGCGACGATGCGGATATAAAGGCGGGCAACGCGTTGCCGCTTTCGCAGATTCCCGTAGGTACGCTCGTTCACAACATCGAAATGTTGCCGGGCAGAGGCGGTCAAATGGTCCGTACGGCGGGCGCTGCGGCGCAGCTCATGGCAAAGGAAGGCAAATACGCCACGTTGCGTCTGCCGTCCGGCGAAATGCGCATGGTGCTCCAACGCTGCAAAGCCACGATAGGTCAGGTCGGCAATCTCGACCACGAGCTTGTGTCTTTGGGCAAAGCGGGACGTAAGCGTCACATGGGCGTAAAGCCCACCGTCCGCGGCGTGGTCATGAACCCTTGCGATCACCCTCACGGAGGCGGCGAGGGCAAGAGCCCGATAGGCAGACCGAGTCCGGTATCGCCTTGGGGCAAGCCGACGCTCGGTAAGAAGACGAGAGCAAAGCACAAGGCGTCCGACAAGTTCATTGTCAAGCGCATCAATTAAGGAGCTTATAGGATATGTCAAGATCGACAAAAAAAGGTTACTATGTTGACGCCAAGCTTATGAAAAAAGCCGAGGCGATGGCGGAGACGCAAGATAAGCGTCCTATCAAAACGTGGTCGCGCGCGTCGACGATATTCCCCGAGTTTATCGGACTTACGTTTGCCGTGCACAACGGTAAAAAGTTCGTTCCCGTTTACGTCACCACCGACATGGTCGGGCACAAGTTGGGCGAGTTCGCGCCCACGCGTACCTTCCTCGGTCACGCAGGCGAAAAGACGACGAAGGGCAGATAAGGAGTAGTTATGGCTAAGAGAATGAAAGAAAAGGCGGCGGCGGTACAAGAGCGCCGCGAAAAACGCCCGTTTGCTACGGCGAAGTACGTGCGTATCTCGCCCGACAAGGTGAGGATCGTACTCGCGCTCATTCGCGGCAAATCGGTCACGGACGCCATGGCTATATTGCAAGCTACGCCCAAAGCGGCGAGCGAGCCGATTTTCAAGGTATTGAACTCGGCTGCGGCAAATGCCGAGCATAACAAGAATATATCGGTCGACGATTTGTTCGTTGCCGAGGCTTACGCCGATATTGGACCTACGCTCAAGCGCTATCAGCCTGTAAGCAAGGGCAGAGCGCACCATATCCTTAAGCGCACCAGCCACATCACCGTTATTCTCGACACCAAGGAGGAACGTTAATCATGGGTCAGAAAGTCAATCCTCACGGCTTGCGCGTCGGCGTCAACGAAAAGTGGAACTCGCAGTGGTATGCGGGCAAAGCCGAGTTTGCGGCGTTTTTGATCGAGGATCACAAGATCCGCGAGCATATAGAAACCAAGTATAAAAGCTGCGGTATAAGCAAGGTCGTTATCGAACGTCCGCAAGGCAAGGTTCAGGTATCGATCCACTCGCAATTCCCCGGCAAGATCATAGGTCAAAAGCACGCGGGCGTGGACGAGCTTCGCAAGAATCTCGAAAAGCTCACCGCCGGCAAAAAGATCTATGTCAATATTATAGAAGTCAAGCACCCCGACTTGAACGCAAAGCTCCTCGCCGAGAATATAGCGGCGCAGCTCGAAAAGCGCGCGTTCTTCCGTCGCACCATGAAGCAGGCAATGTCCAAGGCGATGCATGCGGGCGCGAAGGGTGTCAAAGTCATGGTATCCGGACGTTTGGACGGCGCGGAGATCGCGCGTTCCGAGCACTACCAAGAGGGTTCCATACCGCTGCAAACGTTGCGTGCAGACATCGATTACGGTTATTGTATTGCGCGCACCACGTTCGGCGTATTGGGCGTCAAGGTGTGGATCTACAAGGGCGACATTCTCGTCGCTCCCAAAAAAGCGCCCGATCAAAACGAGTTTAAGGAGGGCGATCGGTAATGTTATCACCCAACAAAGTTAAGCACCGCAGAGTACAGCGCGGCAGAATGAAGGGCAAGGCGACCAGAGGCAGCACCATCGCTTACGGCGATTACGCGCTCGTCAGCCTCGATCCCGGCAGGATCACCTCCAACCAGATAGAGGCGGCGCGTGTCGCGATGACGCGTTACACCAAGCGCGGCGGTAAGGTATGGATCTGCATATTCCCGCACAAACCTTATTCCAAAAAGCCTGCGGATACCCGTATGGGTAGCGGTAAGGGCGCGCCCGAGTATTGGGCGGCTGTCGTAAAGCCCGGCACTATCATGTTTGAAATGTCCGGCGTGAGCGAAGTCGTCGCAAGAGAAGCGTTGCGTCTCGCATCGTACAAACTCCCCGTTCGTTGCAAGGTCATGATCCGCGACAAGTCGGAAGCTGCGCCCGTAACTGCGGACGTAACGACCTCGGACGACGAGACCAAGGAGGGCTGAAATGAAAGAGAAAGTTCATGAATTAAGAGACGACGAGCTTAAGCAAAAGTTGGAATCGCTCAAAACCGAATTGTTTAACCTTCGGTTCTCGCACGCGACCGGTCAGCTCGCCAATCCTATGCAGATACAAAACGTAAGACGCGACATTGCGCGTGTCAAGACGGTCATAAGAGAGCGCGAGCTTCGCGCCGACAAGGAGGCCAAATAATGGAGCGCAGCGGCAGAAAGACTCGCGAGGGTATAGTCGTTTCGGACAAGATGGATAAAACGGTCGTCGTGTCCGTAATCGAAAAGTACAAGCACCCCCTTTATAAGAAGACCATAAAGCGCGTCAAACGTTTCAAAGCGCACGACGAGGCTAACGAGTGCGGTATCGGCGACACGGTCGAGATCACCGAGACCCGCCCTATCTCGAAAGACAAATGCTGGCGCGTTTCGCGCGTCGTCGAAAAGGCGAAATAATTTTCGCAAAAACGTCCGATTTTTTCGGGCATGCAATCAAATCACAGGCACACTCGCTCGCGAGAGCGTCAAGGAGTAAATCATGATACAGGCTCAATCATATCTTAAGGTCGCCGACAACACCGGCGCCAAAGAGATCATGTGCATACAGGTAATGGGCGGTAGCTTGCGTAAGTTCGGCAATATCGGCGATATTATAACCGCGTCGGTAAAATCCGCACAGCCGGGCGGCACCGTCAAAAAAGGCGACGTCGTCAAGGCGGTCATCGTGCGCACGCATCAGGGCGTAAACCGTCCCGACGGATCGCACATTCGTTTCGACGACAACGCCGCCGTTATTATAGACAATCAGAAACAGCCGCGCGGCACGCGTATCTTCGGACCGATAGCGCGTGAGCTTCGCGACCGTGATTTTACAAAGATCATATCTTTGGCACCCGAAGTGCTCTAAGGAGGCTCAAATGAATCTCAACGTCAGAAAGGGCGACAACGTCATAGTTTTGACCGGCAAGGACAAAGGCAAGACCGGCAAAGTATTAGCCACGAGTCCCAAGACCGGCAAAGTATTGGTCGAGGGTGTCAATATCGCTACGCATCACAACAAACCGCGTTCGGCTACCGAGCAGGGCGGCATAAAGAAGGTCGAAGCAGGTATCGACGTGAGCAACGTGCAGATCATCTGCCCGTCGTGCAACAAGAACGCGCGTGTGCGTCACGGCGAAGCGAACGGCAAAGCCGTACGCGTGTGCGCAAAGTGCGGAGCTAATCTCGACGAGAAAAAGGCGGATAAGTCCAAGAAAAAAGCCGAAAAGAAAGTCAAGAAAGAGCCCGCAGCGAAGAGCGTCAAAAAATCGGCAAAGACCGAGCAAACGGACAATGTTCCCGTCGACAGTGCGTCGGACGGTAAAACAGATAAGGAGTAAACCGTAATGGCAGAAAAGGCAACAAAAGCCAAGGCGTCGGAAACCGTCGCCGGCAAATCGACAAATCCGGATCGTTACAGACTGCGCAAGCGTTACCGCGACGAGATTGTGCCCCAGCTCATGAAAGAGCGCGGCTACAAAAACGTCAACGAAGTGCCTAAGCTTGTCAAAATAGTGCTCAATATGCGCCTCGGCGACATAAAGGACAACTCCAAGAGCATTCAGCTCGCTCAGGCGGAGCTCGATTCCATAGCCGGACAGCACAGCGTGCTCGTCAAAGCGAAGAAATCGGTCAGTAACTTCAAGCTGCGCGAGGGACAGTCGATAGCTATAAAAGTTACGCTTCGCGGCGAGAACGCGTACGAATTTTTCGACAGACTCGTTTCGATAGCATTGCCGCGCGTTCGCGACTTCCGCGGCGTGTCGGGCAAATCCTTCGACGGCAGAGGCAATTACGCGCTCGGCATCAAGGATCAAACGATCTTCCCCGAGATCTCGTACGAGCTTATCGAAAAAATACGCGGCTTCGACGTAGACGTGGTCACCACCGCCAAAACGGACGAGGACGCCAAACTGCTGCTGACAAAGCTCGGTATGCCGTTTAAGAATTAAGGAGTGTATTATGGCTAAAAAGGCGATGATAAATAAACAGCAAAGAACGCCCAAGTACAAGACGCGCGCGTACACGCGCTGCAGCGTCTGCGGCCGTCCTCATTCCGTGCTCAAAAAGTACGGTATTTGCAGAATTTGCTTTCGTAATCTTGCGTACAAGGGCGAAATCCCCGGCGTAAAGAAGTCGAGCTGGTAAGGAGGTAGAGTTATGGTTACAACAGATCCTATTGCGGACTTGCTCACGCGTATTCGTAATGCTATTACGGCGCGTCACGAAACCGTATCCATTCCCGCGTCCAAGATGAAAAAGGCTATAGTCGACATACTCGTCGACGAGGGCTTTGTGGCATCGGGCGACATTGCGGAAGAGAACGGACACAAGAACATCAAGGTCGTTCTTAAGTACGACGGTAAAAACCGTAATGCTATCACCAACTTAAAGCGCATCAGTAAACCCGGTCTGCGCGTGTACTGCGGATGCGAGGACTTGCCCAAGGTCTTAGGCGGCTACGGCATAGCTCTCATTTCCACGTCTCGCGGCGTCATGACCGATAAAAAGGCGCGCGAACTCAAAGTAGGCGGCGAAGTGCTCGCTTACGTATGGTAGGAGGAACGTTATGTCACGTATAGGCAGAAAACATATAGACGTTCCGGCAGACGTTACCGTAAAGTTCGAGAACGGCGTCGTAACGGTCAAGGGCAAGCTCGGCGAGCTTAAAAGAGAAGTCAAATGCTCGGATATAGACGTTAAGATCGAGTCGGGCGTGGTCAAGGTAGAGCGCGCCAACGACGCGAAACAGACCCGCGCGTATCACGGCTTGTACCGTCAGCTCATAGCGGACATGGTATCGGGCGTGCAAAAGCCGTTCACCAAAACGGTCATCGTGTCCGGCGTCGGTTACAAGTGCGCTGTCACGGGCAACAAGCTCGTAATGAACATCGGCTATTCCAAGCCCGTAGAGTTCACCGTGCCCGAGGGCATAACGGTCACTTGCCCCGATCCGCTCCAGATAGTAGTAAGCGGTATCAACAAAGAATTTGTCGGCGAGGTCGCCGCGCAGATCAAAGCCAAGCGTCCTGTCGAGCCGTATCACGGCTACGGTATGCACTACAGCAACGAGGTCGTGGTCAGAAAAGAAGCCAAGACCGCCGGTAAGAAATAGGAGAATAGGCAATGATTAAGAACATAGATAAAAACAAAATACGTATGAAGCGCCATAAGCGCCTGCGCCATGACCTTAAAGGCACGGCGGAGCGTCCGCGCCTTTCCGTATACCGTTCCACGAACAACGTGTACGTTCAGATAATCGACGACGTTAAAGGCGTCACCCTCGTTTCCGCCGGCACCAAAGCCAAGGGCGTTAGCGTAAAGGGCATGAGCAAGACTCAGGCTGCCGAAGCTGTCGGCAAAGCCGTCGCCGAAAAAGCGCAAAAATGCGGAATTACCGAAGTGGTTTTCGACCGCGGCGGGTATCTTTACACAGGCAGGGTCAAGGCTCTCGCCGACGCGGCACGCGCCGCAGGGCTTAAATTTTAGGAGTGATCATGGCACGCGAAGAGTTCAGAAAGAAAAGAGATAAGGACGTCGTCGACGACGGCATCAAGACCAAGCTCGTAACAACGCGCAGAGTTTGCAAAGTTGTCAAGGGCGGACGTAACAGCAGCTTTGCCGCGCTCGTTGTAGCGGGCGACGGTAAGGGCAGAGTCGGCGTAGGCATGGGCAAAGCGACCGAAGTTCCCGAGGCTATCAAAAAGGCGGAACAAGCGGCGCGTCGCAACATGAAAAAGATCTCGCTCAACGGCACCGCTATCCCGCACGAGACGGTCGGCAAGTTCGCATGCAGCGAAGTATTGCTCCGCCCCGCACCCGAAGGTCGAGGCGTTATCGCAGGCGGCAGCGTGCGTGCGGTTCTCGAGGTCTGCGGTATCAACAATATCACGACCAAGTGCTACGGCTCGCGTAATCCCATAAACGTCGTAAAAGCGACCATGTGCGCGCTCGAAAGCCTGAGAACGGCGGACGAGGTGGCGGCGATACGCGGCAAAACCGTAGAGGAATTATAACGCCGTATCCATCGCGTGATACGGGTTACGTTCGTCTCGGCGGCTTGGTCATGTACATCGGTGTACACTCCCGTCGCAACCACAGGTTGGCTTTCGTCAATCACTACACAATAAAGAGTGAGAACGTAAGTAAAAGATCGCGCAGCATTGGGCTGCTTACCCGTCTGACGCGCGGCTACGCCGTTATTAAGGGCTTTGCGTTACTCGTATCTACGCCGTTAAAGGCAGTTGATGCAAGCGCGGCATTGCTCCCCTCCAATTGTCATTCCGAGCGGAGCGAGCAAAGCGAGCGTAGTCGAGGAATCTTATAAACGGTGCGATAAACGTCGCCAATCTATAAAAAACTTCCAACATTCGATTGGAAATCGGAGAGCAATAAAATGGCTACTAAAAAAGCGGAAAAAGAAAAGTTGCTTTGCGTTACGCTCGTTAAGAGCACCGCAGGCTGCTTGATAAAACAGAAGCGCACGGTCGAAGCTTTGGGACTTAAAAAGCTTCATCAGTCGGTAACCGTAAAGGACAACGACGCCATGCGCGGAATGATTCACGTCGTTAACCACTTGGTTAGCGTCAGCGAAGTGGAGGCATAATTATGAAAATGCACGCATTGATGCCGGCGGACGGCGCGCGCACCAAAGCCAAACGTTTGGGACGCGGCACGGGTTCGGGTCTCGGCAAAACGTCCGGTAAAGGTCACAAAGGTCAGTGGGCGAGAAGCGGCGGCGGCGTACGTCCCGGGTTCGAGGGCGGACAGATCACGCTTTCGCGCAGACTGCCCAAGCGCGGCTTTAACAACAAGTTCGCCAAAGAGTTCACCACGGTCAATGTGGATAAGCTCAACGTTTTTGACGACGGCACGGTTGTCGACCTCAAGCTTTTGGTCGAGGCGGGCGTCGTTAAAAAGGTCGAAGAGTACGGACTCAAAATTTTGGGCGACGGCGAAATCACCAAAAAGCTTACCGTAAAAGCGGCAAAGTTCACAGCTTCCGCCAAGGAAAAGATAGAAAAAGCCGGCGGAAAGGCGGAGATCGATGTTTGAAACACTGAAAAACGCTTTCAAGAATAAAGAGGTGCGCACGAAGATACTGATCACGCTTGCGCTTCTCTTTATTTATCGTTTGGGTTGCTGGATACCTGTCCCGGGCATAAACCCCGAGATATTCCAGAGCGAAACGGGTACTGATTCGTTGCTCGGGCTTATCGGCGCGGTTACCGGTAATGCGTTGCAAAACGGCGCGCTGTTTGCGATAGGCATAACGCCGTACATCAATGCGTCGATCATATTGCAGCTGCTCACGGTCGCCATACCGAGACTTCAAGAATACTCGAAACAGGGCGACGAGGGCAAAAAGAAGATCACGCAGATCACGCGCTACATCACCATCGCGCTTGCGACTATTCAGTCGGTAGGTATCGTGGTGTCGTATGCGACGAGCGGCGCGCTCAGCACCAACCTGTTCGGACCTATGACGCAGGATTGGCTCGTGGGAATGTTCGTTTGCATCATACTCATCGCAGGTTCTATGCTCACGATGTGGTTGGGCGAGCGCATCACCGATTACGGCGTAGGTAACGGCATAAGCCTGATAATCTTCGTAGGTATCATATCGTCCGCCGGTCTTTCGATCATAGACAGATTCCAAGCATGGTTCGGCGTAGGCGATTATACGTCGCCGAGCGAGACCGCGCCTTGGGAGCTTTTGACCTTCTTGCTGTTGGTCATAGCGATATTCATGCTCATAGTATTTGTGGAGCTTGCCGAGCGCAGAGTGCCCGTGCAGTACGCAAAACAGATAAAGGGCAGAAAGCAGTACGGCGGTCAGTCCACTTATATCCCGATCAAGGTCAATGCGAGCGGCGTTCTGCCGATAATATTCGCAACGGCTATAATCACCTTCCCGCAAATGATCGCGCAAATGATCGCGCCAGCAAGCGAAGGTGCGGCTAAGTTCTACGATTGGTGGAACACGTGGTTGGGCGCGGGCAGCAGCTATCCGTTCTATTATATACTCGTCGCGCTGTTGATACTGTTTTTCTCGTATTTTTACGCGCAGATACAGTTCAATCCCGAGGACATCTCGAGAAACATTCAGCAATACGGCGGCATGATAAACGGTATACGCCCGGGCAAACAGACCACGGAGTACTTGGCTACTATATCGAAACGTCTTACGCTGTTCGGCGCGCTGTTCTTGACGATAATCGCGCTGATACCGTCGGTAATATTCGCACCGCTGTCAAACGCGGGATTGTTCGGAACGTCGCTCGTAAACGCGTTTTCGGCAACGGGTATGCTGATAGTCGTTTCGGTCGCGCTCGAGTTCGATAAGCAGTTGCAGAGCTTGCTTATGATGAAGCAGTACAAGGGCTTCTTAAAATAAGGCGTATCCGCGGCGTTATGCTGCGTCAGCCGTCGCGCCGCCCTCGGTCATGTAGGTGGGCTACATTCCCGTCGGTCGGCACTCGGATCTCCTTGCCTAACTTGCGTCTACACCTTATTTATACGCAGGAACGGCAATTACATTGGCAAAGCCAACAACAAATCGAGGTAACAAATTGAACATTATCATTATGGGCGCGCCGGGATCCGGCAAGGGCACGCAAGCAGCGCAGATTTGCAAAACGCACAATATACCTCATATTTCCACCGGCGACATACTCCGCAAGAACATAGCGGAAGGTACGGAGCTTGGCAAGCAAGCCAAAGCGTTCATGGACGCAGGCAAGCTTGTACCCGACACGCTCGTCATCGAGCTGATAAAAGTACGATTGAGCGAGCCGGATTGCAAAAACGGGTTCTTGCTCGACGGGTTTCCGAGAAACAAGGCGCAAGCGGACGTGCTCGGCGGTATAGTCGATATAGACGTTGCGCTGTACCTCGACGTGGACTTGTCGGTAATAGCCGACCGCATGGCGAGCCGCAGAGCTTGCCCTGCGTGCGGGTTCACTACGAGCGTGCAAGCCGCGCCGAACGGAAAATGCCGCGAGTGCGGAGCGGAGCTTATTATCCGCGACGACGACAAGCGCGAAGTGGTGGAACATCGCTTGAAGGTTTACGCCGAACAAGCCGCGCCGCTCGTCGATTACTACAAGGCTAAAGGCGTGCTCAAGACCGTGAACGGTATGGGCAGTATCGAGGCGGTAAACGCCGAGATCGAGGAAGCGCTTAAATGATCGTCAAGTACGACACCGAGCGAAACGGCATGCGTGCCGCGAGCCGCGTGGTAAAAGCGGCGCTCGACGAAGCGCAGAACATGATAAGACCGGGCGTGACAACGCTCGAGATCGACGCGGTGATAGAAAAGACGATACGCGCTATGGGCGCGATCCCGTCGAGCAAAGGATTTTGCGGCTATCCCAATGCGTCGTGCATATCGGTAAACGACGTCGTCGTCCACGGCATACCGAGCTTGCAAGTGATCAAATCGGGCGACATAGTGTCTGTCGACATTACCGCACTTTTGAACGGATACCAAGGCGACGCGGCGCGGACATTCGCGGTAGGCGACGTTGCTCAAGCCGATCTCGACTTGATCGATGCGGCGGAAGCGGCGTTCTTTATCGGGATCGAAAACGCCAAAGCGGGCGGACGCATCGGCGACGTGTCGAGCGCGATACAGCTCTATTCGGAGCTTCACGGCTACGGAGTTGTAAGAGCGCTTACCGGTCACGGCATCGGGCATAAGATGCACGAGGCGCCCGAAGTTCCCAACTTCGGTAAAAAGGGCACGGGCGCGCCGCTCAAAGCGGGACTGTGTTTGGCGGTAGAGCCGATGATAACGCGCGGCACGTGGCAGGTCAAGATCGATCGCGACGGTTGGACGGCTCGCACCAAGGACGGGAGCAATGCCGCGCACTACGAAAACACTGTAATAGTGACGGACGGCGCGCCCGAAATACTCACGCTTTAGGAGTAACGCTATGCAAACGGGCGACATTGTTATAAGCCGTGCGGGGCACGATACGGACAAGTATTTCGTCGTAACGTCGACGGTGTCCGAAGAGTTTGTGCTGATAGCCGACGGCAAGCTGAGAACGGTCGAGAGACCCAAGCTCAAGCGGATCAAACATTTACGGACAGTCGGACAAAGCGACATTGCGCGTCCGACGAACGCCAATATAAGTAAGTGTATCAAACAATTCAATTCGGACAGGAGGTTGTATGCCGAGAAGTGACAATATCGAGACCGAAGGCGTTGTAGAAGAATGTCTTCCGGGCACTAAATTCAAGGTAAAGCTTGACAACGGCGCGGTGGTCATGTGCACCATAGCCGGAAAAATGCGCGTCAACTACATCAAAGTCTTGCTGGGTGACCGCGTCAAAGTGGCGATCTCGCCGTACGATATAACTAAAGGCATTATAACATTCCGCAGCAAAAACTAATCTAACGGCGTATGCATCGTCGAATACGAGCTACGTTCGGCTCGCCGCCTCGGTCATGTAGGTGGGTCTACACTCCCTTCGGCGGCTTACCGACTGTTGCTCGTCTGCGACGCGCCTACACCGTTAGAAATAATGTTAGTTTGGCAAATATTAACAACCAACTTTAAGGGCAATAGCCCGTAAGGAGTAAATCATGAAAGTAAGATCTTCTGTAAAACCCATGTGCGATAAGTGCAAAGTCATTCGCCGTCACGGCAAAGTGATGGTCATTTGCAGTAAGGATGCGTCGCATAAGCAACGCCAAGGCTGATTCGGCGGCTTATATGCGGCGTTATGCTGCGTCAGCCGTCGCGACGCCCTCGGTCATTTACGTATATGTAAACTTCCGTCGGTCGGCGCTCGGACTTCCTTGCCTAACTTGCATCTGAGCCGTCGAAGGCTCGTGTATTGTTCGGGAAATCGGGCTGCCGCGCGGCTACGTCGCATTGTTCGCACTCGCCGAACGCCTACTTGTGCTTTAAGCGAATAAAGCGTCATACTTATGATTATTGCGCGGTTTGTTTTATGATATTCCGAGCGCAGCGAGGAATCTCAACCTTATAAATGAACCGAGCAACAACATCGAAAACACCCGCGTGAACGTAACGGCGACATTCCACGCCGAGACGGAAACAGCGCGAAAAACATATAAATAAAAATCAATTTAAGGAGTCATCAAAGTGGCAAGAATTGCAGGCATAGATTTGCCCAAGGAAAAACGCGTCGAGATCGGACTCACGTATATATACGGCATAGGACGTCCGACGGCGAACAAGATTCTCAAAGCGACGGGCATCGACCCGAGCGTCAGAGTAAAGGACTTGACCGGCGAGCAGGAGAACGCGCTTCGTACTTACATCGATAAAAACATCAAGGTCGAAGGCGATCTGCACCGCGAGGTGGAGCTTAACATCAAGCGTCTTAAAGACATAGGTTGCTACCGCGGCGTACGGCATCGTAAAAACCTGCCCGTTCGCGGTCAAAACACCAAGCAGAACGCGCGCACCCGTAAAGGACCGAAGCGCACCGTTTCGCGTAAGAAGAAGGAGAAATAAGCCATGGCAGTCAAGAAATCGACGACCAAGAGAAAGGTCACAAAAAATATCGATAAGGGCTGCGTCCATATCCATGCGTCGTTCAACAACACGATAGTCACGGTCACGGACGAGCAAGGCAACGCGATCGCGGCATGCTCGGCGGGCGCGCTCAAGTTCCGCGGCTCGCGCAAGAGCACTCCGTACGCGGCGCAAATGGCTGCCGAGGAAGCGGCGCGCAGAGCGATGGAGCACGGACTGCGTTCGGTTAAGGTATTCGTAAAAGGCCCCGGCGCGGGCAGAGAATCGGCTATCCGCGCAATGGAAGTGGTCGGTTTGAGCGTAACCGAGATAACCGACGTTTCGCCTATACCGCACAACGGTTGCAGACCGCCGAAACGCCGTCGCGTTTAATAGCATCGTCAACAGTCTAAAGGAGATAACATAAGCATTATGGCAAGAAATATTTGTGCAGATTGCAGACAGTGCCGCAGAGAGGGACAGAAGTTGTTTCTCAAGGGCGAGCGTTGCGTAACGAAAAAATGCGCTATGGAGCGTCGTCCCGTTCCGCCCGGACAGCACGCATTGGCGCGGCATAAAAACAGCGAGTACAATATGCAGCTTCGCGAAAAGCAAAAGGCAAAGCGCGCGTACGGCGTACTCGAAAAGCAGTTCCGCGAATACTACGAGCGCGCGGAAGCGCAAAAGGGCGTAACGGGCGAAAACATGCTCGCCATGCTCGAAAAGCGGCTCGATAACGTTGTGTACCGCATGGGTATCGGCGCGTCGAGAAAGATGGCGCGTCAGATAGTCAATCACGGACACATACTCGTCAACGGCAAGCGTGTCGACATTCCGTCGTATCAAGTCAAGCTCGGCGACGAAATATCCGTAAGAGAAACGAGCCGCGACAACGCGCTTTTCAAAGAGCTGCGCGGCGCCAAGATAACGATGCCCAAGTGGGTTGTATTCGATACGGAAAACTTCGTCGGCAAGATTGCGGATAATCCCAAGCGCGACGACATCGATCTCAATATCAACGAGCAGCTCATCGTCGAGTTGTACTCTAAGTAATAAGGAGCTAACGAGCTATGATGGAAATCGAAATGCCGAAGATCTCGCTGGAGGAAAGCGACAGCTACCGTACGGGCAAGTTTGTCGTCGAGCCGCTCGACCGCGGATACGGTCACACGCTCGGCAACGCATTGCGCCGCGTGCTGTTATCCAACCTCCCGGGCGCCGCGGTCGTGGGTATCATGATCGAGGGCATCGACCACGAGTTTTCGACGATCAAGGGCGTCAAGGAAGACGTTACCGAGATCATACTCAACCTCAAATCGCTTAACCTTAAAGCGAACTATGCGGACAAGACGCTTGTCAAAGAGCTGCACTTGCAAAAGAGCACGCCGGGCGCAGTCACCGCAGCCGATATAGACGTAGACCCCGAAATAGATATTCTCAACCCCGATCTGTATTTGTGCACGCTCGACGAGGGCGCAAAGCTCGATATGACGTTGTACGTGGGCAAGGGCAGAGGATACGTGGTTGCGGAGAATCTCAAGGATTCGTCGAGACCGATCGGGTATATTCCCATCGACGCGATATTCACGCCCGTCAAGTTTGCTTCGTATTCGGTAGAGCCGACGCGTGTCGGTCAGTCCATGGACTACGACAAGCTCACGCTCAACGTTAAAACGGACGGTTCGCTGTCGGCTAAAGACGTTTTGAGCCTTGCGGCAAAAGCGCTCGAGGATCATATAAAGTTGTTCGTGGCTTTGTCCGACACCATATCCGGCTTGGATATTTTGGTATCGCGCTCGGAAGACAGACAGCAAAAAGTGCTCGAAATGAACATCGAAGAAATGGATCTTTCCGTTCGCAGCTATAACTGTCTCAAGCGTGCGGGCATTCACACCGTAGCCGACCTTACGCGCAAGTCCGAAGAGGATATGCTCAAAGTTCGCAACCTCGGCAGAAAATCGCTCGACGAGGTTATTGCGAAACTTCGCAGTTTCGGACTCGATCTTAAGGCTTCGGAAGATTAAAAGGAGCTTGAGCGCACATCCGTCGCGCAGCCGCAGTGTCGATAAGCAATATCCAAACACGGCTGATAAGAAAGACAAAGCAACGAGCTTTTATTAGCCGGTAGCTTGTCCGACGGGCGACTGTGCACTCAAAAACATGGAGGATTAACAATTATGGAACAGAGAAAATTATCCCGTCCCACCGACCAGCGCTTGGCGTTGCTTCGCAATCAAGTGACGGAACTTTTAATGAACGGCAGAATGGTCACCACTTTTGCGCGCGCCAAGGAAGTGTCGCGTATTGTCGACGGCATCATTCAAGACGCCGTGGATACCGTGCTCGACGTCAATAAAGAAAGAAAAGCCACGGTCGACAAAAAGGGCAAGACCATCGAGATAGAAACCGTCAACGACGGACCGCGTCGTTTGGCGGCGCGCCGCAGGATCATGGCGCAGGTTTACAATCCGCCCGAAAAGCGCAAGCCCGGCGAGACGCCCGCGGCGTACAGAGCGCGCACCGAGGACATCAAGCACCCCGTAGTGGAAAAGGTGTTCAACGAGTATGCGATCAAGTACTTGCAGAGAAGCCGCGACACCAACTCGCGCGGCGGCTATACCCGCGTGCTCAAGATGGGACCGCGCAGAGGCGACGGAGCGGAAGAAGCCTTGATCGAATTGGTATAATGCCGATTTATTATAATAATATCACACGACAATGAAGCCGTATCGTATTGGTACGGCTTTTCATGTGTTTTCGGGCAAAGCGCGCGTTTATACTCAACGGCGCCGTAGAGCGAATAGTGATTGACAAAACGGCGTTTGTGTGTTATAATACAAAAATCAACGATGAAAATCATTTTCCGTAAGATCGTTCGGCAAGTGGCGGAATTGGTTTTGCGGTAGGAAAAATCATGAAAAAAATCAGTAAACATTTGTTAGTCGTAATCATGGCAACGGCGATGCTCGTTGCAACGTTCGTCGCGGTCACCGCTTGCAGCAGCAAGGGCGTTACGCTGTCGTTTGAAACATACGGCGGTACTGTCATATCCGATATAAAAGGCATGCCCGGCGACGACGTTGTTCCGCCGAGCGCGCCGCAAAAAGAAGGGTACAACTTTGTCGGTTGGTATCTCGATCCCGAGTTTTCGGGCGAGAGCGTGCGTATCCCTACGACAATGCCAGACAAGAGCGTTACATACTATGCAAAGTTCGAGATAGATCCCGAGTGCGCGCGCGGTTTGGTATACGATATCAACCGCGACGACGTTACAATGTTCGACCCTATAAATAGTTCTCTCGCATTGCCTGGCGATACCGTTACGGTTGCCGACGGCGACGAGTTTAACGCGGGGGGGGGTTATTTATTCTTGGGTTGGTCTACCGAGAAAGACGGTGATCTCAAGTTTTCCGACGGCAAAGCCGAAGGACAGTACAATGCCGGCGAAAGCTATACCGTTACGAGCGAGACCGTAACGCTGTATGCGCAATGGGCTAAAGGCTTTAAGCAAAAGAACGGCAACGATTGGGTTTATTTCTACGAAAAGCTTTTTACGGGCGGCTTGGGCGGCGCGATCAGGCTTGACGACGGCGTGCGCAAGTACGGGTTTGCGAGCATCGATACAGATTCGGGCTATCTCGAGTTCACGTTTATGTATGACGACGGCGACGTTGAGGGTCGCATAGACTTGATTACGGAGACCGAGTTCACGTATGCCGACGCGACCAAAGGCGGGTTTATCGGCGTCGACTACGCTACCGACGAGCTGACGGGCATAATATTTTTCTCCGACGGCTACGGCTGGGCGACTTTATCGAGCGTGATCGGCAGCGTCATAAAGACCGAAGCGTACGGTTTTTACGAATACAACGAAGAATACGACGACTATACGTTCATGTATACCGATGAAAACGGCGAACCGATACTCGTCGACGGCAAGCCGCGCATATTGTATTTTACGGTTGTCGATATAGACGATTACTACGAGAATTACCGCGGCGCGTTCATGGTACAGGGGTTGGAGAGCGGTTCGTACTTGATGTACGATAACGGCGAGCTTTACAATGTGCGCCTCGATCTCAACGGCTACGGTTACGCCAAATTGTTTGCGTACGACCCTATAGCCGAAACAACGGAACTGCTCGCCGAAGGTAAGTACAAAGGCACAGAGAATTACGAAGACTATATGGGCGAGTGGGTGTTTATTCCCACGACGTCAGGCAAGAGCGAGTTTAAGTTTATAACGAATATGATATCGGGCGGGAATCAGAATATTCCCGTCTATATAGAATACAATCCCGCATACGATAAGTCGTTTACCGCAGCCGACGGCAGCGGCGACACTTTCCGCATGGACGGATACGGCAGCGCATTGTATTCGATAGGCAGTGAGAGTTACGTCGGGTATTGCACCGTCGGCGAGAGCGGTACGCTTGTCACGTTCGTGCCGTATGTCGAGGACGGCGACACCGTGACCGCAGGCGGCACGATGTATTTCAATATCGACTTTGCAACGGGCAAATTCACGGTCAATACCACAGGTTACATAATCGACGGCACAACGCTCGTCGAGTATAAGGGTACGTCCAAAATAATCGTAGTACCCGATACCGTCACGGCTATCGCCGCAAACGCGTTCAACTACGTACATACCGACGTTTCGATAATGTCCGTGGTCATCCCCGCATCGGTGACGAGCATCGGCGCGTGCGCGTTTGAAAACAGCCGCACGTTGCATCGCGCGACTTTCCTTTCGGAAACGCCCGTAGCTATCGATTGGAGCGCGGCGAACGATCCGTTCCGCTGGCCCGCGGGCGACTTCGTTATCGTTGTGCCCGAGGCAAGCGTGGATGCGTACAGAGCGGCATGGAGCGATTGTCCGCACGCCATAAAAGGTTCGGTCGAAGTCACCGTGCTGCCCGAGTTCGAGATAAAGGACGGCGTGCTTGTAAGATACAATAAGCAGGACGGCACGCCCGACGAAATGGACATTACTATCCCCGACGAAGTAACGGAGATAGCCGCAGGAGTTTTCCGCGGGCTTGAGTTCGTAAAGAGCGTGAACTTCAATAACGTTACCAAGATAGGCGACGGTGCGTTCGAGTTCTGCTCGGCGCTCAAAAGCGCGACGTTCACCAATGTGCAGATAATAGGCGACGGCGCATTCGCGGGCAGCGGGCTTGCCGGCACGGTCGAGCTTCCCGAGATAGTCGAGATAGGCGAATCGGCTTTCGCCGCATGCACGGGCTTGCGGCTTGTAAGAATGGGCGAAAATCTCATCGAGATCGGCGGCTTTGCTTTTTCCGAGTGTCAAGTGCAAGCCGGCGAGGATGCGTTGGTAATCGAACTCGAAGGTCTGTCCGCGCCGCTCATGGGAGAAAAGATCGCCGTCGGGAATATATCTTTCCGCATAGCTGTGAAGAATATAATTGTCGCCAAGCGTTGCTACGAGGCAGGCTCGTGGACGGCATACTGCCGCCACTTGTTCATCCCTTCGGGCGAAGAGAAGGGCATGTACATGTTCGGTACGCACACGCTCGATATCGACGGCAGAGCGGTATTCGACGGTTCTACGGTTTATCTGTACGAGATAGTCGGAGAAAACATTACGCTGTATCTGTTCGACGAGGAAACTAAAACCTTTGCCGAAACGACGGGTACTTATAAGAACTCGGTTATCACGGTAACGCTCGCGGGCGAACAGTACGCATTTAAGAAAGTGGGCGAAACCGAAACGTACGTTTCGGACGACGGACTGTATACGCTCGTTTGCGATCCGCGCGCGCTCCTGCCCGATTATTACGAGAACTATACGGGCTATACCGAAGTGACGTTTAACGGCTCGACCGTGCAATTGTACATAAACGGTTACAATACGAAACAGATCATAGCATTCCGCGATACCGACGGTAAGCTGTACGACTTTGCGATCACGTTCGACGGCGATAAGTTCACGTATACAAAGAAAAGCTCCAATACGTACGTCAGAAACATAACGTGCACCGACGGCAGCGTTATAAACCTGCACTTTACGGGCAATTCGATATACATATTCGGCGAGCTTAAGATAGACGTCGGCGGCGGCGTTACGATGCCGACGTGGAGCGATTACAGTCAGATCGCGACCGAAACCGAGAACAACGTTTATACTTTTACGCGCAAGTATCAAGAGACCGTGTACACGATAACCGTTACGGTGTCGAGCGACAATAAAACGTTTACGTATTCATACGCGAAAGCTTAAAAAATCAATAACTCTATAAGGAGAAAACATCATGCAAAAAATCAACAAGTTTCTTGCCGTTTTGGCAGCGACGCTTGCGGCGACGTTTCTGTTCGCGGCATGCAACGACAAGCCCGACGACGGCGGTAAAACCGAAGAACCGGTCAAGTATACGGTAACGTATAGCGCAGGCGAAGGCAGCGGAACTGCGCCTGCGGGCGGATCGTATAAGGCGGGTGCAACGTTCGCATTGCCCGATCCTACGGGTCTTTCAAAGGACGGATGCACGTTCGATAAGTGGAACGACGGCACGACCGATTACGCAGTCGGCGCAACTTACACCATGCCTGCAAAGAACGTCACGTTCACCGCTACGTGGAAGGAGGACGAAGAAACCCCGCCCACGCCTTCGACAAAATATACGGTGACGTTCAGAGGCGGCGTCGGCGTAGACGGCGCTGCGCCTACGGGCGGATCTTACGAAGCTGACGCAACATTCATATTGCCCGCAGCTACGGGTTTGTCCAAGCCCGGGTATTTATTCGATAAGTGGAACGACGGCACGACCGATTACGCAGTCGGCGCAACTTACACCATGCCCGCTAAGAACGTCACGTTTACCGCAACGTGGAAAGTCGATACGAGCCAAATCGATCCCGAAGTCAAGTATTCCGTTACAGTCGTCAAGACGCAGAATAGCTCGCAAGAAGGCAGTATAACCGGCGCTATCCCGACTATTGACGATAAAGCGGTGGGCGAAAAGTTTACTATTCCCGCGGACACTTTTGCATTCCCGCACTATACTCAAACGTATTGGCGCGTGCAGAATTATAATAGTCAATACGGGTCTTGGGATACCATTGCAAACTATGCGCCTTCCGCCGAAATCGAAATGCCCGCATTCAATGTGCGCATAGTCGCGGTTTGGGCGGCTAACCCGTTGACGATAACTTTCGACGCAAACGGCGGCAGCGGCACAATGGCTCCGCTTACGTCCAAAAAATTCAATGATTCGTATTCTTCTGTGGCTAAAGTGTTCGCATGTAAGTTTACCGCGCCCACGGGCGGAACGTTCCAAGGCTGGGCAACTTCGGCTAACGGCCAGCCGCTTGCCGACGGAACAAAACTCAATGAAAATATAGTCGGTCTCGACGATACGCTCACGTTGTACGCGATATGGGAGATAAGCTCGACCCCGACGCCCGCATTTACTATCGATCAGATCGTAGGACAGTGGTCGGGCGGTTCGCATACTTTCGATGTAGCAAAAAATACCGATGTAGCCAATATAAACGGGTTCGGCGTTCTCGACGGGAAATATGCCATGCAGATAATCGTCGATACCGATGTGCAGATGATGTCGTCGATAGATTACGACTTGACGTACTATATTGCTTTGAACGGTACGACACTTGTGTTGACCGATGTAAATGACAATACGAATACGATAACGCTTACGGAAAAAGCAGAACTTGCTGCGTCGCCGTCGTTTGCCGGTAAATGGGCGCGAGTAATAGTCAACGGCACTCAACCTTGGGTCATAACCGAAAGCAAAGCGTATTACGGAAATAACCTATCCGAAGTGCAAACCGTTAAAGTCGGCGCAAATTTAATCATGTATTATGAAGCTGTAGGTTATTATTACTCTTACGTTTTGACGAAGAGCGAAAACAGCTTGAACGGATTTTTCGACGCTTCCGAAAAAGAACCTGCGGCACAGACGTTTAACGCAGGCGAGTTCTTTACATTGACTGTGGACGGTAAGCTCAATCAAATAGTCAATAACGGTTCTGCTCCCAATTCGTCCAAACTCCCTACGCCCACCGCACCCGAAGGACAAGTGTTCTCGAAATGGGTCGTAGCTGGCACGAGTACCGAATTCGACGTTACCGCCGTTATGACGTCAGACGTTTCGATCGAAGCATCGTTCACTTCGGCGGCAGGTTCTACCGTTAAAACTTTTACGGGTAGCGTGTCATTTTACGGAATCACAATTACTTCAATAAGACTTAATACTCAAACCGGAGCTTTGACGATTACTTATAAAAATATGTTTAATAAGGAAACGACTGCGGATTACACCGCCGCTATATACGACGATTATTATTTCTTGGATGAAAGCACTTTTACTTCCGGAGAAGCATTGTGGATACAACTTGCCGCAGACGGTAATTCTGTTGAATTATTCGACAATTATAATGATGAACCTTATAGTAGTTGCGGAACTATGAACATTGCATAATAATGTATCTACTAACAAGAAAACCGAGCTTAACGGCTCGGTTTTGTGTTTAGGAAAAAAGATAAAGTCGAGGTTTCCCGTAATCGTTTGACTTTTCCCTTAAAATATGCTATATTTTAAGGGAAAAGAGGTTATGGTTATGAGAATATTCGATTTTTTCGAGTTAAAAAACAAGCAATGGGATTCCGAGATTTTGGGATATATCTCACAGATATATGCCGAAAAGGGCAAGCAAGAATTGTACTTGAAGCAGAAGCCGTCGGAATTGAAAGACCTCGTTGAAATTGCAAAAATACAAAGTACGGAAGCGTCGAACGAGATCGAGGGTATTCGCACAACAAGTACAAGATTTAAGCAGATAATGACCGAAAAGAGCGCGCCGAAGAACCGCAACGAGAGCGAGATCGCAGGCTATAGAGACGCATTGAAAGTAATACACGAGAGCTACGATGTAATTCCGATAACGCCGAATTTTATATTGCAGTTGCACGGAATATTACTCGGGCATCTAAATTCGGGTATGGGCGGAAAATACAAAAACATACAAAATTATATAAGTGCAACCGACGGCAACGGTATGTCGTATACGTTGTTTACACCTCTTTCTCCGTTTGAAACACCGTCGGCTATGGCGTCATTATGCGAGCAATACAATTTGGCATTGAGCGAAGGCATTGCGGATCCGCTTATTCTTATACCGATTTTCGTGCATGATTTTTTGTGTATACATCCGTTTCTCGACGGTAACGGCAGAATGTCGAGACTGTTGACTACACTGCTTTTGTGTCGTTCGGGATTTTATATCGGTAAGTACGTGTCGCTCGAATCGAAAATTGCCGAGCATAAAGACTTGTATTACGATTCGCTTGCGGCAAGTCAAAGCGGTTGGCATGAGAACAGCGACGACCCTTTACCGTTTATTAAATATTTGCTTGGTACGATAGTTTCGTCTTATCGCGATTTCGAGCGGCGAATGGAAATAAACGATGGAATCTCGGTTAAAGCACGCGTACGCAAAGCCGTCGATACTGCGGTAGTAAGATTTACCAAGCGAGAGATATGCGAGCTGTGTCCGACGGTCAGCATCAGTTCGGTCGAATTGGTGTTGCGTGAGCTTGTAAAGGAGGGTTGTATAGAACGCCGCGGCGCAGGCAGATCGGTATTTTACGTAAAAACATATTCTCGTTGAAATTACTGTTATGAAATTTACGCAAACGAAAAGCACGCTTAAAGCGTGCTTTTCGTGTTGTTTATGCGTTACGGTTTGAATTTAACGTCGGTAACGACGGGTCCCACCGTGCCGCAAGAGGGGCAGGGCGCGCGGCAAGACATGCCCTCGAACAGATAGCCCATATTGGCGTCGTTTACGAGCACAAGCTCGCTGTTGCACGTCTTGCATTTTTGGTTGTACAGGAACACGCGTTCGCGTTTATCATCGATAGCGCGGACCTTGAGATACAAGCCCTGAACGAGCTTTTTGCATTTTCTGCAATAGAATATCGCGTCGAAAGCGAGAAAACCCTCGCCTTTTTGCGCGTCGTCCCACATAGCCAAACTTTTGTTCATAAGCTCGGTTTGTTGCGGGGTATATTTTGCATATATATCTTTTACGGCTTCGCCCTCGAAAAGATTGAGCGCCGCGCCGCAGAGATCGTAGTTTATCATGGACAACGCGTCGGCGTTGTTCATCATGAACCGCGTGCGTTGCGCTTCGGTCTTGTTCATGAGCATGCGGTTAACTGCTTCGAGCAGTTTTTCCGCGTCGCGTTCGGGCACTTTGTCCACTACGTCTTGGAGCGTAGCCATATCCTTAGTGCCTACTTCAAACACGTGTTCTTTTCCGCACTTATTGCATTTTAACGTTACGGTTTTATTCATTACTTCACCTTTCCTTAGGATAAATGGATAACATGAGATATATACAGTATATCAAAGCGCACAAAACATTTCAAGTGTTTTGTCTACATTTATCCAAAACATTGACAAAAGCGTTGCGGCATTGTATATTATATGTGTTATGGACGGAGAAATTACGGCAGCCGAGCTTGCGGTCAGACGTCGGGCGGAGGACAGCCTCGTTAAAAAATTCAAAAAGACGATGTTTTCGCGATTTGCGAAGGCGGTGGCGACGTATGAGCTGATACAACCGAACGACAAGATCGCGGTGTGTATTTCGGGCGGAAAGGACAGCTTTGCCATGGCTAAGCTTTTTCAACAGCTCAAAAAGCACAATAAATTCCCGTTCGAGCTTGAATTTTTGGTCATGGATCCAGGGTATTCCGAAGCGCACCGCAAGACGATAGAGGACAACGCGCGCGTGCTCGGAATACCGATCACGATTTTTCAAACCGAGATATTCGACAATGTTTTTCAAATAGAAAAATCGCCGTGTTATATTTGCGCGCGTATGCGGCGCGGGTATTTGTATGCAAAGGCGCGCGAACTCGGTTGCAACAAGATCGCGCTCGGGCATCATTACGACGACGTTATAGAAACCATACTTATGGGCATGCTTTACGGCGGGCAGATGCAAACTATGATGCCCAAGCTCAAGAGTACGAATTTTTCGGGAATGCAGCTCATACGCCCGATGTATCTTGTTCGCGAAGCGGATATCGTCGCGTGGCGCGACCATTGCGATCTGCGCTTTTTGCGCTGCGCATGCAGATTCACGGAGAACATAGCGTCCGCCGCGGCTGACGACCGCGAAACAAACTCAAAGCGGCAAAAGGTCAAAGAGCTTATAGCGTCGCTTAAAAACGACGATCCCGAGATCGAACAAAATATTTTCAAAAGCCCCGAAAACGTCAATCTTTGCACCGTCATCGAGTATAAGGACAAATCGGGCGTGCGGCATCGTTTTACCGATGATTATTGAATTTCGCGACGGAATCGGATCGTGTTCGCGATACGGCAACGCCGCGCTTGACTAAAGCGCGGCGTTGTATTATAATTGATAAGTACCGCACGATGTTTTGCGGCATAAAACGAAAGCATGAACGAACGAACAAAACAAGCAATGATCACGCTTATAATAGGCTTGATTTTTAATATCGCGCTCGGCGCGGCAAAGCTCGTCGCGGGCATATTGTCCGATTCGACGGCGGTCTCGTCAGATGCGCTGAACAATCTGTCCGACGCGGCGGTGTCCGTAGTGACTATAATAGCCACGGCGTTATCGGCGCGCGCCGCCGATCGCGAGCACCCGTACGGGCACGGCAGATATGAGTACATCTCCACTTTCATACTCGGCGCGGTCATAGTCGCGGTAGGCGTTGAGGTTTTGCGCGGCGGCATAGAGCGCGCGGCGCACCCCGAAACCGTAAACTTCGGCGCTGCGGTTTGGGCAACGCTCGGCGTCGCGATAGGCGTAAAGTCGTTTATGACGGCGTTCTATGCGCTGCGCGGTAAAAAGATGAAGTCGGATACCATAAGGGCGGCGGCGTTGGATTCCGCGTCCGACGCGGCGGTGACGACAGTGGTTTTGGTCTGCGCGCTCATAGAAAAATTCACGGGCGTGCATTTCGACGGTTATGTGTCGATTGCCGTCGCGGTCGTAATACTCGTGTTCGCGGTGCGCATACTCAAGAGCACCGTCGACAGACTCTTGGGCAACAGACCCGATCCCGAACTTGTGAACTCGGTAAACGCCGTGCTGTCCGAATCGAAAAGCGTAATATCCTCGCACGATCTTATCATAAACGATTACGGCGCAAGCAACAAGATAGCCGAAGTGGACGCGGTGTTCCCGCACGACATGAGTTTTGTGGACGTGCATGCGGAGTGCGACGCGATAGAACGCGCGGTGCTCGAAAAGACGGGGGTGCGGCTGTGCGTTCACGCCGACCCCGATAGTTGTACCGAACGCGAAACGGCATTGTTTTCGCGAGTGAGCGGCGCGGTGGAAAACCTCGGCGCGACTGTACACGATATAACCGTTGACGACGAAAACAAACTTGTGCGCATGGACGTGCTTGTTA
>Ga0073906_1000774_pt1 | contig 55655 bp, 45 predicted proteins | sample Inofromicrocosms_FD_65485 | JGI IMG/M metagenome (GOLD analysis project Ga0073906, IMG submission 65485) | Mouse cecum microbial communities from Vienna, Austria - Inoculum for glucosamine and mucus D2O microcosms | ecosystem: Host-associated > Mammals > Digestive system > Large intestine >...
TAATGTTTTTATAATGAACGCTTTGGCGATTCATTTGTATTTGACGATTCGATATATTAACTTAAGTTTCAACCACTTCGGTGATTTTTACCGAATCATTGATATGACGTATTATTAGTAAATTCGCAATATGAAACGCTTCAGAACCATATCTACAACATTCATCATTGTCATTGCTGTCATTTTCGGCTGCAATGTATTCTATCTTTCCAGTCTATATAATTCGATCAGACTCAATTTAGAGAGGGATGTAATGACAGCCATGGCCGATGCCGACATCGATGATATGTGGGAACGTTCCGACAGAGCCAATCGCCGCGCGATTGCGGCTCAGAAAGCCGCAGATGAAAACGTAGATTCAATTTATTCCAACCAACATGGCAGTGTTTCAGGCGTGAAGGATACGGACGGGAATTTCGTTACTACATCAGAAAATAAAGATGGAAGCACTACGGTCAACAAAACGCCTTTGCGACGCGATAGATCATATACAAATCAAATGGTCAATGAAATGAGTCAGCAGATGCATGCAGCCATGGACCCATTCGTAGATTTTAATCTGGCAATCATGGACAGCATTCTTATCAAACGCCTCGCAGACCGCATGATAAAACCTGATTTCCTCGCTGTAGAGATTGTGAACTCAAAAGGAGATATTCTGAGAGGCAATATACATGTACCCAAAAGCAACTCGGGCTGTGATGTATTCTCTCTGTGCTTTAATCCTGACTCTGACATGTATTACCGCGCATATATGACACCCCTGACTCGCCATATACTTTCAGAAATGGCCGGCGTGATTGTTACAATATTCTTACTTATGCTTGCATTCTCTCTTGCATTCCGGTATCTATTCCATACAGTATCAAAAATGCGCACAATCGAAGAGATGAAAGATGATTTTGTCAGCAACATGACGCATGAACTGAAAACACCCATCGCCATCGCTTATTCCGCCAACGATGCTCTGCTAAATTATGACACTGACAATGATCCGCAAAAAAAAGTGACATACCTCAATATCGCCAACAAACAGCTTAAACGACTTGGGGAACTGGTCGAAAATATCCTTGCCATGAGTATGGAAAGACGCAAAACGATGCAACTAAAACCGGAAACAATTCTATTGCGACCTTTTATTGAGGAAATTGCAGCCTTTCAACGCATAAGAGGCGACAAGGAGATAACTATAATAGTGAATGTGAATGAGAGTGCTTCAGTCGAGGCCGACAGGACACATCTGTCCAACGTGCTGAACAATCTGATTGACAATGCAATCAAATATTCAGGCGACAAAGTTACAATATCTATTCACGCGGACAATGATGGAATCCGAATTTTAGACAACGGCATAGGCATTCCTGCAAAATCAATTCCTTATCTTTTCAATAAGTTTTACCGTGTGCCTCACGGCAACCGTCATGATGTGCGAGGCTATGGAATAGGCCTATACTATGTAAAAAGCATACTTGACAAGATGAATTGGTCAATAGCAGTCAAAAGCAAAGAGGCTGAAGGCTCGGTATTCACAATAAAGTACGGCCGAAATGAGGAATAAGGTGCTATTTGTAGAGGACGAGGCGGATCTTACGCTGATTGTCGCTGACACGCTGCAAGGACTCGGCTATGAAGTCGTCACAGCGGCTGACGGTATGGACGGATTAGATAAATTCAAGTCTGACGGTGCCGATATTATAGTTGCCGACGTAATGATGCCGAAAATGGACGGTTTCAAAATGGCTAAAGAAATAAGAAAAATTTCACCTACCGTTCCATTAATATTCCTTACGGCAAAAAGCACAATAGATGATGTCGAGGAGGGTTTTGAAACCGGAGCCAACGACTATCTCAAAAAACCGTTTGAACTCCGGGAGCTGATTGTGAGAATTAAATCCCTTCTGAAAAGATACGGAGTAAACAGGCAAGAGGATGTAAAATATACGATAGGTACCTACACATTCAATGTGACTACTCAGACTCTTTCGTATGAGGATAAATCAACAGAGCTGTCACACTTCGAAGCCAAAATCCTTGAACGACTGGCCGGCAATATCGGTAAAACCGTCGATGCGTCGGAATTGATGATCGCCGTCTGGCAGCGCGACGACCCAAGCAACAGGAACTCGCTTCACGGATATATCCACAAACTCCGCCGGGCCTTACGCCACGACACGAATATAGTCATCATCAACCGGCGGGGCTTCGGATACATGCTTACAATACATAGTCGAAAAGATAAGGACAATATATAAACGCCGCACTACAAAAAACACACAAACAACGACTAATCAACACATTAACAAATACACACTGATAATAGTTTTATCATTAACAACTATATTATACTCCACAAATTGCATATATGCTTATACAGAAACAGATCCCGGATGGTTCGACGAAATTACGGATGTTTATGACAATGGAATGACATATAATCTTTCAAATAAAACAATAAACTCTAATCCAACCTTATACGGAAAAAATATTAAAGGCCAGAAATATTCAACAAGATACAATTCACATATAAGCCGCAGCCCACTCAATCAGGTCATTCAGTATAGGAATCAATGAATCACCCTTGACGTTTATGGAATATTCAACCTTGGGAGGCACCGACGGATACAGTTTGCGGCTGATCAGTCCTTCTGACTCCAACGACTTCAAGGTAGAACTCAATACTTTCGGTGATATATCCGGCAATGCGCGGGATATCTCACTGAATCGTAGACAACGGCATTCCCCAAGCATCGAAATTATAAGCAAACCCCATTTCGTACTGAAATGGCAAAGCACATTACGTACGGGACAATTATCCGTATCAGAATATTTTTTTATTGAATCGTTCATTTATTTCAATCTGTCTATCAGCAATACTAACCCGGAAGTAACTATATATCATCCATGTAAGTTCTTGCATATCATCTTTTTCACATATAACTTTGCACTATCAAAAAGTTATCAAATATATTTTACAAAGTTATAATAATCAATCCGAAAAAAGATGAATCAACTAAAAAAACTCCACGAAGGCAGCAAATACTCCCACGGAACGGTAGGCAATCCTGAAAATTTTGACGGCAAAGTATTCATAAAAGATCAACTCAAAGCAAGTTCCTGTGAAATTTCCTTTGGTACACTAAAACCACAAAATGCAGTACCATTCTTTCACAGCCACAAAGAAAATGAAGAAATATATATAATTTTATCCGGACAGGGAACTTTTCAAGTCGATGACGAGGTATTTCCGATTGGAGCGGGTTCAATTATAAGATTAGCTACCAATTGCGACCGCAACCTTAAAAATACATCGGAACAAAATATGATCTATATCTGCATACAAGCCCGGGAAAACAGTTTGAAAAATTACACAATGAGTGATGCAGAGATAACAGAACGAAAATCCGGATTATAAAAACATTATGTCCGGCTTGAAGCAGCTCAACCTCTTTTAAAAACATTATAAAAGAGATCCCAAATCAAAGTTTTGCACTTCGATTTGGGATCTTCACGACTGCATTTCAGAGCAACAATCGCTCTTAGGCAAGAATTTATTTACGAGGATCAAAACCTCTGTGGCGCAACGCCGTGAGCATTGTATAGCTCATCGCTTCGCGGTAATAACCGAGCATGTGGCTTATCCAATCATTATTTGTTTTGGAACCGCTGCGTTTAGAATTATAATCCGCAACAACCGAATCATAATCCATAAGGTCGGCCGTCAGATCATCCTGTCGATATGTATTGGAATGAATAAGCAGGTTTATTGCTTGTTTGGGTTTTAAATCGGGATTTTCGCGTGGTATACCTATAGCAAGACCGCACACAAGATAGACATGTTGCGGTAATTTAAGCAAAGAAGAGATCGCATCGGGTGCGGCAGTACGCGCATAGCCTACACAACAGGTACCAAGCCCCCGAGAGCATGCGGCAACAACAGCACTCATCATAGCCAAAGCAGCGTCGACAGTGCCAAGAATCAGCCCGTCGGCCGTATTGTAAATTTCAGGCATCTCCATATCCCTTGCCTTGGCCGCGCAAGCAATTTTATTGAAATCAGCACAAAAAGCGAGGAAATGAGAGCACGTTTTGATTTGCTTCTGATTAGTAAGTTCATATAATTTTTGCTTCAGATCAGGATCGGAAACATCGATCACAGAATATTGCTGAGCATTATAACTTGTAGGAGTATTACGGATAGCTTCATAAATAAACTGCATATCCTCTTGACTTATCTGATCAAATTCATAACGACGTATGCTGCGACGTTGTAATAAAGTTTCGGTAACGGATTTTAGAGCCATAAATATCAATCGGTCTAATTAAGAATAAATATTAATCGGGTAATACAATCATCAGCCTCTCGAAGCAGATTAACTATAATACCCTATTAAATAACAACACCACATTAGATGAATTGTTTTTTAGGCTCGCATTCTTAATCCATTTTGCGGCAGGTTGGACATTTTTGCTTACCCGTAACAAAAACACAAAAAAGCCGATTCCCAGATAGGAACCGGCTTTTTTTAGCGGAGTGACCGAGATTCGAACTCGGGATACCCTTTTGGGGTATACACGCTTTCCAGGCGTGCCTCTTCAGCCACTCGAGCATCACTCCGTAATTGCACACTTCGGCTGTTTTGCGGTGCAAAGTTAAGAATTTATTTTGATTCCATCGCACTTTATCCACAATAATTTTCACCAATAAATGATTTTTATTTGAAAAACAGACATATATCCATCGTTAATGGCCATCTGCGAACCGTTCAGGCTCGAGCATTTGAAAAATTCGTTGGAGCATTTATACGCGAAGGCTTCATGCGGAGTTGTCAATGCTGACATATTTCGCTTCTAAAGTGGCAATAATGGCTACGGAGGCTCATAATAACAACAAACCACTTGTTTTATTGGATATTATCATGTAGTTTTGTAGTGGCAAGCCGCTGCTTGCCTCAACATTTCGGATAAATAAAAAGCGTTATGCTTATCTTGAACCTGAAACCTTGAAGAATTTTCATCCATACTCAAAGATACGGCATAATCAATAGTCGGAAAACGGTGTAATTTTCCGGCCACCTATAGCGTCATATATATGTAAGCTTAATAAATACAATTATGAATATTTCAATTATCGCATTTCTCCCCATCGTAGCAGGCATCGTCGGAGGACTTATCGGAGGTCGGATTTATAAGAAAAACAAACAACGAAAAAAGTATAAACAAGACTCTTAATTCATAAGATCAAATAAAAAACACAGAATGAAAAAAAATATCATTTCACTCCTTTTATCTGCAATCATCATCGCATTTACGGGCGCAGGAGCTTTATGGCTGACAGACAGATTCTCTTTGGATCAGGCTCTGATTATCGGCGTTTCTGCATCGCTGGCTGGCATTGCAGCTCCTTACCTTGTCAAATGGATAAAAAGCTATATTAAACTAAAACAAAAATAATTATCGGTGAGCGTGCGGCATCGCTTAATGGCAGCTGTATAATTAAATCTCCCCATAAGGGCAAACAAAGCAGCTTAGCGCTTTGCTCCACAAAGAACCTTTAGCTCAACGAACTTGGAGTACTAATCCCTATCGCATTTTGACCGCTCCACAAAAAAACGTCCCTCAAAAGTTTTATATCTAACTTTCGAGGCGATTCATTCTGCCATGACACAATGCATACAAAATTTACGTATAACAATTTTTTGGGGATATAAAATCTTTTCCGTACCTTTGCAGCGCTTTAGGCTTCACGACAGTCAAGTCTGGGCACAAGGATAGTCTTATGGTGTAATGGTAGCACTACAGTTTTTGGTTCTGTCTGTCTAGGTTCGAATCCTGGTAAGACTACACTACCGACAAAGCCGCAATCAGCCGATTGCGGCTTTCTTTTTCACCAAACTTTAAACTATTAACCTTTAACTCAAAAATTATCCGTATCTTTGCCTGCTGAAAAAAACAAAACAAATAACGCAATGGAACGCGAAGTAAGAGTACGTTTTGCCCCGTCGCCCACGGGACCTCTTCATATCGGCGGTGTACGCACCGCCTTATATAATTATCTGTTCGCACGCCAACATGGCGGCAAGATGATTCTACGCATCGAAGACACCGATTCACAGCGCTTTGTGCCGGGAGCCGAGGATTATATCAACGAATCTCTCGCCTGGCTCGGCATTAAAATCGACGAAGGCGTACGCGAAGGAGGTCCTTACGGACCCTACAAACAGAGCGAACGCCGCGACATCTACCGCGAACACGTGAAGATGCTTCTCGACGCAGGCAAAGCATATATCGCCTTCGACACTCCCGCCGAACTCGACGCATGCCGTGCAGCAACGCCCAATTTCCAGTACGATGCTTCGACGCGTATGCAGATGCGTAACTCTTTGACACTGCCGGCCGATGAAGTAAAGCGCCTTATCGATGCCGGCGAGCAGTATGTAGTCCGTTTCCGCATCGAACCCGGCCGCGACGTAGCCGTACACGACCTTATCCGAGGCACAGTCACGATAAAAAGCGACATTCTCGACGACAAAGTACTATATAAGAGCGCCGACGACCTGCCCACATATCATCTGGCCAACATAGTCGACGACCATCTGATGCGCGTGTCCCACGTCATCCGCGGCGAAGAATGGCTGCCTTCGGCTCCGCTCCACGTGTTGCTGTATGAAGCTTTCGGATGGGCGGATACAGCTCCTGAATTTGTCCACCTGCCTCTGTTGCTGAAGCCCGACGGAAAAGGAAAACTCAGCAAACGCGACGGCGATCGCCTTGGATTTCCGGTGTTTCCTCTGGAATGGCACGATCCCAAAAGCGGCGACATATCCTCAGGTTACCGCGAAAGCGGCTACATGCCTCAGGCCGTAGTCAACTTCCTGGCTCTGCTGGGATGGAATCCCGGCGACGACACCGAAGTCATGAGCATGGACGAACTTATTCGCAAATTCTCTCTTGACCACTGCTCCAAATCCGGAGCAAAATTCGCTTTTGAGAAAGGCAAGTGGTTCAACCACACCTATCTTCAGGCACTACCCGACGCCGACTTGGCGGAAATGTTCAAAAACGTTCTTATTGCCCGCGGCGTTGAACCGGCCGCTTTCTCCGACGAATATATAACCCGTGCCGTAGGAATGGTCAAAGGACGCATAAACTTTGTAAGCGACCTTTGGGACAATGCCCGCTTCTTCTTCCTTGCGCCGACAGAATATGATCCTAAGGCGGTCAAAAAACGCTGGTCTGCCGAAATGCCCGCCATCATGACAGCTCTGGCCGACATGCTTGCTTCCGAACCCGATTTCACCGGTACGGAACTTGAACCGAAAGTACTCGCATGGATCGAACAGAACGGCTATCACCTCGGCAACGTGATGAACGCATTCCGCCTGACAGTTGTCGGCGAATGCAAAGGCCCTCACATGTTCGACATTACCGACCTTATCGGACGCGACGAAACGATAGCACGTCTGCGCGCAGGTGTAGAACGCATCCGGCCTGTTGAATGACACCATTCTATAACGCCGGCATACGCCTCTACAGTGCCGCCGCTCATATTGTCGCGCTACGCAGCGACAAAGTCAAACGCATGCTCGCCGGCCAGCACCGTACGATCACACGCCTTCGTGTATTCCGTCAGCGCATGGCTCCGGACGGATTCGACGTATGGTTCCACGCAGCATCGCTTGGCGAATTCGAGCAGGCACGTCCCTTGATCGAACGTCTTCTCGCCGAACGCCCGGGCATAAAGATACTTGTCAGTTTCTTTTCGCCCTCAGGCTACGACGTACGCTGCCACTACGATCCTCGCGTGGCCGTAGTCTATATGCCATTCGACCTGCCCGGAAAAGTCAGGGAATTCATTGATGCCGCGGCTCCACGCATGGCGATTTTCGTAAAATATGAATTCTGGGGAAATTATCTTTCAGAACTGCATGCACGAAAAATTCCCACTTACATCATATCGACCATATTCCGGCCAAAACAACGCTTTTTCCGACCTTGGGGTGGAATATTCCGCGACATACTGCGCAACTTCGACCATTTCTACGTACAGGACAGCCGCTCAGCCCGTCTGCTCGCATCGATAGGCATAACATCGGTCGACGTCGTCGGCGACACCCGTTTCGATCGTGTACTCGAAATCTGCCGACGCGAAATATCGCTCCCTGAGATAGAACTCTTTGCAAATCCCGACAAAAAATCGTCCAAGCCTTTCATGCTCGTAGCAGGCAGCAGTTGGGAGCGCGACGAAGACATATACATTCCGTGGCTGAAAGCAAACAGCGACGTCCGTGCCATAATTGCCCCGCACGAATTCGATGCCGACAGGCTTTATCACCTGCGCAGTTGCCTCGGATCGGACAAAGCCGTCCTTCTGTCCGACTTCCGGCGTCTGTTCGCCACCGACCCTGACGGAGCGTTGAAACTTGCCCGCGAATCACGTCACCTTATTGTCGACTGTTTCGGTCTGCTGAGCACCCTCTACCGCTTCGCTGACATGGCATACGTCGGCGGAGGCTTCGGCGCCGGCATACACAACATCAACGAAGCCGCAGTCTACGGCATTCCCGTCCTCTTCGGCCCGCGACATCAGAAATTCAACGAGGCCCTCGACCTGAAAACCTGCGGAGGCGGCTTTGCAATAGATGCGGTCACCTTCCGTACTGTCGCCGACCGTATGCTCGCCGACACCGATACACGCCTCACAGCCGGAAAAGCAGCAAAAAAATACATCCTCGACAATATCGGAGCCACACCACGCATCCTTGCCGATCTTTTTGATATAAAGAAATAACAATACAAAACTCCCTCCCCTGTCAATGATAAAAGCCGGAATCTACGGAACTCTAAGCACTGTCACATCCGATCTGGTGCGCCTGCTCATATTTCATCCCGACGTTCAGCTGACCGCCATAGCCGATCCTGACATACTCGGGTCGCAACGCCTCGACCAGATCTTCCCCTCACTCTTCGGCGACTGCGACGACCTGCGTGTCGGACGAAGCATCGACAATCTGCCGGATCTCGACATCCTTTTCTGCACCAATCCCGCCGATGTTCCTGCCGAAACACTTATGACTCTTGATTCAAAACCTGAATTCCGTCTTATCGTACTCGGCGGATTCGCCGGCGACAACATGGTTTACGGAGTTCCCGAACTCAACCGTAAGGCAATGGTACGCGGCGCCAGATCCGTATGTTGTCCGGCGCCTGTGGCCATGTCCGCCGAACTGGCTCTTTTCCCTCTTGGCAAACATCTGATGCTCAATTCCCCGATAACGGTAGAAGCCGAAATGACTGAAGCCGAAGAGCTGCCACTCCCACTCGTATCCGACGAGATTTCGGCAGCATTATCCTCGGTTCAGACAAGTTTCGGCTCCCCGGTCACAGTCCATGCCACCAAATGTCCGACAGGAATCCGTGTCACCGCCCGGCTTCAGTGCCGGGTATGCCTTCCGGAGCTTGAGCGCATTTATCAGGAAGCATATTCCGACCATAACTTCACATATCTGTTACCCGTCATGCCCGAGGCTTCACATGTCAAAGGCACAAACAAATGCTTCATCCACATTCAGAAAAACGACGACACACTCACATTGACGTCCGTCATCGATCCCCGCTTCAAAGGCTCAGCCGGAAATGCCGTCCATTGTATGAACCTTCTTTTCGGCCTGCATGAACGCACCGGTCTTAACCTTTGACCGGGCAATATACATAAGCCCATTTCACCCCAATTGTGGCAATTTAGGAGAATGAACGAGCATAACTCCATGCCATAAGCCGATTTTTGCGTACCTTTACGCCTATATTCTTTCATTGATTTTATGATTATCTCCAATTCCATAGCCACATTCGGGCGCTTCTGCATGTTCATGCGCCGCGTCTTCAGCATTCCCGACCGTATGTCGATTTTCTTGCGGCGCACATTGGTGGAAGTGTCGAAACTCGGTGTCGATTCCATTCCGCTGGTCATAGTCATCTCCATGTTCATCGGCGCAGTATGCACGATACAGATGCAACTTAATGTCACCTCGCCCATAATGCCCGCTTATGCTGTCGGACTGGCTACCCGCGACATCGTACTTCTCGAATTTTCCAACTCAATCCTTTGCCTTATTCTTGCAGGTAAAGTCGGTTCCAACATCGCATCCGAAATAGGCACAATGCGTGTCACCGAACAGATCGACGCTCTCGAAATCATGGGTGTCAACTCGGCAAACCACCTTGTACTGCCAAAGATACTCGGCTTCGTATGCTTCATGCCGGTGCTGAGCATAATGTGCATAGGAACCGCATTCGTAGGCGGTTACCTCGTAGCACTCTTCACCGACCTTATACCCGTGTCGCGATACGTCTACGGACTTCAGGCAATGTTCATCGAATGGTACGTATGGTACGGACTTATCAAGTCTTTAATATTCGCATTCATTATAACGTCTGTAGCCTCCTTCTTCGGCTATTACGTCAAAGGAGGAGCACTCGAAGTAGGACGTTCGAGCACAAACGCCGTAGTCGCATCCAGCATATTCATACTCTTGTTCGACGTTATACTGACAAAACTCCTGCTGCAATGATTGAAGTCCGCAACATCACCAAATCGTTCGACGGACGCACCGTCCTCCATGGCGTCAGCGCCACATTCGAAACCGGAAAGACAAACCTTATAATCGGTCAGAGCGGTTCGGGAAAAACAGTCCTGATGAAATCGCTTGTAGGCCTGCTGCAACCTGAAAGCGGAGAAATTCTTTTTGACGGCCGCAATCTCCTGTCGATGTCGCGAGCCGAAATCCACGAACTCCGCAAAGAAATAGGAATGCTATTCCAGGGTTCTGCCCTGTTCGACTCCGAAACAGTGCTGGGAAATGTCATGTTCCCTCTTTCGATGTTCACCGACATGACACGGCGCCAGATGCGCGACCGCGCCATGTTCTGCCTCGAACGTGTGAACCTAAAAGGAGCCGAGAACAAATACCCCGCCGAAATATCCGGAGGCATGCAGAAGCGCGTAGCCATAGCCCGCGCCATAGCGCTAAACCCTAAATATCTGTTCTGCGACGAACCGAACTCCGGACTCGACCCCAAGACATCGATACTTATCGACGAACTGCTGAGCGACATAACCCACGAGTACAATATAACCACAGTCATCAACACCCACGACATGAACTCCGTGCTCGGAATAGGTGAAAACATAATCTTCATCAACAAAGGGCATCGCGAATGGGTGGGCGACATGAGCCAGATATACACAACCGCCAATGAAGCCCTGTCGGATTTCGTATTCGCAACCCGTCTTTTCCAACAGGTAAAAGACTATGTGGCAGCCAACGCCGTTCCACTTAACGGCGACAAAGGAGGACTTCCGAAATGAAATTCGCCGATATCCCCGGCCACGACGACCTAAAACGCCGTCTGACCGCTATGGTCGACGAAGGGCACATGCCCCACGCCCTGCTTCTTGAAGGCCCCGCAGGAGCCGCAAAGTTCAGCCTCGCACGCGCACTGGCACGTTACATCCACTGCGAGAACCGCATTATCGGCCACGACAGCTGCGGAACTTGCCCGGCATGCCGCCAGCACGACACATTCAACCACATCGACACAATCTTCTCTTTTCCCGTTGTCAAGAAAAACAGCCGTCCCACAATCTCCGACGACTACCTGCCGGCGTTCCGCGAATTCATCAGCGAACATCCCTTCATGGACTTCGACCTGTGGCTCGAAACACTCGACAACATCAACGCACAGCCCCAGATTTACGTCGAGGAAGGCAATGAACTGTTACGCCGCTTAAACTACATGACACGCCGGTCAGCATACAAAGTAATCCTGCTGTGGCTTCCGGAACGCCTTAAAGAAGAAACCGCCAACAAACTGCTCAAGCTCGTCGAGGAACCTTTTGCCGATACCATATTCATAATGGTCAGCAACAACTCCCGCGCCATACTGCCGACAATATATTCCCGCACCCAACGCATAGCGGTACGGCGCTACGACGACACCGAAATCACGGCCATCCTATCCGGACACGGGATAGAACCGGCGTCGGCTGCATCTCTGGCCACTCTTGCCGAAGGAAATGTCAACACAGCACTGCGTCTGGCCGGAATTGCCGGCGACCGCCTTGTCAGCCTCGACCGCTTCGCTTCACTGATGCGTCTGGCCTACAGCCGTAAAGTCGCCGAGCTGCGACAGTGGAGCATCGACATCGCAGCACTCGGGCGCGAACCAGCAATGCAATTTCTGGACTACTCCGCCCGAATGCTCCGTGAAAACTTCCTACTACACCTTTCCGACGAAAGACTGATAACCCTCGACCCTGAAGAACGTAAATTCTGCTCCCGTTTCTTTCCTTTCGTCAACGAACGCAACGTACTCGATCTTTTCGAAGCCTTCAACGAATCACGACGCGACATTGCCGGCAACGCCAACGCCCGCATAGTCCTGTTCGACATGGCCGTCAAAATCATAATGTACCTGCGCCGATGAGCAAGCCCGACCCGCTTTCTTTCCTCGCAAGCATAGCAGCCTATTATGCATCTCGTCCGGGCGGTGTCGACTGGAGTTCGCTTACCTTTGTCACTCCCAACAAGCGCAGCGCCATGTTCCTTAAGAAAATGATACGCGAACGCATGAGCGGAGTCACATTCATGCCCGGATTCATCACCATGGAACGCCTTGTGAGCAATTTCGCACAATTGCCGCAGGCTCCGCGCAAAGAGCTGCTCTTCATTCTCTATACGTCCTACCGCAATGTCATGAAAGGCCGGGGCGCCACCGACAGTCTGCGCGACTTCGACAGTTTCATTTTCTGGGGCGACATGATCCTCAACGACTTCGACGACATCGACCGCTCGCTTGCCGACGCCTCCCAACTGTTCAAGAACCTGCGCGACATACGCGAACTGCAATCAGATTTCCTCGACGACAGCCAGAAAGAAATCGTACGCCGGCTTTGGGGCGACAGCCGCCTGACAGCCGCCGGTGAAGACTTCTGGCTACATTTCCATCCGGGCATCGAAGCCGACGGAAAAGGCGACATCAAGTCACGCTTCATCTATCTCTGGGAAATTCTCGGCGAACTATACTCCGTTTTCCACCGCGAACTTGCGGCTCGGGGAATAGCCTCGTCAGGATGCCAGCACCGCAGTGCGGCAGCCATTCTGGGAAAAATCGTCCCCGACGAACTTCCCGACGATTCGAAACACTTCGCATTCATAGGCTTCGACAAACTTTATCCGTCGGAACTGCTGATAATGAACCGTCTGCGCGACATTGGCGTCGCCGACTTCTTCTGGGACTGCGGAGCACCTATGCTCTCCTCGGCGATAGGCGACAGCGACAGCCGCGACGGAAACGACGGCAACCGCATGCTCCGGCGCCTGTCGGCACTTACACGAAAACTGCCGGCTCCTTCCGACTACGACTACCCTGCCCCGGACAACGGCAACCCCGATATCGAAGTAAAAGCCGTCCCATCCAAAATCGAACAGGCAAAACAGGTCCACGACATTCTCAGCCGCTGGGTGGCGGACGGAACCATCGACCCCGCCAATCCCATAGATACCGCTGTCGTACTCCCCGACGAAAGCCTGCTTCTGCCCGTGCTCTACTCCATTCCGGAAGAGATAAAGACAATCAACATCACCATGGGCCTGCCCTATGCCCGGACAACATTCGCATCGCTGTTCCGGGCTGTGGTATCGATGCAGAAACGAGCACGCAAGATTCATGGTACTGTACATTTTTACTACGAAGACGTCGACGAGATACTCTCCCATCCCCACATACGCCTTATAGCGCCCGACGAATGTGAGCAGTTGAAAAAACATATAGCCGACAAGCATATCTATAACATCGCTGCCGACGATATAAAAGAATCGTTTCCTCTACTCGCTCCCGTATTCACTCCCGTCATCGACTCCCGCAGCGCCGACGAAGTCGGGAGCTACATGCTGAAACTTATCGACTGGCTTCACGATTCCATAAACGCAGCATCATCGAACCCTGTCCGTACGGCCGGATCATTCGAAATCCGTATGCTCGAACGCTTCCGCAACGAAGCCGAAAGCATACGCACACTTGCCATGCGCCATGAGGTCATAATGTCGGAAAATACGTTTTTCGTACTCTTCGAACGCCTCTTCAGCATAGCCCAGATTTTCGTCAAAGGCAAACCGCTGCAAGGACTCCAGATCATGGGAGTACTCGAAACCCGCGCACTCGATTTCAACAACGTCATAATCCTGTCGATGAACGAGCGCGTATTTCCCCGCAGGCAGTACAGCCGGACCATGATACCCAACCGCCTGCGCGTAGGCTACGGCCTGCCGGGAGCCGACATCCAGGAAGGCGTCTTTGCCTACTGCTTCTATCGCTTACTCGGACGGGCACGTCGTGTACGGCTGATGTACGACTCCCGCACCACATCGTTCGGAGCCGGTGAAGCGTCGCGTTATCTCCTGCAGCTACGCTATCTGATGCCGCAATACCGGACACGTTTCACCACCGGTGAACTGCCCGCTATCATAAGCGACCCGCACGAAATAAGTATCGGCAAGAACGCTCCCGACGTGCGCCGACGCCTCGACCGCATGCGCCCTGGAGGCAATCTCAGGCTCTCGGCCTCAGCGCTAAAGACCTACAAGAAATGCCCGCTGCAATTCTACCTGACCTACGTATGTTCGATGCGTCCCGACGAAGAATTGCCAGGTTTCGTAACATCTGCCGACTACGGCTCTGTCGTACACAAAGTCATAGAACTCTTATATAAGCCCTACCGAAACTGCCTTATCACGGGCGACACCATAGACAGCTGGCTCAACGATAGCGGCGGCATTATCGGCCGCCATGTGCGCGAGCAGATGTACCTCAAATGCTATCCCGGATATATCCGCGACGGACATACACACGAACTTCCCACCGAAGGAAAAGTAGCCTGCGACATATCCGAGAACATGATCCGGACCATGCTCGCCTGCGAACGCGATGCGGCAGGACGCGACGGATTCACATTCATCGACGCCGAGAAAGAGGTAAACAAAGTGTGGCACATAGCACCCGGACTCGACGTCAACTTCAAAATGTCGGTCGACCGCGTCGACCGTCTGGACGCTGCAACCCTGAGATTCATCGATTTCAAGACCGGAGGCGACGAAATCGCCGTACCCGACATCACGGATCTGTTTGTCCGCGGCGAAGAACGCTACGACGCAATCTTTCAGGTCCTGACCTATTGCGAAGCATACTCGGCCATCGAAGATTCCGAAGTCGATATAGTCCCGCTGATCTACCCCTTGCGCAAGCTGAAAGCAAACGGAGGCATATTGCCTATAAAAGCCGGAAAAGAAGAACTGCGTTCATTCCGCAGCGTGTCGCCTGTTTTCCTCCCGCTGCTTAAAGATATGATCTCCGAGATATTCGATCCCGATGTGCCATTTTCTCAGGCCGAGAAACCCGAATCATGCACATTCTGCCCATTTATAAGCCTGTGCGGGCGTTCCGCCCCGACTGCATTCTGACACCAGCAAATGGCCGGACTATATATACATATCCCCTTCTGCCACTCCAAGTGTGCTTATTGCGACTTTTACTCCGTCGCCGACCGTCGCCGCGCCGATGCGCTCGTCAGCGCCATAAAATCGGAATGGGAAGCACGCTCGCCGGAAATAGGAGGACACGAAGCCGTACGCACCATATACATAGGCGGAGGAACACCGTCATGCCTGTCCGCTTCGCAGTTCGCCTGCCTTGCCGATGCCTTGCCCTACTCCCGCCAAATTGAGGAATATACCATCGAGGTCAATCCCGAGGACGTCACGCCGCAATCCGTGAAACTATGGCGCGGCCATGGAGTGAACCGCATAAGCATGGGCATACAAAGCTTCGACGATTCGGAGCTTAAAGCCATCAACCGGCGGCACAACCCCGACGACGCACTTCGGGCAGTAGAAACAATACGCGATGGAGGAATAGAAAACATAAGCTGCGACATTATCTACGGTCTGCCGGGTCAAAGTACCGCATCATGGCGGCACACTCTCGACAAACTGCTGTCGCTCGGCATACCCCATTTTTCAGCTTATTGCCTGAGCTACGAAGAGGGAACACTGCTCTACCGGCGCCTGAAGAAAGGACTTATAAATGCCGCATCCGACGAAGTTATAGCCGCAATGTACGATTACCTGTGCGAGGCAGCCGCCGGTGCCGGATTCGAGCACTACGAGATCGCCAATTTCGCCCGCAAGGGAAAACGGTCGGTCCACAATTCAAACTATTGGAATGCCACCCCGTATCTCGGACTGGGTCCCGGTGCACACAGCTGCGACACACACGGCATAAGACGCTTCAATCCTCCGGACATACGCAATTACACAGACTCGACGCAACCCGTATGCCGCATCGACGAAGAGAACGAAACCGACCGCTTCAACGACCTTGTAATAACCGGACTGCGTACAGCCGACGGAATCAGGCTCGACAGAGTCGGCAACGACAGGCTCGACATCCTGCTGCGGGATGCAGAACCCTATCTGCACCGCAACATGCTGCGCCTTGCCGACGGCCGGCTGAGCATACCAGAAAAACACTGGCTCGTGTCGGACTCCATAATCCGAGATATCATGCAATAGCCGGCCGCGACACACTACTCGACCGTCACGGACTTTGCCAGATTTCGCGGCATATCGACATTACATCCTTTCTTTATCGCGATGTGGTATGCAAGCAATTGCAATGGAATAGAAACTATCACAGGCGACAGGCATTCCGGCACTTCACTTATTTCGAGTATATGGTCGGCAAGCCCGGCTATCACGCCATCGCCTTTTGTAACTACCGCTATCACAGAGCCTCCACGGGCTTTCACCTGCTGGATATTCGATATTATCTTTTCATGCATCTCATCATTCGGGGCTATTATTACAGTCGGCAACTCATGGTCTATAAGCGCTATAGGCCCGTGTTTCATTTCCGCGGCCGGATAACCCTCGGCATGTATATAGCTTATCTCCTTTAGTTTGAGCGCGCCCTCCAGTGCACTGGGATAATTATATCCACGGCCGAGATAAAGGAAATTATGCACATAGGTATATATGCCCGACAGTCGTTCGATCTCGTCGTTGAGTTTGAGCGCGTCACTGATAAGTACCGGCAAAGCTTTAATCGCGGAGGCCAGCTCTCTGACTGAAGTGCTGTCCACTGTGCCACGCAGCTGCCCTATGGCCAGAGCAAGCATGGCAAGTACTGTCACCTGGCCGGTGAACGCCTTGGTGGAGGCTACACCTATTTCAGGACCCACATGTATATAAGTTCCCGAATCCGTTGCCCGTGCGATTGAAGAACCTACCACATTGCATACCCCATAAACAAATGCTCCATGCTCTTTAGCAAGCCGTATAGCGGCAAGAGTATCGGCTGTTTCGCCCGACTGCGATATGGCAATCACCACATCATCAGGGTTGATAATCGGAGTGGAATACCGGAACTCGCTGGCATATTCGACCACAACAGGAATATGCGCTATTTCCTGTATAAGCCGTTTTCCTATAAGTCCTGCATGCCATGACGTGCCACATGCCACTATAATAATCCGGCCTGTGCCAAGAAACACATCCTCGTTCTCAGACACACCCGACAGCCGCACCTTGTCGCCTACAATACGTCCGCGGATACAATCCTGTATCGTTTCAGGCTGCTCGAATATCTCTTTAAGCATAAAATGCGGATAGCCGCCTTTCTCAAGCTGCGACACAGACATCTTCAATGTACGGATATCGATATCCGACGGCTCGTTATCGAATGTTATGACACGCAGATCCTTCCCTTTTTCAATTATGGCTATCTCTCCGTCGTTGAGATATACCACCCTGTCGGTATAATCCACTATAGGCGTGGCATCCGACGCTATATATGTAGCATCATCCCCGAGTCCTATAACCAATGGGGAGCTTTTGCGCGCCGCAATGATCGTATCAGGCGTACGTTTGTCTATCACAGCTATGGCATAAGCTCCTACAACCTGCGACAGGGCTTCCCGGACCGCAGTCAGTAGCGGACACTTCGTTGACTCCTTGATATACTGGATAAGCTGTACCAGAACTTCCGTGTCGGTTTCGCTCCTGAACGTACAACCATGCTCTTCGAGAGCCTGTTTCAGGACATTATAGTTCTCGATGGTTCCGTTATGCACCAGGGCGATTTCACCGTTTTCACTCACATGCGGATGGGCGTTTACATCATTCGGCTCGCCATGCGTAGCCCATCGTGTATGCGCTATTCCTATACTGCCGGCTGTGTCCTTGTCACAGCAGAAACGCTCAAGATCTTCGACTTTTCCCTTTGCCTTATATGTATGAAGCTCCCCGCAGGCATTAAGGATAGCAACACCGGCACTGTCATAGCCGCGATATTCAAGACGATGTAAACCTTTTACAAGCACAGGATAGCTATCGGAGTTCCCGATATAACCTACAATACCACACATATATACTATTGTTTTTAATAAGTGATTCATAGCAACCCGGCTCCCTTAAGGAAAGCGCCGGATCAAATTTGGGTGCAAAATTACAAAAATTTTTTTCTGCATATAAAAGCAAGCGCATGGAATTTTGGAAAAAACATAAAATATGCGGGATGCGCAGGTTCAACTGGCAAGTGCAAAATTAGCGATTTGTTTGAAGAACTCAGTCTTCGGGTTTGAAAAACCGAGTTTTTTCCGAGGTCTGAGGTTGAGTTTCTTTGCAACATTCTTGATATATAGGTCAGTGAAATCATTGAAATTTGACTTTTTGGGAATGTATTGACGGATGAGCTTGTTTACGTTTTCAACAGCGCCTTTCTGCCAGGAGCAGTAGCTGTCGGCAAAATAAACAGTTACATCATTAAGACCTTTGATGCGTAATCCGGCGGTAATGTCGAGGTGGGCCGAGAACTCGCTGCCGTTGTCCGTGGTGATGGTTTTTCAGGCATTTGCGATATGCGAACAGCATTCTCACGACAGTCTTTGATAAGGGCTTGGCCCTCTTTCCGTAAGGCAGTCTTTCCATCATCACGAAGCCGGTCATACGTTCGAGCAGCACAAGGATGGCATGTCCGTGGGCGTCGACGATAAGATCCATCTCAAAGTCACCGAAGCGTCTGCCGTCTGCCTCGGCAGGCCTGTCGTGTATGCTTGTGCGGCTTGGTATGTTGGTGGCTTTGGTGGGTTTGCGTTCGCCTTTCGGCCTTCGTCTGAAGTCAGGATGTCTGCGGTGGCGGCGCAGTTCCCCGCTTTCATCGGCGTTTATGATATTGTAGACGGTCTGCACGGACACGGAAACGCCTTCTTTTGCCAGCACGCCACGGATCTGTTCCGGAGACCACTGGTGGTCGACAATCATCTGCTTTATGCGCCAGACAAGCATGCTGTCGAGTTTCCTGTTGGAGGTGGTACGCTTTCTGCGTCCAAGTGCTTTTGCATGAGCCTTTTCCCACAAATAGTTGCCTTTTTCGGTGGAATTGCGCTTGAGTTCGCGGCAAAGCGTTGACTCGCTGCACCCTACGATGAGGGCGATTTCTTTTCTCGAAGTTTTTCTTTGCAGTAAGGCGAAAATTTGCGACCTTTGCTGCGAGGTTAACTGATGATACATAAGGCAATACAAAATTAGTTAATCTCAGGGAAACTTCGGTTTCCCTTTTTTTTGTATTGCCAGCGTCTGCTGCTGTCCGCTCTTGGGGGCGGTTTAGGCCGCCCCCGCCGCTTGGGCATCCCCTCGCCAGAAGGAGAGAGGTGAATGTGAATTTCCTAACTCAAAGTTTTGCACTTCGATTTGGAATCTTCAAAATATGCGGGATGAAACCGGACTCCTGACAACTACAAGGCTGCCACGCTAAAGTTTCAACTTTTCCATATTTCTGCCGGAAGATACCGGCATCGTGTCGCTATCCGGCACCTGTACCGTCGGCCACTGAAGCCCGTAGGACAGTTTTTCGGCCTGACGCTCCACCGCCTGCCCCTGCTGCGGTGCAGGCTTTTCCACAGTCTTCGCAACACGGGCACTACGTCCGACAACACGCCGCTCTTTCGCGCTACGGATGCGGTACTCGTCAGGAATAGGTTCGACACCCTTGCGACGCATATACCCGGTCTGCAGGCGGCGTGTGGTCAGTATTTCCTGCTTACCGAACATTTCCTCGTCGAACAGACCCGACTGCACCAGATGCCATATATCGCTGTCCAGATCGTCGAAATGGCGCCCGGTCTGCCGCTCCAATTCCGACATCAAAGCGTCATCGTACCTGGCGAAGTAGCCGTTGCGGCGTATTACGGTCATAAGGCCTATGTAGGTAAGCAAGGCATTCCCGTGTCCGGCGGCGATAAGCCTGCGGACAGCTTCGGATTCGAGAAATTCGGTGTTGATGTTCAGTGAAATTGCTTTTTTCATAATATCTTAAGTTTAAAAGGTTTTACTTGGAAGGCCGTGTCCGGCACAACATTTTTTGCCCGGCGATACAAAATTAATACACCCGCAGACCAATCCAACCTTATTTCCACACCTCATTCGATTTAACATTTGCACCGCATCCCCTGACACAGCATCACACGCCTCTATATAACAGCATATTACAACACCATACACTTATGCCGTTTTTTTATATAATAATGCAGATCCGCCATGGGGCAGAGCGATATTCTGCGCCATGGCGGATTTATATGTGTACAATCGGAACTCCGGCTTACTTGTGAGCCTCGCTTTCGGGAGCGATAAGCTTATAGCCTTTACCGTGGATATTGATGATTTCAATAGAGGGATCGTCTTTCAGGTGCTTGCGCAGCTTGGTGATGTAGACGTCCATCGAACGGGCGTTGAAGTAGTTGTCGTCGATCCAGATGGTCTTGAGAGCGTAGTTGCGCTCAAGGATTTCATTGACATGTGCACACAGCAGGCTCAGCAGTTCCGATTCCTTGGTGGTGAGCTTGGTGATCTTGTCGCCGATCATAAGCACCTGCTTCTGGGTGTCGAAAGTGAACTTGCCGATCTTGTACATGGTGATTTCCTTGCCTTTCTTGCCTTTTACGCGGCGTAGGATGGCCTCGATACGGAACACCAGTTCTTCCATCGAGAAAGGTTTGGTGATATAATCGTCGGCTCCAATTTTGAAACCTTCGAGAATGTCGTCCTTCATCGATTTGGCTGTAAGGAAAATGATGGGCACGTCGGAATTGACGGTGCGGATTTCCTGGGCGAGAGTGAATCCGTCTTTCTTGGGCATCATCACGTCCAGCACGCAGATATCGTACTTGCCTTTGAGGAATGCCTTGTAGCCGCTTTCTCCGTCGACGAAAAGGTCGGCGTTATAGCCTTTGGCCTGGAGGTATTCGCGCAGGAGCATGCCGAGATTCTCGTCGTCCTCGCATAGCAGAATTCTCATACGGTCTTCCATAATTGTCAGTTTTTTGAGAGTGGTAATATAATTATAAATTTTGTTCCTTGTCCGAATTCACTTTCGACACTGATAGTGCCGCCAAGTTCGTCCACCATCTTGCGGACGTAAGCCAGACCAAGTCCGAAGCCTTTGACATCGTGACGGTTGCCTGTCGATACACGGTAGAACTTGTCGAAAACCTTCTTAAGGTCGTCGCGGCGTATGCCTATTCCGTTGTCGGCCACCGTGACCTCGAGCGCCGTGTCGTTGTCGATATTGCGCGAACCGACCGTCAGGTTCAGCGGCCGCTCCTCGCTGCGGTACTTGACCGCATTGTCGAGCAGATTGAAAATCACGTTTGTGAAGTGCATCTCATCCACATCCACGATCGCGTCCATGGCATCGAGCCTCGCGGTGATTTTACCGCCGTACTTCTCCACTTTCAGCTTGAATGTGTTGACTATATTGAATATAGCCGAGTTAGCATCGATCTGTTCTATCTTCAGGGTGGCCTTCTGCCGGTCGAACATCGACATCTGCAACACTTTCTCCACCTGGAAACGCAAGCGCTTTGTTTCGTCGTTGATCACATCGGAAATCTGGCCGAGCATAGTCGGCGACTTGCGTACACTCGGATCGCGCAACATCTGCGCCGCAAGCGATATCGAGGATATGGGCGTCTTGAACTCGTGGGTCATGTTGTTGATGAAATCGTTCTTCATCTCCGTGATTTTCTTTTGCCTGAAAGCCACGATGATGGTGAACACGAAGATTATCAGCAATATGAACGTGAAAGCAAATGCAGGCACCATGAACGAGATGGATGAAAATATATAGTCCTTCTTTGTGGGAAAATATACTTTCAGATAATTCTGCGGACCGGTGACATCGTTGGGGAACAGAGTCTGGACAAACATGCCGTCGCGGCTGTTGTCGCCCACTGTATAACCCGCCGATTTATAAAGGACAGTACCGGCATGGTTCACGACCGCGTACTCAAACGGAACATGAAGGCCGAGTGTGTCAAGCTCCTGCCTCAGATAAGTACGCACAAGCACCGAATCGGCACGCTCGGTGATGGGACGGTTGGAGGCTCTTGATATTATACTCAGTATGACATCGTCAAGCACTCCTTTCTGATAAAGATAGTGATTGCGGTAGACATCCTGCATCGAGCGGAAATGAGCGCCCACTCCTATCCTGTCCTCACCCTGAAGCCGCGAAAGCTCGTTGACCTTACCTTTGATAGTCAGGTCGGCCTCAAGACCCGATGATGTGGTGAATGAATATTTTATACCGCTCTGACGGGGAACGGCATCACCCATATACTGCGAATAGGCCGACGACGATTCGACCCGACTTACCTCGTCCTCGAGAAAATGGCGTACCTCGTCCTGTTCAAGGTGCATCGCCACCCCTACAAGGCTCTGGCGCACACCCTGCGAGAACTGCTCATAGCGAATCCTGACTATGTTGCGCATATAAAATATCTGTATGCACAACAGTCCGGTGAATGCCAGAGCCATCAGGATGGACAGTAACCATATAGTCTGTTTTTTCATCTGTTGCGGGATGTTTACGAATTAACCTTTGTTTTGTTAACAATTAAAATGAATGATTGTTTGTGAAAAAATCGAGAGCGCCCGACTTCGTTAACAATTCGAGCCAAAATTAACAAACAAATGTGAATCGCCAAAAGCACAGACCGTTAAAAAAAACAAATTGGCTGTATAATGCCTATACAGCCAATCCGTAATATATTTCAACCGTCCCGCTTCTCAGTCTTCCGACACGGCGTCGGGCGCCTCACCTTTAGGCAAGGTGAAATGCAGCCAGATGAATCCTACGATTCCCGAAAGCAAGGAACCTGTAACGATACCGAGTTTGGCATGTTCAAGCAACGCGAGTTCTTCGGGAACAGCGGCATTGAACGACAATGTGGCTATAAACAGCGACACCGTGAAACCGATGCCGCCAAGCATCGCCACCGACGACATCATGTGCCAGTCGGCATGTGCGGGCATGGGAGCCAGACGCAGTTTCACCGTCAGCCACGAGAACGAGAGTATGCCTGCGAATTTGCCTGCGAAAAGGCCGAGGATAATTGCCAACGAAACGCCTTCGAAAGTCGAGGCCGGATCCATGCCAAGCAAGAGGATGCCCGCGTTGGCAAAAGCAAAAAGTGGTATTATAAAGAAATTGACAATGGGATGAAGCGAGTCTTCAAGTTCCTGAAGCGGTGAAATCACCTTATCCGAGGCCGATTCGATGCGCTTAAGCCAGTCGAGCTGATCGTGGTTCAATATGGTTCTCCGCACAAGCGTTTCATCATCCTCGCGACGGAAGTTGGCGATATTCTCGCGTATTATCCTCACATATTTCTTAGGAGCGAACACCGGAGTGGCAGGCACGCAGAAAGCCACAAGCACACCTGCAATCGTAGGATGTATGCCGGAATTGAGGAACAGGAACCACACTACCCCGCCTATTGTCAGATAGAAAATCTTGCTCTTTATATGAGCCACCGAACCAAGCAGCAACACTCCCAGAAGCACTGCGGCATAGACCAGCAGCATCCACTCTATATGGCCTGAGTAACATACGGCTATGACTATGATGCCGCCTATGTCGTCGACAACGGCAAGTGTGGTCAGGAATATCTTCAGTGACACGGGCACGCGTTTGCCGAGCATGGCAAGCACGCCGAGGGAAAAGGCTATGTCCGTAGCCATCGGGATAGCCATGCCTCCGGAAAAATCGCTGCCGCGGCTCATGAAATAATAGACAAGCACCGGACATATCATACCGCCTATGGCGGCTACGATAGGCAATAGAGCCTGTTTGAACGACGACAGTTCGCCGACAAGTATCTCACGCTTGATTTCAAGACCTATAGAGAAAAAGAATATAGCCATCAGGGCGTCGTTGATGAACGACAGCAAGGACATGGGATGTCCGTCATGGCTGAATAAGTTGAAGTCGCCGAGCTGCAATCGGACTTCCTGTTGCCAGAAATCGAAATAATATCCGTTCAATCCCGGAATATTGGCAACGACAAGAGCCAGAACCGTGGCCGCGATAAGGATATTGCCACCGCTGGCGTGACGTCGCAGAGCCTGGCTGGCAGAGAAAAACACCCGCAGCGGGAGTGCCGCTACGTCCGGACGCGAGGGGGCTTGTTTTGTTTTCATTGTGATGATATGGAAAAATTTATGATATTACAACAATCTCTCCATGGCATTAGTTTGGGACAACATGCGCCAACGGCGCACATAAGATACGGGAGCACAAACATTTGCGCCCCCGTCAAACGACGGCATGACTTTTCAGTCAAGTTTCAATACTGCTAAAAACGCCTTCTGCGGCACTTCCACCGAACCGATCTGCTTCATGCGCTTCTTGCCTTTTTTCTGCTTTTCAAGCAGTTTGCGCTTTCGGGATATGTCACCGCCATAACATTTCGCAGTCACATCCTTGCGGACAGCCTTTATTGTTTCTCGTGCTATGATCTTAGCGCCGATAGCGGCCTGAATGGCAATGTCGAACTGCTGCCTCGGTATAAGTTCCTTCAGTTTCTCGCACATGCGACGGCCGAACGTAACGGCATTATCTACATGGGTAAGCGTCGACAAGGCATCGACACTCTCCCCGTTGAGCAATATGTCGAGCCTTACGAGTTTCGATTCGCGGAAATCGTGAATATGGTAGTCGAACGAGGCGTATCCTTTCGATATACTCTTCAACTTGTCGTAGAAGTCGATCACAATCTCGCCAAGCGGCATATCGAATGTCATCTCCATGCGGTTGCCCGATATGTATTCCTGCTTGACCAGTTCTCCGCGCTTGCCGAGGCAGAGCGTCATTATAGGCCCGATAAAATCGGCGGTGGTGATTATCGAAGCACGGATATACGGTTCCTCGATATAATCGATAAGCGTCGCTTCGGGCAGGCCGGAGGGATTGTGCACCTCGGTCATGGAACCTTTCTTGTCGTAGACGCGATAGCTTACGTTAGGCACCGTGGTGATTACATCCATATCGAATTCACGTCCGAGGCGTTCCTGTATTATCTCCATGTGGAGCAGGCCGAGGAAGCCGCAGCGGAAACCGAAGCCGAGTGCCGCCGAGGATTCAGGCGAGAAGGTGAGCGAGGCATCGTTGAGCTGAAGTTTTTCCAATGAGGCACGAAGATTCTCGAAATCCTCGGTTTCGATGGGATAGACGCCGGCGAACACCATCGGCTTGACTTCTTCAAAGCCTTCGATGGCGGCTTTGCACGGAGCATTGACATGCGTGATTGTGTCGCCGACTTTCACTTCGCGCGAACTCTTTATGCCTGAGATTATATAACCCACATTGCCGGCAGAAAGCTCGGTACGCGGCGACATCTCCAGTTTGAGCACTCCGATTTCGTCGGCATTATATTCCTTGCCGGTAGCCACGAATTTCACAAAATCGCCTTTGCGTATCGTGCCGTTGACAATTTTGAAATACGCTATTATACCTCGGAAAGGATTGAAAACAGAGTCGAAAATCAAAGCCTGCAACGGCGCTTCAGGATCGCCTTTAGGCGCGGGAACCCGCTCGATGATGGCTCTCAATATATCCTCCACACCGAGGCCGGTCTTTCCGCTCGCCCTGATGATCTCCTCCCGGTCGCAGCCCAGCAGATCCACAATCTGGTCTTCCACTTCTTCGGGCTTGGCCGAATCAAGGTCGCATTTGTTGATTACCGGAATAATTTCCAGGTCATTGTCTATGGCCATATAAAGATTGGAGATCGTCTGCGCCTGTATGCCCTGCGAGGCATCGACAATCAGCAGTGCGCCCTCGCACGCGGCAATGGAACGCGACACTTCGTAGGAAAAGTCTACGTGTCCCGGAGTGTCGATCAGGTTAAGCACATACTTTTGGCCATCCAGTTCATAATCCATCTGTATGGCATGGCTTTTGATTGTTATGCCGCGTTCCCGCTCCAGATCCATGTCGTCGAGCACCTGGGCCTCCATGTCCTTGGGGGCGATCGTTGCGGTATATTCAAGAAGGCGGTCGGCAAGAGTCGATTTGCCGTGGTCGATATGCGCTATTATGCAGAAGTTCCTAATATTTTTCATCGTCTGTGTTTACGAATCAGATTGCAAAAATACAAAACTTTCGCCTATCCGCCAAAAAGCGTCGCCCCACCGTGCATGGGCGGGGCGACGTAATGGCCTTACAGGCTTGTATTATCAGTAATTCCACTGGCAGGCGACCATACGGAGATTATCGCAGGCTACCGTACGCAGATCTGTAATCATGTTGTAGCGGCAGTTGATATAGGTAAGCGCCTGGTCGAATGACACGTCGAGCATGGTCAGTTCGTTGTTGTTGCAAAGCAGACGCTGCAGGAAAGTCTGGTTGCTCAGAGTGAGCTGCGTCAGGTCATTGTAAGAGCAGTCGACAAAGAGAAGCTGCGGACACTGGCTGACTTCGAGCGATGTCAGGTCGTTATAGGAGCATACAAGGTCGATCAGGTTCTTGCAGTCGCGCATTCCGAGGCTCTTCATGTTGTTGTCGGAGCAGATGAATGTGCTCAGCGAAGGCAGGCCGGAAACAATCAGGTTTGCGATCTCATTGTCGTCGATATTGAGGTTCTGGAGGCTTGTCAGACCTGTAAGGGTCAGCGAAGTCAGCTTGTTATAGCCGCAATAGAGGTTTTTCAGTGCCGTACAGTCGGCCACGGTCAGAGATTCGAGGTGGTTGGACTGGCAGTTGAGAGTTTCAAGAGTCGACGAGGCCTGCAGGTCGAGCGCGGCCAGAAGGTTCGACGCGATATTGATGTTCTTTACAAAGGGGACATCCTGAAGCGTGAACTCAGTGATGCGGTTATTGTTGAGCGATACTTTGACAAGCTGTCCGCAACCGTCAAGATCGATTTCGCTCAATCTGTTGCGCGATGCGTTTAGTTCGGAAAGGGCTGCGTCACCGGCAAGTTTGATTCCGGTAAGGCGGTTTCGGGAAACATCGACTTTGGCAAGCGATTTGAAACCGCTCAGATCAAGGGTTCCGGCAAGGCCTTTTCCTTTCCAGTCTATAGCCGTCACACGGCCGTCGGTGATAGTCACACCCTCCCAGCCTGCGGGAGTCTTTACGTCTGTGATCTTTAGCGCTTCGGCATTTGTGGCATGCTTTTCGGCGGGTTGTGCCAGGAAGTTCTGGAGCTGCTTGAGTTCGCTGCGATTAAGGTTCTGAGCGAAAACAGCCATGCTGCTGAGAGCAAGGGCTAAGAATAATGCGATTTTTTTCATAACAGTAGCTTATAATAGTTGAAGTTTGTTGTTGTTCTTTTCAGTTGTCCGAATTTTTTTTGTTTCATTTGAAATAGAAACAACACATCCTCGAAAAAGGTTTATGTAATTTTAAGAAAATTTTTTCAACAATTTCTGCAACCGTTCCCTATCGGCGTTTCTCCGGCACATAGGCCGAAAAACCATTTAAAACGGATAAAACAATTGCCTGCGGCCGCGTGTTTCTATCTTGAAAACGAGGGGCACAGCCTATATAAAACAAATGTTTCAACCATAACGACTCTCCCACTATGAAAAAGATCCTTTCACTACTAATCGGCATCGGAGCGCTGGCTCTCGGAGCATGCAGCCCCTTCTCGCTTATCAACAGCGAAGTCTACAACAATGCCGACCTGGCTTCATACCACAGCTACCGCATAGTCACTCCCGCCGACGGTCATCTGCCTCCGGGCATGGAGATGGTGACATATTACAATATCACGGCCGCGATACGCGAGCAGATGACAGAACGCGGATTTGTCGAAGATCCGAATTCGCCTCTGCTTGTCAATATCGGCCTGACCGTGCACCGCGAGATTGAAACCGAACCGGCACTTCCTCCCGGATATTTCCCTTATAGCGGACCGTATTACAACGGTTATTACCCCTATTTCATGTACCCGCGGCCATACTATTGGTCCAATTATTATGCCAATGCCAAAATCATAACCGGCATATACAAAGAGGGTGTCCTGACCATGGACTTCGTAAACATGAGCGAGAAGCTGCCATTGTATTCCGCTTCTGTGGCGACAATACTCGAAAACGGCAACGCCCAGTTCCGCAACCTCAAAGGCATAGCCGAAGCCGTACAGACCCTTTTCTCAAAATTCCCGGTTCCTGTCCTGCCCAAATACCGCGACAGCAACGACAACTGACACACGCCGCACAATAAAAAAGCTCTGCCTGAGCCGACCGTAAGACAAGGCTTAAACGGTCCGACGCTTCGGCAGAGCTTTTTTATAATCAGACTTGCTTTTCAGCGCAAGCGATAATTTTATTTACTTCTTAACCCAGAGTCCTGTAGTCTTGTTTTTGCTCCATGTTCCTACAGGATCTTCCATAAGATCCCATGATGCTCCGTCGTTTATCGTAAGCACTGTGTTTCCCAATCCGAGATCGGCGCAAGGATCGCCATGTAGAGTACCTTTCGCCACTGTTACCACGCCCCATGCTGTGTAAGGCCCCATTACAAAGACAGTCTGTATATCGTTTTCATCATAAAGATTGTCATCAAGGTTGAGTGTAAGCGTGCGGTCTGGTCCGGTAAGTACGGCGCTTACAAGACGGGCGGCACCGAAAGCGCTGACTGCTGCCGAACCACCATTGCAGTCATTGAGCGCACCACCTACCTTCTGACCGACAACACCGCCGGCAAAACCGTTTTCCATGCTTGCCGATACCGCTCCGTTGTTTACGCAACGGGTAATTTCACCGGTACCGTCGCTTGCGGCTATACCACCGGCTATTGTCTTGCCTGTTATAGTTCCGTTATTGGTTACATCAGTCAATGTCACTACCTGATATGATCCGACCTGACCGCTTATGCCGCCGGCCTGAACAGCATTGATGTCGCCGTTGTTGGTACAGTTTTCGACAGTAAGATCCTTCTGGATGTAACCGACGATACCTGCGGCACGATTTTCAACACCTGTTCCTATTTTTCCGTTGTTGGTACACCCTGTCACATTCACGGCATTACCATAGCCGAGTATGCCGCCAACACCGTCAGAACCGCCGCTGACGGCTCCGTCGTTGGTACAGTTTTCGATAGAAACATTGGTGCCATTGGTGATAGCGACTATGCCGCCCACTTTCTGGTCACCGCTGATTGTAGCGCTGTTCGTACAGGCGATCACTTTGTCATCGTTAGAATACAGGCGTCCTACTATGCCGGCTGCCGCTTTTTTGGCGGAGATATTCATATCCTTCACATGACAGTTTTCGATAGTAGTGCCGCCGTTGGTCTTGCCTACTATAGCTCCGGCATAGTCACCGGCGCTAAGCGTACCGCCCGATACGGTCACATTCTTCACCGTTGCATTTTTGGCAAGAACAATCAGGCCTGCCCCGCCTAACGAAGACGTATTGGACATAAACAGATTGCTGATCGTATGGTTCCCGCCATCGAATGTACCGCTATATGTCATGCCTTTGCATACTTTCGGTGCAGGATGATTGCCAAGGTCTATGTCGGCGGCGAGAATTATATTCTCTGTCGATTTAACATTCTGGCATATCCAGGCATATTCCGACGCTGATGTCGCCGTGTAGGTATTTATTCCGTCGACAAGGACAGGCGTAACCTCTTTGAGTGTCACGCCATCCCAAGGTCCGAGTTGCATTAAGCTCTCATCGAAAAATTCGGGCTTGACGTCTATCGTCAGGTCGAGGGGTGAAGTCAGCAGTGCGCCATAGATATTGGTGCGATAGTTGCGCTGTACGGGCATGTTGGCCACTTCAACAGTGGTGGACTTGCCGCCGTCGAAAGTAATCAGGGCCGAGGCGTCCATCAGCTCGCGCTTGGCGGCCTGTACGTCGCTGCCTTCAAGCTCGATACCTGTCAACAGATAGTTCATCGCAAGGAAATCGTATTCCTTGCCATCAATGCTGTATTTCTGGCCGGGAAGTTCCTCGGATGTGAAGGTCACGTCTTCGGCTCCGTCAGCGATACCGCTATATAGGTTGAGGCTGTTGCGTACGCCTTTGACTGTCACGTCAACTTTGGCGACGCTTGTGCCGGCGGCCTCGAGGGCGGCAAGGTCGGAGGTCAGGATGTTGAACTGGGCGAAAGGTCGGCGAAGTTCGACGGGCTGCTGCATCGGGCCGCTGATCTCAAGATCCTTGACAGCCTGGAAGAAAGCGTCGCGTTTTTCGTTGTTGCCGCTGAGGTCTTCGTAACTTACGGTCACGTCTTTTGTGGCCGAGCTGAAGGTGTAGGGGCTGCCTTCGGTGGCGTCGGCCCAGAAAATGAAGTCGTAGCTCTTGCCTTTGACAAGCTGAAGGGTCAGAGTGAACTGCGTGTTGCTGACAACGGTGGCAGCGGGGGATTCTGCGACGTCAGAGGCGAAAACGACTTTGTCGGAGCCGGCTTCGTAGACGGCGTAGTGCAGGGTTTTGGCTACATCGCCGTCGCCGTAGGCACGGCTGCTGATGTTCGCAGGAAGTGTGGCGCTAAAGGTCACTGTGCCGTCGCCGCCGGGGACGGGTGCGGGCAACTCTTCATTGGAGCACGATGTCCATAGGGCAAGTGCACCCAAGGCTGCCATTGCAAGAACTGTATTTTTCATTAAGATTTTAATTTATGATTAGTAATTTATAGATAAAATTTCACTGTTGAAGCGGATTTTTCACCGTTTGTGATAATCCTGTCATTCATAGCACTGTATTTCAGTGAATAAAATTACAAATAATAATTATGCCGGCAGCAAAATCCGCACCAAAATACAGTTAAAAAAACAAAATAAGACACTAATAAAAGTCTATGCCATAAATAAAGAAGACGCGTTACAGCGCATCTTCCGTCAGTATCAGAAATCATAAAAATCCACAGTCTATTTGTCGTAGAAAACAAGCTCGCCCGGCACGGAGCGCCGCAAATCGACAAGACGCTGGTTTGCCGAACCGCGGAAATGCAATGAGGGATCGCGCAAGGCCTCTACATACGGCCCGTCGACAAGCACATCGACATACTCAAGCAGGCGCAGGGCAGACTCGCCGGCACGCCCTTCCATTATTTCCTCATAAGTGAAACCGGTATAACACCAGATGCCTATTCCACGTTCGCACAAGGCAGCCACGAATGGCAACAAAGCCTCGGCCTGATAGACGGGATCGCCTCCGCTGAGGGTGACATTAAGCCCCTCGCGCTCGACTTGCGACAACAAATCGCCGACAGCGACCTCACGGCCGCCGGCAAAATCCCAGGTCGACGGATTATGGCAACCCGGACAACGGTGCGCACAGCCGGCGAAATAAATCGACGTCCGCAATCCCGGTCCGTCGACAATCGTACCGTAAACAATATCCGCCACGCGCAAAGGCGTGGCGGAATCCTGTAAATTCTTCATTTGTGGACTATGCGGTCGTTGAGTTCGGCAAGCTTGGCATTGTTCCAACGGTCAGTGGTCCCGACGAGGTAGCCGGTGATGCGCTGAAGACGGTCGATTGCCCGGCTGCCGCAATGCGGGCATTCCTGAAGATCGGCTGATGCATCCTCGTAGCCGCAGTTCATGCAGCGGTTACGGTTGTGGTTCACCGAACAGTAACCGATATTGTAACGATCCATCAGGTCGACTATATCGCTTATTGCTTCGGGGTTATGGGTAGCATCACCGTCGATCTCGACATAGAAGATATGTCCCCCGCGGGCGAGTTCGTGGTACGGCGCCTCGACTTCGGCCTTGTGACGCGGCGAACAGTGGTAGTAGACAGGGACGTGGTTAGAGTTGGTATAATAAATCTTGTCGGTCACGCCCGGAATCTCGCCGAAACTTTTGCGGTCCTTTGACGTGAACTTTCCGGCCAGACCTTCGGCCGGAGTGGCAAGGACGGAGAAGTTATGGCCGTAGCGCTCTGAGAACTCGTTTGCACGCGAACGCATGTGCCCGATTATCCGCAGACCGAGCGCCTGCGACTCGTCGCTCTCGCCGTGGTGCTTGCCTGTAAGAGCCACAAGACATTCTGCCAGACCGATGAAACCGAGTCCGAGCGTGCCTTGGTTGATAACTGATTCTATGGTATCCTCCGGCTTCAGGCCTTCGGTATGGTTCCAGAGTTTCGACATCAGCAAGGGGAACTGCTTCACGAGCGCCGTTTTCTGGAAATCGTAGCGGTCGCAAAGCTGACGCGCCGCAATCTCAAGCACCCGGTCGAAACGATTGAAGAATGCGTCGATGCGTTCCTGCCGGTCGCGTATGTTCATGCACTCGATAGCAATCCGTACGATATTTACAGTCGTGAAGCTGATATTGCCTCGACCGACCGATGTCTTTTCGCCATAACGATTCTCAAACACTCGCGTACGGCATCCCATCGTAGCGACTTCGTGGAGATAGCGCTTGGGATCGTCGGCGCGCCAGTCCTCGTGGACGTTGAATGTGGCATCGAGATTGACAAAGTTGGGGAAGAAACGACGGGCCGTCACCTTGCATGCAAGCTTGTAGAGGTCGTAGTTGCGGTCTTCGGGCAGATAGCTCACACCGCGTTTCTTTTTCCATATCTGGATTGGGAATATGGCTGTGGCGCCGTTGCCCACACCTTCATATGTTGAGTTGAGAAGTTCCCGGATGATGCAGCGTCCTTCGGCTGAAGTGTCGGTGCCGTAGTTGATAGAGCTGAACACCACCTGATTGCCTCCGCGCGAATGTATGGTGTTCATGTTGTGGATAAACGCCTCCATAGCCTGATGCACACGGCTGACAGTGCGGTTTATGGCGTGCTGCAGAAGGCGCTCGTCGCCCTCAAGGCCGTCAAGGTCACGGCGCAGATAATCACCGAATTCCTTATTGTGGAGATGCGACAGGTCGCGGCCATAGAGCTTGGCGAGGTTCTCGATTTCCTCGATGAAAGACGAACGCACAAAAGGAGCCAGATAAAAGTCGAAAGCGGGAATAGCCTGTCCACCGTGCATCTCGTTCTGCGCGGTTTCGAGCGATATGCATGCTATCACACTGGCCGTTTCGATGCGTTTTGCCGGACGCGACTCGCCATGACCGGCTATAAATCCGTAATTCAATATATTGTCGAGCGGGTGCTGCACGCATGTCAGGCTCTTGGTGGGATAATAATCTTTGTCATGGATATGTATATAGCCATGGCGCACGGCCTCGCGGGCCTCGGCGGACAGCAGATAGTCGTCGACAAAGGGCTTTGTGGTTTCCGATGCGAATTTCATCATCATGCCCGCCGGAGAGTCGGTGTTCATGTTGGCGTTTTCGCGGGTTATGTCGTTGTTCTTCGCTTCAATGATTTCGTTGAACATGTCGCGCGTCTTTGCCCGACGGGCTATGCTTCGCTGGTCACGATAGGCGATATAGCGTTTGGCAACCTCCTTGCGCGGACTGCTCATCAGTTCAAGCTCGACCATATCCTGTATTTCTTCTACAGTCATGCGTTCATGCCCTGAGAAACCTATGCGGTCGGTTATTTTGTTGATAAGGCTTTCGTCCTCGCCAAGCTCGGTATGCAACATGGCCTTGCGAATCGCAGCCTTGATTTTTTCTTCGTTATAGCCCACCACGCGGCCATCACGCTTTACAACGGTCTGTATCATTTTAAGGGTTATTATATGCCGTAACCATCGGCTCCATTTTTGATTTTTTATTACTCTGCAAAGGTATGAATAAAGAACATATCCACAAATTTATTTCTGTGAAATTTTTCATTTTGGATAACTTTCAAAGAATCCACAAGACACAATGTATTGATTTACAGTTGTATATATTTTATTTTGGAAAACTTTCGCAACAATACAGCTATACAAATATTTCATTTTCACACAACAACCTGCAATCAGAGGCGACAACGGACAATCAACATCCACAGCATATAAAATCGCGTTCGCAGGATGCCAAAAAACCTGTTTGCTTGTTTTAAATATTATGAAATCGAAATGGCTCCGACAAATAGGCTCTCCACTGCTGCGACGCCGCAAGGCATGGCAATACATAGGCCTGCGTTTCCGCCGCCGCATGGACCGTATGGACAATGTCGCGACAAGCGTCATCTCCACCCTGACGGCCATCGCTTCGCTACTCTGCCTGATATGCCTGGCCGTCTACATCGGTTTCGAGCATGCCGACGTAAGCCACGAGCTGCTACACCGTCTGCTGAGATGGACACAAGGCATATTCATAAGCGGAATCATCTTCAATCTTACATTTCGTTTCAGGCGCGCAATGAAAGAAAACCGGGCGGTGAAGTGGGTCGCCGATTCCGCTATTCTTCTGACTCTCGTACCGCTTATCTATCCTCAGCCCTCGCATCCATGGATTCCCGTACTTGAAAAAATAATGTATTCGAGGTATTTCCTCTACTCGGTACTGTGCGTCTATTCGATGGTCGATCTGTCGGCAGCACTGATGAAACTTCCGGGACGGCGCACCAATCCTTCGCTGATACTCGCCTCAAGCTTTCTGTTCTTCATCCTCAGCGGCACACTGGTTCTTATGCTGCCACGCTGCACCACAAACGGAATATCCTTTATCGACTCTCTTTTCGTGGCCACCAGCGCCGTAAGCATAACAGGACTGACGACAGTCGATGTCCCGGCCACCTTCACACCTCTCGGCCTAAGCGTTTTGGCCGTACTCGTACAGACAGGAGGCCTTGGAGTGCTGACATTCACAAGTTTTTTTTCGATTTTCTTCAGCGGCCGACCGACCATCTACCATCAGCTGCTTATACGTGACTTCATCTACTCCCGCAGCATGAGCGCCCTGATACCGGTACTCCTATATATATTAGCATTCACCCTCGCCGTAGAGGCGGCAGGAGCTGTCGCATTATACTTTACCTTGCCTGAGGATTTGTTCGCATCGAATGGCGAACGCGCAGCCGCAGCGGCATTCCACTCGCTGTCGGCTTTCTGCAACGCAGGATTCAGCACCATACCGGAGGGGATGGCCAACCGGACACTTATGAACGGCGATCAGAACATATACCTGGTGATGTCCGTACTGATTTTTGCCGGAGGAATAGGCTTCCCGAATCTTGTGAACATAAAAGACGCGGTAGCGCGACAGCTGAGCCGTCTTGGCAAGCGGCTTTCGGGAAATCCGTCGGCCGGAGAGAGAGGCGCACACCTTTTCGACCTGAACACAAAACTCGTCCTCGCCACAACAATAATCATCTTTATCGCAGGCGCCATATCCTTTTTTATAATCGAAAGGAACAACAGCCTTGAAGGCATGCCGCTGCGCACGCGCATCATCCAGTCGATATTCAATGCCGCAACGCCCCGCAGCGCCGGTTTCACAAGCCTCGATCCGGCTTTCTTCTTAAACGCCACAATCATCATAGTACTGATTCAGATGGCAATAGGCGGCGCCTCCCAATCTATGGCCGGAGGTATAAAAGTGAATACTTTTGCGACGGTTCTTCTCAGTCTGCGCGCAACAGTAGCCGGACGCGGAGGCGTATCGGCATTCAGGCGCAACATAGCGCCGACATCGGTACGGCGTGCCCACGCGGTAGTCATCGTATCGCTGCTTGCGCTCGCCTTATGCTTCATAGCCGTAGTAATATCAGAACCACATCTGCCGCTACGCGCGCTTTTCTTCGAATGCGTGTCGGCGCTGTTCACCGTAGGGTCGTCGCTCGGAATAACAGCAGAGCTTTCACCGGTATCGAAAATAATACTGTCGGCAGCCATGTTCACCGGCCGCGTCGGAATACTTTCACTGCTGTGCGGCCTGGCCTCCGGCAAGCGAGCCGACAAGACTCTGCACTACCCTGCCGACGACATAGTAATCAGCTGAATGACAACAAAGGACTAAACATATAATTATGCGCTATCTTATCATCGGACTCGGCATCTACGGAGCCAATCTCGCCCGCGACCTGACAGACATGGGGCACGAAGTAATAGGCGCCGACCGCCTGCAAGGCAACATCGACGCCATAAAGGATTATATATCGACAACTTATCTGATCGACTCCACGGAAGAAGCCCAGCTACAGGTTCTTCCTCTGAAGAATATAGACCTGGCCATCGTAGCCATAGGGGAGAATTTCGGTGCAAGCGTGAAGACGGTCGCATTGCTCAAACACGCGGGAGTCAACCACATTTACGCCAGAGCCATAGACCCGCTTCACCAGGCCATTCTTGAAAGTTTCGAAATCGACCGTATAGTTACACCCGAACAACGCGCTGCGGCCGATCTGTCCGCAGAAATGGCTCTCGGCGTCGACATCGACACCCTGTCCGTCGACAAAGAGAATATCATCGCACGCTTTGCCGCCCCGGAGTACTTCATAGGATTGAAATATTCCGATCTCGAACTTGAAAAGCACTACGGCCTTTCGCTTATAGCCGCTACACGAAAGATTATGCGCCCGAATATTTTCGGCGTCAGACGTCCCGAAGAAAATCTTATAGACTTTGCCGGAGAGTCCGACGAAACCGTAAGCAAAGGCGACACCCTTACGCTTTTCGGCTCCCGCTCCAAACTTCTGGAACTATACAGACAACTGCACTGAGGGCAGCATCAGTCTATCGCATAGTCGACGCACGCACGATCGGCCTTATGGCCTGCGAGCAAAGCCGCGGCAGCCACATGGGCCGGATGGCGCGCATATAACTCGACATCGGCCATAGTCGGCACCAATGCCGTAAGAACCACGTCCCAGCATTCCGCCGGATTTTCATTAATACCGACTTCAATCGACTGCAACACATCGATCTGCGCGGGCAGGGCCTCCAGAGCTTCTTTGAAACGCAGAGCCACTTCGCGACGTTCGCTGTCGGAGCCGCTCAGTTTAAAGCTTACTATATGTTTTACCATTTAAAGATTGTTTAAAATCAGCACTCAAAGAAATTTTATTTTTTATACATGCGCTCGCGGGCAGCAAGGACACGCTCGTCGGTGATATAGTCGTCGTAGTCCATCAGCTTGTCGATGATGCCATTCGGAGTCAGCTCTATGATTCTGTTGCAGACCGTCTGGATGAATTCGTGGTCGTGCGACGACATCAGTATATTTCCCTTGAATGTCTGAAGGGTATTATTGAACGCCTGAATCGATTCAAGGTCAAGATGGTTTGTCGGCGAATCGAGCACCATCGTATTCGCGTCACGCAGCATCATGCGCGCTATCATACAACGCATTTTCTCACCGCCGGACAGCACCGAGGCTTTCTTGAGCACATCCTCGCCTGAGAACAGCATCTTGCCGAGGAATCCTTTGAGATATATCTCGCTGGAATCGTCGCTGAACTGGCAAAGCCAGTCGACAAGATTGAGATCGGTATTGAAAAACGCCGAGTTGTCAAGCGGAAGATAAGCCGTGGTGATAGTCTGTCCCCATTCGTATGTGCCTGAGTCCGCTTTTCGGTTTCCGTTTATTATTTCGAAAAGTGCAGTCATGGCACGCGGGTCATGGCTGAGAAAGGCAACTTTATCGCCTTTTTCTATCTGGAAATTCACATCGCTGAAAAGCACTTCGCCATCGACCGAGGCCGACAGACCTTTTACTTCAAGGATCTTGTTGCCGGGTTCACGCGACGGTGTGAAAATGATTCCTGGATAACGACGCGAAGAAGCCTGTATCTCCTCGATATTGAGTTTTTCAAGCATTTTTTTGCGCGACGTGGTCTGCTTGCTCTTTGCTACGTTGGCACTGAAGCGCTGTATGAATTCAAGCAGTTCACGACGTTTTTCTTCGGCTTTCTTGTTCTGCTGCTGCTGCTGACGCAATGCAAGCTGGCTCGACTGATACCAGAAACTGTAGTTGCCGGCAAAAAGCTGAAGGCGATTATAATCAATATCGAGGGTATGCGTGCACACAGAGTCGAGGAAGTGGCGGTCGTGGGACACGACAAGAACCGTATTCTCGAAATTGGACAGATACTGTTCGAGCCACGCCACTGTGTCGAGGTCGAGGTCGTTGGTAGGTTCGTCGAGCAGAAGGTTGTCGGGATTTCCGAAAAGAGCTTTGGCGAGAAGTACACGCACCTTTTCATTGGCGCTTACGTCGCGCATAAGCATATAGTGGCGGTCTTCCCTGATGCCGAGTCCGCTCAGAAGCGCGGCAGCATCGCTTTCGGCATTCCAGCCTTCCAGTTCGGCGAATTTTTCTTCCAATTCGGAAGCCCGTATGCCGTCGGCATCGCTGAAATCAGCCTTGGCGTAGAGGGCGTCTTTTTCCTGCATTATATCCCAGAGGACCGTATGCCCGCGCAGAACGGTTTCGAGAACCGTACAGTCATCGAATTTGAAGTGGTCCTGCTCAAGCACGCTCATGCGCTCGCCCGGACCCTGTTCGACCGTGCCCTGAGTAGGCGTCAGCTGACCGCTGAGCATACGCATCAGCGTCGACTTGCCTGCACCGTTAGCACCGATGATTCCATAGCAGTTACCGGGCGTAAACTTCAGGTTCACGTCCTGGAAAAGAGGTTTTTTACCGAATTGAATACCTAAATTGTTAACCGTAATCATATTTAAATGCGTATCGCTGTTTTTTTAATCGTTTTCGTGACCGGCAAAAAGTCGCTCGCTGAGCAGCCGCAATGCGCGCAGCTTGTCGGAAGCCTGTACCAGTACCGATATGTTATAATTGCTGCCACCGTATGAAATCATACGCACCGGAATGTCGCGCAGAGCTTCAAGCACGCTTGTTTCGGCTCCGCGGTTGTGCCATTCAAGGTCGCCCACGATACAGAGTATGACCATGTCGCGGTCGACAGTGACAGTTCCGAAATCCTTCAGTTCGTCGACGATAGCAGAAAGGCGCGAATCGTCGTCGACCGTGACCGAAACAGCTACTTCCGACGTAGCCATCATGTCGATGGACGTACGGTATTTCTCGAATATGTCGAATATCTTGTGCAGGAAGCCGTAGGCCAGAAGCATACGTCCCGACTTTATTTTTATAGCCGTTATATTATCTTTGGCGGCCACGGCCTTTATGCGTCCGTCCGGAGCCGTGTTGCATATTATCGTGCCCGGAGCTTCCGGAGCCATGGTGTTCAGCAACCGTACGGGGATATTGGCAAGCTTGGCGGGAAGCACACAAGTCGGATGCAGAATCTTGGCTCCGAAGTAGGCAAGTTCTGCTGCTTCCTCGAAATGAAGGGTACCGACAGGGCGCGTTCCCTCGACATAACGCGGGTCGTTGTTGTGCATTCCGTCGATATCAGTCCATATCTGGATTTCCTCGGCATCGACAGCCGCGCCTATAAGGGAGGCCGTATAGTCGCTGCCACCCCTTTTGAGATTGTCGATCTTACCCTGGCTGTTACGACATATATATCCCTGAGTGATATACAGTGCGGCATCCGGTTCCAGCTCGATAAGCCTGCGGATACGGTCTGTTATATATTCCATGTCAGGCTCGCCGTTTTCAAGGGTACGCATGAAGTCGAGAGCCGGAAGCATCACAGGCCGTAAGCCGCGTTCGAGCAAATGTGCTTCCATCAGTGCGGTCGACATAAGCTCTCCTTGCGCGAGGATCTCTTTCTCGGCGTCCTCGCCGCCGAATTCGCCGCGACAGAAAGAGCGCAGAATTGCCATGGAACGCCCTATAGCCACAGATGCACGATTTCGTCCGTCGGGCGTGTCGAGCAACTCGGATATGACAGCCGCATATTTGGTTTCAAGAGCGTTTATGGTTTCCTGCGCACCGGGAATATTTCCTTTGTACAGATATTCACCGATTTCGACAAGAGTGTTTGTGGTGCCGGACATAGCCGACAGCACCACAATATTACAAGCGGATGTAGCGGCAAGCTCTCCGACATGTTTTATTCGTTCGGCCGTTCCGACCGAAGTACCTCCGAATTTCAGTACCTTCATTCCTTGTATCTATGCAATTTAAGCACATTGCTTTTTCAAACTGCAAAGATATAAATAAGTCGAGTGCAAAAGCAAATAAATTTGCTTTTGCCGAGCGGAAGTATCTAAGGCGAAGCCAAAGATACGAATAATTCTTTTAAGTTCAGAGATGAGAGGAGAGAGAGAAGAGATGCCCCGGGTTGTTGTTTATGAACGAGGCGTGGATTGAAGTTTGGGCATAGGATAGGCAGACGTGCCACGGCACGTCCCTACAATTATACCCATTGCTTTGCAACGATACAGAAAAAGCTACGTAAACAAAGGATTCAGTCGATGAAGCGGCGAGTAAGTTCGCCGTAAGCGTCGATGCGGCGGTCGCGCAGGAAAGGCCACCAACGGCGCACAGCTTCACAACGCGCCATGTCGACTTCCACAATATCTTCCGACTCTGCATCGGAAGAGGCCCGGAAAAGGAATTCGCCCTGCGGTCCGGCTACGAAACTCGACCCCCAGAATGTGATTCCACGGGTCTGTCCCGAAGGATCAGGCTCATGACCGACACGGTTTACGCTTACCACAGGCAGGCCGTTAGCCACGGCATGTCCGCGCTGCACGGTAGTCCATGCCTCGCGCTGCCGTTCCTGTTCGTCGGCAGTGTCGCTGCTTTCCCATCCTATCGCAGTGGGATATATCAACATCTCCGCTCCGGCAAGAGCCATCAGACGCGCAGCCTCGGGATACCACTGGTCCCAGCACACGAGCACACCAAGGCGACCGACAGATGTGTCTATCGGCGTGAATCCCAAGTCGCCGGGAGTGAAATAGAATTTTTCGTAATAGGCAGGATCGTCGGGGATGTGCATCTTGCGGTAAATGCCGGCCACAGTGCCGTCGCTTTCCACCACCATAGCCGTGTTATGGTAAAGTCCTGCGGCACGACGCTCGAAAAGCGAGCAGACCAAAACCACTCCGCATTCGCGGGCAAGAGCACAATATTCCTCGCTGACTTCAGAGGGCAAGGGCAATGCAAGTCCGCAGAGATCGACGTTTTCCGTCTGACAGAAATATAGCGAGTCGTGAAGTTCCTGAAGAACTATAAGCCGGGCGCCGCCGGCAGCAAGACGACGAACTTTTTCGCACAGGCGGCGACGGTTATCGGCCATATCGGCCGTATTTGCCTGCTGAATGATTCCGACTTTCAGTTTTTTATCCATTTTTTCAGATAGCTAATGTGTTGTATGGAAACTGCATCGTGACACAATGCAAGGATCCGTGCTGGCGGATAAGCGCCCGGCAATCTATGGGAATGATCTCATAGCCGGGCATAGCCACACGCAGTGTATCGGCTGCCTGCCGGTCTTTTAGGGGCTGACCGTAGACAGGCAGCAGGACGGCATTGTTCAGAATAAGGAAGTTGGCGTATGTGGCAGGCAGGCGCGAAGCGTCGTCCGGGTCATAGACCGCATCGGGAAGAGGCAGTTCAATAAGATTGAACGGGCGGCCGTCGCTTGTAGTGAAGCCGCGCAACTGCTCAGCCATTCGACGCAGGCTTTCGTAGTGACTGTCTTCCTTATCGGAACAGCCGGTATAAAAAATCACATCGCCCGGAGGTGCCAGGCGGGCCAATGTGTCGATATGACTGTCGGTATCATCGCCTTCGAGCGCGCCATGGTCGAGCCACAGGATTTTTTCCAGGCCGAGAGCTTCGGTAAGATAAGCCTCAATCCGCTCCCGTCCAAGATCTCCGTTGCGGTTAGGCGACAGCAGGCATTCAGATGTCGTCAGAAGCAATCCGCAGCCGTCGCTTTCAATCGAACCGCCTTCAAGCACAAAACCAAGACGGTTTATACGTTCGGCGGCGAACACTCCGTTCTCGGCCATGGCGAGAGTGATAAGGTTATCGCGATCGGCAGCGAACTTAAGTCCCCAGCCGTTGAATTTAAAGTCGTTGACATACGACTTGCCGTCGGCACCGACCGTAGTTATGGCTCCGAAATCACGCGCCCACGTATCATTCGTAGGGAGGGGGCATAGAATCAGACGGTCGCGGTCTATATCCGGACCGAGATCCCGTTCGACCTCTGTAATATCCGGAGCCACCACAATCAGACGCGCATGTCGCATTATCGCTTTTGCTATATCGACAAAGCAGCGCCGGACTTCATCAAGCATGTAAGCCCAGTCCGTAGCGGCATGAGGCCATGAAAGCAGAACCGCATCGACCGGTTCCCATTCGGCAGGCAGACGCCTGCACACATCCGTATAGGATTCTGTCATATCGTTTTTTTTCGTCGGGAGAGGCTTTTTTTATTCGTCGTAGTCGTTCAATGAATCCCATGCGGAATTCTGATGTTGGAGATACTCCTCGCAAAAATCGAGGAAGCCGTTTTTCTCTGTACTTCCCACCTCGCGGCAATATTCGCGATAGCCGGCACGCAGTTCAGGGTCATCGATAAGCAAGCGCTTGAATTCGGCTTCCGCCACGTCAATGCTTTGCGCCTGTTCGATGATTGAGATAAAGAGTCCTTTCAGTTCGTCCATTTTCAAGATTTAAAGTGCTTTGGCATATACTGGTATTTTATTAAATAACATGCCAACAGTGCAAATTTAAATATTATAATGTAAACGATGGCAGAACAAAACCGAAAAAACTTTAATCAATCCTAAACAAATCCTTTTTCAGAAATATGCTCATAAAAAGTCCGTGAAATCGCTTCATTCAATTCACGCGGATAGCGCACATCGGTAAACACCTGTGCAAGAGTGCTTTTGCCATTCTCAGCTACAAAGCGCAGCGAGTCGGCAAGAGCCTCTTTATCGCCGAATGCAGCATCGATGTCCGAATCGGTATATTCATGATAGCGTTCGCGATGAATGATGGCGCTTGCGGGCAGACGGTCGGAGGGAGCCGGATATCCGTCGGCCGGATAACCGACTGCAAGTGTGGCCACGGGGACAACACGATCCGGCAAGCCAAGAATCTCCGATATGCCGGAGGCACTATATGTGGCAGTGCCGAGATAGCAACTGCCTATACCGTTCAGCTCGGCAAGGGTCACGAACTGCTGGGTGAAGATCACCGCATCGATAAGCGCGGTGACGAAAGAATGGAAGTTGCGGTAGCCGGGAACTGCGTCACGGCACTCGCACCATCGTTCAAAACGGTTGAAATCGGCACATACGGTAAGCAATACGTCGCATCCTTCGACTGTAGGCTGATTGAAATGAAGCGGAGCCAGACGACGCTTCATAGCGGCATCGCGGGTGACGACAACGCTGTAGAGCTGCATATTGCCCGTTGTCGGAGCATGCGAAGCCGCGGAAATAATGGCTTCCAGATCGGAATCGCTGACATGACGTTCTTTCGAAAAAGACCGTAAGGTGCTGCGCTGACCGAAAACATCAAGATATTTAAGTTCTGTCATAATCGAAGTTATACAATCGTCTGTTTTTGCGCCAAAAATACAAACTTTCCGCCATAATCCAATGCCCGGTTTATACTTTTCGACAATACACACGCACGAACCGGCAGTGCATATTACTGGCAATCAACAGACTGCCAAGTTTAAATTGAAAACTTATCAACACCGGACGGTTTTATCAATTGAAAATTTGGAAAGACTGAAAATATTAATCAATTTTGCATTGATATAAACCAAAATCCCCAACTATACAAATATCAACCCATAATGTCACAGACAGCCCCTGAAAAGACTTACAGCCACGACGAAGCGTTCGAAGCATCACGCCGCTATTTCGACGGCGACGAACTCGCCGCGCGCGTTTGGGTCAGCAAATATGCGCTGAAAGATTCATTCGGCCATATTTTCGAACTTACACCGGACGACATGCACCGCCGTCTGGCATCGGAAATACATAGGATAGAGAAAAAATATCCGTCGCCAATGAGCGAGGACGAAATATTCGACCTGCTCCGCGATTTCCGCTACATAGTTCCCCAAGGCAGCCCCATGTCGGGAATTGGGAACAACTATCAGGTAGGCTCGCTCTCGAACTGTTTTGTAATCGGCCTGGACGGATGTCCCGACAGCTACGGAGGCATAATCCGCATCGACGAGGAACAGGTACAACTTATGAAACGCCGCGGAGGCGTAGGCCACGACTTATCCCACATACGTCCGAAAGGGACACCTGTAAAGAACTCGGCTCTGACATCCACCGGACTTGTGCCATTCATGGAACGCTACTCCAACTCAACCCGCGAAGTGGCCCAGGACGGCCGACGCGGTGCCTTGATGATGACCGTATCCATAAAACATCCTGATTCGGAAGCTTTCATCGACGCCAAGATGACCGAGGGCAAAGTGACGGGAGCAAATGTTTCTGTCAGAATCGACGACGAATTCATGCGCGCGGCCGAATCCGGCATTCCCTACCGCCAGCATTATCCCGTCGATGCAAAGGACGAAAGCGCCATAATGAGCGGCAAAGAAATCGACGCCCGCGCACTTTGGAACAAAATCATCCACAATGCCTGGAAATCGGCCGAGCCGGGCGTGCTTTTCTGGGACACCATAACCCGCGAATCGGTTCCGGATTGCTACGCCGACCTCGGTTTCCGCACCATATCGACAAACCCCTGCGGCGAAATTCCTCTGTGTCCTTACGACAGCTGCCGCCTGCTGGCCATCAATCTCTATTCTTACGTGCGCAAGCCGTTCACGCCCGAAGCCTCTTTCGACTACGAACTTTTCGCAGAGCATGTCGGAAAAGCACAGCGCATAATGGATGACATTATCGATCTCGAACAGGAGAAAATCGATGCCATACTCCGAAAAATCGACGCCGACCCGGAACCGGACGAAGTCAAAAGCTCCGAACGCAACCTATGGATGAAAATACGTGAAAAGACCTTGAAAGGCCGACGCACCGGAGTAGGAACTACTGCCGAAGGCGACATGATTGCCGCCATGGGCCTGCGCTACGGCACACCCGAAGCCACGGAATTCTCCGTAGGCGTGCACCGCGCGCTTGCACTCGCAGCCTACCGCTCCTCGGCAATAATGGCCGGAGAAAGAGGTGCTTTCGAGGTCTACGATTTCGAACGGGAGAAAAACAATCCTTTCATAAAGCGTCTGACAGAAGCCGATCCCGAACTGCTCAGGCTGTTGGAGCAAAAAGGCCGGCGCAACATCGCCTGTCTTACAATAGCACCTACAGGAACTGTCAGCATCCTCACACGCACATCGTCGGGCATCGAACCGGTGTTCATGCCTGTATACAAACGCCGGCGCAAAGTAAATCCCAACGACTCTGAAGTGCGCGTGGATTACATCGACGAAACCGGCGAGGCTTTTGAGGAATATATAGTCTATCATCCCAAATTCCTTGAATGGATGAAGGTCAACGGAATCGAAGCCCGTACCGACTATTCACAAACGGAAATAGATGCACTCGTAGCACGTTCGCCGTACGCGGGAGCCACTGCCAACGAAATCGACTGGCTCGAAAAAGTGAAAATGCAGGGACAGATCCAGAAATGGGTCGACCACTCGATTTCAGTCACCATAAACCTGCCGGCCGACGTAAGTGAGGAAACGGTCAACAAGCTTTATCTCGAAGCCTGGCATCAGGGCTGCAAAGGTTGCACAGTCTACCGCGACGGTTCCCGTTCAGGTGTTCTTATAGCAGCGTCCGACAAGAAAAAAGAGAGCGAGGCTCCTGCGACTTTCCCGGAAATACATCCGCACGTAACCAAGCGCCCTATAGAACTTGAAGCCGATGTTGTACGTTTCCAGAACAACAAGGAAAAGTGGATTGCATTCGTAGGCCTGCGCGACGGCCATCCTTACGAAATCTTCACCGGTCTGGCCGATGATGAAGACGGAATCTTCTGCCCCAAATCAGTGACCCACGGAAAAATCATAAAGGCCGTAGACGCCGACGGCAACAAGCGCTATGACTTCCAGTTCATAAACAAACGCGGCTACAAGACCACCATCGAAGGGCTTTCAGACAAGTTCAATCCGGAATACTGGAACTATGCCAAACTGATATCAGGCGTTCTGCGCTACGGCATGCCTATCGACCAGGTGCTGAAACTCGTCGGCGGACTGGAGCTGGATTCCCTTTCCATCAATACATGGAAAATGGGTGTTGAACGCGCTCTGAAAAAATATCTGCCAAACGGCACCAAAGCCAACGGTCAGACTTGCCCCAACTGCGGACAGGAAACTCTTGTCTACCAGGAAGGCTGCCTGATATGCACATCCTGCGGAGCCTCAAAATGCGGCTGATACGACAATTTAGTATTATTATCAATCAACCAACATTATAACTGATACTTCAATGACAGAAAAAATCAAAGCAGCGCTCAACGACCGTTGGTATGCGCGCTGGGCCGCACTGATACTGGTGGCCTCTATGATGTTCTTCGCCTACATGTTTGTCGACGTAATGTCGCCGCTGCAGTCACTGGTGAAGACCCGGCTGGGATGGTCCGCCGAAGCATTCGGATATTACGCCGGTGCCGAATATATGCTGAACGTTTTCGGATTCCTGATTTTGGCCGGCATCATACTCGACAAGATGGGCGTACGTATCACCGGCACCTTGTCAGCTTCGCTTATGCTGATCGGTGCCTGCATCAAACTCTACGCCATCAGCGACTGGTTCACCGCATCGGCTTTGTGCGGATGGCTCGACTCATGGTGGACGGAAATGCCCGGCACAGCCAAACTCGCCGCCTTAGGCTTCATGATTTTCGGATGCGGCTGTGAAATGGCAGGCATCACGGTGTCGAAAGCCATAGCAAAATGGTTCGAAGGCAAGGAAATGGCTCTGGCCATGGGCATCGAGATGGCTATAGCGCGTCTGGGTGTGTTCGCCGTGCTTTCGCTGTCGCCGCGCCTGTCGGAGTGGATGGGTGGCGAAGCTTCGGTAGTTGTCCCCGTTGCATTCTGCACAGTGCTTCTCCTTATCGGCCTTATCAGTTTCCTCGTATTCTGTGTCATGGACACTCGGCTTGACCGCCAGAGCGAACGCGGAAATGCCGAAGCCGAGGAGGAATTCAAACTCAGCGACGTCGGTAACCTCTTCCGCAGCCGCCTGTTCTGGATCATCGCCCTGCTTTGCGTACTCTACTACTCCGCAATTTTCCCCTTCCAGCGTTTCGGCACCAATATGCTGCAGTGCAATCTCGGCATCAGCGACACCGCCGCCGCCGACCTGCTGCGCTGGTTCCCCATCGGCGCTCTCTGCCTGACACCTCCTCTGGGATTCTTCCTCGACAAGGTGGGCCGCGGTGCATCGATGCTTATCCTCGGCTCCGTGCTCCTTATCTGCTGCCATCTGGTATTCGCGCTCGTTCTGCCGGCGCATCCGAGCACGGCTCTGGCACTGACGACAATCATTGTGCTTGGCGTATCGTTCTCGCTCGTTCCCGCCGCCCTCTGGCCTTCCGTTCCCAAAGTGATGGATGCCCGTTTCCTCGGCAGCGCTTATTCACTGATATTCTGGGTACAGAACATAGGACTGTTCGGTGTTCCTATCCTTTTCGGAAAAATTCTCGACGCGTCCAACCCGGGCGTGACCGACCCGACGAAATACGATTATACCAATCCGATGCTTATGTTTGCGCTATTCGGTGTTCTTGCACTTATATTCGCCTTGTGGCTGAAAGTTCTCAACACACGCAACCATTACGGACTTGAAGAACCGAACATCAAGGACAAAAACGCAGTCGAAGCCGCCGAATCAGAAGCCGTCGACATGTAAACAAAACCGCTCTCGCAGCGGAAAACATACGCAAAGCCCGCGCTCCATCCAACCACGGAGCGCGGGCTTATTATTTTCCTTTGTTTCTCAGTTTTTGCTTATGCGGAGATTGATTACGCGCAGCCCCATCTCGGGGTCGTTACGGCGCACTCGTGTAAGCCATCGGGAAAAGTCCTCGAAACCGATGCTCGGAGGGATTGCCTGAGTATCTCCGGCCTTGACAAGGGCGCGGTTGAATGGCTTGGGAGAAAAAATCACATAAAGCTGATTCAACTCCTGCGGACGATCTGTGCTCATCAGCAGTTCATCGACAGTTCCGGCTCCGTCGTATCTACGTCCGGCATCAAAGAAAACATATTCCCGACCGTGTTTCACGGGCATACGGCCATCATCGTCGTCCATGTATGGCAACAGACTGTAGACCTGACGGTCTACTCCCACAAGGTAGACGGCCACGTATCCGTCGACAGGCGCAAGGAAATAAAGACGCATATCATCGCCATCACGGAAATCGGTGTCGCTATTGCGCTTGTCGGAGCCGTTGCGGAGCGCAAGCGCCTCGAAATCCACGGCTTTGTTGGATAGCGCCCGCGCACGCCCCCTGACACGGCATGTCACAATCAGATGTCCTTCGTCGTCGACGCTATATGTATATTCCGGTTCCTCAAGGTCGCCAAGCCATTCGCCCTTCACTTCGGTGGCACTGAGGGTTGCGAAGTAGTTGTCGGCATTCCCGTTCTGCTGTTGCTGCTGCATAAGCACAGTCTGCGAAACGAACGTTCCGAATTCTCGGGCAAGGGCTTCGGTACGCGCTCCATCCAGAGCCAGACGGCGGCATTCGGCACGGGACTGAGTGTCGTCGGAATAGAATGTGTACTCACCGGAAATGACACGCACGTCATTTTCCTTGCCGGTTGCAAGAGCGCTTGATGCGAGCAACAGGCATAGGGATGTAATAAATCTATACACAGTTCTTTTCATTGTTCAAGGTCGGAGTTTTTTGTTTCCCCACATCGATTCCATACGTCCTGAAACGCGGACCGTGGGAGTCTGAGGTTTTTTATTTACAAAGTTGGACTGATATCTTACTTTATCGATCACATATTCGCTTAGTTCTTTAAGAGTGGCATCGCCCTTGCTTTCCTGCAATTTTTTCAACAGGTAATAGGTGAACATACCGTGATTCTTCTCGGCATAAGGAAGCGCTGTTTCCTCGCCGGATGCGGCCAAAAGGAGAATGGCTGGAACAGCACCAACGACAATCCTACAGCCAGAAGCGTGATGCCGAGGGCTTAAAAAAAAGTCATCGGCAAACTGTCCTGTTTTTCTTTTTTTTCGGATACCATTGCAGTCTGCAATTGTCTGTCGTCAAAATAAAGGTTGCGTCAATTATGCAAAAATAGTGAAATTCCACTAAACTTGCAAAAAACCGCAAATCCGATGAACGGATCCGCGATTTTTTTGTTTTATAGAGCCAACATATAGTGTCGGCCCCGATTTATTTCAAAAAGCTTATTTGACCGCTTTTTTCGAGGAAGACATGACCTGCCAGCAAAGCACTGCCACAGCAGCACCCAAAAGCGGACCTACAACCATGATCCAGAAATCGCCCCATGCGGTAGGATCAAAAACGGCAGGACCGAAACTGCGGGCGGGGTTGACAGAACAGTTGTCGACCGGTATTCCTACAATATTCACCAGACCGAGAGCCAGACCGATTGCCAGACCTGCGAATTTGCCAAATCCTTTGTTTGCATCGGTTGCGCCAAGAATCACCAGTACGAAGAAGAATGTGAGCAGTCCTTCAGTAAGGAGTGCCATACCGGCAGTAGCACCGGGCTGGAGTACGTTTGTAGCGAGATAGCTTCCGGAAGCAGCCGTTATTCCGCCATAGTTGAAACCGTCGCCCATGTGAGCAAGCGCATAGAGAAAACCTGCACCGACGGTAGCCCCGAGAAGCTGGGCAACGACATAGCCTACAAAGTCGCGACCGTTCATGCGTCCGGAGAGGAACATGGCGAACGAAACCGCCGGATTGACATGGCAACCGGATATATTGCCCAGAGAGTAACACAGGCACACAAGTACAAGGCCAAAGCAAAGCCCTACACCGAGAGTGGAAATTGAGGGGCCTGCCAGAACAGCACTTCCGCACGCAAGGAGAACGAGAAACATGGTTCCGATTCCTTCTGCAAAGAATTTTTTCATAAAAAGTAGTTTTATTGGGTTGATATAAATTATAAAAAGGCAGGATTGACAATCATATCACCAAAGACGCGGCGATTAAATTGGACAATCCTGCCATTTTTTACATTAATTTACTGGAGTTCCGGGCTCCGCACTTACTTATCTTTAGAGGATTTGTGCTTATGATGCCTATGTCCTTCCGAAGTACTTCCATAGCCATATCCATAGCTCGGAGTCTTGTCGGAGCTTGTATAGTAATGACCGTATTGGCCATAACGGCGATAAAGATATGAACTTGCACGCATATCGACACCGTTGAGCACAATGTACACCGATTTGAACTTATTGAGATCAAAGGCGTGATGCAGGCTCTTCAGGGTGCTCTTCGACGAGAAAGAAGCGCGCGTGACATAGAGCTGCAGGTCAGTATGGCGTATGATAAGGAATGTGTCGGATATGATGCCTATGGGCGCGGAGTCGATGATGACATAGTCAAAATCCTTGCGCAACTGCTCTATAAGATTATCCATATTGGGCGACATCAACAATTCGTTGGGGTTCGGGGGAACCGGGCCGGCAGGCAAAACGTAAAGATTGTCGTTGAGCTTGGTCTGATGAATAAGAGAGCGTACGTCGGTTTCCTGTCCCGAGAGGTAAGTGGTTATACCCCGCTGGTTGTCGAGTCCGAAACGGCGGGCAAGCAGAGGACGGCGTATGTCCATACCGACTACAAGGGTCTTCTTTCCTGTAAGAGCGTATGTCATGGCCAGATTAGATGCTACGAATGTCTTGCCTTCTCCTGAAATCGAAGATGTGACAAGTATCACCCTGTTGCCATTACCTCCGCGCGTGAATCCTATATTGTTACGCAAGAGCCTGAACAACTCGGCGATAGAGGTTGATACATTTTCTCCGACAACGATATCGCCAAGTGCAGGTTTTTCATTTGTCTTGCAGATCTCACCTATAATAGGAATACGGGTCAGGCGCTCCAGCTCCTCCTGATCTTTAAAGATCGGGAAAAGGACACGACGCATGAAAATTATAGCGGCCGGTATCAGCAGGCCAAGAAGAAATGCCACACCGAATATCACGTTCCGGCGCGGAGCCACAGGGCCGCTACCTACGGGATCGTCGATAAGGCGGGCGGTATTTGTTGCCAAAGTCTTCTGAAGTGCGATCTCCTCACGCTTCTGCAACAGGAATGTATAGATATTGACCTTAACCTGCTGCTCGCGGAAAATTTCCTGAAAGCCTTTGTCTATCGGGGGAAGCTGTGCAAGCTGACCGGAACTGCGTGATGCCAGGGAATTGACGGCATTGCGGCTTGTCAGAAGGTTACGGCGTGCGGTAGCCATATTCTGCACAATACGGCTCTTGTCGCGCGTGAGTTCATCCCTCATCGAGGCCACCAGCGGATTGCTGTCCGTACTTCCTTCAAGCGCTCTGTTAAGCTGGTCGACCTTACGGTTATAGGCCTCTATAAGTTTCACGATATTTTCATCGTTTACAACAGCGGGCAATGTCTGATATGTTTCAGCCTTTGTCACAAGCGATTCGATTTCCTCAAGTATGCTCAACTGGGCATCGATATCGGCCAGCTCGGTTTCATAATTGCTTTTGAGCTGTAGGTTCATAGTCGCCTGTGCGTCAATATTGGTTATGTTGTGCGACTCACGATAAGCCTGCAGGCGGTTCTCGACATCTTTAAGCTCCCCGTTGATCATCACAAGTCGATCAAGGATGAATGCTTCGGTCTGAATTGCGGAACGGTTTTTGTCCTTTATAATCTGACGGTTGTAGAATTCGATAAGCGTGTTGATCACATCCACGCCCTGGTTTATAATAGGAGTATTATATGCTATACGAATGATCGTCTGGGAGTTTCTTGCATATTCGATGGTGAGTCCTCCGGATATGGCGCCTGCAACATTACGAGGATTGCGAATCACAATCTTCTCAGTTCCATTGAGGGCGTCGGCCGTCGGCGACTTGGATAGAGTCAGAGTGCCGTGCGACAGTTCTATATCAATCGGCAGGGAGGTTTCATCAAACGTTTTAGACTCCTTTATACCGTTGAAATGGGTTTCGACTTTTATATCATAAACGCCGTCACCGACACTCTTTACAGAAGCTGTTATGGGCGACTTCAGATTCCGCAACGAAACCGAATCAAGACTTGCCACCACGGCATTGTTACCATAAAGAGGAATATCACGGAGCCGTCCTTTCATGGCGTAAGAATAAGAGAGGCCAAGCGAATCGACAATCTGCATAAGATTGTTCCGCGATTTAAGCATTTCCAGTTCGGTTTCGTCGATGTAGTTCTTCATCGCCACCAGAGGATCGCCCGGATTAAGGCTCACAGCATTCTTGGCGCGGTCAGTGTCCTGACTGAGAAATATCGACGCTGTAACCTGATAGGTCGGAACTATTGTGGAAATATAAAAATAAGCACCGATAAGGCTTACGATAACGGCCAGAACAAACCATTTCCAATGAGCCAGATAGTCAAGAAGAAGACCGGCGGTATCGAAATTATCATCTAAGTTTCCGGTGGTCTGCTGCGATGCCTGCGGTTGCGTCTGCGGCTGAGAAGTATTCTGATTCTGAGCTTCAACCATTTTCTCTATTATTTTTTCGTTAAATTTACGATTCCGATAACGAGTGAGGCGACTGACGATAGACCACCCACTATTGTGATTGTTGCTCCAACGGCCGGATTGAGTTGCCATGCGTTTTGCCTCATAGACCCATTAGGTTCGACATATATGAAATCATTCTGCTGGAGAGTAAAATAAGGCGACATCAGGAAATCCTTGTCGTGAATATTAAGGCGGTGCACCTCGCGAGTCCCGTCGGCATTCGTTCTGTAAAGCAGTATATTCTCTCTATCGCCCTTTATATCAAGATCGCCGGCCATAGAAATGGCTTCCAGGAATGTCATGCGTTCATTACGCGACTGATATACTCCGGGGCTACGCACGGCGCCGGCAACTGTCACACGGAAGTTCATAAGACGAATATCCACCGCCGGCTTGTCATTGACATATTTAGGATATATCGCATCAACTATTTTCTGTGCCAGATCCTTTTTAGTCAGTCCGGCCACATGGATTTTTCCGATTACGGGAAATTCGATGTCGCCGTTGTTGTCGACAAGATAATATTCAGTATATGATTCCACAGGGCTTGAACTGGCATTTGCCGTATTATGCGGCATGGCCACGATCTCTCCATTTTCGTTGACATAGCGCCCCTTGTTGAACACGGCTACCGCCGGCATATTAATGCTCGACACATCTATATTAAGAAGATCGCCGGGAACAATCACAGGCGAAACTACACTTTGCGACTGAGCCAACAGTTCGGCCGGAATGGTTTCAGCGTCTTTAAGATAAGGGACTTTCTTGGGCGACGTACAAGCTGATAACGTCAGCAAAAACAGCCCGGACAACACAGCATAGCCGAGTTTTCTCATTCTTATGCGATATATTTTTTGTTTTTTATACAAGTTAGCAGTGTGCAAAGTTAGTTATTTTTCCTTAATCATGCAAGCTTTATTTCAAAGGGCACAACTTCTGTCGGCCATAGGCGAAAATCTTTTTTAATGATATGGTTGTTAGATAGTGAAAGAGAACATATTTTTATCCGACGTTTTAACACCCCGCGAATCATGAAGAACTTAGCCGACTCCCTTTTTAAAGTGTCCGCCACAGCCAGCTCTGCAGCAAGCGGCTCGGTGCTGGTGTCGGAACCATTCCTCGCTGAAACATTTTTCAACCACAGCGTACTGTCCCTTATCGACTACATTCCTGACGAAGGAGCGACCGGTGTGGTACTCAACAACCGCACGGACCTTTTGCTGAGCGATGTGATCGAAGACGTCGACGACGCCCGTCCAATCAAGGTTTTCTGCGGAGGCCCGCTCGGCCAGGACCGCCTTTTCTTTATCCATACGCTCGGCGACACTGTCATCGGCGGAGCGCGCTGCTACGCACCCGGCCTGTATATAGGTGGCGACTTCGCATCCATGACGGGCTATGTCAACGCCGGCTACCCCATCGACGGATATGTCCGCTTCTTCATAGGTTACAGCAGTTGGGAACGCGGACAGCTCGAGCGCGAGATCAGGGAAGGTTCGTGGGCCGTAGGCACAACGCCTGAAAAGACGGGCAAACTGCTTACAGGATCCGGCGACAGCTTCTGGCATCGTGCCGTGCGGGATCTTGGCAGCGACTATCGCAGCTGGCGCCTGCTGCCTCGCAACGCAGAACTTAACTAAACCTCGAAAAGGCGCTGAAAGACAATGACATCGGCATACAAACGCCCCCGCCTCACCCAAGAACGCAATTTTCCGCAAGGACGAAAGCCCGCTTTCACAAAAAGTCCGCGCGAGGCCTGATTGCCATCGACGACGACCGCGGCAAGCTGATGCAATCCTATCACAGCCGACGCATGACGGCAAAGCAGCTCAAGAGCACGCAAAGCATAGCCATGCCTACGCTCGCGGGCTTCTATATATATTCCGACAAAGCCGCGCCGGTCGCGAGGTTCGAAATCGCTTATGTCGACAGTGCCTATGCGCAAGCCGTCGGAGCGGCGCACTATTATCATGCGCAATTGCCGTGCGGAATATATGTCGCCGTCATAATTTTCTATATAATCCCAGAGCTGTTTGCGCGACAATGGAGCCACAGCCGATGACGTATCGCTTTTGTTCGGTTCGTTTTCCCAACGGAACATAGAATCGAGATCATCCGGCTCAGGAGCGCGCAGCATAATCACATCGTCGGCAATCATAGCACGTCGGAAAACGGTGTACGGTTAAGCAACGATCGTCCGAGTGTTATCTCGTCGGTGTATTCTATCTCATTACCGACAGATACTCCGCGGGCAAGCTGTGTCACTTTCACATCAGCCCCAAGCTCCCCTACTCTCCTATATATATAGAAATTGGTAGTATCGCCTTCGACCGTGGCACTGAGAGCAAGTATCAGTTCCCTGACTCCTCCGGCTGCCACACGCTCCAAAAGCGAGGCTATCTCAAGGCTGTCAGGCCCGATCCCGTCGACAGGCGATATCAATCCTCCGAGAACATGATAAAGCCCTGCGAACTGCCCTGTCCGTTCTATACTCATCACATCGCGGACATTTTCGACCACACACACCGACGATGCGTCGCGCAACGGCGAGGCGCAAATATCGCACACCTCGTCTTCGCTTATATTATGACACACCCGACAATAACGGATTCCTTTACGCATAGCTATCAGGGCCTCTCCGAGTCCTACCGCATCAGCTTCGTCGCGTCGCAACAGATGGAGGGCAAGACGCAATGCAGTCTTGCGTCCCACACCGGGAAGACGCGAAAGCGAAGTCACCGCATTTTCCAGCAATGTCGAGGTAAATTCTCTATCCATGTCTACATTTTATCACACTCTGATTCCGGCTTAAAAATCGAAAGTGCGCTACTTCGCAGTAACGCACCTCCCTCATAACCAAAATTCAAG
>Ga0073906_1000781_pt1 | contig 55446 bp, 40 predicted proteins | sample Inofromicrocosms_FD_65485 | JGI IMG/M metagenome (GOLD analysis project Ga0073906, IMG submission 65485) | Mouse cecum microbial communities from Vienna, Austria - Inoculum for glucosamine and mucus D2O microcosms | ecosystem: Host-associated > Mammals > Digestive system > Large intestine >...
CAGTTTCGCTCTTGGGGGCGGAATCGGCCGCCCCCGCCGCTGGGCATCCCCCACCAGAAGGAGTGAGGAGAATGTGTTTCAAGCACTGGTGCTTTTGCACTTCGGTTTTGAAACTACACATAGATTCCACCCAGGAATCATGGCCATCCACCAGACAGCCGTCCGAAAGCCGCCGATCCTCAGTAACCCGAGGGTGTTGCAGACCTCCATTTTTGGCAATACTTTCAAAAATACAGCTATTTAAATCAGCATGTTACAAAATTGATTTTCTCGATTACGGAGGTTCTGCAACAACCTCCGTAAAGCCAACCCATCAGGCAGGCGTCTGAAAGACACCAATTTATCGACCCTGGCACTGCTAGGTATGCCAGCCCAACACTAACGCCATGGCGTCCGAAAGACACCGATTGAATAGACAAATCATCACCAGCAAGCCGATCAAATAAATCTCCAGGTAATCCCATCCCTCATACAGGCGTCTGAAGGACGCCGATTCCTAGTAACGCGGTACACCGCAGGTGTGCTGGGAATCCCCACTCTAACGCTGGGCGTATGAAAGACGCCGATTTATAGTAACCCGGTACACCGCAGGTGTGCCGGGAAAACCAAATCCTCAGGCCAAGGGCGTCTGTAGGACGCCGATTGAAACCAACAAGGAAACCACAAACCCCTCCAAAAAAAATTGTAAAATTAACATTCTCCATCCCCCTTATCCACAATCAAATAAAAAATAGCTATAAAAATAATTGCATAAATACTTGACAAATGCATTTCGAATGTTGTATATTTGCAACATCAAACCACCCAAACACGGCCAAGATGGCAGCGGCAATACCAATAAGTCCGCACCACGACCGAAGCAAGGGAGGCGAGAAATCCGAAGGGGAGGACCTTACAAACCCTCCCGGGGCGCGCCGGCGAAAGCGCCCCACCGCGGAAGGCCTTTGGCAAGCCCCCGCACAAGCCGGTAGATGGCCCGCACCCGCCCGGAGCACGGCCGTTTCCCGGGACAGGCAGCCTTAAGAAAGCCGCCAGGGACGCACAGGCGAACGCGTCCCGCCCCAAAGATGCCCCCGGAGCATCACCCGCACGCCCCCTTTGGAAAGGGACGGCACAATCCAGGCAAAAAGAGCACTTTGACATCGTTGGTTAAACAAGCGCTATGGCAACACCGCCGGCACAATGAAGAGGATTAATTATAGGAGGCCTCCATTAATCCCCATTTATACCTACAGTCCGGTATCTATGATTTTAAAATCGTCCATATCATTACCTGTCGGTAAGCGACGGCGGTATTCCGATATGTGGCGGCGGTCAATTGTCGCTGATACTACACCTGATAACCTGTCTTTCACACCGATAGGCATGCCCATAGCATTATAAATATCAGCCAGGCCATCATATTTGCCATAGTCATCACTCCCGCTCCTGTCAGCTCCGACCCAGCATGACTGGTTCTCTATTGCGCGTGCAATAAGGAGCTGCTGCCATGCATACCCCCGTGATTGCGGCCAGTTTGCAGGCACTATCATTATGTCGTATGAATAGTTTACGCTCCTGCACCACACTGGAAACCGGAGGTCATAGCACACAATCATGGATATATTCCATCCACGGAATGGAATTATAGGGGGGACTGCCGTCCCTGCGGAGAGGTATTTGTATTCGGAGCTTAGGGAAAACAGATGGCGCTTATCGTAAAAGGTTGTCGTTCCGCTGTCCGGGTCATGGAAAAACGCACGGTTGAATATATGCCCGTGCTCGGAGGCTATGACCGATCCGCATATGGCGCATCCATATTTCTTGGAGATATCTGCTATTGTGCCCAGGGTTCTGCCTGAGTGGTCAGCCATTTCCGATAAAAGGGGCATGTCTGAAATGAACCCGGTTGTAAACAGCTCTGGCAAGGCCACTATATCAGTGCCTTCCGGCACATGTCCCATCAGGCTTGCTACAGCATTGAGATTCCTCTCTGGCGATGCCCGTACTATATCCAGAGGAATGATTGACACATTTATATGCTCATTATCCATATGTTATGAATCAATAGGCGGAAAATTGGTCGGGATACTTGCCGCTGAACCGGCTGTAATATTTCTTGATTTCCCTCATGTCATTATCAGTATCCCCGGTTGGAATAAACGTATGTTCTATCGATATTGTCTTCGACGGGAAATCGATAGCGCCAAGCAATATAGGGACTCCCGCCTGCCATGCTACTTGTAGGAATCCGGTATGCCAGTCCTTGGTGATCTTGCGCGTCCCTTCAGGGGTTATGGCGATTGAAAGGCTTTTGGATGCCTTAAACTTTTCAACCATTAGATTTACGAGTGATCCGTTTTTGCCTTTCCGTGGCACTGGTATGCCGCCCATGGCCCTGAAAAAATATCCTAAAGGAAAGAAGAACCAGGACTCTTTCATAAGGAATCCCGCTTTGCGGCCCACAGAGGCATAAGCCAGCTTACCCAGTACGAAATCCCAGTTCGATGTGTGTGGCGCTACACATATGACAGAACGGGGGTAGGGCGGCACTGTTATATTTACGTGCCACCCGGCCGCCCGTAATATTAGCCCGGCAAGATTCATTTCAATCCTGTCCGGTTACTTATTGAGGGATTTTACATTCGCTTTCTTGCGTTCCTCAGGAAGGGCCTCGTTCATAGCTTTGACTATTATGGCGACTGCGTTGCCAAACTCCTTTTTTAAGGAATTGAAAGCCTTTCTGTTATATACCCCGCGTGCCTTGCGGTATGCATGCTTTGACTCAAAATCCTTGTATGTCCGGTCAAACGAGAAGGAAGTGCGCTGCAAGGCCTCTGTCTGGAGGGCTGCGATATCATTCACAATTTTAGACATCTTTTCATGCGACATGGCCGGCTCGATATGGGCTGCCATTATAGTCTCTGCGGCAAGATCGCCACACGCATAACGGATTTGTTTCTTTAAGATTCGTTTATTTGCCATAATTAAACAATTTGTTTTTGGTTATGATTGCTGTTTAGAATTTTTATCATATGCCTTTTTAGGGCCGGGAAAGTAGCACTTATCCTGTCGGCATTGCTATGCTGAGGCATAGCCTCCGACACAGTTTCGTCATTGCATATCTTCAGGAAAAGGCCAAGTTCCTTAGGGCGGATCTCCCTGCGCAATGCCTCACCGGGATTATCGTCATATATTATTCTGTTTATAGGGGCACCGGCCTTTATCGCCATGTCCAGAGCAGTGGCAGCCTCTGATATTTCAGGGGATATTGCCACTACGATTCCTGCCCCCATGGCATTGCTGTCGACATATCCCTTTTGCCTGCGCAATGCGCTGATGCGAGCTATCGCGTGGAAAAAGATCGATGTGCGGGCCAGCATGACTGCCGGGTTAAGTGAGTTTGCGGTAGTTATACGGTATGAGCCGTTCAACGTCTTGTCCGATAGGGCTTCACGCAACATGTGGGCACATTGCGCCGGCGACCCATGCACTTCTGTCAGATGGACCATAGGGGATACCGACTCTATGAAGTCCCGTATATGCTTCGGCAAAGTACGGGCTGGCGACAGTAAAAACGACACAGCCCCGTCTACCGATGCCAAAGCACTGGCAGTATCCTTTGCATCGTGCCGGGTTATCTCTGACAATATCAGCAGGGGCATATCATTGCCGGATGTTGCAGATATGTGGTTTAAGACTTTCCCGAAAAATTTGGTGCTTATATTACGTATCCCGGGGACTGCCATATTGAATATATCCGTATCAGTCTCGGAAAGGGGCAGGTCGGCATCCATTGACTGGAATATTATAGACTTTAGGCTGGCTGCATCTATTTCATGCCCGACCAATGCATTGGATACAATATAGGCGATATCCTTCAATGCCATCTCATGGATGTTGTTGAAGAATGCACGGGGGAAAGGGGTTATCTCACATGGCATGTAATCCTTTCCGTCAGGTGCTATTCCTCTGAGTGTCGCTTCAAGAAAGGATATACGTGCAGGCGTATTTTCGGAAGATATATAATATACCATTGGATTATCAACTGTTTACCGGATATTTGCGATGCTGATTATGTCGGCGAAGACTCCGGCCGCAGTCACATCGGCCCCTGCCCCATATCCCTTTATCACCATCGGATATTCATGATAACGTTCAGTAGTCAGCATTATAACGTTATTGCTGCCCTTAAGGTTGAAGAACGGGTGGCCGCTCCCAATCTTTTCCAGACCGACTTTCGCTTTGCCGGAATCAAGGATGGCAACAAAACGCAATTGATTTCCTGCATTTTCCGCTTCCCTACGTTCTGCCTCAAGCGCAGCTTCCGATTCTGACACTATCCTATGGAATTGGTCGACATCACCATTGAATGCGTCGTCCGGTAGGAACAGGTTGCAGTCCACATCAGACTGGTCTATGGCATACCCTGATTCACGCGCCAGTATCACAATCTTGCGCACGACATCTATTCCGCTCAGATCCACCCTTGGGTCAGGTTCGCAATATCCTTCCTGTTGGGCCTTCTTTATGGCCGATCCCAAAGGCGTGGAAGGGGACAGTGTGCTGAATATATAGTTCAATGTGCCTGACAGCACCGCCTCTATCCGCAATATCCTGTCCCCGGAATTTATCAGGGAATTGATGGTGTTTATCACTGGAAGTCCAGCACCCACATTCGTCTCGAAAAGGAACTTGACATCCTTATGGCTTGCAATATCCTTTAGCTCCTTATAGACATCATATTTGCCCGACGCCGCAAGCTTGTTCGCCGTCACAACGTTTACATTGGCGGAAAGCAGCCTTGGATATATCGAAGGGATATCATCTGACGCTGTACAATCGACGAACACCGAATTGAACAGGTCCATCCGAAGTATCTCATCACAAATTGTATCCGGTGTCGCCTTTATGTCCGACTGGTCAAGCAGCGGTTTGTAGTTGTCAAGGTCAATCCCGTTCCGGTCAAGCAGACAGTTCCTTGAGTTGGATATCCCTACGATTTTTATCTCAAGCGATTTCTCATTCCGTAGACGGGCCTGCTGTTCCTTTATCTGCTGGATCAGTTTCCTTCCTACATTCCCTATGCCGGCCACATACACATGAAGCACTTGGGTGTCTGAAAGGAAAAACGAATCATGTATGACATTCAGTGCTTTATTCAGGTTGCCGCGTTCAATCACGCATGAAATGTTTGTCTCTGACACACCTTGGGCAAATGATACGGCATTTATCCCATTCCGGCCGAGGGTATTGAACAGTTTACCTGCAATGCCGGTGGCACGTTGCATATTTTCACCCACAATTGCAATTGTGGCATAATCACTTCTGGATGATATATCTGTTATCTCACCGCGCTGGAGTTCAGATGCAAATTCATTGCGCAACACATTGACAGACAGTGCGGCATCAGCATCTGATACTGCTATGGTAGTATTGTTTTCACTGGATGTCTGTGAAACGAAAAATACGCTTATGCCATTTTCGGCCAATGCATTGAATATACGGGCATTGATACCTATTATGCCCACCATACCCAGGCCAGTTACCGTTACAAGGCTTGTATCGTTGATTGAAGAAATACCTTTTATTGCCTTGCCGTCAGATGGTTTTGTGTTTTTTGATATCAATGTGCCGGTTGCAGATGGATTGAATGTGTTTTTTATCCTTATTGGAATATTTTTATGGTATACAGGATAAATAGTCGGAGGATAAATGACTTTCGCCCCATAATTGCATAATTCCATTGCTTCCAGGAACGACAGCCTGTCTATCACATATGCCGATGGGATTAACCGTGGATCAGCAGTCATGAATCCATCCACATCTGTCCATATCTGCAATTCCTCCGCGCCAAGCGCCGCGGCAAGTATGGCAGCAGTATAGTCGCTTCCGCCACGCCCGAGATTCGTTGGCTCTCCTTTACTGTTGGAAGCGACAAACCCAGGTACGATTGCAACCTTGCCGATATTTCCAGCGTCGCGGCCGAACGCCTTATGTATCAATGATTCCGTCAGCGGTTTGTCCAATACATGCTTGTCAAATTGCTGTTTCGTCTTTATGAAATCCTTGGAGTCATATATGCTAGCGCCATCAATATATTCTGATATGATAGTTGATGACAGCCGTTCACCATATGACAATATAATATCCAGCGTTCGTGATGGCAGATCGCGGATCAATGAAATACCTCTGTATATATCCCCCAATTCATCAAACATCCCGGATATCTTGCCTATGACCGAGTCTGCCTTTTCTGGCATTATCTCAGAAATTATTGAATTATGGCGTAAGACCATGGATTTATAGGACTGGGTATATTCCATGTCCCCTGATGAAGCCTGATGCGCAGTCCGTATAAGGGCGTCAGTGACACCACCAAGCGCAGATACGACAACAATTACAGGTGTTGTCTGGGATTCAATTATTTGCCTTACATTATTAAGTGCAAATGCAGTACCGACTGATGTGCCGCCGAATTTCAGTACTTTCATTGAAATATGATTATCAGTGATAAATATTATTGAATAACCGTAATGCAAATATACGAATAAGTCGAGCGCAAAACAAATTTATTTGGTTTTGCCGAGCGGGATATGCCATCTAAAGATTTATAGATGTTAAAATAAGGTGTACTTTTGCCGATATTATTGAAATTCATTAAGTTTGTATAGTTAAATGCTGACAATTCACCCCTATATGAGTAGATACATATTACATATATGTACATTTATTCCGTTTATACTGATTCTGTTAAGTTCATGCGGCACATCCCGCAAGGCTACATCCGGAAATTCGGGTAAACCTGCAAATATACCCCAGGCTGTTGTGTTGGATGATGGGCTGGACGACATTACAGCCCGGTTGCTGAACGAGGCTTCGACCTGGTTGGGGGTACGCTATAAATACGGTGGGTCCACACGGGCTGGCACTGACTGCTCCGGAATGGTGATGCAGATATTTAAGGATGCTGCCGGGATTTCATTGCCAAGGAGTTCACGTGAGCAACATGCATATTGTAAGCCTATAAGGCAGAATGAACTCGTTGAAGGTGATCTCGTGTTTTTCGCCATCGGCAAAAGTTCAAAGGTGGGGCACGTAGGGCTATATGTCGGCGACAGGAAAATGATTCATGCTTCAACCAGCCGCGGCGTCATGATTAGCGCCCTTGACGAGGCCTATTGGAAAAAGCATTACGCTGGTTCTGGCCGGATTGAGGCCTTTGAAAAACGTGTTTCGGCTGAACGCCGCCGTAAAAAGGGCAAAAGGCAAAAAAAGACAGGCATGCCCGCAAAACAGGCTTCCGGAAAGAGTAGGAGTGATAGCATAGACAATATAATCACTAACGCATTCCAGTTGTCAATTGACGAGGTCATCGACTCCGTGGCTACCAATAAGCGGGGCTTTTAGCTGACAAACAATTCCCGGATTATCATATCACACACCATCCATTCCGATTCCGGTACTATAAGGCTACCGTCCCTTAAAATAAGCAACCCCCTCTGTAAGAAACTGTCGGCAGCATTCATTATTGACCGGGCATAGGTATCTCCATATGCTTGGCTCAGGGAATCTATGTTTACACCCGACATCGTCCGCAGTCCCACAAGCAATGCGTCATTAACCCTGTCGACAGTAGTTTCATGCTCAACCATCGCCAATGCCCCTCCATTCTGGATATCTTTTATATATTTTCTGATATCGGATAAATTGGTGCGTCTGACACTCCTCCCGTCAAAGCTTACAGCAGATGGGCCTAATCCGAGATATTGCATGTCTTTCCAGTAATTTGAATTGTGCACAGATCTAAATCCGGGCAACGAGAAATTGGAAATCTCATAGTGCAAATAACCGGACTCCTTCATATGGGCACATAGCATTCCATACATGCATTCCAAAAGTTCCTCCGAAGAGGGGACAATTTTTCCCGATGATAACCTGGCATGCAGCCTGGTCCCCGGCTCATAGCTTAACATATAGGCTGATATATGTTCAGGATGTTTGTCCGTCAGTACCGTCAATGAATGTTTCCAGGTGTCGATGTCCTGGCCCGGCAAACCAAAAATAAGGTCGCATGAAATATTATTGATTCCTGCTCGCCTGATTATATCGATGGCTTCCAATGCCTGGGATGCAGTATGCCTGCGGCCGACATATTCCAGTTCGCCGTCAATAAGTGATTGGATTCCCATACTGACGCGGTTTACCCCCGCGTCAACATACCTGCATATTAGATCCGGTGTGACATCTTCGGGATTTACCTCGATGGTCACCTCTTTACACCCTGTTACAGGTAGCTGTGCCAAAATATCTGATATATGTTGGGAAGGGATACACGACGGCGTACCACCACCTATATATATGGTTTCAACCGGTTCGGTAATTTCATTTTTCCGGTAGTCCCATTCCTGTATAATTGCATCTGAAATAAGCGCAGGCTCACTTTTATGTGACGGTATAGAATAGAAGTCGCAATAGGCACATTTTGAGTGGCAATAGGGTATATGTATGTATATTCCTGCCATTATGATTGTGTATCGATTCTGGCCGAACGGCCACACATGGAAATGAATTTACAATATTTACAGTCATCTTCATTCTTGGCCTGATAAAACGGTTCATCCGTATCAAAAATCCGGGATATGAGATGACGGAGCTGTGGCATGAAGTAATCGTGGACTTGCCTATGGGATGAAAGCTTGAATTTTTTATGTTCAGGAGTAGATATGGTACAGTCTACAAGGCCTTCTGTCGAAATGGTCTTGAATTTATATACCATCGGATGTATGTCCGCATCGATGCCATGGCACGCGCAATATGCCTCCGAATACAGCAGCAATTGGAAGACGGCATCCGTATCATGTCCGGAAAACAGTTTGGAGCAATCCCCGACATCAGTCTTGTCCGCTCCCGTCTTATAATCAATAAACCTTATGCTTCCATCAGGAAGATAATCGACACGGTCTACCGACATGGTGAAATTGATTTCTATGCCGTCTTCAATCATCCAGCAGAAGCGTTCCTTCATTTCCGCGCTATAGAATTCAAATGGGGCAAGGGCCTTTTCGCAAACAAGCATCCTCTGTATGAACCGCAACATTATTGCCGCTATAATTTTCGAGTCGCCTTCAAGCGGAGAATCAAGCCGGTCGTCCGGAAGATGATGGTATGTCTTATTGATTTCCCTTCTCAAAAGATTAGAGAGAAGGTTTTCCCCATTTCTGCCACAGCGCATATGCGGTATTTCGTCAAGCAACCTTTCAGTGACCGTCAGGGTGTCTGCCGGTCCACGGAGACCTTCATATAGGTGCTGCATGACATGATGCACTATATTCCCATACGTCGCTTCATCCATATAGTCCTTCACCTCGTCCTCATCACGCAGATTTTTTATGTACTTCAGATAAAAAAGCAAGGGACATTTTTTGAATGTCTTTAAGGCCGAGGCCGAAAGATAGAGGTCTCCCCCTTTTCGCAGACGGTCCAGTTCTGATTTGCGTTTTTCGATGGAAATAACCCTTTCCGCCGCAGTTGACGGCACATATTCTACAGACCTGAAATTTATATCCGGGAAACATTCCAGGTAACGCAGCTGATAAAGATAGCGGCTCATTTCGCCAGAAGATATTCCGGATGTACGGCTGTCGTAAAGTAGTTTGACCTTACGCGCCCGGGTAAGAAGCCTGTAAAAATAATAAGAGAATATGCTTTCTTGGTGGTCCAATGTAGACATACCATAGCCTGAACGCAAAGCATTAGGAATGAAAGTCCTTGCAAAATGCTTACGGGGAAATATCCTCTCATTCATTGACAGCATTATTAGATTGTCAAAATCAAGGGCTCTTGTTTCAAGCAAACTCATCACCTGTAATCCCTTCAACGGCTTTCCCTCAAAATTCAATGTAGATGAATTGACAAATCCTTCTATAAGATGAAAGTAGCTGCTTTCATTCATCTCAATAGCATAAAGCTCTGTCAATTGACGCAGCTCATCCAACTGGCGGTTATAATAATCTATTATGGCAAGCTGCCTGTCCGTACCGTCCACAGGATTGCCGTTGTCTTTCAGGATACGCAATTCTGATGACAGGGTACTCATAAGGATTGACATATAGTCATAGACCTCCATGGATGACTTTACATTTCGCACCGTATTAAAGACAAAACGTAATTTGGGATAATTGTCATACAACCATTGTATGTCTATATTATATCTACGTCCAGATATAAGCGCAGATTGTATGTCATTTGATTCCGATGGCGCAATTGCCTGCATGAAAGGATGGTTAAGGACGCGTACCACATCTTCATAATAAAAATGATATCTGCCTTTTAAAGATCTTGCACGCAATTGCATCGAAATCACCGCAGTCATTAATGCCGCCACGGCCGTATTGCGGACAGGGAGGCCCATAGTGATATTTATTGCGCCGATGCTTTCCGGCAAAGAGTGCATCAGCGGGACAAACAGACTTTCGTCATTTACAACAATACATGTGTCTATGGCATCGTCTTTGTCTTTTATGTCACCACCATCAACCATTTGTTCCAGGATGGTGTATGTAAGCTTTGCCTGTCCAATATTAGACGGGACAGCAACAACCTCTATATCCGGGATAGATACGGAGTGTGTATCCAACGGATATAATGGTGGGAAATTCAATAAATTCCGTCCGACAAACCTTGTTGCCTTATTGTGGAAATTTATCATCTGCCTGCGGATGACTAGATTCTTTTGCAGCTCAGAGACATTGTTAAAAAAGGCAGGCGAAGCAAAGTCCCAATAAAAATCTGCAGCACCTATATCCCGCAGACGCTCAAATATGATTAATTCCGCAGTAGATAGGACATTAAAGCCGACAAATATATAACGCTTATACTGTAAATCCGCTATATCAGTATGCTTTATTATTTCGGCGGCATTTCTGTATGCCATTCCTTGATAGTATAATTTGCGGTTTCTCAGTACTTTACGGAAATCTATATATAAATCATATAATATTTCCCAAAGGTTCAAGAATTTACCTCTTATCGACGCCTCGTCACAACAACTGTCAACGTTTGCAGTATGCAGCCAAAACCTGTCCACATCATCCTTTCCAGAGAAGTCATCACCCCAGAATCGTGTCACCACAGCTTTTTGTTCTTCAGTAAAATAGTCTGCGGTTATCTCTTTAAGGTCTTTGACATTTTTGAATAGCAACTTGGCATCGACCATATACTGGTCGACATCATTAAAGTCATTCAATATCAAGTCCGCCCAAAAACGGAAACGGTCAAAATCACGCAACTGTCCTATCTGTCCACGCTTTAATAGCAGGTTGCGGTATGTATCGTACAGGATGAACAATTGTTCATTCCGCGAAGCCTCAGCCCCACGTGAAAACCGCCCGATAAAGTCTGAAATTGTTGTAAATGAAGGAAGAAAAGATATTTTTCCAATTTCATCCAACCTCTCAAACAGGTAACGGCGAAAAAATGTCGAACTTCTACGGTTAGGGAATACAAAACAATATTCCCCCATATTCGGCAGCTCGGCATCTGTGGTATATTTTTCTATTATTTGCTTTAGGAATGGGTAGCGCTCCATGCAATCACATTTTTATGAGCATACACATTTTTATAGCCAAATCAAAGAAAACGATTTTAGCATTTGCATTCGCGGCAATGTCGGCAATCGCGTCATCAAATATTGAATTTATCTTCAATACATTCCTTTCATTTATAAAAGGTGAGAACTTTGCGCAAAATGCCGCTTCCGCAGATGTAAGCAGGTTGAGAGGCGGGATGTTTAAATTCATTATGAAGTTTTCCCGGAACAGGCGTTGACAGTATGAAAGGAAACTCATTTGCGGCTCACGGCCCATACCTGCTATCTCTACACTCCAGGCTTTAAGTTCCCGCACTTTACGCTGATATGAAAGACGCATCAGTCTCATAAAAAGATCCAGCTGTACCGATGTACTGCTCCCGGTAGATAAATGCCGCAACGCATTTATGATGCTTCCATCTGATATCCTGGCTATATCATCAGCCTGTTGCTTTCCAACGCCATAGCTCATGGACAAATAATCGCTTACCTCTGCATCCGTATACCGTTTCACCGAAATTCGTTGGGTGCGGGAATATATGGTAGGGAGTATCTCTCGCGGATTATCGCTGGCCATTATGAATATTGTGTCAGAAAAAGGCTCTTCCACAAGTTTGAGCATCTTATTTGCGCATTCAGTTTTCATCCGTTCAGGCAGCCACATAAGCACTATTTTATAGTCCGCAGCCATTGCCGTAAGACTCAACTTCCGTATTAGGCCTATTCCCTCTTCAACATATATGCGGGGTTGGGCATTTATATTATCCAAAGCGGCCGTCCACTGCTGAAAATCCATCATAGGGTTTTCTGCAAGGAACAAACGCCATGCTGGCAGAAAGTCATCAGATATCGCATCCTTTCCTGCGCGCTTGACCACGGGGAAAGAGTAGTATGTGTCAGCATTATTGAATGACTGGTGTTGCTTACAGGATGCGCATACGCCACAACTATCCTCTTCTGAGCGGTTGGTGCAATGTATGTATTGAGCCATAGCCCTGGCTAATGCATATTTTGCTGTCCCGGAAGGGCCTTCCAGAAGTATTGCATGGGGAATCCTATCCGCATCCGCCATTGCGCGCAGCCTTTTTTTTATGTCGTCATGACCAGGGATATCAGAGAATCTCATCTTTTGAGGAATGAATGTGATAAGACAAATTTACGCAAAAACTACCATACAGACAAATCAAGGCCTCATTTAAACGGCAAAAAAATACAGACGTATACACAACTGTATAACGTCTGTATTCTATATGGTGAGTATAATGGACTATGCCTTGTAATACTGCATTTGTTCAGGAGAAACCGATGCAATGTAGTCTGCATGTTTTGCAACTTCTGCCTGTCCCATGTTTATATACACATTAGCAGAACCGATGAATGCCTCATTGCGGTTTGCATCAAGGACAAGAAGGTGTCCCATTACAATGTTTCCTGCCATTTCAACCAGGCGGCGTGCCATGAAATCGGTATATTCCGGATTATTGACTTCCAGTACATACTGCACAGCCTTGTCATACGCGGCGCACATCTCAGAGAGTTTCGCACGCAGACCTTCCAATTCCGGTTTAACGTCTTGGGCTGCATATGTGTCAATGAGGGCACGGTATGTGCCTGTAGTGACGTGACGGATAGCTGCCACAACCTGAAGCTGGGTAGTGCCTTCATATATAGAGGTTATACGGGCATCGCGATACACGCGTTCGCATGCATAGTCTTTCATGAAGCCAGAGCCACCGTGCACCTGTATGCAGTCGTATGCGTTTTGGTTACAATATTCGCTGCCCATGCCTTTGATAAGCGGGGTACATGCATCTGCAAATTTGGAATAGTATTTCATTTCCTTACGCTCTTCCGGTGTAAGAGAGCGTTCTTTTGCGATGTCCTCATAGACCTTGTACATGTCCACAAAGCGGGCAGTCTCATAAAGGAGCGTACGTGATGCGTCAAGTTTGGCCTTCATTACAGACAGCATCTCGCTTACGGCCGGGAACTCAATGATGGCCTTGCCGAATTGCTTACGGTCTTTGGCATAAGCCAGGGCTTCCCTATATGCAATTTCGCTCACGCCGACAGACTGGGCGGCTATACCGAGGCGTGCGCCGTTCATAAGGGCCATCACATATTTGATAAGGCCAAGACGGCGAGAGCCACAAAGCTCGGCTTTTGCATTCTTATATACAAGTTCACAGGTTGGAGAACCCTTAATGCCCATCTTGTTCTCGATTCTGCGGACATTGACTCCGCCATCTCGCTTGTCATAGATGAACATAGAAAGTCCGCGCCCGTCTTTTGTACCGTCCTCAGAACGGGCAAGAACCAAATGTATATCACTATCACCGTTGGTGATGAAGCGCTTTACGCCATTCAGCAACCATGTGCCGTCGGGTTGCTCAGTCGCTTTTAGCATTACTGACTGCAAATCAGATCCGGCATCTGGCTCGGTAAGGTCCATAGACATTGTCTCACCTTGGCATATGCGCGGAATGAAACGTGATTTTTGGTCCTCATTACCAAATTCATACAAAGTCTCGGCGCAGTCCTGAAGACCCCAAAGGTTTTCAAAACCGGTATCGGCACGGCTCACAATATCCGCAGCCATTATATAAGGTGTTATTGGGAAGTTCAGGCCACCATATCTGCGGGGCATAGCCATACCCATAAGGCCAGCCTTACGGCATGCCTCTAGGTTTGCCTGTGTGCCAGATGCATATATGACGCGTCCATCGGCTACTGTCGGACCTTCATGATCCACATTTTCTGCATTGTCGGCTATCACACCGCCGCATATCTCGCCTACAATCTCCAGGACACGCTCATAGTTGTCCATGGCATCTGCAAAATCGACAGGTGCATAGTCATACTTCGCAGCATCTGTATAGTCTCTTTCTTTGAGAGCCACGATTTTCTCCATCAATGGATGATGGAGGTGGTGTTTCAAGTCGGGATTGTCGTTATAGAAGTTTGCCATTGTTTACTTGGAATTTTTCTTGTAATACTTAATGAGCTTTGGCACTACGTCCTCCATGTTACCAGTAATGACATAATCGGCTATGGCATTGATGGGGGCTGTCGGGTCATTGTTGATGGAAATGATGATTGAGCTTTCCTGCATGCCTGCTATATGCTGAATCTGGCCAGAGATACCACAGGCAATGTATAGTTTTGGACGTACTGTGACGCCTGTCTGGCCGATTTGGCGTTCGTGCTCGATAAAACCGGCATCAACTGCGGCGCGGGACGCTCCTACTTCTGCGCCAAGAGTATTTGCCAGGTCGAAAAGCAACTGGAAATTCTCCTTGCTTCCCACACCATATCCACCTGCCACTATGATAGGTGAATTCTTTATGTTGACCTTTGACTTCTCAATATGGCGGTCGATAATCTCAACCACAAAATCGGAGTCTGATACGTATTTTTGAGGGTCAAGGTTCACTGTCTCACCCTTGTGGTTGACATCGAAAATTTCCTTTTTCATTACGCCCTCACGCACAGTGGCCATCTGCGGACGGCAGTCTGGGTTTACGATGGTCGCAACGATATTGCCACCAAAAGCAGGACGTATCTGATATAGAAGGTCTGAATATTCCTTTCCGGTCTTTGGATCTTTATGATCGCCGATTTCAAGCGAAGTGCAGTCGGCTGTAAGTCCACTATGCAGGCTGGATGAAACGCGCGGGCCAAGGTCTCGGCCTATACATGTCGCGCCCATAAGGGCAATCTGTGGCTTGATTTCCTTGAATAGGTTGATCAATATGGCTGCATGAGGATTTGATGTATAAGGATACAAGCGCTTATCTTCCACCTTATATACGGTATCTACACCATATGGAAAAAGTTGGGCCTCAACACCGTCAAGCTTGTCGCCAATTACAATTGCTTCAAGTTTAACACCGAGTTTTGTGGCGAGCACGCGGCCTTTGGTGAGTAGTTCAAGGCTTACGTCAGCAACTTTGCCGTCCTCGAATTCGCAATATACAATGAGGTTGTTTTGTTCTGCCATGATTTGTTTGGTATAAACGTTCTATCAGACATCTGAGAATATCATCCCATCTGCCTAAAATGGATATTAGCCAATTGTGTGGTTGGCGATTAGTGCTTTGATTAGCTCTTCGATATGCTGGTCGTTATCTTCCAGACACAGGCTTTCCTTAGCAGTAAAGACCACATTCTCAATTGCCTTTACCTTTGTCGGAGAACCGGGGAGGCCTATCTGTTCCGGGTCGGCATCCACATATGCAGCACTCCATTCCTGAAGATTCAGATAGGGACGTGCGTCCACTATAGCCTGCATGTCGGCAGACAGTTTTTCCTTTTCAGAAGGGGATACCGCGCGCTTGTATTTCATTACGCGCATTGCATTTCGCGGACGGCATTCAGCGGCAGAGCCGTTTACGGTCACAACACATGGAAGTGGAGCTTTTACAGTCTCTACGCCATGCTCAAGACGGCGTTTTACAGTTACGAACCCATTTTTTAGGTCAAGGATTTCTTCTGCATATGTGACTTGTGGTATTCCAAGCTTTTCTGCAATCTGCGGCCCAACCTGTGCCGTATCACCATCGATTGCCTGACGGCCACCTAAAATGATATCATAGTTGCCGATTTTTTTGATTGCCTGTGCTAGAGAATAGGATGTAGCCAGTGTATCTGCTCCACCAAGGACGCGGTCTGTAAGCACGATCCCCGTGTCAGCACCGCGGTATATAGCCTCACGGATTATTTCAGAAGCACGAGGAAGTCCCATAGTGAGCAACGTTACAGTTGAGCCAGGATTGGCATCCTTGATGCGGAGTGCCTGCTCAAGAGCGTTAAGGTCTTCTGGATTGAAGATTGCAGGCAATGCGGCACGGTTGATTGTGCCGTCAGCCTTCATGGCATCTTTGCCAACATTGCGGGTGTCAGGCACCTGCTTTGCGAGCACAATGATGTTAAGACTCATGATAATTTTGTTTATTATTTGGATGTTATTTACTATTCAAATACAATATATGATCCGCAAGAAATCATAATATGCGCCTACAAAGTTAATAACTTAAGTCTGTCAAACCAAAAATCTGCACTTTTTTTGTTTATCTGTGAAACAACAATCCTATATTTTAAGAAATTTAGCTTAATGTTTTTCACAAATAGGATGGCTTTAACAATAAAAATCTGTCAACTTGGCGTCATTTTGCTTAAATTAGTTTAAGCCCGATTGTTAATGGATACGGCAATCCCGACAATCAATTATATTTGCTGTTGAATTAATGAATAAACCAACCAAATAATAGATTAATTATATGAAGACATTCATCAAATCGGCAGTATTGGCGACCTGTCTGGCTGTGGTATTGATAATCACCACCGGGGCCACACAAAATTCAAGTAAAGGCGAAAGCGCCGGACAAGCGCCGGAAATAGGAATGGATGCACTTTCTGCTCTACAAGAGTGCTTCACTACAGTTGCGGAAAATACAGTAAATGGTGTCGTTTCTGTAAAAAGTTATGCCGCTCCGAGGCAATCGTATGGTTATGGCAACGGAGGATACGGGGATTTCTTTAGCGACCCATTCTTTGAATACTTTTTCGGGAACCCCGGCGGCAGACGCCATCAGCCAAGAGCCCAATCGGCAGAGCCAGAAGAGAGGCAGATAGGGCTTGGCTCGGGTGTGATTATCAGCTCTGACGGGTATATAGTTACGAACAACCATGTGATAGCAGATGCAGACCGTCTGGAAGTGACCCTAAATGACAACCGTAACTTTCCGGCTAAAGTCATCGGGGCAGACGCATCAACAGACCTTGCGCTGATAAAAATCGAGGCATCCGGCCTACATCTTATTCCGATGGGCGATTCGGATAACCTGCGGGTAGGGGAATGGGTACTAGCTGTAGGCAACCCGTTCGGCTTTACGTCAACTGTGACCCAAGGTATCGTGAGCGCCAAGGCCCGTAACATTTCTTCGATGACCCAGTCGGCCCCCACAGGGAATATCGAGAGCTATATCCAGACTGATGCTGCTGTCAACAGGGGCAATTCAGGAGGCGCACTAGTCAACCTCAAAGGTGAATTGGTGGGCATTAATGCTGCAATATATTCCCAAACGGGCACATATGCAGGTTGCTCATTTGCAATCCCGACATCCATCGTAAATAAAGTAATAAAAGACCTGAAGGAGTATGGAGCGGTGCAACGTGCTATGTTAGGCATACGCTTTTCGGAACTTACACCAGAGCTGATAAAGAAAGAGGGTATAGAAGGCGTCAATGCGGGCATATACGTTGGGAATATCGAAGACAACAGCGCGGCATCAGAAAGTGACCTGAAAATAGGGGATGTCATTATCGCCTTAAATTCGGCGTCAACCACAAATACGGCGCAACTACAGGAAGCCATAGCCCAATACAGGCCCGGCGACCGTGTTGTAATAACATATGTACGAGACGGCAAAAGATACACTACTATGGTGACCTTGCGCAATGTCAAAGGCAACACCTCTGTTACGCGTCAAGAATCATTCGACGACCTTGGATGCAGCTTCTCCACCCCGTCAGATGACACACTGAAAAAGATTGGCGTAAAAGCAGGTGTGCAAGTGACCGACATACGCGAAGGCGGTAAGATGAAACGAGCCGGTGTAAAAAACGGCTTCGTGATCACGGACATAAATAATGTTATAGTACGAAATGCAAAAGAAGTGGAGAAATTATATAAATCAATCGTTTCAAATGACGAATACGACCATGTAATGTTTGTTACGGGCATATATCCGTCAAGCATGAAAAAGACATATTACGCTATTGACCTGGCCGATTAGAGTAATAAGCATAATATATGAATATAGGCCGCGCCAAAATTTGGCGCGGCCTATATTGTTATCGGTTATATCTGTCTGGACTATTTGTTTGTCTCCACTTCCGGCGCAATCAGTTTGTAGCCTTTTCCATGGATATTGATGATTTCAATTGACGGATCGTCCTTAAGATGTTTTCTCAATTTGGTGATATACACATCCATTGAACGGGCATTGAAGTAGTTGTCATCAATCCATATAGCCTTAAGTGCAAAATTGCGTTCAAGGATTTCATTGACATGTGCACACAACAGGCTTAACAGTTCCGACTCCTTTGTGGTCAGCTTTGTGACATTGTCATCAATCATAAGCACCTGTTTCTGTGTGTCGAAGGTAAACTTGCCGATCTTATACATCGTGATTTCCTTGCCTTTTTTGCCTTTCACACGGCGGAGTATGGCCTCAATGCGGAATACAAGTTCCTCCATAGAGAAGGGCTTCGTTATATAGTCGTCCGCTCCAATCTTAAATCCTTCAAGAATGTCCTCTTTAAGGGATTTTGCAGTAAGGAAAATTATGGGTGTTTCTGAATTCACAGTACGGATCTCCTGGGCAAGTGCAAAGCCGTCTTTTTTAGGCATCATCACATCAAGCACACAAATATCGTACTTGCCCTTAAGGAAAGCCTTATATCCACTGTCGCCATCTGCAAACAGGTCTGCATTGAAACCTTTTGCCTGGAGATATTCGCGAAGCAGCATGCCCAGATTCTCATCGTCTTCGCATAGAAGTATTCGAGTACGTTCTTCCATAATCGTTTAATTTTTTGTTAAGGGTATTGTTATTATAAATTTTGTTCCTACGTTTATCTCGCTTTCCACGGTAATATCACCGCCGAGTTCGCCTATCATTTTTTTGACATATGCTAGTCCCAATCCGAAACCTTTCACATCATGCCTGTTTCCTGTAGATACCCGGTAGAATTTCTCAAAAATCTTTTTCAAGTCTTCTTTTTTTATGCCTATGCCATTGTCTTCTACCGTAATCTGCAACTTGTTGTTAGGAATATCTTGTGATGTCACAGTCAAAGATAACGGCTCGTCTTCCCGCCTATATTTAACCGCATTGTCCAGCAGGTTGAAAATTACATTCGTGAAATGCATTTCATCTACATTCACTATAGAGTCCATCGCATCGAGGTTGGCAGAAATTTTACCGCCATATTTTTCAACTTTCAGCTTAAATGTGTTGACTATATTTGATATGGCGGCATTGGCATCTACATCTTGCAGGCGCAAAGTGGCACGCTGCCTATCGAACATTGACATCTGCAGTACCTTTTCAACCTGAAACCTCAGCCGCTTTGTCTCATCGTTTATTACAGTGGATATCTGCTGGAGCATCACCGGAGACTTCCTTACCGCTCCGTCATTAAGCATCTGCGCAGCAAGCGATATAGATGATATGGGGGTCTTGAATTCGTGGGTCATGTTGTTGATGAAATCATTCTTCATCTCTGTAAGCCTTTTTTGCCTGAACGCCACAATAATGGTGAATGCAAATATTATCAGCAATATGATAGTAAATGCGAATGCAGGGAGCATGAATGAAATGGACTGGTAGATATAGTCCTTTTTTGTAGGGAACACTACTTTTAGGTAGCAATGTCCTACACCAGGATCTCCAGGGAACAGCACCTGGGTAAACAGGTTCTCATTGTCTCCGACTGACGTACGGAATCCATGTGAACGGTATATCGGCGATCCGGCACTATTGACCACCTCATATTCAAACGGCACTTTAAGTCCCATCGTATCAAGTGCCTGCCTAAGGTAATCACGGACTACAGCGGAATCTGCACGTTCGATAAACGGCCTGCGGCTAGATTGGCTTATTATATTGATAATCACATCATCAATAAGCCCTTTTTGATGGAGATATCTGCGATGCCATGCCTGTTGAGCAGATTGATAGTGGCTGGATATCGCATTATTGCCATTACGCAGACGGTTGATGTCTGTTGCGTCTCCGGTAATGGTAAGATTCGCTTTTAGTCCGCCTGTTGTTGTGAATATATACCTTATGCCTCCTTGTGGCGATGCCTCACCCAGATATTGGGCATATAAAGAAGAGGATTCTATGTGGTCGACACCCTCTTCCAAAAAGAAACGGGCTTCATCCTGCTCAAGCCTGGAACTTACCATATAGAGGCTTCTTTTAACCCCGTCAGCGAACTGTTCGTACCGCATCCTGACCATGTTTTTCATATACATAATCTCAACATAAAGCAAGCCCATGAAGGTGAGTGCCATAAGGATTGTCAGTATCCAGATTGTAGATTTTTTCATTTCAGTATATAAAAAATAGTTGTCATTGACAGCCCGGTTAAAATTAACCTTTATTACGTTAACAAACCAGCTGGTTAAAAGTTTGTGAAACGTAGATGGACCGAAGTGTTTATTTTAACATTACGGCTCAAAATTAACATAAAAGTGTGAAATCCCAAAATTGAAACAATACCATTATGCATATAAATGAATTTTTATCTATTTTTTGCATATGCAATTCCATAAACAATATAAATGTATCAAAGCAATATATGGGCTGCAATAGTTGTTACACTAAATTTTTGTAACTTTGGCTCTGCTTTAGATACTCCCGCTCGGCAAAAACAAATAAATTTGTTTTGCTCTCGGCTTATCCGTATCTTTGCATATCAACACAGCTTATAATACATAGTCAATGAACAAATATATTATAACTTTGATTGCCTTGGTTTACAGCTTCGCTGCAAAAAGCCAATTTTCCATATCTGGAGGTGATTATCCTCCTGTTGAGATTGAGGCAGAAGCTTCCAGCGGACTAGACAAAATATATGTTATACATGACAACAGAAATGTCACGGCATCGTATATAGCCTCATCACCAAATGTAGTGTGGCTAAGGTTCAGCAATATGGGTGGTGCATATGCAGAACCGGTGCAGGACCTACATAAGGACGGTAATACATATTCCATATCTCTTGGCGAAAAAGATATGGGATATATAATAGAGGACGGTGACAGGCGGTTCTATTATTGGGTCACCAATTATTCAAACCATCAACTTTCCATAGACGGGTTGAGTGTAAATCAAGAAAGCGACTGTACGATGGCAATATTGGATATATCAGGGACTGCCACCCCCATCATGTATTATACGATAAACGGACAGGGGCGAGAATTGTCGCGAGAGTTGCGGATTGAATATATTTCACTTGAATATGACAAGGATTCGCAGCAGTATGAGCAACAGTCAAGGGTAGAAACAGTTTCGCATACATCCAATACCATATATGTACCAGCCCCATTATGCGATACTGAATTCTCCATTACCGGCGACCGTTTTCTGCAGGCCTGGGGACTCTCCAAGGAAGCAACATCCCAATATTATAATGCTATCGCGGTTGAAGCCGTCACATCGGCAACACAAGCAGAAAAGGATTCACCGAACGAGAAGCCGGAAGAGACCTCCCTTGGCGGCTCAGCCCCTTGTGAGATAACATTTGAGGCGGCCGTTACAGATGCCATCGTCTTCAAGGAATGGCAGGTGTCAAGAGACGCGGAGTTCAACATTATCGATCTACGGTATAATACACTTGATTTTACTTTCGTATTTAAGGAACAAGGGACTCAATATATAAGGTTTGTCGGAGCGGATGCAGATGCGACATGCGAATTCTATGGGGAGACATATCAGGTCTTTATCGGCGAATCAAGGCTCGAATGCCCGAATGCATTCTCTCCTGGCGCATCTGAAGGAGTAAACGATGAATGGAAAGTCAGCTATAAGTCAATCATTGAATTTGAATGCCATATATTTAACAGATGGGGCGTGGAAATATGCAGCTTCAGCGACCCTTCAATGGGATGGGACGGCAAGTATAAAGGGAAGTTAGTTCCTGCCGGAGTATATTTCTATGTAATAAAAGCAAAAGGTTCTGACGATAAGAAATATAACTTAAGCGGTGACATAAATGTTATAAAATATAAGGTGAATATATCCACAGTCCCATCTGAATAATGAAAATTTATGAAAAGGAACATCTATAAATATGATATTGCCGTAATGGCAGCCTTATTGTCCGTATCCATAAACGCAGGAGCAGTACAGCCTGTACGGGCTACGGAAAATATCGAATACTCCACTGTCGTAAATCCCATCATACCTAAATCCGTTGATTTTGCAGGCAAAAAGATAGACCTTGACAGGATTGACATGTATGAGCGTTTTGACAGAGAGCTGACGTCAATGATATATACCCATGGGAATACTTTGCTGACAATCAAGCGGGCAAACAGGTATTTCCCAATGATGGCAAAAATATTAAAGGCAAATGGCATACCTTCTGACATGTTATATCTGGCCTGTATAGAAAGCTATCTTAATCCACGTGCATATTCCCCGGCAAAGGCCGCAGGAATGTGGCAGTTCATACCCTCGGCCGCCAAAGAATACGGTTTGGAAATCAATGATGAAGTAGATCAACGCTATGACATAGGGAAGGCGACAGCAGCAGCCTGCAAATATCTAAAAAGGGCATATTCTAAATATGGCAATTGGGAAAGCGCTGCGGCCAGCTATAATGGCGGGATGGGGCGTATCTCGTCTGAACTTCAAAAGCAAGGTGTCTCTTCTGCATATGACCTATACCTGACCGACGAGACATCAAGATACATGTTCCGGCTATTGGCAATGAAAGCCATAATGGAAAACCCCTCAGAATTTGGGTTCAAGCTTTCCCCGAGCCAGCTTTACCAGCCGATACCGGTTGATATAGTCGAGGTTAATGGCCCTGTTGATGACTGGGCTATATGGGCTAAAAAATATGGCATAACTTATGCCCAGCTTCGGGAGGAAAACCCATGGATAAGGGCAAAAAAGCTTACAAACAAAGCAGGGAAAACATATCAGGTAAGAGTGCCTAAGAAGTACTCACTGTTCCGCTCAAAACAGAAAATAACAACATATAATCCAAATTGGACAAAATGACAAAACCCAGTGGGAATGATTACAGGCCCACAGGCGCTCTGGAAGTGATTGGTGCAAGGGTCAACAATCTGAAAAATATAGATGTTTCGATACCACATAATTCGCTGGTTGTAATTACCGGCCTGAGCGGTAGCGGGAAATCATCACTTGCTTTCGATACTATTTATGCTGAAGGCCAACGACGATATATCGAGACATTTTCTGCATATGCCAGAAATATGCTCGGCGGACTTGAGCGTCCTGATGTAGACTCAATAACAGGGTTAAGCCCCGTTATCGCCATCGAGCAGAAGACTATAAACAGAAACCCACGCAGTACAGTAGGGACAACTACCGAAATATATGATTTCCTCCGGTTGCTTTTTGCGAGGGTGGGCCAAGCCAGAAGCTATATTTCAGGCGAGCCTATGATAAAATATACCGCAGAAAAGATCGTCAATCTTATAATTGAGCGTTTTGAAGGTAAAAAAATCTATATATTGTCTCCTTTAGTAAAAAACAGGAAGGGTCACTATAAAGAGCTATTTGAACAATTACGGAAGAAGGGGTACTTGAATATACGTGTGGACGGCGACATTCAGGAAATAACACCTGGATTGAAGCTAGACCGCTATAAGAATCACGATATCGAACTGGTTATTGACCGTCTAAAGGTTTCAGTCAAGGATCGATCCCGCATTAATGACACCGTTGAGAACGCTTTGCATCAAGGCAACAAGCAGATGATGGTATATGACGTGGAATCAGGTGAAACGTATCACTATAGCCAACTGCTGATGGACCCTATAAGCGGCATCTCATACCACGAACCAGCCCCACATAACTTTTCATTTAACTCTCCACAGGGAGCGTGCCCTAAATGCAAAGGCATAGGGGAAATCAATATGGTGGATATGGCTAAAATTGTACCTGATCCATCCTTATCAATACATAATGGCGCTATTGTTCCATTGGGAAAATATAAAAATTCCATGATTTTCTGGCAAGTGGCAGCAATATGCGAAAAGTATGGCTATTCGCTTAAAACTCCTTTTGCAGAATTACCGGAGGATGCCATAAACGAGATAATGAACGGGACAGATGACCGTCTTGAAATAAAGAACGACACTATGTCCACTTCAAACTATTTCATGCGTTATGAGGGGCTGATCAAATATATAGAGATGCAACAGGATGAAGACGCAAGCTCCCAGGCAAAAAAATGGAGCGGGCAATTCTATTCACGCATTACATGTCCTGAATGCCATGGAGACAGGCTAAATAAAGAGGCCCTCCACTTTTTTATCGACGGAATGAATATCGCCCAGTTGTCGCATATGGATATCGCCGATATCTATAAATGGATTTGCGATTTGTCCGGCCGGCTCACTGAAAGGGATGGGATTGTCGCCCGTGAAATACTTAAAGAAATACGTACCCGGCTCAAATTCCTAATTGATGTGGGGCTTGAATATGTATCTCTATCACGTAATTCCGGGACTCTTTCCGGAGGAGAAAGCCAACGTATAAGGCTTGCCACACAATTGGGGTCTGAGCTTGTCAATGTCATGTATATATTGGACGAACCGAGCATCGGCCTTCACCAACGAGATAACCGGCGACTGATAGATTCACTGAAACGATTGAGAGACGCATCCAATTCGATCATTGTAGTCGAACATGATAAGGATATTATGATGGAAGCGGATTATATTGTGGACATTGGGCCTAAAGCCGGAAGGAAAGGAGGGGAAGTAGTATTTCAAGGGACTCCGTTACAGATGCTTAAATCCACGACGCTAACTGCGGGCTATCTTAACGGGGAAAAATCAATAGCAATACCATCTACCAGGCGTAAAGGCAATGGTAAGTTCCTTGAATTATTGGGCGCATCCGGAAATAATCTTTGCAATGTCGATTTAAGCATACCTTTAGGGACGTTTATATGTGTATGTGGAGTGTCAGGCAGTGGTAAGTCTACATTGATAAACTCGACATTGCAACCAATATTAAGCCAACATTTCTATCGGTCAACTACTGCTCCTTTGCCATATAAACAACTTATAGGACTGGAAAACATTGATAAGGTTGTTACTGTTGACCAATCGCCGCTTGGACGTTCGCCACGGTCCAATCCTGCAACATATACTGGAGTATTCTCTTCGATAAGGACTCTATTTGTAAATCTTCCTGAAGCAAAAATACGTGGATACAAACCGGGGCGATTTTCGTTCAATATTGCAGGCGGTAGATGCGAAGCCTGCAACGGCAACGGATATAAGACAATGGAGATGAATTTTCTGCCAGACGTGCTTGTCCCATGTGAAGTATGTGGCGGAAAAAGGTATAACCGGGAAACATTGGAGGTGCGATTTAAAGGAAAATCCATTGCAGACGTCCTGGACATGACCATTAACCAGGCGGTTGAATTTTTTGATGGAATTCCATCTATACTACGGATAATGAAGATCCTCCAGGAAATCGGACTGGGATACATTAAACTCGGCCAACCGTCATCAACACTGTCAGGCGGAGAGAACCAACGCGTAAAATTAGCGACGGAGCTAGCTAAACGCGATACGGGAAAAACCCTTTTTATTCTGGACGAACCAACAACAGGGCTGCACTTTGAAGATATAAATACTCTTCTTTCAATCTTGAACCGATTGGTTGACAAAGGCAATACTGTCCTGGTGATTGAGCATAACCTGGATGTAATAAAAACTGCTGACTATATAATCGATATGGGCCCTGGTGGAGGGAAAGAAGGGGGCAGGATCATGGCTGCGGGAACTCCGGAGGAAATCGCTGAAAAAGATTCTCCGACCGCTCAATTTATAAAAGAGGAAATTGATACATCAATCAGGCAAAAAGGAATCTGATAGCTTCCTCTACTTTAGACACCTCATGAATTTTTATTGAAAATCTTGAAGTATCAATCCCCTTTATCGTGCCTTTTGGTATGACTATATCAGACATACCTAATTTTTCGGCCTCAGTTATCCGCTGTTCAATCCTCGTCACAGGGCGTATCTCCCCGGAAAGGCCTACTTCCCCAGAAAGACATATCCTGCGGGATATGGCAATATCTATATTTGAAGACAATATTGCAGCGATAACAGATAAATCAAGCGCAGGATCATTAACTTTTAACCCGCCAGCGATATTTAAAAATACGTCTTTTGCCGCAAGTTTGAATCCAGCCCGTTTTTCAAGAACCGCCAAAAGCATGTTGGTACGTTTGGAATCAAATCCCGTTACACTCCTTTGAGGCGTACCGTAAGCCGCTGTGCTGACCAATGCCTGCGCTTCTATAAGAAATGGCCTTATACCCTCAATAGTTACACCTACGGCAACTCCAGACAAATCATCATCATTATGGGAAAGGAGTATCTCGGACGGATTTAAGACTTCACGCAATCCCCGCTGGCACATTTCGTATATCCCAATATCCGAAGTGTTGCCAAAACGGTTTTTTATTGCACGAAGAATACGGTACATATATTGATTGTCGCCTTCAAACTGCAATACGGCATCGACTATATGTTCAAGTACTTTTGGGCCGGCAATACTCCCTTCCTTATTTATATGTCCAATCAATAATACCGGTACACCGGATTCTTTGGCGTATTTTAATAATTGTGAGGCGCATTCCCTTATCTGGCTGACGCTTCCAGCAGAAGATTCAAGTTCACCAGAAGCAACAGTCTGGATGGAATCAATGATCAATATACCTGGCTGCACATCCTCAACATGTTTCATTATATGCTCCAATGACGTCTCGCATACAATATAGCAATTGTCGCTCAACCGGCCTATACGGTCAGCACGCATCTTTATCTGTGTTGCGCTCTCTTCCCCTGATATATATAGGATTGTCCTGGATTTTATGGCCAGGATGTTCTGCAATACCAATGTTGACTTTCCTATTCCGGGCTCTCCTCCAATAAGGACAATCGAACCTGCAACAAGCCCGCCTCCCAGTACACGGTTGAATTCTTCACTGGGCATATGTATGCGCTGTTCTGCGGCAGATTGAATTTCGCTTACCTTCTGAGGCTTGTTTACATATGCACCGTCATTCACGCTCTTACGCAAAAGCTTTGACGGAAGCCGCTCTTCTACCATGGTATTCCATTCACCACATGATGGACATTTACCCACCCATTTCGGAGAGTCCATGCCACATGCGGTACAATGCCATATCGTTTTTGATTTAGATGCCAAGATTCGGTATATAATGATTTAGAACTGCATATTGGCGTTCTGACGCCTGAATTCAGATAATGTTATAGCTGTTGCCACAGCGACATTAAGGGATTCCGAGGTCGTTTGTCCAAGAGGGTAGGGCGGAATGAATAGCCTGTCTGTAACCATTCTCCCGATATCATCTGAAATCCCGTTGCCTTCATTTCCCATTACGACTATACCGCTTGTCGGTAGCCGCTTAGTATAAATGTTTTCCCCGTCAAGGAATGTGCCAAAGACAGGCAATGGTGACATTTCAGACAAGACCGTCTGAAGGTTCACATAATGAACACGAACTCTTGAAATTGCACCCATTGTAGCCTGTATCACCTTAGGATTATATACATCTACCGTATCGAAGGTACATAATATGTCCTTGACTCCCATCCAATCTGCAATACGTATTATTGTGCCTAGATTACCCGGATCTTGCACCCGGTCCAAAGCTAGTGTTAATGACGTTTGCAAACGCTGCCTATCCAATACGATGTCCGGGATAGAATAAACAGCAATTATCTCTGGGGGTGTTGTCAACTGGGACATACGCGCCATATCGGCACGCTTTACTATTACAGGTTCAGCCACACCCATTAGCATCGCACCATTTTCATCAATCCAATTTTGCGTGGCGAAAATATATTGCGGGCTAAAAGAGTGAATGGTGTCTGTAACACATTTTGTACCCTCCGCCATAAACAGGCCTGTTTCCCTCCGGGCCTTCGCAGTCCCCAGAGATGACACTAATTTACGTATGGAGTTGGTCAGTTCCAATTTAAATTGATTTTGCGTTACTCCGTGCGGCACTAAGAAACCGCTCCACGTCAATGGCAGCACGACACCCCATACCCGCAGCAGAAATCGCCTGCCTATAATATGGGTCAGCGACATCCCCAGCCGCAAATACCCCAGGTATATTTGTCTCGGTTGTGATTCCTTTCTGCTTTATATAACCGGCATCATCAAGCTCAATATATTTAGCGAACACATCTGTATTTGGCTTATGTCCTATGGCCAGGAAAAAACCATCAATCGGCAAATCAAAGCGCCGTTCTTCTGGAGTCCCTTTGAATTCCACAAGATGTGCACCTTCTACAAATTCCTCACCAAACAGGCTCTCTGTATTTGTGTTGAACAGAATGGAAATTTTTTCGTTTTCTGCAACACGCTGCTGCATCACCTTTGATGCCCTTAGATGGTCCTTACGTACAATAAGGTATACTTTTTTTGCTATTGATGAAAGATATAATGCCTCTTCACAAGCCGTATCGCCACCGCCAACTACGGCAACAGTACGTTCCCGATAAAAAAAGCCATCACATGTGGCACAAGCAGATACACCTAGACCACGGTATTTTTCCTCACTATCGATTCCAAGATACTTGGCGCTGGCCCCAGTCGCAATAATTACCGAATTTGCAAATATTTCAGTACTGTTGTCTATGGTCAACTTGAATGGACGCGTTGAAAAATCGACATCTGAGACATATCCAGTCCTAATATCCGCACCGAAACGCATGGCCTGTTTACGGAGGTCCTCCATCAATTTAGGGCCTGTAATACCATCAGGATATCCAGGAAAATTTTCAACTTCTGTAGTAATCGTCAATTGCCCACCAGGCTGCTGTCCTTCATATAATACAGGCGAAAGATTTGCCCTTGATGCATATATTGCAGCAGTATAGCCCGCAGGGCCAGATCCAATTATCAAACAATCTATAGGTGTCATGTATTATTTCTAATTTATGGTTATCGTAAATCTACTATCTCGGCGTCAGGCGCATATGACGGATCAAAAACGAAAGTACGGGAATTAATCATATTCCCTGCTGTAACCTTATCGATCGCAATCTCTATTTTTGATTTATCCGGCATAGTCAGAATAATTTCTTTGGGGAGATATGTTGCCGCATCCAGTATCACTGTCGCTTTTGAAAATGCCATCCCCTTTTTTACCGGAGTCAAATCAATCTTATAGATATTTTTCTCAGATGACAACAATGCTGACCTATAATTCTGTTTATGCGCATTTATGACAGCAAACGGATTTATGTCAGCAAGTTCTTCTGCCGTAGGATTTGTTATATTGACTTCTCCCATTGCCGGAGAGTAGGTCCACAAAGTCAGACCATCAAACCAGGAGCGCAATGAGCCACTTGTAAGGGTGAATTTCCCAGACGCCAGGATCAATGTGCCTTTTTCCTTATTAGAAGCAGCTGAAATAGTGTATTCTGCTGTTATCGATTTGGCAGAATTGATTTTAGATGCAGCCTTATCCAAAATTTCTGAAGCTGTCATTGCAGAAATTACAGGAATGGCTATGATAAACAATATGATAGATAGCAGTAATTTTTTCATATCAAATAATTAACACACAACTGTATTTAATGGTTCCCTAATATGTGCTCCAGTGTTATTGAGTCGACCAATACATTCCTAGGTTTCTGGCCATTTGCAGGACTGACGATACCGGCAGCCTCCATCTGATCCATTATCTTCCCTGCACGGTTATATCCTATTTCAAACCTGCGCTGAAGGCTTGACACGGAAGCTTGTTGCGATTGTGAGACAATAAACCTCGCACACTCTTCAAATTTAGAGTCCCGGTCACCATAATTTGAGCCGGCCATGCCATCACATGCATTATCAGGCATACACTCGGGAAGGATGTACGCTGAATTATATCCAACCTGACTGTCAATGTGCTCACATATCGACTCTACTTCCTCTGTAGAAATAAATGCACATTGTACACGTTCGAGCTTACCATTATGTGAAAACAGCATATCGCCTCGTCCTATAAGCGAATTTGCACCTGTGCGGTCGAGAATGGTCTTACTGTCAACCATCTGGGCAACCTTAAATGCAATTCGTCCCGGGAAGTTGGCTTTGATTATACCGGTAATAACATTAGTTGAAGGGCGCTGAGTGGCTATGATCATATGTATGCCTACTGCACGTGCCTTTTGGGCGATCCTTGCAATCGGGGTTTCCACCTCTTTCCCAGCCATCATTATCAAATCAGCAAACTCATCAACAATCACAACTATATACGGCAGATATTTATGTCCTTTTTCTGGATTTAACTTACGGGCCACAAATTTTGCATTATATTCTTCAAGGGAACGTACATATGCATCACGTAAAAGCCCGTATCTATTATCCATTTCAATACATAATGAATTCAATGTCGCCTTTACTTTTTCCGGATCTGTGACTATGGCATCATCCTCACCATCAAGTTTTGCAAGAAAATGCCGTTCGAGCTTGTCATAAAGGCTGAATTCCACCATCTTTGGGTCAACAAGAACAAATTTCAGTTCTGCAGGATGGCGTTTGTATATAAGCGATGTAATGATTGCATTGAGCCCTACAGATTTACCCTGGCCAGTTGCACCTGCAACTAGTAAATGTGGCATTTTTGCCAAATCTTCGATGAAGACTTCATTTGAAATTGTAGTCCCCATAGCCATAGGTAATTTCATTTTACACTCCTGATATTTTTTTGATGCAAGGACAGATCTCATCGACACTGTTTGAGGATCCCGATTCGGGACTTCTATACCGACAGACTCCTTGCCTGGTATAGGTGCGATAATGCGTATACCATATGCAGCCAGGCTACGGGCAATGTCGTCTTCCAATCTCTTAATAGTTGCAATCCGTACGCCTTCTGCGGGCAATATCTCAAAAAGGGTTACAGTCGGGCCTACGGTTGCCTCTATCTTGGATACATGCACACCGTATTCAGCCAATGTCTTGATGATACGCCTCTTGTTGCCTTCCTGTTCTTCAAAGTCGACATTTACTGATGAAGAATGGTGGTCTTCAAGCAATTCAATCGAAGGCCGCTGATATTTTGATAATTCAGCGGTAGGATCATATAGCTCGTCATCTATGATTTTAGCTTCCTCTATCTGATTGACATTGACATCAAAGCCATCATCCTCACTAACAGTAGCATCCGGTCTTGGAGAATTGATTACGCTCTCTACCGAATCTTCTTTATTTTCTATTTCTATTGATTGATCCGCATTATCAATATCGGAAGTCGCATCGATATCAACAGAAGGCAAATCTTCTTCCGGATAAGAAGTATCTTCCTGTATGTCATCAAGGGTTATTACATCTGTAATACTATTTATTGTAGCATCTATAGGATCATCATTTTCGTCCTCATCCCTCAACAATTCTTCAAGTTCCTCCTCGTCCTCTTCTTCTTTAATCTTGGCTAAAGCTGCTTCTGCTTCTTCCTGCTTCCTGCGGAAAGTCTCTTCCCTAGCGATACGCCTTTGCTTACGTGCCTCATATTCCGCTTTTCTAGCACGATAAAAATTTGCCAATCTATTGAAGTATACCGCAAAAATAGCACCAATAAGAACCACAGATAAAGCTAACGGCCCAAAATCGCCTAAAACGTCAAAGAGATACTGATTCACATAATGGCCATGAGCGCCTCCCCATGAAAATGTAGTAGGCATATCGAATGACACCAAACCTAATACTACCGATGTAGTAATTGCGATAAGCAATGTCTGGAATGTCATTGCCCAAAATTTCACTTTTTTTATCCCTAAAAGGCCTAATCCTATAACCGCGAAATATATTATAAATGCAATAGAGCCTAATCCTAACCATTCGTTTACAAATATATACGACAGTTTTGCACCTATTGGACCTCCTGCATTGGCTGTTTTCCCATCAAGAACCATTTGATTTATGGTCGTATTCATTGCCTGGCTTTGGTCGGCAGCACCATGCTTGAAATGCGATACAATAAATACGGCAAGCATCAATGCAACAACTATAAACACTATACCAATAAACATATGGGTTCGTCTGTCTGTAAAGAATTTAACGAATCCGGTTTCAGTCAATGGTATACTCTCCAATTTTTCTTTTTTTGGAGATTTGATGCGGCCTGAATTCTTTTCCTCAACAATCTTTGAAGATTTATAGGATTCCCTTTTGTCGATATCTTGGAGAGGAGTCTGTGCTTTGGCCCTACGTTGCCTATTTACAGGGCGGGACGTACGAGGCTGATATGCTGTTCCAGATGACTCCAAATCAGCCTGCTGATGGCCAACAGATCTAGTTCCAAACCCTTCTGGAAGGATTGGGTCGAAATCATCCATATCGCTGGAGTATTTATTCATATAAAATTAAGAGGATAGAGTAAGAAATTTACTACAAATCTGACAGTTCAGATATTGCATTAATGGGATTCCCGGAATTGAAAACAGAATTTCCGGCAACCAATACATCTGCACCAGCTTCAGCAAGCAACTTACCGGTAGATAAGTTTACCCCTCCGTCAACTTGAATAAGAGCCTTAGAGCCACTACGGGTAATCAATTCTCTAAGTTGGCGGACCTTATTAACTGCATTTGGAATAAAAGCCTGTCCTCCAAATCCCGGATTTACAGACATAATGAGGGCCATATCCAAATCAGTAATTATATCTTCCAGCATCAACACAGGAGTAGATGGGTTCAATGTGACAGCCGCTTTCATTCCGGCAGCCTTGATAGCCTGCACTGTACGGTGTAAATGCGTGCAGGCTTCCTGATGAATATTCATTATTGCAGCGCCACTGTCACGAACCTGTGATATATAATTTTGAGGATTTACTATCATCAAGTGTACATCAAGAGGTTTTGTCGAATATTTGGCAACTGTCTTTATTACAGGAAACCCAAATGAAATATTTGGCACGAATACTCCATCCATCACATCAAGATGGACCATTGTAGCCCGGCTTTCGTTGACCATATTTATTTCCTGCTCAAGATGTCCGAAGTCAGCGGAAAGTATTGAAGGTGAAATCTGCATATTCTGTCAGTTTTTTTCAGTTTTACAGTAATTAGGTTTAAATGCATTCCAAAGGATGTATAAAAGACATATTACACCTATGCCTAACCCAAAATATGTAAGGTAATGATTATATTTTTCAACCATTGAATAAAGGTTTTCCAATGCAACTGTCTGCGCCAACCACCACCCTAAAACAGCGAGTATTGCGTTCCATATCATGGCCCCTAATCCGGTAAAGAATGTAAATTTTAACACATTCATCCTGGCGAGCCCTGCCGGAATTGAAATAAGCTGGCGGACTGCGGGGATAAGGCGGCCGATAAATGTCGACACTGCGCCATGTTTATCAAAATACCTTTCGGCATTGTCTACCTTTTCTCTGGTAATGAGGCATGCATGCCCTAATCTGCTGTCAGCAAATTTATACACTATAGGCCGCCCTATAACTATTGACAGATAATAATTTACAAGCGCTCCTACGATAGCTCCGCCTGTGGCCACCAACACAATCACAAATATGTTCATGTCACTTGTTGAATTAGGCACACAGGCCAAATATGCGGCAGGTGGCACTACCACTTCAGATGGAAATGGTATGAATGAACTTTCTATTACCATGAACAGGAATACCATCAAATAGCTGGCATTGTTTACGAACCAGTCAAAAAATTCGGCAGCATCGAATATTGCCAATGGAATTGTAATATCTAGCATCTTTAATATTTATATAGTCACATTATAATATGTACCATTTCATTAATGTGCAAAGTTACACATTATTTTTTATTGCATACATATCTCTGTAACAACCGTATTAAAATTATCATAAAATAAAGAATCAATCGGAGGGAAAAATATTTTTATTTAATGGAATTACATAATTTTATGCCTGAAATGAATGGATTTAACTTATATGGCAATTTAATCGACCACACTATTGCCAAGAGAAAAGCAGCCCCTGCCAATATGCAAAGCTGCCGAATTAATGCCCTTATTAATTGATGTCGGATTTGAGACGGAATGTCCACACAGAAAATATAACGACAAGCAGGAGCAGTACAAGGAAAACGATAGCGGTACTATGGAGGATATTTCTTATTCCCACAAGCGGAGCAACAATAGCTCCTACAAGATAACCAGATACACCAAGTAAAGCCGAAGCCTCACCAGCCTGTGCCCGACCTTCATTCATGGCAAGGGAATTTGTTACGCTGAAAATCATGCCCCCGGCAAACAACATTGTAACCGAACAAATTTCAAATAACAGAAAACTGTGTATATGCCAGAGTGCGTATGCACCAACTACAATTGACGGCAATAATATTATAGATGCAAGAACTACAGCATTCTTGAACGGATGGAAGCGTAGCGAAAGCATCGACCCCGCCGCCAATGCCAATGAGTTCAGTCCGATAATGACACCATACATTGTCTGTGAGAATCCATAATGCACCTCCAGAATGAACGGTGCTGCCGATATATAGCTGAACAACAATCCTAATGCACAACCTTTCAGACTTATATGTACCATAAATTGAGTGTTCTTCATCAGCTTGATGTAACCTGGCAAAGTCTTGTACCATGCTAATGTGGTACGATTCTGCCTATAAAGAGACTCCTTGAGTTTCGGAGCAATGAAAAGCACAACAATAGCAAAAGCGGCGAGAACGATGAACACGGCCTTCCATCCACCATAATCAGCTATCACACCGCCAAGTACCGGTGACGATGCCGGCGCCAGTCCGTTAACAGCTCCAATAAGAGCCATCAATTTAGCCAATTCGCGACCTTGATATATGTCTGCTGGAATAGTACGAGCCAAAAAATAACCTCCAGCCGCTCCTGTTCCCTGAATAAACCGAAAGAACATAAACACAGTCATATTATGCGAAAAAACTGAAGCTATTGCTCCCACAATGAAGACTATAAGCGAAACCACCAATACAATCTTGCGCCCATAATGATCAGAAATCGGCCCCATTAACAACTGGCCCACACCAAGGCCAATCATGCCGAATGTAAGACTAAGCTGTGCCTGCGATACCGTACAATGAAAATAGCGAGCCATCTCTGGCAGCGATGGAGTGTACATGTCGTTGACAAATGATCCTAATGCACTGAGAAGAACAAGATACAGCACAAGAAACCAATAATATCCTTTATCGGTCTGTGCCGGTCTCAATTGTTGCTCTTTTTGTGGCGATTGCAACACTTGTGGTGGTGGTGGCTGCTTTTCTTCCATAGTTGCATCATTTCAACAAATAACATTTCGTTATTGCAATGGGTTTAGCCAATTCCACAACAAAATAATCACTATCCTTTATTTATATTCATCCTATATTGTTTGGGGCTGATTCCTGCCTGTTGTTTGAAATATTATCTATTTCAGTACCTGTATATTTTGATTTAAACTCGTTACCCATAATATTTAATCTGTTTTGTTATGAAGTATTTACTAAGCCATCACTTTGCAAAATTATGGGACAACACACCTAATATCCTATAAAAAACTCCGTCCATTTTGCGAAATGAACGGAGTCCTACAATTTACCAATTAATGTTTACCAGGTAAAGCTTATGACATCTTTCTCGGCATATTCATCTACAAATTTTGTGGGATAGCCGTTGGCATCGAACTCCCACTGATACTCATAACGGTTGCCCATATCGTTGTCTTGACTTGGGCTGTCATACTCGCGGTATGCAGTGGGAAGATTCTTGGTCGGTTTGCCCAAAAGTCCGGCATAGTAAAGATATGTCATTACACCTGAGTAACCGCCAAAATCAGCTGTTTCGCTATAATTATCACATTCAATTCCGAACGTGCGGCCATTAAATATCATCACGCATCCTTTGTTGGGTGTTGAGCCATAAAATGTAAACTGGTTCCATTTCTCACCGTTGTTATTTGATACTGTCTTAACAAGATTCCCGTCTTTGTATATCATGTTAAGCTCAATATTGCCGCCTTCATCTGAAATGAAGATAAGCTCGTTGAGTTGTCCCTCGCCATTATAGCCAAACTTTCCGCAGCGTTCATTTTCTTTGTTATACCATTCTGACACAAAACCCATCTTATTGATTTTGAATCTAAATGACATCTCATTAAAGTCCAAATCACCTTCAGAATCCTTAATGGTCATTATAACACAATCATCATTGTTCGCTCTTGTTACGGCACTTCCGTATTCAAAGGTGACTGTTTTCCCATTGTCGGTTCTCATTTCGGTAACGAGCCCCTCTGAATTACGGTTGATTGTCGTGCCGGCAACCGATTTAGGCATTTCACCGGTAAAGACGTTTGAAGGATTCACCACTCCCGGGGTATCGTTCCCTCCTCCGGGTTCATCGTTGTCGTTACTACAGGAAGTGAAGCCGACACACATTACAGCTAAAAACAATGCGGCTGTACGCATTTTGAGAAAATTTTCCATTGGCATTAAATGCTTTAGCCTTCCCAGCCCTCAAAGAAGATGTTACATGAAATACGAAAAGCGTGAGGACTGCTAACTTATTTCAAGAGATGGGCGTCTGGAAATGCCTTGAACTAAAACAAGCAACAGTCTCCCACGCCATATACATGACGCGAGAGATGTCAACTCATTCCCGTTCGTAAGTTTTCCAGACTTTATCTCTGAGAATCAGTTAAACACTTTCGTGTATTCTTTATTCCGCAATGTATGCCATTGTCAAATGACACCACAAAATTAATGATTTTTCTTTGATGCGGAATCTTTCAAAGCATTAATTTTCAAAACTTGCAGACATTAACAGGTGCTCAACATACTTAAGCGAAAAATTTTTCATTTGGAATCCCGATACATCTATCTTCGAGAATACAAATAACGAAGATTAATATCCAAGCGACCTATGCGCATCCTGGCGGCCATCAGCATCCAGCCGCATGTAAAGAAGAAGCTGACTCCGCAGGCGCTTCTGCCCTTACCATGGGACAGAGGCAAGAACAGGAAGCCAGGTATATCACAGCAAACGCCTCCGCTGTCCAAGGAGGAACAACGGAGGCGTTTTTATGATTTACGAGACAGGCTTGCCGACCGATAATTATTTACGGTGATATTTATAAGACCCTAAATCAGGGTCTTTCAATAGAGATATAACGAAAAAAGCCAGACCAGCCAATGAAAGTATTATAATTACCACGTTTATCAGTTTAATCAGCCAAAACGGTAGACCAAATATAAAACAAGAAATACTGGAAAGTACCATAACGCATTGGAATTTGATTTTTACAAAGCTAAAAAATAAGCCGGATAAAAAAAGTTAATAAATAAAAAATACAACGCCATATGGCCAAAGATATAAAATTCAATCTAAAATTTGACAGTAATGGCCAAACGGTCATGGGAGAATTGACCCTTACAGCGAAACAACTGGCAAATGCAGTCGGCATTGTAAAAAAGCGGGCAGAGTCTTCTAGTGATTCCTTGTTTAACCTTATAAATGCCATGTCTTCTGCAGGTTTTGTTGCCCAAAATGCAGTCTACGGCCTAGAGGGCATGTCTTCGGGATTTAGGGGCTTCGACCAGGCCATGCGTGTGGCTAACACTATGGCCGGGAAAAGCGGCAAGGACTTTGAGGCCCTTAATGGCTGTGTGGACAGCCTGTCGCGGTCCATACCCCTTGCACGGACGGAACTGGCGGAGGGCCTGTACCAGGTGGTGTCCAATGGCGTTCCCGAGGACAATTGGGTATCGTTCCTGGAGCAGTCGGCCAAGGCCAGTGTCGGTGGCATCGCCGAACTTGGCCAGGTGGTGAATGTGACGTCCACGCTTATCAAGAACTATGGCCTTGAATGGGATGCAGCGGCCGTGATACAGGACAAGATCCAGATGACGGCAAAGAATGGTGTGACCTCCTTCAGCCAACTGGCCCAGGCACTGCCGAAGGTCGCGGCCAATGCCAACACTCTGGGCGTCTCGATCGATGAACTCATGGCCGCCTTCGCCACCCTGACGGGGGTAAGCGGCAACACAGCCGAGGTCTCGACGCAGCTTGCCGCCATATTTACAGCCCTCATAATGCCGTCAAGCGAGGCGTCTCAGCTTGCCGCAGAGATGGGAAGTATCACTTCAAACATGTGGTGTCTATACAGAATGCACCCCAAAAGGTCTGTGTTTAACTTTTGGGGTGCAGCTCATACCGGGCTTATTTTAATATGCTTATTTTTTCGCATCTAACTGGCGGAGAAGTTCATTAACAGCGGCACGTAGCTGTTGGTCTTCTCCCTTAACAATGACTTCCGGCTGATTTACCACACGCAAATCGGGTTCAAGTTGTGTGTTCTCTAAATATGAACCATCCGGAAGACGGTAACCGACAACAGGTATGCCATATACAAGAGACGGGTCCTGCATCGTTATCCAATTGACGCTTGTCATTGTACCAGGTACAGGCATACCTACCAACTTACCCAAACCTTGATACTTATACACCCACGGTGTGCCATGTGCGTTTGAGTAACAGGCCTCACACATCACCATTATAGATGGTTTGTTCCATCTGCGCGATGGCATGTCACACGATTCCACCCCACGTATCACTTGGGTAAAATATTTTTTACCACTTAAAAGGACCTCTATATCTTCATGGAGGCGTCCACCGCCGTTCCACCGTATATCAACAACGACCCCTTCCCTATCGTTGTACTTACCGAGAAGGTCGCTATATACCTTTCGGAAACTATCATCGCCCATTGATTCGATATGCACGTATCCAAGGCGACCTCCAGACCAACGGTCAACGTCTGCAGCACGCTGCTTTACCCAACGGTCATAGAGACAATCAGACATCTTACCTGTGGATATCGGTATCATGGTCTCATTTACCTCACGACCATCAGGTGTAGTGAATGTCACCAATGTTTTCTTACCTGCGATGTCATTAAAAATTGCTGTATAATCTGTTTTGGATGGCTGGATCTTCTCGCCGTTAACGGCTGTCACTATACATCCTGGCTTCATCTCGGAAGATGCCACATAAAAAGGTGTCTTTTCGACAACTTCTGCCACTTTCAATCCGTCACCATCATAGGAAAGGTCATATATAAGCCCCAGCGATGCTGTGCGGTCGCCCACCATTGACGGATAAAACCGTCCACCAGTATGGGACACATTAAGTTCACCCAAAAGTTCGCTCAAGAGTTCAGCATAGTCATAATTATTATTTATATGCGGCAGGAACTTTCGATAGTCCTTCGACATATGGGTCCAGTCAACGCCATGCATCCCCTTGTCGTAAAAACGTTCACGCTCAGAACGCACCAATTCGTCATACATGTATTCGCGTTCCGCAGAATGATCAATCTTCATTGTAGATGAGAATGTTATAGGCGTCTGTTTATCTGATCCGGGAACAAACTTTTTCATCCCACGCGGACCTACGATAAATACATTCTTCATATCGGGTGTTGCATCGAAACCGTTACCATCAACCTTACCTACCAGTCGATGTTCATCCTTACGTAGTCCTTGCCTCCAAAGTTGGCGTCCATCACGTGACGAAGCGATATAATATAACACATCGCCATCTCCATTAAGTATATAATCAGATATATCCCCTGACGCTGTGGTAAGGCGCATCACACGGTCCTGGATACCATCAAGCTCTACATCAACCGCATTTTCTTCCTTTTCCTTATCTTTTTCTTCAGTCGTCTCCTTGCTTTCATCTGCCTTCTTCTTTCGAGCTTTTTCAACTTCCTTACGCAAAGCATATTCCTCTTCGGAGAGCGAAAATTTCTCATATGCATCACGGTTCATGAACACAATCATCACATCGTTCATTGATCCCCATGATGCATGGTTACGCATACCGTAGCGGTCTGTGGCAAAAAGTATGGCATTACCATCCATCACCCATCGTGGTGACATATCAAAATATCCGCTGTTTGTAAGGTTAACAATCTTGGGGTCATCAACATTGACAATCGCAATATCGCTATACGGCTCATGTCGGCGGTCATTTATCTCTAATGCAATCCACTTACTGTCAGGACTCCATGCATAAGATATCCTGCCGTTTGTCTGCGGATTCAAACGGGCATCGGTAAGTATTTTAGTTTTTTTGGAATCCATATCCATAACCGCCAACTGATGACGGTCGTACACAAATGCCAGCTTCTTGCCATCAGGTGAAAACTGTGGATGCATACGCTCATGGCCATCGTCTGAAAACAATCTGGTCTCTTCAATCAGCGTTGCATTTGAGAAATTAGGATCAGACTCATTACCCAATTTAGCCTGATAAAGAGTAGCATATCCGTCACGGTCGCTCTGATAAACAATACTCTTACCGTCCTTACTCCATGTTGGAGATTTTTCGGCTGCAGCTGTGACGGTAACCTGCTTTGTTGATGGATATTCAACTGATGTCACAAACAAATCGCCACGGCTTGTAAATGCTGCCTGTTTTCCATCTTGCGAAAAAGCCACAGACGTAAGTGAACGTACCGGAAGGCGGGTTATGCCTTCCTCTGTATCGGATATAATATCAATCGCCACCTTCGATGGCTTTCCACCTTCAGGCATAGTATATATCTCGCCATCATAAGTGAAGCATAGCATGCCATTGACATCCCTCGAAAGAAACCTCACCGGATGTATCTTGAAATCCGTTACCGCCTTAGCGTCTTTAGGGTTTTCTATTGTGGCAGAATATACGTTCATAGTCCTTCCGTTACGCTCTGAAAGGAAATAAAAAGTATTGCCATCTGCAGCCATTACAGGATTACGGTCTTCACCACCACGGTCCGTCAGATTGACATGCATGGATTTTACTGGATCATACAGCCATATGTCACGCGTTACAGATGATGTATGGTGCTTTCTCCACTCATCTTCAAAGCCCTTGACATCCTGATATAGAAACCTTTTGCCATCAGGAAGATACGACATCATTTTTGCAGGAGTACCTAGCACCTGGACTGTGCTGCCTCCTTTGACTGGCACTTTATATAATTCTGTCATGCGTGATGACGGGAACAATGCCGACTCTACAGGATCCTGTATCGATGCAGAAAACAACACATACTTACCATCGGGTGAGAACGCTTCCGGAATCTCAGAAGCCGAATTAGATGTAAGCCTACGGGCCTGGCCACCAGCTGTATCAACGGCATATATATCAAAATTTCCATTACGGTCGCTGGCAAAAGCTATCGACTTCCCGTCTGGACTCCATACCGGATTTGATTCATAAGACGGCATGGATGTGAGACGGGTGGCAGAACCACCTCTAGAAGGCACGGTGTAGATATCGCCCTTGTATGTAAACGCAATTGTAGAACCGTCAGGAGATATCTGCACATCCCGCAGCCACAGCGGAGTAATTGCCGAGGCTACTGGTACAACAGACGCAATGGCCAGAATGGCCAACAGTTTCTTTTTCATAATCTGTGTAATGGCTGGTTATATAATCATTTATTTTATTTACACTATCATTCGCGGTAATATATACGCTTAACACGTTCGCTTACAGACGTAAGCACTTCATATGGAATCGTATCAAGCGCCTTGGCGACATCCTCTACCGGAATAGATGATCCAAAAATCTCAACGGTATCCCCCACCCGGCATTCAACATCTGTCACATCTATCATACATGAATCCATACAGATATTCCCCACTGTAGGACAAAGGTGTCCGTTTACCATAAATGAAGCCTGCCCGTTTCCAAGCCTACGGTTTATGCCATCAGCATACCCGATAGGCAATGTCGCAATGACAGATGAACGGTCAAGAACCCCTCTCCTGGAATAGCCGATCGCAGTACCCGGACCCCATTTACGTAATGATGTGATTATTGTAGAAAGTGTCGATACCGTCTGAAGGTGATTACGTGATCCGTCCCCTTCTATAGGCTCAACCCCATATAGACCTATGCCAAGGCGGCACATATCATCGGAACGCATGGAAGCAAACCTTGCAATACCTGCGGTGTTCAATATATGACGCTTGATATGATGCTTATAGTGCTGCTGCAATTTATCACAGCATCGGTCAAACGTATCCAGCTGGCACATAGTGTATTCATCCTGGTCAAGACAGTCGGCCGTGGCCAGATGGGAGAATACCGATTCAGGGGCTACAAACTTCTGGGATTTCAATACTTCTATCAATCTTGGCAACTCTTCCTCGACAAACCCGAGCCTATGCATACCTGTATCCAACTTAATATGTACCGGATACTGCTCTACATCCCATTTTTCACCTTCTGCTATCACCTGTAACAATATATCAAAACTATATATTTCAGGCTCAAGATTATATGCAAAAAGCGTACGATAATTCAGCACCCTAGGATTGAGCACCATAATAGGCATAGTGATTCCAGCCTTACGCAATGCGACCCCTTCATCAAGCACAGCCACGGCCAAATATGCCGCACCCTGGCTCTGGAGCGTCTTTGCGACTTCAAGCGATCCTGCCCCATATGCAGAAGCTTTGACCATACCTACCACCCCGGTCTGCGGTGGCATCAATGACCGGTAATAGTTATAATTATGTACAATCGCATCAAGATTAACTTCCAATACTGTCTCTTGATGCTTTGCCTCTAGCAATGTGGCAAGCCTATCGAAACGGAATCTGGCACCACCTTTGATAAGTATCAATTCATTGTTGAAATCACCTGGCGACGCCTCTTCCAGAAATGCAGCTGTAGTTGGATAAAAACTTGCCGGAATATCGAACATATTACGGTGAGCCATCATCTCTGGGCCAATACCAATCATACGGGATACTCCTTTCAATTTCAACATCTTCGCACAACTCTGATACAATGAATCTAGAGAGGTGCTCTCATGCTGCGGATCACTCAGGATGACTGTTGATGTACGCGTGGCCGTTGTTCTGCGGTTCATGAAGTCAAGGGCCAACACAAGGGAATTCATGTCACATGTATAATCATCATAGATAAGCATACAGTTATTTACCCCTTCTGTGACATTCAATCTAGTATCGACATGCGAAAGTGACGACATCCTTGCAGCTATATAGTCGCGCGGTTGCCCAAGGCTAAGCATTATGGCAAGAGAGGTAACCGCATTTTCCACGTCATTATCAGTAGTAAACGGTATCATCATTTCCCCTTCACGATGATTAAAGGAGTAATATATAACAGTCCCGTTCTCCCTCCTATTCAATCCCCGTATATACAGCGGACTGGTTACATCTGATATGGACCAACCTATTTTTCTAGGAAGCGGACATTCTGACAACACCACAGAAGCAATCAATGGATCGTCTGCATTATATATAATCCGCTGGCAATTCCTTAACAGGCGAGCCTTTTCTATACATTTCTGCCTACGGTCATCAAATCCGTCATCATGTTCTTTTGTGATATTGGTAAGCACCCCAATCGTCGGACGTATAATCGAGGCAAGTGCATCCATCTCACCCGGGACAGAAATACCAGCCTCAAAAATGGCAAGGTTTGTCTGAGGGTTCATTTCCCATACTGACAACGGGACTCCTATCTGTGAATTATAGCTACGCGGGCTGCGTACAATCTTGAAACTGTAATGCAGCATCTGAAAAAGCCATTCCTTGACAATTGTCTTTCCTCGGCTTCCGGTTATAGCCACTACCGGGATGTCGAAACGGCTGCGGTGGTGACGCCCTATAGCCTGAAGGGCTTCAATAACAGATGGCACCTGGAGAAACACGGCATCACGCATAGCATTACTGCCAGACGGCCTGTATTCAACAACAAAATAGCGTACACCCCGGTTGTATAGATCACTTATATACCTGTGCCCATCATTACCTGCTGTCTTTAATGCAAAAAACATTGATTTTTCGGGCACCGTGAGCGACCTTGAATCAGTGAGCAATGTGGCGATCAGTTCACCCCCTCTTACGGGATTAACCTTAACCCCAAGTATGGATGCGATGGTTGATAATTTATAAGTCATCGTGATGAATTTATGTATCTGTCCAAAGTGGAATCAAGTCCGGTATGACATGAGGCCAATTCATGTAGAAGACGGATGGTCTCCTTGTGGAATTCCGCATGTGCAGCAATATCATCTGTCATAGGACGGTGAGACAGCCGTCGTGTAAGCCTTGAAGCATCATCCGCCAACAAAATTGTCTGCTGATTACAATATGATTCCGTGAATATCCTATATATATATCCTACTGCTGTTTCTGTTGGATGGCACATATCAGCGGAATAGAAACGGTAGTCGCGTAAATCATCCATCATGATTTCATATGACGGGAAATATCCGGCACATTCATTGCGGCTTACGATCTGGTCTACAGCAAGAAGCAATGCCGCCTTTGATAGCTGATTTCCATGAAGCCCATCTGCGCGGTGGCGGACAGGACTGACCGTAAACACAAATTCAGCTTCCGGACATACAGATTTCACACGGCTGATCACATCGCACCATATATCGACTATATCATTTACTCCCAGTGGCTGCCTTTCAAACGTTGAAGCAGGAAATTTATGGCAATTTGCCACTATTTTTTTATTTTCCAACAGACGATATACATATATTGTACCAAATGTCACCACAATCAATGGATCTTTCTTTTTCAAGATACGGTTTCCTCTCCACATTGCAGCATTTGCATTGTCAATAACCCGGGACGGATCAACACTGGAATGCTTTGAATGAAGACTGAAACTATGGTACATATGTCCGTCATTGACAATGTCGGTAGCGTCAAATTCCTTTGCAAAAAGCATGCGAGATAGAGATTCAGCGACACTTGCAGGATTATACAAAGTGCCAAATGGATTTATCTCAATATCAAAAAGCCCATCACGAAGATAAGCCCCGATATTGTCTGCAAAACAAGATCCCAGCATCAGTACCGGCCGGCCATGATGCAGCATGCCCCGTGATGACAATGGCGACACAACCGTACGGAATATATCCTTAGTGTGTTCTCGCATATCGTCAATACATCTGATAATCAATAGAAAGCACCTGGAACTCAGTACGCCTGTTTATCTGATCGGCAATTTCCTGGTCCTCATCCGACAAGGCCTCTATATATTCCTCATTAAGGACATCGCCTTCCTTGAATTGCGGGAACTGACGTGCCAGTTTCTTTGTAACCGTCTTCGGCCTGGATTCTCCATAACCCTGGTACTGAAGCCTATCTGGCTGTATACCCACAGAAATCAGATAATCTATAACACTCTTTGCCCTACGGTGCGACAAATTCAGATTATATTCCTCCGCTCCCCATCTGTCTGTATGTGACGCCATCTCAATCGTAACATTAGGGTTGTCACGGAGCACCTGGGCCATTGAGTCTAGAGCAGACATTGATTCCGGACGCAATGTGTCCTTGTCAAAATCATAAAATATATTATCAATCACGACAGGCTTATTTATAGATGCCAGTATGAAATCTACACCATATTCTGCATCTTCTTCTGCATCATCGGCAGTAAACTCCTGCTTCGCATTAAGATATCCTTTAGCACCGGCAAGCATCACGTAGCTTACCCCACGGCGTAGCGGGAACTTGAATGAGCCATCACTCCTTGCCACCTCTTTCTGGTTAGAACCGTCATTTCCCACAATACGTATCACAGCATTTGCAACAGGCTCTTCGTCCCTATCAAGAACCCAACCAGAAATCATTATCTTAAGGTCAGGCAGTTCAAAAGTGTAGATATGATCATACCCACGGCCATCGCCACGGTTAGACGTAAGGAATCCGCTTTCTCCGTCACCAAATGTTATACCGAAATCATCAGCTGAAGAATTGACTGGAGTGCCCATATTTGTCACCTGCCAACCACCTGAAGGCGTAAGCCTTGCACAAAATATATCAAGTCCACCATATCCGGGATGCCCATCACTGGCAAAATACAGCAACGAATCCGTTCTTACATACGGAAACATCTCATCCCCTGGAGTATTTATCCATTCGCCAAGATTCTCCAATGACCCTATTGCGCTTTTAAGGTTTACCCGCCAAAGGTCATACCCTCCGCTCCCTCCTGGCATATCTGACGAAAAATACAGCCACGATCCATCAGGGGATACAGCAGGATGTCCGTAGTTTGACAACGTATCGGCCGTTATCTCATATTTTGTACCGTCACTCCATTTAGCATCCGAACGTTGCGCAGTGTATATCTCCACACCGGTATTAGAATTTGGTTCACGGCGAGCCTTGGTATAGTACATGGTTGAGCCATCCGGAGTAAAAGACATTACACCCTCCTCCCGGTCAGTATTAACGCCACCTTCAACGGGCTCAGGACGCAACCAGCTTCCTTGTTCGTCCTTACGGCTCATCCATATATCGCTTTTTTTCATACCAGTTATCTCGCTGCGGTTATCACCGGTCACCTTCTCATTTGTTGTTGAAAAGTATACAACATCATGTGCCTTATCCAGAAACATCGGTGCAAAATCAGACCGCCGCGAATTAAGTATCTTAGAGCTTTTCACGACATAACGCGTAGACCCACTTTTTTCAGCCCCCATACGGGCGCCTATAAGTCCTGTTTTGGCCGGAATATCGTTCGGATGATAACCAAGATATTCCTCATAAGCCTTTACTGCCGCAGCATATTTACCTTCAGAATGCAAACTGCGGGCAAGACGCAAACGCAATGACGAATCAGCATAGCCGTAACGTATGGCATTCTGATATGCGGCAGACGCCCGCGCTCCCATACTCAACTTATCATAGCATTGCCCCATCTTAAAAGCGACTTCCCCACGCAAAGGACGCTCCTCTCGCTTTGTAAGTTTATTATAAACCTTACGATAGGTTTTTGACGCCTCAAAATATTCGCCACGTGCCATCTGCTCATCAGCAACCGAAAGCTTTGCACCACGGCAACCGGTCAACAATACAACAACAGCCAATATATATATTAGTGTTTTAATTGGATTCATCGGTTTCTTATTATTCTTGCAAAAATAGCAATATTTATGCAATTATCCAATATAATATTTCAGAAGTAAATATACAGAAAGCGTCACAGCTATTAAACTGTAACGCTTCTTTCTAGTAGCGGGGGCAGGACTCGAACCTACGACCTTTGGGTTATGAGCCCAACGAGCTACCACTGCTCCACCCCGCGATGTTTTACGTGTGCAAAGGTATAACTTTTCTCTATATCACGCAAGTGTATTAACTTTATTTAACTATTATTCTAAACCTAATAATCACTATTACGTTATATTATAGAGACTTACTATTATTCTTAATATCATCATCCCTTTCTTTGCGTAACCTTTCCCGCTTTTTCAACAAAAAGCGTAGTGCAATAATTATACCAAGAGTCACTATTATTATACCGAAATAATATAAAGCAGACATGCGGCCAGCCTCATATTCAGGATAACCTATATAGCTCATTACCGCCAGATATACGACAAGCAATAACGGCACTATTGTCGAACGTTGAATTTTTTTCATATTTCTACATTACAATTTTCACCATCACCAGATTCCGGCTGACGTATATATGGGCTTTCGGAAGGTATGAATTTTCCTGACCTCAAATAGCTGTATATGCGCAAGCAAGCCCATGCATCAATAGCTGCATATATCTGCTGCCCTTCGCTCAACTCTTCAGCTTCCCAATTGGTTAGACGCTGATGCTTGGAAATACGCCGGCCAAACAGTATTGCATATATACGCTGCAAACCTAAATCTGCAATATGGAATTGGTTTACATAGTGCTGCAGGTCAATGAACGATGACGGAGAGAAATCATCCGAACGGTGCATGACACTAAAATCATCTTTCAGCGACAAACCGACCTTTATTATATCCGGATTCTCTATGAAGGAGCGCAATTCCGGTGTAATACCAATCTTGTTAACCCTAAAAAGAAAGCAATGTCCAGACGTAGAGAACTGCATCAATGCCACATGATTAACCTTGCCTTTCTTGAATGATGGCCTTGTCTCGGTATCAAACCCTACGACCTTTTCGCGCATAAGCACGTCAACAGCAGCAGCCACCTTTTCCGGTGTGTCCACGACCGTTATCTTTCCGGCAAAGGTCTCCAATGGCAAAACTGCAATAGAGGCTTTATCAATAGATATGACTATATTGTTCTCTGTAAGCGACTGTGACATCTTGTTCAAAATTCGGAGCGCAAAGTTACGCAAAACTTGTGAGATTGGCAACTAAGACACTGATGGCATAACCATCATGACAGACGCCGGGAACTCACGTTGCAAATACCTGTCAATGAATCCACGGGTATCCTCCGCTATGATTTCATCCTTATCGAAATACGTATTATATATCACCGAATGGAGAGATATGCCTCGCGAACGTATTGCCTCCAACGACAATACCGTATGGTTTATTGAACCCAAAATGCCATTTGTCACAATAATTATAGGCAAATTCCTTGACGCGACATAATCAACAGTGAAAAAATCATCGGCAATTGGCACCATAAGGCCGCCTGCACCTTCAACAAGCACAATATCATACCGTCCGGAAAGCGTTTCTACCGACCTGTCTATAGACGCGACATCTATATCACGGCCATCTATACGGGCTGCCAACTGCGCCGATGCCGGATATGTGAATATTACAGGAGATGTGGTCAAATCACGGTCTTCGGGTAACGGAGATATACCCATTATCCGACGGTGTGCCAATATGTCTTCACTGAAGCCATTGTTGCCTGTCTGTATAAACTTCATCGTAGCTACGGAAAAGCCCTGCTCCATGTACCTTTTAGCCAGCCATGCTGTGGCATATGTCTTACCGGCATCTGTGTCAATACCCGACACAAATATAACGTTATCCATATATTATTGTATCTTTTCAATCACCATATAAAACGGCCTGTAATATAAATGAAACTTTCCGTCATCTCCTAGCGGATAACAGGAAAGTACCTTGCGCACACTAGCCATAGACTTCCCACTATACCTCAATGCGTTAACACCGGTATCCCTGAGATGGGTCAACGCTTCTGTAACTGTATCGAAAGGGCAATCCAATGTTTCCTTATGCGATGCCGACAACACCATTGATGCCGGAAGCCTCATGGCTATATCTTCCAAAGACAAGGCTGGCAATGCCACTCCGGTAATAGACGTCAGTTCCGATAAGTTGTCCTCCCCAAACGAAGAGACCAACAGCCGTCCACCTGGGCGCAATACCCTGCTGCATTCGCAGATGAATTGCAATGGGGAATTGAACCATTGTATTGTAGCAGCAGATACAATCATATCGATAGAGCTATCTGCAAGCGTGCGTATCTCCGTCTCGGCATCGCATGCAACAAACCGCATGTTATGACCATGCCCCACGCCGTAATCTACCAGATCCCACATCAGCAACCTGGAATCCGGATATGCTCCTGAAATAATGCCTGTCATCAGGCCGCTGCCACTCCCGACCTCCAATATATCAAATGGCTCTGACGCCATAGGACGGCTACAATGCAGCCTCCATAGCGACCGTGCGGCCTCGGATTGTGCCGTTGCCGACAACGAATACGAGCATGATGCGCGGGAAAACCGGTTGGCAACAAGCGCCTTATCAATCAAGTATCTATCTATCAAGGCCTGGAAATCAACCATATGTGCATCATCAGTCACCTGTACACGAGTAACCCCTTCCCATGCAGCCCTCTGGTTGCCCGGAGGCATTATGGCATCGTTCCGCCCTATTATTGCATAGTCCCACCTGAAATCCTGCCCAGTATGTGAACCTGACCGCACATGATGCCCAAAGGATTTCAATTCAAGGACAACATCATCAGTACTGCGCCTAGGGCTCACTTCCCAAAAGCGGGCGAAGCAATCCTTGTCCTGGAACATACGCCTATAGAATTTACGCAAATTCCGGCTGTCCATAGAATTAAGCGTAGCATCAAAAACATTCTCCGGAATACCCCTATTGCCATCAATAGGATACATTGTGCCATTTACTGCAATCCTGCGTGTAATCCTGGACGAAAAGCCTCCAAGTGTCACCGCTGCAGCATACACACCATACGACCATGCAATAAGGCAAATCTCGCAGTAATCGTCTGATATAGGCAGAGGAGATTCCAAATCAGTATAATCCCATACCACAGCGACATCATATCCAGGATATGATAGGGATGAAAACGGACGTGAGTCCATTGCCCATCCTGCATATAAAAGGAGCAACCGTCGGTTACCTGGGCTACTTTCAACCAATCTATATTGCATAACAATCTTTCATTACATTACCCAACAAGTCGACCTGTTCCATGGATATTGATGCCGACAGGCTGAAACGCAAACGCTCTGTCCCCGGTGACACCGTAGGACGCCGTATAGGCAACACCTTATATCCTTTGTCAAACAACCTTTGTGACAGGCTGACCGTCTTAACTGGATCACCGATAATCAATGGCTGTATATGGCTGACAACAGCGCCAGAATTGCCATACGATGACAATATCCCGTTAAGGGCATGGGAAAGTTTTTTCAGTTGCATCCTTGCACTATCCATCCCTAGCACCCGGCCAAACACCTTGCGTGTCCACGCCACGGTGACAGGAGGCAACGCTGTGGAAAATATCAGGCTACGTGCATGATTAACCAAAAAATTTTTTATATCCTTTCTGGTCGCACAGAACGCACCCGATGAAGCCAAAGCCTTTCCGAACGTACCGACAATCACATCAACATAATCCCGCGACATGGAAGCCGCTACAAGCCCAAGGCCTCCAGGCCCTTCCACCCCCAAGGCATGAGCCTCGTCTATATATAATAATGTATCGGGATAATCTCGTTTCACACTAACAAGCGCATCAATATCCGCACGGTCGCCATCCATACTGTAAACCGATTCCGCCACAATTATTACCGAACCATAATCACGGGCCTTTTTTTCCATGATCTGACGCAAATGCCCGTAATCATTATGCCGGAAACGTACAAAATCTGCTTTTGACAACATTATGCCATCTATTATACTTGCGTGGACAAGCCTGTCGGCAACAACAAGGGTACGTTTATCCGCCAATGAAGACATCAACCCGACATTGGCATGGTAGCCACTGTTGAACAAAAGGGCACAACCGCCATAAAGACGCCCGAGCATATCTTCCAGAAGATAATATTCATTCTGATTTCCAGCTAGCAGTCGGGATGCAGATGATGTCATTGCCAATCCATTCAAAGCCGCTTCCGCAAAAAAGGATGTACGTAGCTCTACATCGCCAGCAATCCCAAGATAGTCATTTGACGACAAATCAACAACATCAGGCAATAATGATGCATCCGGAGGCAGCACCCTTAGGTTACCTGAAGCAGCAAGACCATCAACAACCGCACCGTAATTCATACCTTGGTCTGTCCCTCCCCTGCAATTATGGAAATAGTCTGTGATATGAGATACTTCAAGTCATCATCACCAATAACATACGGCGGCATGAAATATACATTTCGTCCAAATGGCCTGACCCATATCCCGCGCTCCACACACTGCCGCTGAAACGAAGCCAAATCAACAGGACTCTCCATCTCAATGACTCCTATCGAACCCAGTACACGCACTTCGCGTACACCTGGCAGATTACTGGCCGGCTTTATGTACTCTTTTATTTTAGTTTCCATGTTTCCAACAATAGAAACCATATCTTGCGACCTCAACAGCTTCATAGATGCAATAGCGATGGCGCACGCCAAAGGGTTTGCCATAAACGTTGGGCCATGCATCATGACACCGGCTTCTCCTTCTGAAATAGTGTCAGCCACTTCTTTGGTTGTAAGCACTGCACTTGAGGTCAGATATCCGGCAGTAAGGCCTTTACCAACACACATTATGTCTGGTTCGACTCCAGCATGCTCCCATGCAAAACAACGTCCCGTCCGCCAGAAACCGGTAGCTATTTCATCAAAAATAAGCAACAATCCATATTCATCACACAACCGGCGTGCCTCCCGTAGATATTGCGGATGATAAAACCTCATGCCACCTGCACCCTGTACAATAGGTTCAAGGATCAAGGCTGCAAGTTCATTATGATGTTCCCTGATTATCCTATCAAGGCCCTCTATGTCAGAATCATTCCAATCTCCACCAAACGGCGTAATAGGAGCAGGAGCAAAATACCTGACCGGGAGCGACGGACCAAAAGCGCCATGCATACCGGTCACCGGATCACAGACACTCATTGCATTCCAAGTGTCACCGTGATATCCCGAACGTATTGTAACGAAGTTCGTCTTCTTATGTGATCCACTGCGCGCGACTGATGCCTGTACAGCCATTTTCATTGCTACTTCTACAGCCACGGATCCAGAATCGGCATAAAATACATTATGCATTGACGGAGATGCCATCTCAATCAGAAGCCTCCCGAGTTCTATGGCTGGCTCATGTGTCAGTCCACCAAACATAACGTGGCTCATCTTGTCTATCTGAGCTTTGGCGGCGGCGTTTATATACGGATGATTGTAACCATGTATCACGCACCACCACGAAGACATACCGTCAATCAGCTCCTTGCCATCTGCCAGCTTCAACCTGACACCATGTGCCGAATCCACCTTATAGCAAGGCAACGGATTTATAGTAGATGTATAAGGATGCCACAGGTGTTCCCTGTCCCATGCATCACATACTTCTGACAATGTATTTAATTCCATTTATACTACGTTTCTGTAATAATGCGCAAATTTACACATTATTTTTCAATTACATTTCGTAAATTTGCGGCTTGAAAACCCAACAGACAAACAGACATGGCACAAAAACCGTCAATACCCAAAGGTACACGCGATTTCTCTCCGGCAGAAATGGGCCGCCGGAATTATATATTCGATACAATCCGTCAGGTATTCAAACTACACGGCTATAGGCCCATAGAGACACCCGCAATGGAAAATCTGTCGACCTTAATGGGTAAATACGGGGAAGAAGGCGACAAATTGCTGTTCCGCATACTCAATTCAGGCGAATACCTCCGCGGTGTGGACCACTCGCTGGTTGAGAATGAGGATTATCCGCGCCTCACATCAAAAATATGTGAAAAAGGCTTACGATATGACCTCACTGTGCCATTTGCAAGGTTTGTCGTGCAGCACCGCAACGAGCTGCAATTCCCTTTCAAAAGATATCAGATACAACCCGTATGGCGGGCCGACAGGCCTCAAAAAGGTCGTTACCGTGAATTTTACCAATGTGACGCCGATGTAGTAGGCTCTGATTCATTGCTAAATGAAATTGAGCTTCTACAGATGATTGATGAAGTATTCCGTCGTCTGGGTATCAATATCACAATAAAGCTCAACAACCGCAAGGTCCTGGCCGGGATAGCCGAACTGATAGGAGAGCCCGACAAGCTGATAGACATAACCGTAGCAATCGACAAGATTGATAAAATCGGCATAGACAATGTAAACTCCGACCTGCGTGAACGTGGCCTGAGTGATGAAGCCGTAAATAGGCTACAGCCGATACTTCAAATTTCAGGCACGGTGAAAGAACGGCTGGAAACATTGCGCAAATTGCTTGAAGAGAATCCCACAGGCACAAAAGGCGTTGAAGAACTAACCACAGTGATTAATGGAGTCGAAGCAATAGGACTCGATGCAGAACTCGACTTAGACGTATCATTGGCACGTGGACTTAACTACTATACCGGCACAATCATAGAGGTAAAGGCGCGCGATGTAGCAATAGGAAGCATAACAGGCGGAGGACGGTACGACAACCTCACCGGCATATTCGGAATGCCGGGTATATCCGGCGTAGGCATATCATTCGGCGCAGACCGCATTTATGACGTATTGAATACACTGAACCTATACCCGGACGAAACTCAGACCGGAACACGAATAATGTTCGTCAATTTCGGCCATTCTGAATCCATCGCATCACTAAAAATGATAAAAGCCCTCCGCTCTGCAGGAATTTCGGCAGAAATATATCCAGAACCTGCAAAGATGAAAAAACAAATGGGCTATGCCGATGCTCTGCACATCCCATTTGTGGCTATAATCGGTGAGAACGAAATGAAAAATGGCACAGTCACATTGAAAGACATGACTACCGGCGAACAGCAACAGCTGACAGTTGACAGTCTGATTGAAGCTATAGGCAAATAACCTCCAGGTGTAATTAGGAAAAAACATTAAAAATACCGCATCTTTTCTGCATTCAGCCAAAGAATATGTAAATTTGATGCGAAATCTACAATATCCATAAATAAGACCAGGCAATGCGCAAAATATTAACATCACTTATAATAACCCTGGTAGCACTTACAGCATCAAACCAGGCATCGGCCCAGTTCCGCTATGCAGCTACTGCCGGATTAAACTTTTCCTCACTGAAATTCAAGCAGGACCTTGTATCGGTATCCACTGCTATTGGATATCAAGCCGGTGTACAGGGCGAGATGATGTTTCCTGGTGTAGGATTCGGCATAGATCTGGGTCTTTATTACAGCCAACTGGGCGCAAAAGTCAACCTCGGTGAAAAACTGATATGGTCATCACTGGGATACGGAAACGAACGCACCTATCTGCATTGCATACAGATACCCCTACACCTAAGGTTCAAATGGACAAGAATGGACGGATTTGAAGACTATTTAGCACCATTCATATTCGGTGGCCCGGACTTCACCATACAGGTGGCCAATGACGGATGCAAAGCATTCAAATATTCAGGCGGCGACCTTGGGCTTACTGCAGGCATTGGCGTTGAGATTATGCGCCGGTGGCAGCTTTCTGGAAGCTATACCTGGGGAATGACATATTCACTAAAGACAAAACTGCTTGACAATTTTTCGGCCAAAAGCCGTTGCTGGACAATACGCCTGGCATATTTCTTCTAGAAAAACGATTAATAGACGGGGGTCGGTATAGATACCTGACTAAAACTATAAAAAGGCAGATTGCACGATAGACATACGCAATCTGCCTTTCATATATAGCAGCACAAATGTAGTTTCAAAACCGAAGTGCAAAAGCACCAGTGCTTGAAACACATTCTCCTCACTCCTTCTGGTGGGGGATGCCCAGCGGCGGGGGCGGCCGATTCCGCCCCCAAGAGCGAAACT